>Ga0074195_1001288_pt1 | contig 36587 bp, 31 predicted proteins | sample EPASupsiteHSE623_FD_64525 | JGI IMG/M metagenome (GOLD analysis project Ga0074195, IMG submission 64525) | Bioremediated contaminated groundwater from EPA Superfund site, New Mexico - Sample HSE6-23 | ecosystem: Environmental > Aquatic > Deep subsurface > Groundwater > Contaminated ... | reverse complement strand
GTCGGTGATGATCGTCTTCACCGACGTGGCAACGGTTCTGGAAAAGAAAACGTCGCCCCGCACCCGGACCACTCCGGTCGGCAGCGCCAGGGTGCTCAAACTGGAGCAGGAGCTCCAGGAGGTCAGCGAAGCACTCCAGGCGACCCGCGAGGAGATGCAATCCTCGCAGGAAGAGCTCACCTCCACCAACGAGGAGCTGCAGTCCACCAACGAGGAGCTGCAATCCACCAACGAGGAGTTGACCACCTCCCGGGAAGAGATGCAGTCCTTAAACGAGGAGCTGCAAACGGTGAACGCCGAGCAGCAGTCCAAGATGGATGAGCTTTCGCGGGTGAACGACGATATGCGCAACCTGCTCAACAGCACGGAAATCGTCACCGTATTCCTAGACAACAAGCTCAATGTCCGGCGCTTCACCCCCGGGGCGGATAAAATCTTTAAGCTGATCCCCGGCGATGTGGGGCGCCCGCTTTCGGATATCGCGAGCAAGCTGCTTTACCCTGACATGGCCGAAGAAGCGCGAGAAGTTTTGCGGAAGCTGACTTTTTCGGAAAAGCAGATTTCCGCCACGGATGGGCGCTGGTTTTCGGTGCGCATCATGCCCTACCGCACCATGGATGATGTTATCGCCGGTGTGGTGATCACCTTTGCGGACATCACGGCGTTTAAGACTTTGGAGTCGGAACTGCGCGAGGAGAATGCGCGGCTCAAGACTCTGCTTGAGAATAAAGGAAGGAAGTAATGGGTATCGATAAAGACAAGAGCCGAACAGCCCCGACCGAGTTGCGCCGGCAGGTAGAAGAGCTGTTGCGGGCACAGACGGCCTCCGCGCCTCCATCCCGGAATGGGGACGAGACGATGCGGCTCGTCCATGAACTTGAGGTCCACCGGATCGAGCTGGAGATGCAGAATGAAGAACTGCGCAGTGGCCAGGAGGAGATTGAGTTTTCGCGGAATAAGTATCGCGAATTGTATGACTTTGCACCGGTCGGTTATTTCACCTTTGATGCGCAGGGCGTGATCCGGGAGGTAAATCTTACCGGCGCGCATCTCCTGGGAATCGAGAGGCAACTGTTGGTCAATAAACCCTTTAGCCGTTTTATTGCCGAGGCAGAGGGGAGAGCGCTTTTTCCTAAACACCTCGCAAGTGTTTTGCAAAAAGAGGGTCTAGAGCGATGTGAAATCAGGCTGAAGGGAAAAGACGGCACGGTGTTCCATGGTCAACTGCAGAGTATCGCCGTGGATGCCAACGAAAGCAAGGATGGCTATATCCTTTCCTCAATTGTTGATGATACGGTGAGCAAGCAGGCGGAAGCAACGCTGTTCAAGGCGAGGACGCTGCAGAATGCGATTTTCAACAGCGAAAATTTTTCCAGCATCGCCACTGACGCGAATGGCGTTATCCAGATCTTCAATGTCGGCGCGGAACGAATGCTCGGCTACACAGCCGCCGAGGTTGTGGACAAGATCACCCCAGCCGACATTTCCGATCCCCAGGAATTGACAGTGCGCGCCAAATCGTTGAGCGTCGAGCTTGCCACCATGATTACGCAGGGCTTCGAAGCCTTGGTCTTCAAGGCCTCCCGCGGAATCGAGGACATCTACGAGCTGACCTATATTCGCAAGGATGGCAGCCGCCTCCCGGCGGTCGTCTCGGTCACGGCCCTGCGCGATGCGCACAACGAAATCATCGGCTATCTGCTGATCGGCACCGACAACACCGCGCGCAAGCAGGTCGAAGCAGAGCAGCAGCGTTTGCTCGATATTCAGGAGGAGATGTATAAGCAACTGCAGGAGGCCAAGGATGCCGCGGAGGTCGCCAATAGCTTGAAATCCGTATTTCTGGCAAACATGAGCCATGAGATCCGCACGCCTCTCAATGCCATCATCGGCTTCTCCGCTCTTGCCCTGAATACGGACCTCTCCCCCAAGCAGCATGGCTACGTCCGCAAGATCAACGATTCCGGGGTCTCGCTCCTCGGAATCATCAACGGCATCCTTGATTTTTCCAAGATCGAAGCCGACAAGCTGGAGCTGGAGCAATCCCTGTTCGGCCTGGATGATGTGCTGTCAAGCGTCATAGCCGTTGTCGAGCAAAAGGCGGTTGACAAGAATATAGAGTTGCTCCTCGATGTATCGCCGGAAATCCCCTGGCAGCTCGTGGGCGATTCCCTCAGGCTCGGTCAGATTCTCACCAACCTGGTGGGCAATGCCATCAAGTTCACGATAGAGGGGGAGGTGGAACTCGCCGTCACTCTCCAGGCGAGGGGTGAGGGCAGAACCAAACTCCGGTTTTCCGTGCGCGACACGGGGCTCGGACTTTCTTCCGAGCATCTCGCCAAGCTCTTTCAGCCTTTTACCCAGGCCGACGGCTCGATGACCCGGCGTTTCGGCGGTACAGGGCTGGGGCTCTCCATCTCGAAGCGGTTGGTGGAGATGATGGGGGGGGACATCTGGGCGGAAAGCGAGCCGGGCTCGGGGAGTGTCTTCAGCTTTACGGCCTGGTTCGGCATTGAAAGCGCGGAGATCTCGCCGCCGCGCATCCCTGAGAAGTTGAACCGGATGAAAATCCTGGTTGCCGATGATAATGACCTCAGCCAACAGAAAATGGTCAAGCTCTTGAGCCGCTTCCCGGCCCGGGTAGATACCGTTAATTCGGGCATAGAAGCCGTTTCCGTCATCCAGAACCAGAACCCCGCCGACCCCTATAAGCTCATCCTGATGGATTGGAACACCTCGGAGATGGATGAGGTCGGGGCGGCCCGGCACATCAAGGAATATCTGGCGCTGCACACCATTCCCTCCATCATTATGGTCACGTCCTTTTTTGGTGCGCAAGCAGAACAGACGGAGGCAGGGAAGGCCGGCGCGGATTATTTCCTGCGCAGGCCGGTCACCGCATCGTCTTTGTTCGACGCAATAATCGAGATACTTACCCCGGCAGAGCGCGCGATTGTCATGAGAACTCCGCACGGCGGGGAACGAACCTGCAACTTCATGGCCGCCCGCATCCTGCTGGTGGAAGACAACGAGATCAACCAGCAGCTTGCCATCGAACTCCTTAAGAATGCGGGCTTGACGGTTGACGTGGCCAATAACGGCCGCGAGGCGGTGGAGATGGTTACGACGGCGGAGCATTCCTACGACATGGTGCTGATGGATATCCAGATGCCCGAGATGGACGGTTATGAGGCGACCCGGCGCATCCGGTCGGATGCGCGCTTCAGCGCGCTCCCCATCCTCGCCTTGAGCGCGCACGCCCTGGTGGAGGACCGGCAGAAGACGGTTAACGCCGGCATGAATGATCACATTACCAAGCCCATTGATCCGCGGGTCATGTTCAGGGCCATGGGCCGTTATCTCCGGCAGTCCCCGACGGGCGCGCACCCGCTTGCTTGCCCCAGCAATAGCGCAATGGGACAGGTTGTTGTCCCTGCCATCCCCGGAGTTGATGTGACGAGAGCCCTGTATCGGATTAACGGCAACGGGAAGCTCTATCTGCAATTGCTCGGGAAGTTCATTGTGAACCAGGCCACCACCGCTGCTGCCCTTGAGTCGGCCCTTGCGTCGGGGGACCGTTCCCTGGCGGAACGCCTCGCCCATACGACAAAAGGGGTGGCAGGGAACATCGGCGCGACCAGGGTTCAGGAAATCGCCGCGGAACTGGCAGCTTCCATCAGGTATAACGATCCTCCGGAGTTGACCGGGAAGATCCTCCAGCGTTTTGCCGAAGAAATGGCGACCCTGGTGGCTGCTCTGCAACTGGCGCTGGCCGTGCCGGACGCTGACGGCATACAGGCATCCGTTGCTGCTGATTGGACAAAGGCAAGAGCGGTGCTGAGCCAACTGCTCCGCTACATCAAGGAGAACGACGGCAAGGCGGAATACTATCTGAGTGAATGCCGGAGTGAGCTGGCGGGACTTCCCTCTGAGGATATGGAAAAACTCGGGGTTTGTCTTGCAAACTTTGACTATGATAAAGCAAGCGCGGTTCTCAGTGTCCTTGCGGAAAAAAATGGTATTAGCCTGGAAGCCGGTATCGTCAGGCAGTTATGATTTGTCTTGGTTCCTGGTTTCAGCGGAGTGATGACTTTTCAAGAAACCGTCAAGGTTGATGCCCTTGCAACAACTGCCCTTCGACAGGCTCAGGGCGAACGGCTGCTGTCTTAACGTATTGATATTCCGTTCGTGCTGAGCCTGTCGAAGCACCTGTTTGAAATAAATTTTGAGTTGTTGTGAGTCCGTCAAGGTTGAAAATGAGGAAAACAGTGTGAAAGCAAACATAGCACGCAAGGTCGTTCTTGTTGTAGATGACACGCCGGACGACGTCAGCATTCTCAATGCCGCCTTGATGAAGGAATACGACATCAAGGTGGCGACGCGGGGAAAGAAGGCCATCGAGATCGCCATTTCGACCCAGATTGATATTATCCTCCTCGATGTTATGATGCCGGAAATGGACGGGTTTGAAACCTGTCGACGCCTGAAGGAAGAGGAGCAGACGCGCCATATTCCGATCATTTTCATTACGGTGCGGGGCGAGAACGAAGATGAGACCAAGGGTCTTTCCTGTGGCGGCGTCGACTACATCGCCAAGCCGATCAGCGCTCCCATCGTGCAGGCAAGGGTGAGGACTCACCTCGCTCTTGCCGAGCAGAATCGCATCCTGGAGGACAAGGTGCAGGAGCGGACCGCGGAGCTGACCAAGGCAAATGAACGGCTTTCCCAAGAAATACAAGACCGCAAGGTGGCGGCGGACGCCCTCATGGAAGCGCTCACCATAATCAAGCAATTGAAAGAACAATTGCGGGAGGAGAATATTTATCTGCGGGAAGAAATTGACCTGATCCACTCCCATATGAATATCGTGGGCAACAGTGAAGCGATCAGGGCTGTTTTGAAGCAGGTGGGGCAAGTGGCGCCGACGGAGGCGACGGTCCTGATCCAGGGGGAGACCGGCACGGGTAAGGAACTGCTCGCGCGTGCGGTCCATGATCAGAGCGATCGCAAAGGTCGGCTCATGATTACGGTCAATTGCGCGGCCCTGCCGCCGACCCTCATCGAAAGCGAACTGTTCGGCCGCGAGAAGGGCGCTTTTACCGGAGCGCTGTCCAAGCAGATTGGCCGTTTTGAGCTGGCGGATGGTTCCACCATTTTTCTCGACGAGATTGACGCCTTGCCCCTGGAGCTTCAGGCCAAGCTGCTTCGGGTGCTGGAGAGCGGTGAATTTGAGCGTCTGGGCAACCCCAGGACCGTAAAAGTCGACGTGAGAATCATTTCGGCGACGAACCGCGATCTTGCCGAGTTGGTCAGCGCGGGCAGTTTTCGGCAAGACATGTACTACCGTTTGAACATTTTCCAGATTACGGTGCCGCCTCTGCGGGAGCGCCGGGAGGATATCGTGCCGCTGGTGTGGTCTTTTGTGCAAGAGTTCAGCAAGAGCATGGACAAGCGGATCGAATCCATCTCGCCGAAGAGCGTTCAGGCCATGCACGCCTATTCCTGGCCGGGCAACGTCAGGGAACTGAAGAATGCCACCGAGCGGGCGATGATTGTCGCCACCGGCCCGGTGCTGCAGATAGAGTTGCCCAAGATTGCGCAGTCCGGCCCCGCCCCGTCCGGGACCCTTGAGGATCTGGAGAGACGCCATATTGTCGATGTGTTGGACGCAACCGGCTGGCGGGTGAGCGGCAAAAGCGGGGCGGCAACGATTTTAGGCCTCAACCCAAAGACGCTTGAATCGAAAATGCACAGATTGGGCATCCAAAGAAATAGAAATAATTTCTGACATATCAGGAGTCTCCTGATATGTCAGGTGGCAGCACCTCTCAAGGGATATACCCCTCCTCCGCGGTTTCCGCATAAGTTCCAATGATTTCGGCAGGATTGGAACTTATGCGCCGGCAGTAACACTTCTGGCACACATTCTGCTTTAAGCATCCATGGAAAGACCAAGGTGCGTTTCTCTTGTGTTGCGATAGGGGCATCGAAAAGATGCCTTGGAAATTATCGCGATGAGAGAGGGATTGTAAGGACTATCGCAAAGCGATGCCTGATTTTTGTTGGTGCTTAACGGGGTGTACATCAGTTTGTCAACAAGATTAAGGGTGTTAGTCAGGTAAAACCTGAAAGGAAGGGTAAAATGGAATTTGTTATCGCCGTGTTGGTTGTTGTTGTGCTGGTGTATGTAATTATGTACTTGGTGTAGCAAGGATAAAAACATTCTACAAAGGAGAACAACATGGGATTCGTTATTGCGGTCTTAGTGGTGGTCATTCTCGTGATAGTAATTATGAAGCTCACCTGACATTCGGTTTAATTCATGTGTCTATCCGTAATGTTGATGGGCTGAAGGGCGGGGGCTTCGCCCCCGCGCACTCCACGCATGACAATGTCATGGCCACCCTGTTCAACCGGGCCGGCACCCAGCGCCTTGCTGGGATTCTCGCCTGTCCGGTTGGGCAGGGGTATCTCCCTGCCCACTGTGTGTGGCCGGGAGATTTTTTGTCGGGGCGTCGTGGCGCAAAAGAACGGATTCGGCAGCGATGTCGCCGGAAAAGTCAGGTGCGATAGTCAGGGGCATGGCTTGACACATGGGGGTGCCTTCCCCGCCGGGAAGGCGGAAAAGACAAACAATTCAATGGCCAGCCAGCTCAACTCCCGCAAGTTCAGTTGTGGCACAAGGAGAAGCAAAATGCTCGAAACCATTGTCGTCATCCTGGTCGTCCTCTGGCTTCTGGGGTTTGTCACCTCGCATACCATGGGCGGACTCATTCATGTCCTGTTGGTTGTCGCGGTCGTGGTGGTTCTGCTTCGTATCATTCAGGGCCGCCGTCTATAGCATCCCTTGGGCAGTTTTCTGCCGCGCTGCTTTGGGCAGCGAGGTCCGATTTCGTGATCCCCGCTTGTGCCGGGTAATCCTTGGCGTGCTGACGTGGGGGAAAATTTAATAGTCAGGAAGAGGAGGAGAAATGAACGCACTCAAGATTGCGGCAATCCTGCTGATCGCGGCCGGGGTTCTGGGGTTGGTCTATGGCGGTTTCAGCTATACCAAGGAGACCCATGAAGCCAAGCTGGGACCGCTTGAGCTGTCGGTGCAGGAAAAGCAGAAGGTCAACGTTCCGGTTTGGGCCGGCGTGGGGGCGATCATAATTGGCGGCGGGCTCCTGCTCGTGGCAAGCAAGAAGGGCTAGCCGCACTACTGCGGGCTGGTCACACAGGTAACTAATCAGTATTCAAGGAGATTTCATGACATTTAGAATCAAATCCGTATTCCCTCTCGTTGCCCCGTTGCTTGGGTTTCTCCTCCTCCTTCCTGGTTGCGCGACGACCGGTTCAGGTCGCGCTGAAAAAACCACCGCCAAAATGGAGGTCGTGGACAGCGAGATACGGCAAGCCGTTGTCCAGATCGATGCGACCGGGCTCTCGCTGGAGAAACTCATTACGCCGGGGTTGTCTGATACGAAAGGGGCTTTTGAGACATATTCAGACAACGTCGTCAAGATGGAGCGTTTGGGGGAAAAGTTGATCAAGCACACCGATGAGATGAGCGTTCGGGGCAAGGACTACTTCGCCGAGTGGGAGAAGCAGGGGAATACCTACACCAATCCGCAGATCCGGGAACTCAGTGAACAGCGGCGTTCCGACCTGAATACGGTATATAGGAAAATATCCGAGTCCAGCATCGGCGTGAAAGGCTGGTTCATTGCCTACATGCGCGATATTAAGGAAATTCAGTCGTTCCTCTCGACGGACCTCACCGACAAGGGAATTGCATCCATTACTCCGGTTGCCCGGAAGGCCATAAACGACGGGACCGTTTTGAGAAATGCAGTTTTGCCGGTATTGTCCGCACTCGATGGCGCTAAAAGAGAAATGGCGCAAGGTGGCGCGAATTAAGCGAAGGGTGTTCCGGGTTTTCAACCGTATTTGCTGAGAAGCAAGAGGAGAACCAATGGACTTCGTAAGCGTGTTGATTTCTCTTGCAGTAGGCGCAGCGGCGGGTTTTCTGGCCGGAACAATCATGAAGGGTGGGGGCTTCGGCCTGCAGGGGAATATCATTATTGGCCTTATCGGTGGGGTCGTAGGCGGGTTCTTGTTCAGGTTGTTGGCAATTGCCGCGGGCAGTGTAATCGGCTCAATCGTGACAGCTACTCTGGGAGCTGTGATCCTGCTGTTATTACTCGGACTTTTCAAGAAAGCCTAAAAAATCTGAATCCAATAACAAAGGAGATGCGTTATGAGCACGAGAGAAGCTTATAAACAGAAGATAGAAGCCGAGGTGGAACTGGCGCAGGCGAAATTATCCGAGTTGCGGGCCAAGGCCAAAATTTCTGTCGCCGACGCCCGGATCAAATATGCCCGGCAGATTGATGACCTTGAGCAGGGGGTTGAAGCCACCAAGGCCAAACTGAAGGAGCTGGGCGAGGCGAAGGAGGATGCGTGGGAGCATCTTAAAGAAGAAGTGGAGAGCGCTTGGGGCGCATTGCGCGATGGGGTTCGAGATGTCGGCGCCAAGCTGAAAAAATAACGCGCCGTCTCCTGGTTGTCGCGAAACGGCCGGCAGCACTCTCCTTGAACTGATTTTTGATAGATGGGAACGTGCCGGGGATATCCCGGACTGCGGCATAACGTGTTACCCGCGAAATGGACAAAGGAGACTGGCCATGAAGGTTCGCACCCTGTTTGTGTTGCTGACCGTGGTCGCAATTGCCGCTTTCACTGCGCTCAACTGGAGCGCATTCATGACGCCGACCCCGCTTTCCTTGGGGGTTGCCGATGTTCAGGCGCCGCTGGGCCTGGTCATGCTTGGCATGGTGGCTTTTCTCGCGGCGCTGTTTCTTGTGTTTGTGGTGTATCTCCAGACGTCGGTACTCCTTGAGGCCCGCCGCCACGCCCGGGAGCTGCAGGCCAACCGAGAGCTTGCCGGCCAAGCCGAGGCTTCGCGTTTTACCGAACTGCGCGGGTTTCTTGAGGCGGATCTGACGAGACAGGCTGGCCTGGACGCGGAGTCGAGGGCGATTGTGCTGGCAAGGCTGGACCAGCTTGATCGTGATCTCCGCTCCGCGGTCGAGCAATCGGGAAATACCCTTGCCGCCTACATCGGTGAACTGGAAGATCGTCTTGAAAAAGAGCGGGCGACCTGATTCGCCGGCCCCTCGGATAACCTTCGGCAAGAAGATTGAGGTTGTTGCTATGTCTGATACGCATGCCGAGAATCAAATTTTCCTCGCCAACATCGAGTTGAGTAAGCAAATTGCCCGACTGGAAAAGGCCTTGCTGGAAAAGGAGAACGCAGGGGAGGCGCTGCAAGATTCCGAAAAGCGCTACCGCCGGCTCTTTGAGTCGGCCAAGGACGGGATCTTGATTCTTGATGCCGTAACGGGCAAGGTGGTTGACGCCAATCCTTTCCTGTTGCAGTTGCTCGGGTATTCCCACGAGGCATTATGCGGGAAGCATATCTGGGAACTCGGGGTATTCAAAGACATTGCCGCGTCCAAGGATGCTTTTCAGGCCCTGCAAGATAACGAATACATCCGCTATGAGGATTTGCCGCTGGAAACCCAAGAGGGGCAATCCATCGCCGTGGAGTTTGTCAGCAATGTGTACTTGGTGGATCACAGCAAGGTGATCCAGTGCAACATCCGCGACATCACCGCCCAAAAGCGGGCCAAGGCCGAGCGCACGCGGTTGATGGCGGCCATCGAGCAGGTTGGCGAGGGCATTTTTGTGACCGATGCCCAGGGGACCATCCAGTTCGTCAATCCGGCCTTCAAACGGATGACGGGCTACTCCGGAGAGGAAGCCGTCGGGCAGAATCTGCGCATCCTCAAGAGCGGCGAGCAGGACGAACTGTTGTATCGCAACCTGTGGGAGACCGTCTCCGGCGGCACAACCTGGAGCGGCCGGATGGTCAACAAGCGCAAGGACGGGACTCTCTACACCGAGGAAACCACGATTTCGCCGGTGCGCGACGCTTTGGGGCAGATCGTTAACTACGTGGCCGTAGGACGGGACATCACCGAGCATCTGCGATTGGAGGGCCAGTTCCTGCAGGCCCAGAAGATGGAGGCGGTTGGTTTGCTCGCGGGTGGAGTTGCCCACGATTACAACAACATGCTCACCGTGATTCTCGGGTATGCGGAACTGGCTCTGCGCAAGGTGGATCCGGATCAGCCACTGCATGGTGACCTTGAGGAAATCATTAAGGCCGCCCGCCGTTCCACGGATATTACCCGGCAATTGCTGATTTTTGCCCGTAAGCAGACAATTATTCCCGTGGCGCTTGATCTGAATCAAACGGTGGAGAGCATGCTTACCATGCTGCGCCGGCTCATCGGCGAGGACATCGATTTGGTCTGGCTGCCCGAAAAGGGACTGGGCCCGGTGAAGATGGACCCCACCCAGGTCGATCAGATTCTGGCCAATCTTTGTGTCAACGCGAGGGACGCCATTGCCGGCATCGGCAAGATCACGATAGAAACGGGAAGCTCGGTCTTTGACGAGGCCTATTGCGCTGATCATCTCGGGTTTGTGCCCGGAGACTATGCGTTGTTGGCCGTCAGCGACAATGGCTGCGGCATGGATAAGAAGACCATGGATCAAATCTTCGAGCCGTTTTTCACCAGCAAGGAGGTCGGACAGGGAACGGGTTTGGGACTGTCCATGGTGTACGGCATCGTTAAGCAGAACAACGGGTTTCTTAACGTTTACAGCGAACCTGGATGTGGATCGACATTCAGGGTGTACCTGCCCCGGGAAGCGGCGCAAGTCGTCGATGCCCGGCGGGAAAGGGCTGTGGAAATCCCGCCAAGCCACGGGGAGACAGTGCTGTTGGTGGAGGACGAGCCTGCGCTCTTAAAGATGGGCACAATGATGCTGGAAAAATTAGGGTATCGGGTGCTGGCGGCAGGCACGCCGGACGAGGCCATTGCCCTGGCCGAGGAACACATGGCCGAACTCCACCTTCTTCTCACCGATGTGGTTATGCCGGGAATGAACGGCAAAGACCTGGCGGAACGGTTGCACGTCCTGTGCCCCGATATGAAAATTTTGTTCATGTCCGGCTACTCGGCTAACGTAATAGGCGCTCAGTGGGTGATGGACGAAGGCGTGAACTTTATCGAGAAGCCATTTTCGATGAAGGATCTGGGCGTCAAAGTGGCCGAGGTGCTGAGGGGAAGCCGAAAGAACAGCGCATCGAGCCCGTTGGCTGACAGGGAGAAGATGGAGATTTATCATGTTGATTGAGGTTCAGAAGCTTGCGAAGGTCTATAATGGAACGAGAGGGCTTCTCCCGGCCAGCTTTGGAGTGGAACAAGGCGAGTTGATTGCCGTTGTCGGGCATAACGGGGCCGGGAAATCCACGCTGCTGAAGATGTTGGCCAGTTGGATCATTCCCGACAGCGGAGAGGTTTTGGTGGACGGGATTAACCTGAAAAACAGGATGGCGTTGGTGCGGAAGATCGGGTTTGTCCCGGAAACGCCCAATCTGTTTGATTTTTTTTCCGTCGAGTACAACTTCAAGCTCTTTGCCCGTCTTTTTCAAATACCTTGTTCGCGCATAGAAGAAATCTTGAAAGAGTTTAATCTGCTCACCTATCGGCATAACAAGGTACAGGTTTTGTCCAAGGGCTTAAAGCAAAGGGTGAGCATCGGGCGTACTCTTTTGGCGGATCCGCCGGTCCTTCTTTTTGATGAGCCAACCTCCGGCCTGGATTTCGAGATGACGAAAGAGGTGTACAGGCTGCTGAAAAGCACCCATGCCTCAGGGAAAACAATCCTCTTCACCTCCCATCGTCCCGAAGAGATCAAAACCCTTGCCACGCGCATCATGCTGCTGCATCAGGGAAGTCTGGTTTTTGACGGCCCGCCCCAGGAATATTTCCAGTCAAAAATTTACGAGAATCTCTACGCATGATACGAAATATTGTCACCTTAACGCTGAATGATTTGGCCATTGCCTTTAAAAACAAGACCATCTATCTCATATTATTTATTCCATTATTTGTTTTTTTGTCCTTGCAATTCGTCGATCAGAAAAATGAAAAGCTGCAAACAATACAGATCGGGCTCATTGAGCATGTGGAATATTCTCCGGTTATAATTGAAAGCTTGAAAGCAGCGGACAAATTATTTGTAATTTCTTGGCTTGCCACTGAAGAGGAAGGAAGAAGATGGTTAAAAGAAAAAAAAATAGACGGGTTTTTGCTGAAATCTGAAAAGGAACCGCACAGTTTAGAGTTGTTGGTTTTGGAAAAAGCCTCGTTTCGAACCATTGCCATTGTCGAAGGATTTTCCGCCTTGCAAATAGCCGTGGAAGGGAAGAGCAAAAACTGGCTTGCTGACATCAGGTCTCTGCGTGATAGCGGGATCCAAAGACAGACGCTGCCCACCTGGATTTTAATGTTGGTTTTACTGGTCGGCTTCATTGTGATTCCTGCGCAAATTGCCGAGGAAAAAGAGAAAAAATTGCTCCTTGGCCTGTTGCAAACCCCGGTGCGTGAATGTGAGTGGTTGCTTGCCAAGTTGTTCTTAGGGATGATTTTAATCCACCTGGCGGTTATCTTCCTGCATCTCCTGGGTAAATTTGAAATTGAAGACAGCCTGAGTTATTTTGCCTTCATAGGAGTTGGGAGTTTCTGCTTCAGCTCGTTTGGCATATTCTTGGGCTTTTTATGCCGCACGCAGGCAAGTGCCAGGACCTTGGGCGTCCTTTTTTATCTGCCCCTGCTGCTTCCTTCCGCGTTATCCGATTTTTCGCAAAAACTGCATTCCTTTGCTCCGGTATTGCCTTCCTATCAGTTTTATGGGCCAATCAAGGCAATCCTGCTGGAGGGTGGCGGAATATCGACTTTCCCTCTGGAATGGATATATCTCTGTTCAGTCGGCCTGATAACCTCTTTATTTTCATATCTCTTGCTGAAAAAACGCTGGCTCATGTGAAGTAAGCCTGACCAAGCCGTCTGTATCACGTTCTCGTAATGTTCACTTTTTGTTTCAACCCCTTTACACTCCGGGAAAATGCATCGAGGAGACGCAGCGCCGCGAGAGTCTCCTGATATATCAGGAGACTCCTGATATATCAGGCTGGAGCCCCCTCCACAGTATTCATTTCCCGTTGCAGTTTACTGTTAAACATCAATCATTTCAGTGCGATGGATACTACCGTCTTTGCGCCAATACCCCTGGCACGCATTCTGCTAACCAATATCATTAACAAAAACGCCAAGGCAGGTTTCCTTTGGGTGCGATCGGTGCACCGTTAGAAACGGCACCTGTTTTGATCAATCGCTGCATCTGGTTACCAGGCAAGCAGTTTTAATCAGGGGATTTGGCTGCAGAGCATTCAACTATTTCATTGGTATGGAAACCGCGCAAGGAGGCACCGCCGGACCATGGTGGAGAGGAGGAACATGGTGTGGCTGTACTATCATTTTTGAGATTTTTTTGAAGAGACAAGCAATAGAAACAAAGAGGTTGTCCGTAAGTTAAAGCGGAAAAGAGAGAAGGAGGGGTTTTTATGAAAATATTTAAGGCTCGGCAAATGTATCTTTTGTTTATTCTAATTCTGAGTGTTTTTTCCATTACAGGCTGCGGAGGAGGAGGGGGTGACGGGCAAGCCCCTGTTCTAGGAAGCGGCGATGCCGTAATCGCGCCCAGAGTGACTCTTGTCAGTCCTCTTAACAACGCTACCGGCGTGGCTCTTAACAGGAATATCACCGCGACGTTCAGTAAAGAAATGACCCCGGCAACGATCACCGCAGCAGGAACCTTTACGGTTACAGGACCTGGCGGAGCTGTCGTCCCGGGAGCAGTTACTTACGTTGCCGCCGGCAGTACGGCAACCTTTAACCCAACAAGCAATCTTGCTGCCGACACCTCCTATATTGCCACAATTAGCATTGCGGCAAAGGATCTCGCAGGCACCCCACTGGCGGCAGCATATACCTGGACCTTCAGAACTGGTCTAACGATTGACGTTACCGCACCCACTTTGGTTTCCACAGGTGTTGCCGATGGTGCGACCGACGTGCCCATCAACAGAAACTCCACGGCAACCTTCAGCGAGCCGATGGACCCTGCAACGCTTGCTTCTCCGGCAACAAATTTCACGGTGGTGAAAACATCTACCGGAGCTCCCGTAGCAGGAACTGTGACCTACGTCGGCACCACTGCAACGTTTAACCCAACAAGCGATCTCGAGCCCAACACCCAATATACCTCAACGATCTTGGCTGGGGCCACGGACCTGGCAGGCAATGCACTGATAGCAGGGACGAGGGCGAATCCATGGAGCTGGACGACCGCCGCCACGGCGGACACCACCGCCCCCACCGTGACTCTCACCTCTCCTGTTGATCTTGTCACAAATGTTGATCTCAACAAGACCGTCAGCGCCACCTTCAGTGAGGAGATGGATAATACCACCATATCCACAGTTACCTTTACCTTGGCGCCAACCGCAACCCCTGCCGCGCTCGTAAGTGGGGTAGTGCTCTACGATCCGCTGACCAATATCGCGACCTTTAACCCGGATGCGAATCTCACTGCTTCGACGAGCTATACCGCCACCATTACAAGCGGGGCTCAGGATCTGGCAGGCAATGCCCTGGTTGTACCGGCAGTGGGTGGACTACCGAAACCGAATCCCTGGACCTTTACCACAGGTACGGGACTCGCGCCAGGCGCAGCAGATCTTAAGTCGGTTGCACCGTACGGGACTTTTGGGGGCTCTGCCGGGATGACCAACGAAGGGACGCTTACTCAAATTAATGGAGATATCGGAACCATAGCTACGGCTACTTCGACGGTGACCGGGTTCCACGATACGAACGGAGATATCTTTACGGAAACAGGGTCCAACATTGGCGCAGTGAACGGGACGATCTACACCTGCACCACTTCCACCACGGGGCCCACTTCTGTTACTGTAAATGCTGCCTATTGCGATGCGGCAACCCAGGCCCGTCTCGATGCGGTAGATGCGTATAATGCCTTGGCCGGGATGGCGTCTGACGGAGTTCTGGCTGGCAATCTTGCGGGGACAACCATAAATCCTGGCGTCTATACAAACGCCTCGTCAGTCAAAATAGAGGGAGGGGATCTCACCCTCGACGCTCTTGGGGATGCAAATGCTGTCTTTGTTTTCCAGATAGGGAGTACGCTCACAGTGGGTGGCCCGGGAGCGGCCTTCCCTCAGAGCATCATCCTGACCGGGGGAGCCCAGGCTAAAAACGTTTTCTGGCAGGTCGGCACTGCCGCCACGATCAACGCAGGAGGTGGGGGGACCATGGAAGGAACCATCATTGCTCAGAGTGGAGTTTCGTTCTCCACGTCCGGCAACGTCGCAATAGTGACGTTGAACGGCAGAGCTTTGTCCCTGGTTTCTTCAGTTACCATGACGAACACCGTGATTAACGTGCCTGCTCCGTAAGGAATGCGGTATGAACAACGTCCCTTCTGTCGATCTTGATTGCGTGTTCAAGCTAACGTGATCATGGAGGCAGAAGGGATTGACAGATATTGCGCAGTTTGCAGTTGCAACATGCGCGGGAGTTTTTAAATCCTCCAGGAGAAAACCATGAAAATGATAAGAGCCTCCGTGGCACTAGGGTTGGTGGCACTCACTGCAGTTGCCGCCCCATTTGCGATAGCCGATGATTCGGGCTTGTACATCGGTGGCAACATCGGCCAATCGCGCGCGACAATCGACGAGGAGAGGATTGTCAACAGTCTGGCGGGAGCGGGTTTTACCACCACCGGGTTCGAAGATGACAACCGCGATCTCGGCTTCAAGCTGTTTGGCGGCTACCAGTTCAACAAGTATCTTGCCCTCGAAGCCGGCTACTTCGATCTGGGAAAGTTTGATTTCACTGCAACCGGAATGCCTGCGGGAACCTTGAGCGGCAACATCAAAATCAAGGGCGTGAATCTCGATGTGGTCGGCATTCTGCCCATTACCGAAAAATTTTCCGCCTTTGGCCGGGTCGGGGCGAACTACGCCAAAGTCGAAGACTCCTTTGTCGGGGGCGGCTCACTCACGGTGCTCAACCCCAACCCCACCAAGCGTGATACCAATTACAAGCTCGGCTTGGGACTTCAGTACGCTTTCAATGACGCTCTCGCCATGCGCGTTGAGGCGGAACGCTACCGGATCGACGATGCCGTTGGCAACGATGGCGACATCGATCTTATCTCGGCCGGCCTGGTTTTCCGGTTCGGCGGGGCTCCCCCTGCTGCTCCGCGCGCCGAGGAACCGGCGCCGGAGCCTGTTGCTAAAGCAGTAGTGGCCGAGCCTGTTCCGGTTCCTGTTCCCGCCCCGGCTCCAGTAGTGGTCCCGCCCCCGGCTCCGCGTTTTCAAAAATATACCCTCTCGGTAACGGAGCTATTTGCCTTTGACAGCGCTGAATTGCAGAAGTCGCAACCGAAGCTGGACGAAATCGCCAACGTTCTCATGAACGACAGCACGATAGATGACGTCCTTATTGTTGGCTACACCGATCGTATCGGCTCCGACACATACAACCAGAAACTGTCAGAGCGCCGCGCACAGGCGATAAAAAAATATCTGGTAGGCAGGGGAGTCAAGGCGGAGCGACTGGTGGCAAAAGGCAAGGGCAAGTCAAGCCCGATCGCGAGCTGCACTGGCAAGAAAAATGTTGCCTTGATCAAATGTCTGGCGCCCAATCGCCGGGTGGAGATCGAGAAAATTACGGCCACGCGTCCTGTGAAGTAACAAAAAAACGTAGGCAGGGAAGCGTGCGTTTTTATGCGCGGCTTCCCCCTGCCTACGGCTGGGACTGCAAATCTTGCCTGGCAGAACGTGCCCCGTTTGGCGCGGCTATCATAACGAACTCGCGAGGAACGTGCCTGCTCCTCACGGCACAAGGTATCCGACGGGAAAGTGTGGCAAAAGGAAAGAGCTGTTATTTTCACAATCCAGCCTCTCTCCTGGATGCCCATCTTCAAAGCCGCCAATCTTGTTGAAAGAATTGAAAAAAAACAAAGCAATGCGCGAGAATATTCAAGGAGATTGGATTGTGAAATCAATATATCCAGCACTTCTGATGGCGGGTGGTTTTGTTCTTTTTTCCTCTGTACATGCTCGTGCAGAAACACGGGCAGAGTCGGTTGAAGTGGCCCCCTTCGGGGGGTACTACTCTTTCAAAAGCGATCAGGAACTGAATAACACCCCCTTGTTTGGCGGACGAAGCGGCTACAATTTCGCCAAACATTTCGGCCTGGAAACCGCGGTGGAAGTTGTCGCAACCAGGGTTGATGGCAGAACAAGAACGGGTTTTACGGAAGGACGGTCCGGAAGTCCCATGGATAGAGTGAATCTGATTTTTTATCATATCGATGCTGTGTATCATTTTATGCCCGATAGCACATTCACCCCCTATGTCGTCGCCGGTGCGGGCGGATCGCACTACAGCCCCAGGATATCGACCGGGGGCATGGCTGCTTTTAATGTCGGCGCGGGAGTGAAATATGCAATGACGGATACTGTCGGATTCAGGCTTGATGTCCGCGATTATCTGGTCACCGAGGTTATGCAGGACACCTATCGCAATGTGGGGGCCATGGCGGAAATAACCTTTGCTTTCGGGGGCAATGAAAAGTCTGCCCCCGTGGCGCAAAAGAAAATGGCTCCCTTGCCGTTTGAGCCGAAGGGGGTCGTTATTGCTTTTGATGACATACATTTCGATTTCAATTGAGCTGCCCTTACGCCGGAAGCAGAGGCGGTCAGCGCTATCCCGTCAAGGAATAAAGGGTGGGAAAACAATCGGTAGAAGCTGGCGGAACTGTTTGTAAACAAACAACAGGAAGGAGAAGTGTCATGAGCAAACTGCACCGTATTGTTAATTTGTTGATCTGTGCCGGATTGATCACTGTATTCATGGGGTGCGCATCCACCCAAAAAAGCGAAAGCACCGGCCAGTATATCGATGACTCCGTCATCACAACCAAAATCAAGGCCGGAATCCTAGAGGAAGACAAGCTGAAAACTTTGCAGATCAATGTGAAGACGTACAAAGGGGTGGTTCAGTTGAGCGGCTTTGTCGATTCACAGCAGAGTGTTACAAAGGCAGGGGAAATTGCCCGCCGGGTTGAGGGTGTTAAAGATGTGAAAAACGATCTGGTTGTGAAATAACGGCGTAGTTTCCGGTAAACAAAAACCCGCTTCGGCGGGTTTTTGTTTATTCCGGCTTGTTGGCAGGATGGCGCAATCGTCGTTTTTCTATTCAGTCAAGGAGACCCATGCATCCCACGCACTGTGTAAAGGTTCGATGGGCTATATCGTTGCGAATCAACTGGCCCAGGGATTTGACATGCTGAGTGTTTTATACAGCTTTTACAAACCGATCTTTTTGGCCATGCTTGTGCTTCTCGGGCTTGCCTGCGGGCACTTGGTCGACACTGTTGTGCAGATGAATCTGCGTCCGGAAATCATGGCCGCTTCTCCCCGCAGTCACTCCGTCGTGAGCGAGCCGCTGCAGAACACGGAAGCCGGGCTGAACCTGATTCTGCAAAACAATATTTTCGATGCAAACAGCCGGTCTGCCACCGCGACCATGACCCTGGCGAGCAAGAAAGATGCCTTGGCCGCCGCAGCCCGTGCCGACCTCAAACTCATCGGCACGGTGGTTCTGGCCGGACGTTCCCAGGTCCTGCTCGAAGGCAACAACGAACTGAAATTCTATCGTCTGGGCGACACGGTTCCCGGCGACGGGACCGTCGAAAAAATCCTCCGCAACCAGGTACAGATCAGGAACCGTGACCAAAGCGTGACAACTCTCAAGCTGCAGGAGAAGGGACCCCTCTCGACACCCGCCACGCATCCCAAGGCAGGGCTTGAGGGGGGGGCGGCAGGCGGGGAGGTAAAAAACGTCGGCGAAAACCGTTGGCTGATCTCCCGCAGCATGGGGGAAACGGTGCGGGATAATTTCGCCGCCCAAATGCGTTTGGTCCAGATGCAACCGCGCACCCAGGCAGGCAAGATCGATGGCTTCGTGATCCAGCGCATCGACTCCCGCTCGATTCTGGGCCAGTTGGGCTTGAGGATAGGTGACGTGGTTATTGATGTCAATAATACCACGCTGGACAGCCCGGAAAAAGGGTTGCAGATAGTTCAGCAATTGCGCGAAGCGCGCCGGATAACCCTTGCCGTCGAACGCGATAATCAACCGATGAGCTTTTCATATGAAATCCAATAGGAGTTTTCTCCGAATGAGCATGCCGATTGCCTCCCGAATGGTGGTATGGATAACGTTTCTGGCTTTATGCCTCGTTCCCATCCAGTCTCTTGCGCAGAGTAAAACAAAGCCGGACATGGATGGCCGGGTTACTCTCGATTTCAAGAATGTGGAGCTGACCGAGCTGATCCTGACGATAAGCGAACTGACCGGGAAAAACTTTCTCTACGACGAAACCGTGCAGGGCAAGGCCACTATCATCTCCCCGGACAGCATGACTCTGGACGCAGCCTACCAACTGTTTCTCACGGTTCTCAATGTCAAGGGGTACACGGTTGTCCCTTCGGGCAACACCAACAAGATCGTCTCGTTGAAAAGCGCCAAGGAATCCAGCCTGCCGACCCTTGTCAATGGCAAGGGCAAGTCTACCGAGCAGGTCATCACCCGGGTCTTTCGCCTGAAGCACCTCGACGTGGGCATCGTTGCCCAGACCGTCCTTTTTCCGCTGATGCCGGCCACCGCCAATGTTGCCGCCTATCCGCCGGGAAACAGCTTGATTATTACGGATACAGGGGCCAACATCGAACGGTTGGCCAAGATTATCCGCGAGCTTGACCAGCCGAATGTGGCAAACGAGATTGAGATCATCACGTTGAAGAACTCCCAGGCGGATGATATCGCCAAGGCCCTCAACGAGACCATGAGCCAGCCAGATGCCGCTTCTCCTGCCCGGCGGCGGGCCGCAACCGGAGGGAACCTTGCCAATGAGGTCCTCACCAAGATCATCCCCTATCCCGCGGGCCGGTGCGTCATCGTCACCGCCAGCCGAGAGGACATGGTGATCATCAAGACCCTGATTGCCCGGATGGACCAGGAAATCGACGGAACCCGCTCCAACATCAATCTCTGTTACCTGGAAAATGCCGATGCCGTCACTCTGGCGGCGACCCTCAACGAAATCCTCAGCGGCATCAAGACGGACGCCAAGGGTTCTAAAAAGGAGGGCCAGGCGGCCGGGTCACCACCCGCCGGTCCGATATCCGCCGGGCCGTTATCCCCAAATTCACTGTCAGCCAGCCCGGTGAGCATTACGGCCGACAAGCCAACCAACTCGCTGATCATCAACGCCAGTCTGGATAACTACAAAACGATCAAGCAAATCATTGATAAGCTCGATATCAAGCGCAAGCAGGTCTATGTCGAGGCGTTGATTCTGGAACTCTCCATGGATGCCACCCAGCGTCTCGGGGTCTCCCTGCAGGGCGCCGGGACAGCCGACGGTAACGGCATTATTTTTGGCAGCAGCAACCAAAATACCGGCCCGGTCGGGATCGGGGATGCCCTGAAGCAGACAATCCCCGGTGCGCCGGACCTTCTGACCAAGGCCATCGACGGGATGCTGGCCGGCGGTTTTTTCAACCCGATTACCGTCACCGGCCCGAACGGCAATCTGATCACCGTTCCGGCCCTTTCGGTGCTGATCGATGTCTCGAAAACCGACACCGATGTCAACTTGCTTTCGGCTCCGAGGCTGCTCACCTCCGACAACGAAGAAGCCGAAATCATCGTTGGCTCCAATGTCCCGATCATCACCGGCCGGCTGACCGATGTCGGCTCCAACGACGGTCTGGCCCAGAGAGTCTCCGTGGAACGCCAGGATGTTGCCTTGGTTTTGCGTTTCACCCCGCAGATTACCGATGGCGATCTGGTTCGCCTCAATGTGTATCAGGAAATCACCAGTATCGCGCCGGCCACCCAGGCCCTGGTTGCCAGCGTCGGCAACCCCAGCGATGTCGGCCCGACCTTCACCAAACGCGTGCTGCGTAATACGGTCCTGGTGGAAAACCATAAAACCGTGGTTCTCGGCGGCCTGATCGATACCAATGTCACCGAATCGGTTACCAAGGTGCCGATCCTGGGCGATATCCCCGGGCTGGGCTGGTTGTTCAAACGCACTTCAACCCAGAAAGAAAAGACCAACCTGCTGGTCTTTATCAATCCGACCATTATCAAGAATGCCAAGGATCTCGACCTGATAACCGACCGCAACCGCAAGGCTGCCGGTGCATCATTGACCGGCAAGGTCAACGAGGCACTGCCGGATAATTTTTTTGGTGAGAAGGCAAGGGGCGATTCCGGCCTGACCGAAGGTGCGGCAGGAGCGGAGAGCACCGCCGGGCCCGGCAGCGGAGCTCCGGCGCTGGTCCAGCCGATGTCAGGCCAATTGGGCAACGAATGACCGTAACTCCGTGTGAAAAGAAACCCATTATGCAGAACTGGCGGCGGATTGGCGAAATACTCCAGCAGGACTTCACCGTGCCGCAGGAGCGGATTGAGGCGGCCCTGGCGGAACAGGAGCTGAGCGGCGAACGCCTCGGCCAAATCCTTACCACGATACAAGCGCTGGACAGCACGACACTGGCAAAGGCACTGGCTGTCCAGTTCGAACTTCCTTATCTGGAGACGATTCCCGAGGAAACGGTTGCCGAGGGTCTGCTCGGGATGATCCCCATCGGCTTTGCCAAGGAACACCGCATGTATCCCCTGGCAAAACAGAATAACTCTCTTCAGGTGGCCGTGGCCGATCCCCTCGACACCCGTCCGCTGAATGACTTGAGCACCCTGACCGGAGCCCAGATCGAACCCTGTGTCGCCACCCCGGAGGAGATCCTGCGCGCCATCCATCGTGGCTATGAAAAACAGGCCGGCAGTACCGGAGCCGTGATTGAGGAGATCGATGGCGGCAGCGCCAATGAGCTGGCCATTTCTCTCGAACCCCGCGATTTGCTTGACAGTTCCGACGAGGCTCCGATCATCCGCTTCGTCAACAGCCTGATCACCCAGGGTTTCAAGGAACGGGCGAGCGATATCCATATCGAGCCCTTCGAGCGGGAACTGATTGTCCGTTACCGGGTCGACGGAATCCTGCACGAAGTTCTCAGGCCGACATTCAAGGCCCACGCCGGGATAGTCTCCCGCATCAAGATCATGGCCCAGTTGGATATCGCCGAAAAACGGTTGCCGCAGGATGGCCGTTTCCGGGTGCGGATGGGTGGCCGCGACATGGATATCCGCGTCTCGACTTTGCCCACGGCCTTTGGCGAACGGGTGGTGCTGCGGCTGCTCGACAAGGCGGCGGGGATCCTGACCCTTGAGGAGATCGGGTTGGAAAGCGACTTGCTGCAGCCATTCGAGGCGATGATCAGCAAGAATCACGGCATTTTTCTGGTCACCGGCCCCACCGGCAGCGGCAAAACCACCACCCTCTATACGGCTTTGACCCGCCTGAACAATCGCGAGAAGAACATCATCACCGTTGAAGACCCCATTGAATACCAATTGCCGGGGGTCGGCCAGATTCAGGTCAACCCGAAGATCAACCTGACCTTTGCCAACGGCCTGCGCTCGATTCTGCGCCAGGACCCGGACATCATCATGGTCGGTGAAATCCGCGATCGTGAAACCGCCGAGATTGCCGTGCAATCCGCCTTGACCGGCCACATGGTGTTTTCGACCCTGCACACCAACGATGCTGCCGGCGCGCTGACCCGTTTGGTGGAGATGGGGATCGAGCCGTTTCTGGCCGCCTCGAGTATCGTCGGCATCGTTGCCCAGCGGTTGGTGCGAACCATCTGCCCCCACTGCAAGAAGGCACACCAGCCGCCCGAGGAATTGCTGCAAGAGATCGCCGGTGAGATCCCTCTGCCGGCCGGGGCCACCTTCTATCGCGGCACAGGCTGCGACCAGTGCATGCAGATCGGCTACTGGGGCCGGATCGCCATCTATGAACTGCTCAAGGTGGACGATGCGGTGCGCGAATTGCTGTTGCAGAACAAGGATGCCGCCACGATCAAGAAGGCAGCCATGCAGCGGGGTATGCGCTCCCTGCGGGCTGCCGGCCTCGCCAAGGCGCTACAGGGCATCACCACCCTCGAGGAAGTGATGCGCGTCACCCAGGAGGAGAACTAGTGCCGCTGTTCGAATACACCGGACTCGACAACCATGGGCGCAAGGTCTCCGGCCGGATCGACGGGCCCGGACCTGGCCCGGTGCGCCAGCAGTTGCGCGAAAAGGGGATTTTTCCCACCGGATTGCACGAAAGCTCCCTCGCGGGCGCACGCCGAGGCTGGCTGGACCTGCGATCCCTTCTGCATCGCTGCTCGACAGCGGAACTCGCTTCGGCAACCCGCCAGCTCGCCACCCTGCTCGTTGCCGGATTGTCGCTCGATACAGCCTTGGGAAGCGTTGCCGAACAGGCCGACCAGTCGATGATCGGGCAGGTCCTGGCCAATGTTCGCGAAGAGGTTATGCAGGGGAATTCGCTCCATGAGGCGCTGGCCAGGCATCGGGCGGTTTTTCCCGACCTGTTTATCAACATGGTCCAGGTTGGGGAAAACAGCGGCACGCTCGACACAGCCTTGCTCCGTCTGGCCGATTTTCTCGAGGGCCAGGACCGGACCCGGGCCCGGATTCAGGCTGCTCTGGCCTACCCGGTGCTGATGACCCTGGTCGGCAGCACCGTGCTTGTCTTTTTGTTCGTGTTCGTGGTGCCGAAGATCACCCGCATGCTGCTGGAGATGAAAATGGCCTTGCCCTGGCCGACCCTGCTGCTGATCAACCTGGTCGATCTGCTGGTTGCCTGGTGGTGGCTGCTGCTCCTCGGGCTGGTGCTTGGCTTCACTGGCTTGCGGCGTTATTGGCGTACCGAAGCCGGACGAATGCGCATTGATCGCATGCTGCTCAAGGCGCCGGTCTTCGGCCGTCTGCTGCTGCTGATCGCCACAACCCGTTTTGCCCGCACCCTCGGCACCCTGCTGCAGAGCGGCGTTCCCCTGCTCAAGGCCCTTGACATCGCGCGCAACCTCTTGACCAATCGCGTGTTGCGCCGGGCGGTGGAGACCGCCAGGCTGCGGGTCCAGGAAGGGGGCAGCCTGGCGGGCGTGCTCCGGGAAACAGCGGTCTTTCCGTCGATGCTGGTGCAACTGACGGCTGCCGGCGAGCAGAGCGGCAAACTGGAAGAGATGTTGTTTCGGGTCGCCGATACATACGAACACCAGACCGACCTGTCGATTTCCGGCATGCTCTCCCTGCTCGAACCGCTGATGATTCTCTTCATGGGCGTGGTGGTCGGCTTTGCGGTCCTGGCGATCCTGCTGCCGATTTTCCAGGCAAGCCAAGGATTCGGCTGAGAGAGCAGTAACCGTTCAGCAGAACCGCATCTGCGTTGTCATCGGCCTGCTTATGTGCATTAGCACACTTCGCAGACCTCTTCCTAGCATCTGCGGCACTGCTGAACGGTTACGGTCCAGGGGATTATTCTCACTATTCTGCTTCGAGCTGGGTAGTTACAAACCAAACAATACGCGCCGATGTGGGTGTGTTGAAGATGCCGTCAGGCAATTGCCAGGAGTGTTGAAGATGCCATTACCTCATTATCGTTATTATCGTTCCTGCCGTGGTTTTACCCTGATCGAAATCATGGTGGTCGTGGTGATTCTTGGAATCCTGGCCGCGGTGATCGTGCCGCGCTTGTTGAGCCGTCCGGATATGGCCAAGGTGACCAAGGCCAAGGTGGACATGAAGGGAATCGAGGTGGCGCTCGGCATGTTCAAGCTCGACAACGGATTCTTTCCCACCACCGAGCAGGGGCTCAAGGCCTTGGTTTTCAAGCCGGACACCGGGCGCATTCCGGCCCGATATCCAGAGGAAGGGTATCTGAAAAAAGAGCCGATTGATCCATGGAACAAGCCGTATATCTATATTTCTCCGGGGGCCCACAGCCTGAGCTTTGACCTGATCAGTCACGGTGCCGACAATGAAGCGGGAGGGGAAGGGTTCGATGCGGATATCAACAACTGGGAACTCGAATAGGAGGGGATCCGGGCAGTCCGGGTTCACCCTGCTGGAGCTGGGGGTGGTCATTACGCTGCTGGCCCTGTTCTCCCTGCTCACCATCCCGTTGTTCGGTGGGACCAGTAAGCTGGGTTATTCCGCCCGTTGCCTGAACGGCACGATCAAGTACCTGTTCAATGAGGCGGCCCTGACCGGAAGGGAGCACCGCCTGGTGTGCAACCTGGACCGTGGCACCTACAGCGCCCAGGTTCTTGACGCAGACGGTGAGGTTGTCACCCTTTCCGGGATTGGCCGGGAGACCACGCTGGCCGGCGATGTCCGGTTCAGGGATCTGCAATTGCCGGACCGGGGCACTTTCACCTCCGGTGAGGTGACGGTACGGATGCATCCTGCCGGTTGGGTCGAGGAGACCAGCGTGCATCTCGAGGATGGCAGCGGAAACGCACTGACCTTGCATGTCATGCCGCTGACCGGGACCGCTGAAATTTTCGAGGGCTATAAAACGCTCTAACTGGGGGACACAGACATTAACGCTGCCGGGCAACGGGGGTTCACTCTGCTGGAAATCATGATCGCTCTGGCGATCATCGGCATTGCCATGATCGCACTGCTGAGTCTCGGCAACCGTTCCATCGAGGTGCACAGCCGGTTGCAGCACCTGACCACGGCGACCTTGCTGGCCCAGCAGAAGATGGCCCAGAGCGAACTTGAAGCCCGAAGCAACGGCGGGACGAAATTGGTCGATGGCGTCGGGACGTTTGCCGAACCGTTTGCCGGCTACCGCTGGCGGATCGGGATCAGCACCACAGCCCTGCCCGCGGTGCAGATGGTCACGGTTACGGTATTCTGGGGCAAGGAGGAGCGCAATGAGAGTGTCGATATCACCTCGTTCCTGTTTTAATGTAACCGATCACGGGGGGAGCCATAAAGCAGGGAAAGCCAATGAACAAGCGGCACCCTGTGATCGCGTACGGTTTAATACTTCGTTGCCAGGGGAAGTGCGCGGCTTCACCCTGATCGAAGTGCTGGTGGCCATGAGTCTGCTGGCCATCCTCCTGGCCGCGGTCTACGGAATCTTCGGGGGGGTGAATTCCGCCAAACTGCGCCTCGACAGTGACAGCGCCGACTACCACCTGGCGCGGGTCATTTTCGACCGCCTCGGCCGGGAACTGCATGGCGCCTACTTTCGGCCCGGCGATCAGACAACCATGTTCCGCGGCGGCGTCAATGACCGGGACGAACCTTTCCTGGAACTGACCACCACGGCAGTGACCCTGGTAAGCGACACCGGCAGCGGAATTTCCGAGGTTCGCTACCGTCTCGCCCCGGAACCAGAGGCGGATGCGGGTCGCCAGGTGCTGCTGCGGGCCGAGCGGTCCCGGCAATCGACCGCCGCACCCGTTGATGGCCGGATGATGCGGCTGGCGCCGAATGTTGCCAGCCTGTCTCTGCGCTTTTACACCGGCGGGCGCTGGCTGGAGCAATGGGACGCCCGCCAGGGCGGATTGCCGCAACTGGTGGAAGTTTCCCTGGTGGTCGCCGGCCAGGATGAACGGCCGCGGATTCCTTTTACCACGGCCTTTGAAATCCCGGACGTCGGCGGGCAATGAAATGAAAGAAGCCAAGGTAAGCGATCACAGGGCACCACATCTTGCGGCGATCGATCCGGCTCACGGACAAAAGTACGCATCGCCGTCCCGTTTGTCGCAACCTGCGGCACCCTGTGGTCGGTTACAATCCAAGAACAATCGAGGAATGGCTTTACTGGTGGTCCTGGTTATCGTGGCTCTCTTGACCTCGCTGCTGACCGAACTGGCTTTTTCCGCCCTGGTCGACCTGCGCCTGACCGAAACCTTTCGCGACTCCACCCGGGCCTACTACCTGGCCAAGGGGGGCATCACCGCCGGACGCATGATCCTCCAGGAGGATCGCAATGGCTACGATGGCTTTGACGAACTCTGGTCTCAGGGCGTCACCAATTACCCGGTCGGTGACGGTGCTGTCAGCGTGCGCATTCTGGATCAGGATGGCAAATTGGGGATCAACGCCCTGGTCAACGAGAATACGCCAAGCACCGTGATGGTCGATCGTTTTTATCGGCTGTTTGTAGCCCTGAAACTCCACGATCTCGGCGATCCGGCCGAGTTGACCGGTAATTTGATCGACTGGTTGGATAGCGGCGATGCTCCGTACCAGATAATTCGCACCGATGGAGTCAATACCCCGGTGGCCGGGGCCGAGTCCTCCTATTACCGGAGTTTGCCGCAACCGTATCCGGTCAAGAACGGCCATCTGGATACCCTCGACGAATTGAAGCTGGTCAAGGGGTTCACCCCGGACGTTCTGCGCCGGATCCTGCCGCATGTTGGTCTGCATGACCAGCAAGCGGTGAATATCAATACCGCCAGTGGCGCCGTGCTCAGATCCCTTGATCCCCAGATCGATGCCAAGGTGGCTGAAACCCTGATCGCATATCGCCAGGAAACACCGATCGAACGTCTGGAGCAACTTGAGCCGGTTCTTCCCGCCGGAGGCTACAGCGCCTTGAAAAGCCTCGCTAATCTGGGGTTGTTGAGCGTACAGAGCAGCCGCTACCGGATCGAGGCCGAAGCGGTGATCAATGACGGCCGGCGGCGCTTACAGGCAGAAGTGAACAAACAGGGCAACCGTCTTTTATTTTTAAAGGTGAACTGACTGCTATGACAAAAAGATTGATAGGCATCGATATCGACCGGAAAACCCTGCGTCTGGCTGTCCTTGCCCGCGACCAGGGCACCCTTTCGGTCGTCCTGGTTCTGGAAATTCTTCACGAAGAAGCAACGGACCAGTTGCCTCGGCTGCGGGACTTCCTGAATGGCGATTTTCATTTTGCAGACCGGCTGGCAGCTTGCTTGCCCAGCAGCGCCGCCTTAGTGCGCCGGCTGACCTTCCCGTTTTGCGACCGGCGGAAAATTGCGGCCGCCCTCTCTTTTGAACTGGCGGGCCAACTGCCGGTTGCCTTGGACGACTACACTACGGTCATGCAGCCACCGGTTCGAAAGGGCGAGGGGGCCAGCACAGTCGCCGCTGCGGTCAAGACAACACTGCTGGCGGAAACGATTGCCCCTTTCGACGCCCAGGGCATTCCCCTGCACATTCTGGACCTGGCGCCCTATGCTTACGTCGCCGGGCTCAAAGACTTCCTGGCGGACGGCATTCTGGTCTGCGCCATGGAACAGGAAATCTGTCTGGCCCTGATCCGTTCCGGAGAGGTGATCGATTATCTGCAGTTGCCCCTTGGGGTTTCGATACCGGTGGCCGACCTGGCCCGGGTCATTCACCGGCAAGCCACGGTTCTGGGGCGGGCCCAACAGCCGGGTGGCATGCCCCTGCAGTTGATGGGGCCTCTGGCCACGCCTGAACTGGTTGCAGCCCTCAATATGCTGCGGGAGCAAGTGGAACTGCTGGCCATCGACATCAACGGCCAGACCATCGCCGCGCCGTTTTTGCCGGCTGTGGCTCTGGCGCTGCGGGCGGCGGATACCGGCAAGGAGCAGGCCTTCAACCTGCGGCAGGGGGTGTTTGCCCTGAAAGGCGAATGGGCCGGTCTGCGCAAAACCCTGATAATGGCCGCCTGTCTGGCCGGCCTCACCCTGATTACAGTCGGCGCGAGCATGGGGCTGCGCTATTACGACAAGCAGCATCAGGTCACGCTGCTGGAACAGCAGATGGCGGCGCTCTACCGGGAGAGCTTTCCAAATGCCACGAAGGCGGTCGATGTCCCCTTGCAGATGAAAAGCGCAATCCGGCAGTTACAGGAGGAGGCCGGCATCATCAGCCTTGATCAGCCTTCCTCCCTGCAAGTGCTGCGAACACTCTCCGAACTGCCCAAGTCGCTCAGTGTCGATATGGACGAAGTCACCATGGAACGCAATGAAGTGCGGGTCTCGGGGCAAACCAGCACTTTCGAAGAGGTCAACAGCATGGCGGAGACCCTTCGGCGCTCGCCCTATTTTGAGAAAGTCGAGGTTTCCGAATCGAAGATGGGGTTGGACGGAAAGCAGGTCAGTTACCGCCTGCGCATGACTTTGGGCGGAAAAGGCGGGGTGTCATGATCAAAACATTGAATCAGAGAGAACTCTATGCCCTGGCTGGCGGGACGGTGGTGCTCGCACTGCTGCTGATTGTTTTCGGCGTGGTCTTTCCCTACCGGGCGGCTGGCAAACGACTGGACAACAGGATCAGTTCCGGCCAGGCGCAACTGAAGGAGGTCCGGCAGCTCCAGGCAGATTACCTGACCCTCAAGAAACAGGCCGACCAACTGCAGCGCGATCTGGACCAGCGTGAAATCACCCCGCCGGTGAATTTTCTCGAACAGACCGCCGGCCAGATCGGCGGTCGCGAGAACCTTGTCCTGATGCGCCCTTTGCCCTCCGTTGTTCAGGGGAAGCTGCGGATTGAGACCACTGAGTTCAAATTGGAGCGGCTTGGCATGGAACAGGTTTTGCGGATTCTGCAGGAAATGGAACAGGCCAGCCCGCCGATGCGAGTCGACCGCCTGCACCTCAAACAACGCTTCGACAACGGTACCCAACTTGACATGAGCGTCACGGTAAGCGCTGCCAGGAGAAATTGATGCAGTTTACGAAATATTTTCGAGCCAGGCTCTCCGGCGAAACCCGGATGGTCCGGAACCCCCGGTTCCTGTACCGCGCCGGCGGAGTGGTTCTTTTTTTGTCCGGATTGCTGTGCGGCGTTTACCTGGCCTTCCCGGAGGAGGTTCTCCGGCAGCGATTGGTTTACGAACTCGAAGCCCGGTTCCCGATCCAGGTTGACCTTGGCACCGCCGGTTTGCGACCGTTGCTTACCCTGGCCGGCGAGAAGGGAGTCATCCGTTCTCTTGATCGTCATGAGGAGATCGGCAGTATTGAGCGGTTTAGGGTGTCCCCCCTGTGGGCCGGAATTTTCACGGGAGACCCAGGGATTAAGGGAGAGCTTCTCGTCGGCAGCGGAGAGCTTGACCTCCGCTGGCAGCGGAGCGGGCTGCTGACCATGGGCGCGACCGTACTGCCGGTTGACATTCCCTTGTCGACCGGCTCGGGGATACGTTTTGCCGGCGTACTCACCTCAGGGCAGATAACGACCGCCGCCCCGCTGCAAAAGGCGAGCAAAAGTCTGATCGACTTCAGCTTCGAGCAGGTCGCGCTTCAGGGTCTCGAAGCCCTGACCAGGGATGCGGCCGGTTTACGCCTCGGCACGATGTCACTGCGGATGACCGGTCAGGGGACATTGTTTTTCATCGATCGGCTGGAAGCGACCGGGGGTGATGTAGTGGTTTCCGGCACGGGAACCTTGATGCTGGTGAAGGAAAACCCGCAGATCAGCCAGATCAATCTCAAGGTGTCGGTGCGTGCCGGCAGCCAGGAGGATCCGACTATGGCCAATTTTATCCAGCTTGCCGGGAGTCCTTTGTCAGACGGCAGCCGCAATCTCCACCTGACGGGAACCCTGGCCAAACCCGTGATCAGGTAAACCGCCGGAAGAAGCTGGGGCGCTTCTCTGGCTATATGTTCCTGCCACCTTTTCATCGGCAGCCCGGGGCATATCCCCAGGCAAACGAGAGCGAGTGCTTGCCGCGCTTTTCCTTTACGGCGTCAAGTATCCAGCGAACAACCAACCCCGTGTGGATCTGTATGTATACTTCCTATTTTGGTCTCAATGAAATTCCTTTCTCGATCGCGCCAGACCCGCTCTATCTCTACATGAGCGAGCAGCATCGCGAAGCCTTGGCCCACCTGCAGTACGGAATCAAGCGAGACGGTGGGTTCGTTCTCTTGACCGGTGAGGTCGGGGCCGGCAAGACGACCCTCTGCCGCAGCCTTCTTGAACAGTTGCCCGAGGGGGTGGATGTTGCCTTTGTTCTCAATCCCAAGGTCAGCGCCATTGAACTGCTCGAGACCATCTGCGACGAACTCCGGATCGACCGGGGAAAACAGGGCAGTATCAAGAACCTGGTCGACCGCCTCAACACTTATCTGCTCGAAGCCAATGCCCGTGGGCGCAAAACCGTACTTTTTATTGACGAGGCACAGAACCTCTCTCTCGATGTCCTCGAACAGTTGCGTCTGTTGACCAACCTTGAGACGAATCGCTATAAGCTGCTGCAGATCGTGCTGCTCGGCCAGCCGGAGCTGCTTTCAATTCTGAACCGGCAGGAGATGCGCCAGTTCTCGCAGCGGATCACCGCCCGTTACCACCTTGGCCCCCTTGATGCGAAGGAAATGGACTCCTATGTGCGCCATCGTCTGGAGATCGCCGGATGCGATCGCCTCCTGTTTCCTGAACCCCTGAGCAAGACCCTCTGGCATCTGAGCGGCGGCATTCCGCGCTTGATCAATCTCATCTGCGATCGCGCCCTGCTCGGGGCGTATACCTTGAATCGTCCACAGGTCAACAGGAGAATCCTCCGTCAGGCCGCCCGTGAAGTTCTCGGCAGACAGCAACAAGGGAAAGTGAAAAAGGCTGCGCCGGCAATGGCGCTGGCCGCTCTCGTCATCCTGCTATGTATCGCCGCGTTCTGGTATTGGATGGAACCGGACTCAACCGCCATCCGCTTGCCATTCGGCGCCGGAAACAGTTCTTCCGCGCAGACGCAGAAACCGGTCCTGGAGGGAAAAAGCCCGGAAGTGGCCATCCCGTCCCGGGACGGTTTGGCCGAGGCGTTGCCCCGGAAGTGGCCGGAGGCTTTCGCCGCTTCCCGGAGCATGGAGGGTGCGTTTGCCGACCTGGCCGGGCTGTGGGGCCTCTCCTACAATCCTGACCGTCCCGACTACTGTTCATACGCCAGTGAATACGGCCTGGATTGCCTTGTCCGCAAGGACAGTCTGGAGACGCTGCGAAAAATGAACCGGCCGGCCATACTGACACTCCATGGGGAGAACGGGGCGCCGTTTCATGTCGTAATGTCCCGTCTGGAGGGCAACCGGGCCATTTTTATCGCCGGAGGCAAGCAGTTCGAATTAGCTTTTTCAGCGATCGCCTCGCACTGGGTTGGGGAGTATCTCCTGCTCTGGCATGGGCCGCCGCTCCAGCAAGAGGTTGTGGCGCCGGGAGAGACAGGAGCCTCGGTCGCCTGGTTGGCGAAAACCCTTCAGGAACTGGGTTTCTATGAAATTACCGGCCAGGAAGTGCGCCTGGACGGCCCACTCCTCGACGCTTTCAAGCGCTTTCAGGTCAGTAACGGTCTGACGCCGGATGGTGTTCTCGGGCCGATGACCCTGGCCCATCTCAACACCGCCCGTAACCTGGCCGGTCCGCATCTTTCCCCGTTAGGAGCCAGTTGATGTCTTTTATCCTTGAAGCGCTCAAAAAATCGGAACAGCAACGGCTGCAACAGAACACTCCTCAGCAGGAGGTGTGCAAACGGACGTTTTTTCTGTGCTCGCACCGGTCAAGTCGGTGGTCTTATTGGCTGGTGGCCGGATTCCTGCCTCTGGTTCTGGTCAGCGGGTGGTGGTTTTACAGCAGGATTGAACCAGCAACCCTGGCGCCGTCCCCGGCTGTCAATGATGGGGCGAACCATGCACCTTCTTCTCTTGGTCAGCCCAGGCAACCCGAGCCGGCAGCCGTTCCTCCTGATTCTGTTTCAGCTCCGTCCCCTCTGCCCGAGGCTTTCTCGGCTGGCCCCTCCCCTGCGATTTTGGAGGAGAGCCGAGCGCCTGGTGCACCACCGATGGTTCATGGCGGCACGCCAAGAAAAAGAGTGGGACCTGCTGCACAGGGGGCGACTGTAGCCAGCGAACCGCCGGAAGCCCGAAGCCGCGAAAATCAGCCGCTCTACCCCGACTTGTCCAAGGAACTGCTCGACCGGATACCCCGCCTGACCATGAGCATGCATTACCACAGTTCCGACCCGGGCCGCAGGTTGGTGCGGGTCAACGATCGCCTGCTCCATGAGGGCGACTGGCTGAGCAATGAGCTGCATGTCGTGGAGATTACTCCCACAGGGGCAATACTGGATTTTCTGGGCAAGTCTTTCGTTTTGCGCAGCCCAATCCGCTAATAGTATGTTCGCGGAAAATGGGAAGTAACCAGCGTTTGCTTCAAATTGTTCCTCTCAGCCTGACATATCAGGAATTTCCTGATATGTCAGGCTGAGGTTTTTTTCAACCTATTTGTTCCTCCCCGTAATGTCTAATTTAATGTCTATCATTTCAACATGATGACGGCCAGTGTCCCGGTAATAAACCAACTGGCACATATCCTGCTTTGCACTGATATCAATAAACACCAAGGCATATTCCCGGTAACTGCAATTGCTGCATTTAAAAATGGTGCGCAGATGTGGTTGTTTTTTGTGTTGGGATGCTTTTGCCCCTGTCATCTTGTTGTTCAACGCATTCTTATGAAGGAGAACACCATGAAAAAAATCGTTGGTCTTTTTTGTTTGTTGTTTGCCGTTTTTTCATGGGTCGACCGAAGTCTGGCCCTCGACGCACTTGAGGTCCGGGTTCTTCGGCCGGAGGCAAGATCGAGTTTTCAGCCCCTTGCCGAAGGAAAAGTCTTGGTTTCGGTACAGAACAAGGACGGGGAGCATGTCACCGGCTTGCAGAAAGAGGATTTCTTGATACGGCAAGGCATCAAAACCGCGAAGATTCTTTCGGTGGAAGAGGTGCGGGAGCAAAGAGACGTTGGTCTTAATCTCGTTTTGGTGGTGGATAATTCCTATTCCATGAAAGAGCGCAAGGCGGTGGAGCCCTTGCTGGCGGCTTTGAGCAGTTTTCTCGCCCTTGTCCGTCCCATCGACAATGTTCATGTCGTTACCTTTGTTGATCCGGGCACGAAACAACCCAGGGTCTCCACCAAAACCTTTCAGGGGAACGATGTCTCGGCCTTGAACCAATTTCTTCGCGATAGTTTTTTCCCGAAGACGACCGACGGTACCTATCTCTATGACGCCATGCAAAAGGGGCTTGAAATCATTCGCCAGATGCCTGCGGAAAGCCAGAAATTCATGCTCGTTTTTTCAGATGGGGAAGATATCAACAGCAGGGTAAAGGCCGAGGATGTCGGGTTGGCAGCCAAGGGGTTGACCAATTTTTCCGCCTATGCCGTGGACTATATGGACAAGCCAGGCGTGGACACCTTCCTGAGTTCTTTTGTCCAGGGGAATAACGGGATGATCCGCAAGGCCAAGTCGGCCGATGATTTCCTGCCCATTTTCAGCAAACTTTCCACCACCATTTTTCATCGATATCTGGTCACTTATCGTTTTCTCGCTCCGCCTACCGGAACTTTGTTCCCGGTGCCTTCTTCCGTGAATATTGAAGAGGTCACCATAGTTGACAGCTCTCCCTTGCTGAACCACGTCTATTTTGACACAGGGAAAAGCCGCATTCCCGACCGATACGTTTCTCTGTCCGGCCCGCAAGAGTCAGGGGCGTTTTCCGAGGAAAAACTCACCGGCACCATGGAGAAATACCACCATGTTTTGAACGTGATCGGCAAACGGTTGCTGGCCAACCCGGAGGCCCGGATAACCCTGGTGGGCTGCAATTCCAATACCGGGGTGGAAAGGGGGAAGATTGCCCTGTCAAAGAGCCGGGCTGAGGCGGTTTCCGCCTATCTCCAGTCCGTTTGGGGAATCGATTCGTCCCGCATGGAAATCAAGGCGCGGAACCTTCCCGCAGTGCCCAGCACCAGCCGGGTGCCGGAAGGTATCGTTGAAAATCAGCGGGTTGAAATCCTGTCCAATCATCCCGCTGTCCTCGACACCATCAAAAGCACCTATGTGCAGGAACAAGCCGACACCAAGGAGATTCGGATCAGTTCATCCCTGCAAATCGAGACCGAGATTGTCCGCTGGCAGTTCAGGTTGCTGGGCGGGGACAAGGTTTTGGCAGTCAGGGAGGGCGTGGGAAATCCTCCGGTGGAGCTTGTTTTTTCACTGGAGGGATTGGATTCTCGCAATCTTGCCGCGCTTGGGCAACTCAGCGCTGATCTTGAAGTGAAAGACAAGGACGGCAATGAGTTTGGTGTTTCCACATATCCGATTGCCATCAATGTTATCCGGCGCGAGGAGCGCATTGCCCAGAAAACCGGCAACAAGGTAGTGGAAAAGTATGGCCTGATCCTCTTTGATTTTGACCGGACGGAACTGAAGGATCGCAATCAGGTCGTTGTCAATAGGGTCCTCACCAGGGTGGCGGAGCTCAATAAGAGCGTTGCCATGAATATTGTCGGGCATACCGATACCATTGGTAAGGAAAAATACAACGTCGAATTGTCCGAGCGCAGGGCAAAAGCGGTGTACGACATCATTCATCAGGCTGGGGCCGTACCCGCCGCAGAGATAAATAATGTGGGCAACGGACCCAATAATCCTCCCTATGATAACAGCCTTCCCGAGGGGAGATCGCTTAACCGGACCGTGATCATCACCCTCCTGTATACCGAGTAGCTAGCCCTCTCCGCCGCGTCGGTTGGCGCCAGCATCATTGCCGGCGCCAACCGTTCCGTTCATTTTCTTCAGGAGAAGCGGTTTCGGGACTCTGGTGAAGAATCCCTAACAATCAACACGAGGAGGGGGTTTTATGAAAACAATGCGTTTCATAACGTTACTGGCGGCTGCGTTGGTCATGGGGCCGTTCGATGCGCCTGTGCAAGCTGGAAGTAAGGACACCCGGATCGAAACGTTACTGATGGCCGCGATGGCCATGGGCTCGCTCGATAAGCCTCTGCAAACTGAAAATATGGACCGCCGCATCGAATCCTCTGCCAGGCAGTCGTATGTGTTCAAAACCTATCTTCAGGATGATGACATCGTAATTGAGTCCAAGGAAGGGAATGTTACCTTGACGGGGAGCGTTGCCGCAAACTTCCACAAATCATTGGCCCAGGAGACCGTCGCAGGGTTGCCCGGAGTTAAAAATGTAGATAACAGGCTGGAAGTTAAAGGAGCAGCTCCCCTCGCAAATTCCGATGCTTGGCTCCGCGATAAGGTGAAAATGACGCTCCTCTTTCATCGCAGTGTGCGTGCCGGCACAACCGAGGTTGATGTCAAAGACGGTATCGTGACTCTGCGAGGCGATGCTGCCAGTCAGGCCCAAAGGGAATTGACGACGGAATACGCCAAGGATGTCGAAGGGGTTAAAGGTGTAAGCAATCAGATGACCGTGACAGAACCAGCAAAGAAGGCGCGGACCGTAGGCGAAAAGATCGATGATGCCTCCATCACCGCCCAAGTCAAGATAACGTTGCTTTCTCACCACTCGACCAGCGCCCTCAACACCAAGGTCGAAACAAATCGTGGCGCGGTTACATTATATGGCAAGGCCAATAATGCAGCCGAGTTGAGTTTGGCCACCAAACTCGCCAGCGATGTTCACGGAGTGAAGAGCGTAACGAACCGGATGGCCATCAAGTAGTTCGCGTTTAAAACTCCGTGCAGATACTAATCAGTTCATAAATTACTAGACATTACCATGGGGCATGCTATACTGTTGGCATGGACAAATTCGACGGCAGAAAATTGAGTCATCAAGCCAGGGAGGCACT
>Ga0074195_1001286_pt1 | contig 36637 bp, 37 predicted proteins | sample EPASupsiteHSE623_FD_64525 | JGI IMG/M metagenome (GOLD analysis project Ga0074195, IMG submission 64525) | Bioremediated contaminated groundwater from EPA Superfund site, New Mexico - Sample HSE6-23 | ecosystem: Environmental > Aquatic > Deep subsurface > Groundwater > Contaminated ... | reverse complement strand
TGGGTATCGCTCCGCCGGTCGCTGTTCTACCGGCCGACCAGGGGATCGGTATGAACGTGTGGCGACCGTGCGACGCGCCGACCTGTCTGCCGTCGACCGGCCCGCATGCCGGCGGCACAGCTTCGGCAACCGGCTGATTGCCGGGCGGACGCTGGCACGTCACGTCGTTTTCCGGTTCGCGTTGGCAGCCGCTGAGCGTCAGCGACGACGAGATCAGCACCAACTGGATCTGTTTGGTCAGGCGGTTCACGGATGGCTCCTATTGAACCACATGCGCGGCCACGTAGGCGATGCCCAGCAACAGGGCGGCGACGACGATCGCCACCGCCATTACTGAACCAATCCAGGTTTAAGCCCCGCCCCGAATTACTTCCACCGAGACACGGGAAGTTTCGTTTCTTACCCATGACACACGAGGAGCCGAAGAAGAAGGTGGATAACCATCTTTGGATGTTCGGGTGTGCCTTGCCGAAGGCCAGAGCATGAACCAGTCCAGCAGGCTCGAGACCCATCTTATTCAGCTCGATGATAATATCATCATTACTAATATGTTGGTCGTTGAAGTGAACGAGAACAATTTCTTCTTCAACGACGCCATGGCCGGTGATCGGGAAATTATCGACCGTGATATTTGAATCGTTATAACCACAACCACATTCGGCGATCATCTCATCCAACGTTTTGCTATAGTCGATCGTGACTGGGAAACGAAAGCGCGTCTTGAGTTCTGCCCAAACGATCATATTGGCGATTCCATTAAGTAGCTCCTCTCCTTCTTTTAAACCGAGGAGATGGAGTGCGTTCTCGGTTCCCCCATTTTTCCTCACCGCAGCATCAAGATTTAACCAAACACTTGCCGCCATGGAGGCGCCACGAGCAAGATTTGACTTAGCCATGTTCGAAACTCCTTCAAAAATTGAAGCAATCCCTAATCCCGAGACCATCCCGGAACCCTAAACTGCTTCTAATCTAACGGCTTTGAAATTGTCCGCTAGCAACGTTAAACGTAGCTTTGGCGGACCAGCCGTAGCGTTAAAAGTGCTTTTTAAACGCTCTTAACGCTACGGCCATTTCTTAAAATTGTTAAAAGTTCAAGCACAAAAATGACACGCAATTATACTCTTAAAAAGCATTTTTGTCAACTATAAAAAGAAGTATTTTTCCTGTCTTTTTGGCAAGTATAAATAAAGAAATCTTCTCAGAATGAGATATCTTAGAGATTTTTCGCCAACACCGACAGGCCCAAAATGACACTAAAAATAATTTGATTTTTTTAGACCTTCAGGAAATTCTTTAATAAAAGTACTTAAATACCAATCCACAAACTTTTTTATTCCCTCTTCAATACTGGTTTCCGGTTCGTAATCCAAAACCTCTCTAGCATGAGTTAATTCGGCGGCCGTCACGGCGGCTTCTTCTATTGGTAAAAGTTTTTCTACGATTTTTGCTTTTTTGCCAAGCCCGGCTTCTATGGCTGAAACGAATCGAGACAAAGTTACAGGATCATCATTGCCCAAATTAACAATGTCAAAATTTGAATTTTTATCCAAAGCCGAAATTATTCCGGATACAATATCATCAATGTAAGTAAAATCTCTTTTAACTTCTTTCCCTTCCGGAGTAAATTTGTTGACCGGTATTTCTTCATCTTTGTGAATTTTTTCCGTGAATTTCCAAGTGGCCATGTCTGGTCTGATCCACGGACCATAAACGGTAAAAAATCTTAAACAAATGATTGGAAGATCATAAAGGTAGTTAAACATCCAAGCATATAGTTCTCCTGACCTTTTTGAAGCCGCATATGGAGCGATTGGAGTATCGCACGCGACATTTTCCGTGAACGGGGGCGTAAAATTCCTGCCATAAACAGAAGAAGAAGATGCGAACACGACATTCTTAACTTTATTTTTCTGGGAAGCCTGAAAAATATTTACCGTTCCATCAACATTTGCCTGAGTATAAAGAAGCGGGTTCTCAACCGAAGGACGGACCGCTGCCCAAGCGGCAAGATGTATTACTTTATCGGGAATAAATTCTGAAAAAATTCTATCAATTTCTGCTTCGTTTTTAATATCTACTTCCTCAATTTTTGGCATTGGCAATCCAGAAAGCATGGCATTTAACCTGAATCGCTTAAATTCCGGATCGTAAAAATCATTGAAATCATCAATGATTAAAACTTCGTCACCTCTTTCTAAAAGCTTCTTAACAACATAACACCCGATAGAACCAGCGCCTCCGGTGACAATAACTTTCATAAATTTTGATTAGGACTCGCTAATTAATTTTTCGATTTCTTCTGGAGTCTTGTCTAATTGCTCGCCTTTAAGACTTGGGTCGTAGGCGGGATTGGGATAATTGATTAACCAGGCATCTTCGTCACCGATATTTTCTATCCCGATATAAACATTCGTCGGCAAAAGCAATCTTTCTGGATTATCAGCAGATAATACGTGTTCTACTTTTTGCTTACCTTCCACAACTGAAATTTTAACTTTACCTCTAATGCAAAAATAGTGGCTCTGACGAACCTGGTGCAAATGATAACCCTTAAAAGAGCCGGGAGTCGCTACGGTCAAATAGACAGCGGTCTTTTCTCCGTCTTTATATAGTTCTATTAAATATCCGTTTGGGTCTTTCGTGCCTGCGGCGTAAGTGGTTACTTTCTTGCAGGGTTCTTTTTTGATTTGTTCTATCATTTCTTCATTCTAGAAGTTTTTGATGACTTGGAAAAGGGTCATTTCTTCCTGTTTTCGTTCAAAAACTTTTGCAATAAATGCCTTGGGTCTTCAGGCTCGGTCTTGAGAGAAGCAGCTGAAATAACCATGTCCTTCTTAAATTTAGAAAAATCATAAGCTACTTTATTTCGCATCCCGAAATATTTTGTAATGTAAAAAATGAGGGTGGTTGTGGATACAACCAACAAGAGGATACCAGTTGCTAAAATAATTCCTGTGACAAAATTTGGAACTAGTGAAACTAAAACCGGCTCGTCTAATCTAAAATGGACTATTTTTTCTCCATACATCTTTCCCCCATTAAGCGCTAAAACATGAGCTACTATCCCAGATAACTCCATTGACTGTTCATCGTTGTTACCAATCGCCTCAACCTTTAGAGCTAATGAATCCTTTATTCTAGAAACTTTAATTCTTTTATTCCACTCGGCAAGAGTTTTCTCCTTATTTCCAGGAAAAACTTGAGACATCGTGGAAAAACCACCCTGAAAAGAAAGACCTCTTATATCTTTAAAATCAGCTGTTTCCGCTAATGTCTCAACTATTTTTGATTCCGCAGAGATGGCTTCGGAAAAATTGTATGAGGGCACTGAAGAATCTAACGTAAAAGCCAGTCTCGTTTGAGCTTTTTGAGGGTTAACAGCTAGAAAGGTAGCTCCAACAACGAAAGCGGCAACCCCAAAAAGAAGCAAAACAATAAATATTGGCAGGAACCACTTTTTTGGCATAGCCAAGTAACATAAAGTATAGTTTTAAAGTTGTCAAAGGTTCATTGGGGTTAAATTGCTCAAACCAACTTTTCTTGATTTTTAGGATTTTTATTGTGAAAATAAAAACATATGGGAAAGAAAAGAGACATAAAAATGATCGTTTGGCGAATATTAGCCGTTATAATCGCCATAGGAACGGTTGCCTATTTAGCATACCCCCTTCTATATCGATAAACAGTTAAGTAGTATCGACTACGATTTTTTCGAGTTGCTTCTTTTTGTTTTCTAGCAAAAAGAACAGAATGCCGCAGCCGACTAGCGACAAAATACCTACAAACGCGAAGGTCAATTTGAAACCTATAAATTCAGACAAATACCCTCCTATTATCGCCGTTAAAGCAGTCCCCAGTCCCACTAAAGTTGAATAAAGACTCCACTCAAAGCTTTCTTTGTTTTTATCGAGACTTACACTCCAAATTCCAAGCCAGGCGGAATAAGCCAACCCGCTTCCTACTCCATGAATTATTTGGGCAATGTAAATATGAAAGACTGAATAGGAAAAAATATAAAAGAAGGGAACTAAAGTAATTAATAACGAACCAGCAATAAGCCATTTAAGATCGTGGTCGGCTTTGTGTTTATCAATATATTTTGAAAATGGTAATTGCACTAAAGACTTAACCAACAAAAAGAGAGTGCTGCAAACCGCCGCAGAAAATACTGTTCCCCCCTCTAAGTTGTCTTTTATGTAAATTGCTAAAATGGGATCTACTAGTCCGAAACCCGTTAACATAAAAATATCGGACCACATGAGAAGCTGAATTGTTTTGTTCATAGAAAATAGCTTAGATTTGTATTTCTTTTATTATATTCGATCAGAAAAAATTCAGAAGCCTCAGTCTTCACTTCTACCTAAGGCAGCCAGATACGCTTCCGGAGGAATATTCACATTTCCGATTTTGGCCATTTTCTTCTTTCCTTTTTTCTGTTTCTCTAATAATTTCTTCTTACGAGTAACATCACCGCCATAAAGGTAACCCGTAACATCTTTCCTTAAAGCAGATATAGTCTCTCTAGCAATTACCTTCCCACCGATAGCAGCTTGAATGGGAATTGCAAACAAATGCTTTGGAATTGCAGTTTTAAGCCTCTCGACTACCCTTCTTCCTTCTCTTAAGGCGTGTACTCTTGGAACGATAATTGCCAAAGGCTCCACCGATTCTCCAGCTACCAGAATAGACAATTTAACTAAATCTGTTGGGCGCCAATTTAGGAAATCATACGACAAGGAGGCATACCCAGCCGAAGCACTTTTAAGAGAATCATGTAAATCCACGACTACTTCGCGCAAGGGCATCTCTGCAGTTACCAATATTCTCTCGGTCGATAAATATTCTGTGTTTCTATGTATTCCTCCATGCGACGAGATGAGAGGCAAGATTCCACCGACATCGACTGCTCTTGCGATTATTTCCACCAAAACCCATTGCTCTTCAGTTTGCTCAATGAAAGACGGATCAGGAAATTCAGCGGGAGTTCTAACAATATTAGTTTCCCCGCTTTTTAACTTAACCCGATAAGCAACACTGGGAACTGTAATAGTTAAGTCAATGTTGTATTCGCGCTTTAACCGCTCTTGAACAATGCTTAAATGAAGAAGACCCAAAAAACCGCATCTAAATCCTTGGCCTAAGGCATTAGAACTTTCTTGCTCATATTGAAGAGAGGCATCATTAAGACGGTATTTAGCCAAAGCTTCTTTTAAGAAACGGAATTGGTCCCCTGAGCGAGGGTAAATGCCAGCAAAAACTTTTGGCTGAGGCACTTTATACCCAGGCAAAATCAATTTTTGTTTTTCGTCTCTATCGGAAAAATGGATAATCGTGTCACCCACACGGGCTTGGGCGACATCTCTTAAACCAGTCGCTACGTATCCGATTTCTCCAGCCGCTAGTGAGTCTTGCTGCATTTCTTTCGGCTTTAGTACCCCCAATTCCAACACTTCACCTCTTACATTTTCTCCGGCAAACAAAATATTTTCTCGGGACTTTAAAATCCCATCTATCACTCGTATATAAGTAACAACACCTTTATAGGCATCGAAGAACGAATCAAAAACTAAAGCTCGAAAAGGCGCTGATTGATTTCCTCGAGGGGAAGGGATTCTTTTAATAATCGCATCTAACAATTCAGGAACTCCTTGACCGGTTTTTGCAGAAACTTTTAATATTTCTGACTCGGGTTCGCTTGTAAGCTTGGCTAAATCTCTAATAGTTCCTTCCGTATCCGCAGCCGGCAAATCAATTTTATTAACGACCGGAATTATTTTTAAACCAGCCTCAAGAGCAAAAGTTAAATTAGCCATAGTTTGCGCTTGAATTCCCTGAGTGGCATCAACCAACAAAATCGCACCTTCTACAGCCGCTAAACTTCGAGACACTTCATATGAAAAATCAACGTGACCGGGAGTATCAATCAGATTCAAAATCTTTCCCTGATAATTCATTTTCACGGGAGTCAACTTTATAGTGATGCCTCGTTCCCTTTCCAAATCCATTGCGTCTAATAACTGATCCTGCATTTGCCTTTTTTCGACGGCGCCAGTAACTTCAATTAACCGATCAGCCAGGGTTGATTTTCCATGATCAATGTGCGCAATAATGCAAAAATTTCTGATATTTTCAATCATCTTCGGACAATACCACTTCCTTCGCAGATGGTACACTCTTGCGCTTCAAGAAGTTCTTTATGGTTTGGAACATGAATTCAAATTCCTCAAGTTTCAACAATTTGCTCATTCCTATATAGACCAACACTCCTCCAACTGAAGTTACGACCAATTGGATGAAAACACCTAAAAAGGTCTGCATATTAACTAACGCGGCAACTGGGTATTTTAGAATTTGAATTGCTGCCCCAGCTAATAAGGTTGCTAAACACATTTTCAAAACACTTTGTATAAATTCTTTATCATGAAGTCCTTCCAGACGTTGATGAATAATCGTTAATAAAATTAATAACTGTAAAATAGACGAAATAGTAAACGACATGGCAAGTCCGGCCACGCCATATTGCCGTCCTAAATAATAAGCGCCCACGACATTAACTAAAATTCCAATTATGCTCGAGATCATGGGGGTTTTTGTGTCTTGAAGTGAAAAGAAAGCTCGTGCTAAGAGTTGTTTAAGACTCTCAGAAAAAACCGCAAGAACTAAAATTCCTAAAACGGTTAATGTTAGTTGGGTGTCTGTCCAACTGAATTTTCCAGAACCCAAAACAACGCGGACTATTTGAGCTCTCAATAGCAACATCGCAACCGAAAAAGGAAGTATATAATATAATATTAATCTCATTGTCCTGACCAACGAGTTAACAAAAACTTCTCGCGAATTGTTAGCAGCAGAAATGGAAAGCTGGGGAAAAACGGCCATCGCAAACGAAATGCCGATTAAACCGATGGGAACTGCCTGTAAGTTCCCGGCAAAAGTATAAACAGCAATACTTCCTGCGATATACATTGAACCAATAAAGGTAACAATTAAAGATTCTACTTGACTGGCAGCTAAACTAATTAATCTCGGCACAACCATCCGCCCAATTTGAATCAATCCTTCATTTTCAAAAGTTAATTTCGGTCGGAAATTAAACCCTACTTTCAATGAACTTGGAACCTGGATCAGGAAATGCAAAATAGCTCCCAAAACAACGCCCCAGGCAATTCCCTGGACGCCCATTCTTGGAACAAAGAATAAAACTCCGAATATTATCCCAAGATTATATAAAACTGGAGCAGCCGCGTAGGCAATAAACCGATTAAAGCTGGTTAGAATGCTACCGATAATACTGCTAGCGCCCAATAAAATAGGCTGAAGCAACATTATTCGACTCATGGTGACCATCAGTTTTGCCCTCTCATCATCAAAACCGGGAGCCATAAATTTGACCAATTGAGGCGCTAAAACAAAAAGAACGCCCGCGCTAATCATTAAAATAAGAACTGTGATTGTAAAAAGACTTCGCGCGACATCAAAGGCCTCTTTTTTTCCTTCCTCGCCTTTTGCTAAATAAGTCGCGAAAACTGGTAAAAAGGCAGCTGTTAAAGTGCCAAGAACGAGCAGGCTATAAATAAGATCGGGGATTCTGTAGGCAGCAAAATAGGCATCCAGCTCAGGTCCGGCTCCAAAACGGCTAGCAAACAGCCTGTCCCTTAAAAGACCAAGGATTCGGCTTAAAAGGAAAGATAATGAGACAGGGATGGCAGAGAAAATCAGCGTTCTGCTATTTTTTTTATCAGAAAAAATTTGGCTCATGTACGTTCAAACACGACCCCCCACACATTATCGGTAGAAGTGATTCCTGTAAAGGTAGCCTGTCTTTCCCCGTCAAAAGCGACTCCTCCTTCTGGGCCGGCCCATATGACTTTAAAATTAGGAGCCAAACGAATGGTCGCTTTGGTTTTCACGGGCTCATGTCCCGGCTGTTGTTGAATTAATAGGCTGTAACTATAAGGAGTCGACATGATATTCTTTGAAACCAGTTTGAAAGGCAAACGGTATTTATAAACAGTAACTACAGTTTCTCCTGGAGGAGTGACTACCCAGTTACCATAAGAAGTTTTGTTGTTCTCTTCAGAAACAAAAGTTCCATTTTCGTTTTTAACAGCTTTTCCTTCCAAAGCAACTATATCCGGATCTTGAACAAAGTTTTTGTAATCAGCTTTGTTGTCATAAGGAGTAGGCACATCGGCTTCTCTGGTAAATCCACGAGCTTCCAAAAGAACACTCCCCTTAGGGACCAAAGTTCTCTCATATACGACGTTAGTTTTTCGGTACCAATCTTCATCTGGGTTCCAATTCGAACGGCCTTCCCTGGAACCAGTATGGTGGCGAGTCGTGATTAAAGTTGCAATTGCTGAACCGTCACTGTCCATGGAAATTTCATAGTCAACCGATTGACTAATAAGTTCATCAGTTTTGTGACCACCGACATTAGCTTCTACGCGCATTAAGTAATCACTGTCCGGGTTTTCGACTAATCCTCCCCACCCAAGATTTTCTACTTTCTTTTGAGCGTCTTCGTTCCTCAGCCAAACCAAGATCTGTTTTTGTTTCAGACTATCCGTAAAAACATTAACCAGCTCACCCCATTTTTCTTGAGACGATTGTGAGATTCGATTCATTATTTCCGGCAAAAGATCGGCCATAAACGCCTTGGGTGTATTTTTTTCTTTGTCGTAATCAAAAGTCACCAGTCTTTGCGTCTCATCTATTACGTTGTCAGCCGTGACGGTTACTCCGTATTGAGGCATTGTTATTGGACCTGTTATGGACATCAATTTTTCCAAAATACTCGGTGTGATAGCAATAACTCCATCAACAGTAGGCCCACCGCTTTTTTCAAATAAAGTTGAAACTTTCCTGGCATTTGTCGGAAAATCGGCAAACCAGTTAGCGTCTCTCGCAAACCACCGATCAGTAATTTTCTTTAACGGTGCAGGCGGGATAATGTTCTCTTTCAACTGTCCATCTGGATTATAAATCGTATCAACCTTTATATTTCTCACCTCTCCCTTTGAAACATCTGCCAAAGCAAAACTTCCAATAAAACCGCCTCCTGGGCGTAATTCTCTATTATTTTCAAATAAAAAAAGGTACTGGCGGTCTTGGCGCGACCCCAACAACTCCAAGATGACTTCATGTGAATCTAAGTATCCATTTACCAGCCCCGATAAACCATGAACGCTTCCCTGCAATGTACTCAAGTCCCCAGCAATTGATTTGGGAACCGATTCAGAAGAAATATTTTTTATTTCGTCATCAATATTACTTAACTCCGTAGATAACCGTGAAATTACGGGATAACTTTGATTCAAAACATCAGTAAGAGAATTTCTTTCATTTTTGACTTTAAAAAGCGAAACTATTTTTGAAGCATCTTCTCCTAAATTTGATAACTTTTGACCAGCAGCCAGAAGTTTCATTCCTCCCGAATACCGTCCTTTAGGATCCAGCCGCGCAAGCAATCTGACAATCAAATTTGTTGAAGAATTTATTTGGTTTTCTGCTTCAGAAAAAAGAGATGAAGCTTTATACAATTCTTGATTTCCCGCCGACACATCCTGGGCGGCGATCGATTTAAGGCCAGACGCCAAATGCGAAGCCCCTTCTTGTGCAGTTCCTCCGGCGATAGTCGCCAATCTAGGCAATGAATTTAGCGAACCTAAAAAATTAATAAAGACTCCAACCAAAAACACGCCCAAGGCAACTCGTGCCGCTTCGCCAATTTTAACTTTTTTTCGAGGTTTCGTTTGTTTTTTGGAATCGTCCGAACTCTTTTCTGTTTTCTTTTTCGAAACTTTTTTTCTGAATGCTTTCCATGGAATAGGCGGAGCGACCAATGGCAAAGTTTCTTCAGTCGCAAGACTTTCTAAAAACTTTAAGTTTTTTTTCTTATTTTTTAAGACTGGTTTGTAATATTCTCTTAAATCTTTCTTTTCTTCCGACTTGGTTTTTCCGAATTCTCGAACTTTTGTTTTGTTGTGAACATTCGACGATTCGATTGAAGGCTTTCCATGAAGATACGAAGAAATTCCAATTCTTTTATTTATCTTTTCAGTTTCCAATTTTTTCAAAAGGTTCTTTTCCCGATTGTCTTCTTCTTCAAGCCAGCCTTCTAATTCATTCTTAACTTTTTCCAAAGAAAGGCGTTCTGATGTTTCCGAATGATGCTGAGGAACGCAAAAAACTATCTTATCTTCGCCTTCTCCGATTTCTTCGATAAAGTCATCAGCTTCTTCAACTTTTTTTTCACTTGTATCGGTTTCCTTTTGTTCTGACTTTATAAAATAATTAGAAGCTTCGTCGCCTAAACGAGCTCTGATTACTTCCTCCCTTAATTCTGAAGTATTTTTTTCTTCATTTTTAATGTCGTCTTTACTTTCATTTTTGACTAAAGTTTCGTTGATCGACACTTTCGGAACAAATGGAACAAACGAAGGAGACTTCTTTTTGTGGAAAATTTCTTTATCAATTTCGACGTGAACAACCCGCGGAATTTTGACAATCGAACGCGTTACACCGGGCGTTTTACCAAGAAAAACGTCTGTTACTTTAGGTCCGACAGTTCCCTTTAAGTTTCCGACATGTTTTTTCTTCTTTTTGGTTTGACGAACACCCATATAATAGGTCTAGTGTAACACGAAACGGCATCTTGGTTATTCTTTTTTAAAAGTATTTTTTCCTATCTTGCCGTCTGAGCGCTAATAGCTATTTCAGTCTTGTTTTGAAGCTTTTGTTGTACCTTATCATAAAAAGCCAAAGTTTCTTTTGCCGTCTTCTCCCATTGAAAAGAATTTATTTGGCCGGTTCCCGAAGCCACTAATTTTGATCTGATAATTCTGGAATTAATAACCTTGATAATGGCGTTACTAATATCGTTGCTGTTTAGTGGGTCAAAATATTCTGCGGCATCTCCCAAGATTTCGGGGATACTGGAAACACCCGAAGCGACCACAGGCGTACCGCAAGCCATGGCTTCCAAGGGAGGTAGCCCAAACCCTTCATAAAGGCTCGGGAACACAAAAATGTCGGCATTTCGATATAAGACAGCCAGAAGTGAGTCAGAAACGTTCCCAGGAAGAATTACACGCGAATTGAGGTCTAATTTTGAGATTATTTGAGAAACATTAATATCATGAACTCTGCCTTTCCCCGTTATTACAAGCTTCCCTTGATATCCATTTTCGACCACTTCTTTGAAAGCCTCGAGCAATCTAAAGATGTTTTTATGGTTCATCCAGACGCCAACAAAAAGAAGATAGGACGAATCGATACCTAACCCTTTAAGATCATCTTCTTCGTTTTCTCCGCGCCTCGGGTTAAAAATATTAGTATTTACACCTTCATAAATTACGTCTACTCGATCGTTAACTTGTGGAAAATATCTTATTAAGTCGCTTTTTGTGCATTCAGACACCGAAATTATGCCCTGCGAGTGTATTACTGCCGAACGAAACACTTCTTCATAAGCCCACTGATGGAAATGGCTTGTGTTCTTTTGAGCGGGAAAAAAGAAACGGGTAAGGTCATGAATAGTCACAACAAAAGGGCGGCGATAAAAAACAGGCGCATTAAAATGCAAAAAATGCATTAAATCCATTTTTTCACGCAAAAGGGATCGGAGAAATAAGGTTTGCTCTTTGAGCGAATAGTAAGAATCATCAACGGGAACAAACTTAACCTTAGGAAGATCAATAATTTCACTAGCAAACTTTTTTGACCCAAAGACAACAAAATCATGAATATTATTCAAAGAAGACATCGAATTTAATAAGTTATGAGAATATCTTCCTAAGCCAGCCCAGCTTAAAGCCCTCGCATCAATTCCAATCCTCATTGTTTAAGTTTATCACTGCTTCTCCCGAGGTTTTCCCCAACCGTAAATAACGATAGGACCTGCAATGCTTGGGTTAGGATATTAATAAACTTAGCGTGTTTAAAAATTTTCGAGATTCCATCAGCGCCATATTTCAATATTTAAAATATCGGTTTGTGAACTAAATTTATTTTTTATCAATATTCCTAAACGCTTCTGGATTTGGACATGGCCAAGAAAGATTTTTAAAGTTTTCATTTTCTCCTGAATAAACATTTTGTAGTATCGAAAGCTTTTTTCTAAGTTCTTCGTGTGTTAAAAATAAAATAACATCAGCTTCTTTTCCTTCAACAGACGGAAATTCTTGAGAATCACTAACAATTCTCGTAGTGTCTGATTTATCAATTTTTTCTTGTGGATATTGAAAATTTTTGTAGCTGAAATTCATCAATCTTGCCGTTTTGCCTTTAACTAGTCTATTAACAACTTTACCAACCATCTTATGATCTTCCTTTCCATATTCGCCATAAATTTCGTCATGAGTAATGATTATTTCAAAGTCATTAAAGTTTATGGTTTTTAGTATATTTTCCAAATCATTTTCAACAAATTTATCATTAAAGTTGATATGTTGATATTCGTTAACACCCAACTCATGACAAGATCTAATAAAAGCTTCGTTTCTTATTGAATTATTTCCACAGCAAACCGCAATAATTTTCCATTCATACTCTAGATGCCTTAAAATATAACCGCCACACCACAAAACTTCATCATCAGGATGACATACGATCGCAAGAGCTTTTCTCTTTTTGTCTATTGAATAAGTATTCATAAAGTATGTCGAAGTTCCTCTCGTATATCTATAAGTAATTTGATATATTTTGCTGCAGTTTTATTTTTTATGTTCCCAATCCTAACAGGAATACGTCCCTGAGCATTGATGATTGTTCTTTCAATTAAGGAAATAAATTTAGAAAATTCTTTTTCTCGATTCTTGGGAATACTTCCTTTAAAACTAATACCCAGTTTGTATAAAATTTCTGGTGCCTCACTAGCTAGCCGTTTGTTGGCGTTTCCCTCATGAACAGCAATGCGATAATTAATAGCCGATAGTTTACCCACGAAGTAATGCTTAAGATTGCAGGACATAAATTAATTTATATATAAATTTCTTTTTATGCGTCGTCAGCAGGAATTTCTCTATGTAATGTTTCTCTTCAAAAAGTTGCTTTAATACTCTTTATAGATTTTTAGAATTCATAAACAAACACTAAACTTTTAATTTGAAAAAATCAAAAGTTCACCAAGGAGCTAAATTCTTACGCCGTTCACAGTCTCACAAATTTGACGAGACACTTCCCCATGTCCAGGACGACAAAACTAAACCACACTTCTCAACACATCTAACGTTTCCCTGCCCGCACGTTCCCAATTGTAGGTATCTTTAACTTCCCGAGAAACAGATTCTGGTATTTTTACTGGTTCCCGTAAGCGTTCAACCATCACGGCCGCCAATTCTGTAACATCATAGGGATTCACCAGTGTCGCCCATTTTCCGGCCACTTCCGGAATGGCTGAATTATAAGAAGTTATCACGGGAGTACCGCAAGCCAAAGCTTCAAGCGGAGGAAAACCAAAGCCTTCATAAAAACTTGGGTAAACAAACAGATCCGCCAAACTATATAGCGCCGGTTTGTGAGCGTCTTCCACAAATCCAGTCAAAATGATGTCTTTCACGAAAGGGTTTCTTTCCAGTTCTCTGAAAAAATCTTGTTTTATCCAACCTTTAACTCCAGCTATCACCAACTTTTGGTTAAAGCCCGCCTTCCTTGCAATCGTGTAAGCTCTTAACAAACCAATTAGGTTTTTCCTGGGTTCTAAAGTTCCAAGGAATAAAATGAATTTTTCAGGAAGGTTATACTTTTTTTTAACTTCTCGCGCCAATTCGCTTTCACCTTCAATTTTCTTCATTTGAGGATTAATTCCCAAGTAAACTGTTTTTATTTTAGATTTGTCTATTCCATAAATTTTCTCGACATCTTTAGCGGTCATTTTTGAATCGGCAATGATGACGTCTGCCCTCTTTGCAAGTTTTTTGGGTTCCATAAAAGAATGCCAAAAGCGCCTTCCTGGAGAAAAATAATCGGGATGCCTAACAAAAGACAGATCATGAATCGTAACGACTAAGGGAGTTTTCCCAGAACACGGGGTTAAACGAAAAGATGGCACAAAAAGCACGTCCGCATTTAACAAACGATCAATTTTGGGAAGATCCAAAAATTTTAAATAAAAATTAAAAAATTTATTTGGGAATTTGAAAGATCGAATGGAGTGATTTCCCGAAAAAGTAGGAAGTTTCATTGGCTTACGAGAATTAGCAAAAAGCACAAATTCATCTTCTTTATCTATGTTCATCATGCTGTTTAATACGCCTAACGTGTATTCTTCAACGCCAGTTCGGCTTCCATCCATTAAACATCTGATATCTACTCCTATTCGCATATTTGCTAATGTATCAGGATTTGATTTTTAGGATAACCCCCTAAATTATTGTTTAATTTTAAGTTATAATTAAAGGGTTGACCTTATGATAACTTCATTATTTCTAGAAAAAGGAAAACATCGTTGGTTCCTTTTCGTGGTAATCCTTATTGTGATTGTTTTACTGCTTGTGGCGCTACGTTTTGCCTTGGTTTCGAAATACACCGCAAATTCACTGATGTATATCTGAAATTTGTCTAAAAAGAAAGACAATTATTTTTTAGTACTTGCGTTCGCTTCTTGTTCGGTTATAATGGTTTCATGTCTGTGGAAAAACATCTAACCAAAAAACAAGCTGAAGTCCTTCATTTCATTAAGGACTATTTAGCAACTCATGAATACGCCCCGTCTTATAGAGAAATTGCTGAGGGTCTGGGTCTTTCCTCCCCTGCTACGGTCTTTGAACATGTAAAAACGCTAAACGCCAAGGGTTTTCTCAAGATTGATGAAGGCGAAGCGCGAGGGGTGGAACTAGCCCCCAAAGCTGGCTGGTTCACCAAGGCTATTGAACTTCCGTTAATCGGATTGATCGCTGCCGGCCAACCGATTGAAGCTATTCAGCAAAACGAAAGAATCGCTATTCCATTAGAACTTTTACCAAACCTTAATTGTTATGTTTTACAAGTAAAAGGCGAGTCTATGATTGAAGACGGCATTTATGACGGTGATTATGTTGTGGTCGAAAGGAATTTCTACCCAAAGAACGGTGACGTGGTTGTAGCCTTATTAGAGAATGAATACGCCACTTTAAAGAGATATTATCGAGAACCAAATAGAATTCGCCTTCAGCCTGCCAACAGAACGATGAAACCATTTTTCGTAAAAAACCCGGTTATTCAAGGGATCGTGAAGGCCGTCTTGAGAAAGTATTAGAATTTAAAACAGAAAACATTTTATCTAAGTAACCTCATATAATCAATCCCGGCTAGACCGGGATTGATTATATTTGGAAAATAATTTTTAACGTTTTGCCCACTGTGGAGCGCGACGGGCTCTCTTTAAGCCTGGTTTCTTTCTTTCTTTCTTTCTTGGGTCTCGAGTTAACATTCCAGTGTCACGAAGTAATTTTCTATGTTGTTCGTCAGACTTAACCAAAGCTCTGGCAATACCAAGTTTTACGGCACCAGCTTGCGAATGAGGTCCGCCACCAGCGACTTTTACGGAAATATCAAACTTAGTCCAATTCCCGGTAACATCAAGCGGATCTCGAACAGCTTTTTGCATATCTACGGTTGGGAAATATTTATCCCAAGGTTGATTATTAACCAAGAAAACTCCTGTGCCATCAGCAATTATTCTGACTCTGGCGATAGCAGTTTTTCTTCGGCCAACGCCTTCAATATATCTTCTTGCTACTTCTGTAAGTGCGATTGCAGTCATGTTGATAAATTAGGAAACAAATTGAGCCCCGGTATGCGGATGTTCGGAACCCTTATAAATTTTTAATCTAGTTATGATTTTATCTCTCAAGCGATTTCTTGGAATCATGCCGTAAACTGCTAGTCTCAAAACTTCAGTTGAATCTTTCTTCATCATTTCTTCCAAGTTCTTCTCTCTCAAACCACCTGGCCAGCGAGTGTGGTGACGGTAAAGTTTGGTCTTTATCTTGTTGCCTGAAAACTTTAATTGATCAGTATTTATAACAACAACCACATCACCAAGATCTTCGTGGGGACGGAAAGAGGGACGGTATTTACCGCGTAAATAAACAGCGATTTCGGTTGAAAGTCTTCCCAAAATTTGTCCCTTGGCGTCAATTAAACGCCAGTTTCTTTGGAATTCTTTCTTTCCAACTTTTTTAGTAGTGTCGCTCATACAAATTCAATTTGAACTAATGAAGCATTGTCTCCAGCCCGCTTGTTAGTAAGCTTGGTAACACGCGTGTAACCACCAGCTCGATTTTCATATTTCTTGGCCTTCTCGAAAACTAAACTAACAACATCAGCATTGCCTAAATTCTTGATAACATAACGCCTAGCATTTAAGTCTTGAGGCTTTGCTTTCGTAATCAACGGCTCCACAAATCGTCTTAAGAACTTGGCTCTTGTGGAAGTAGTCTTCAACTTTCCTTCTTTCAAAAAGGAAATAGCCATCTTCCTGGCCAAAGCTTTTCTTTCAGCCGGAGTTCTTGAGAGAGTGATTTTGCTCTTACGGTGACGCATTATTCTTCCACCTTCTCCTCTCTTAATGACAAATTCATTTCACCCAATGCGGTTTCAATTTCTTGTACAGCCTTTTCTCCTAATCCTTCCATTGAAAGCAATTGACTTCTGTTTTTTTGAACTAAGCCAGCAACAGTTCTGATTCCTTCTTTTTCTAGAATGTTTTGAATTCTGGTACTAACAGCAAATCTTAAGATTGGAAGAGATTTCCCTTCATAAGGTTTGTCCTGAGATGCTTTTACTGCATTGGCAACACCTTCACCAACCATTTTTTCAGTAATCGGCTGTCTTACTTCCAGAGAACCAATTCCGGCTGTTGGGTTAATATCTGCCATTGGAGTAACCTCTGGAATCATCGCTTCTCTCTTTATTGTTAGTCTGTCTTTCAAATCGCTTACTAAACTCTTGAAGTGATCTTCTAGAATAGAAGCTGCTTGACTCAAGGCTTCTCGAGGAGAAATCGTTCCGTCCGTTTTGATGGTCATTATCAACTTATGGAATTCCGTTTCTTGACCCACACGGACGTTTTCCACTCGGAAACTAACTCTTTCGATGGGGGTGAAGATGGCATCAACTGCGATTTCACCTAGATCTCGGTCTTCGTTTTCTCTCATCTCAACTGGAACATAACCTCTGCCGTTTTCTACCTTGGCTCGCAAAACTAATTCAGCTTTTGAATCTGTTAAGTTAGCAATAACCAAATCAGGATTTACGATTTCAACATCAGCATTTTTCTCAAAATCACCAGCTTTAACTTCCTTTTCCCCTTTAGTCTTCAAAGTCAATTCAACTGGATTGTCGCTGTGTACTTTTAATCGAACTTGTTTGATGTTCAAAAGTAGAGAAACTACGTCTTCCTTTACGCCCGAAATGGTAGAAAATTCATGATCAATTCCATCAAGACGAACAGAAGTTACAGCTGCACCAGGAAGAGAAGACAATAAAACTCTACGCAAGGCGTTACCAAGAGTTGGACCGTATCCGGGGAAATAAGGACTTATTTCGAATGTGGCTTCGTTTCCCTCTTCAGAAAGCAAACTTACTGAATCGGGGAGTGGAATCTTTTCCATATATTTTTGTTAGTTAGTAAAAATTAAATTAATTATCGAGAATAAAATTCGACGATCGCCTGAACGTCAGCTGGTAATTCATGAGACTCTAGTATGGGCGTGTCGACAACTTTGCCACTGTAAGTATCAGTTCTTTCAAGCCAGTTTGGTAAAGACTTATTAGCTAATCTTTCCTGTAAATCATTAAATACAATTTTCTTGCGCTTGGTTTCTTTGATTGTAATAACATCGCCCTTCTTTACCGCCAAAGATGGAATATCAACTGATCTTCCATTTAACGCAAACATTCCGTGGCCAACTAACTGACGAGCATGTTGTCTGGAAATACCATAACCCAATCGATAAACAACGTTATCCAACCTTGACTCTAATCTTTGAATCAAGAAATCACCGGTAACACCCTTTTTCTTTATAGCTTCTAGATAATATTTCTTCAGCTGTCTTTCTCGAAGACCGTAAGCAGCTCGTAAGGCCTGTTTTTCTTTTAATTGTCGACCGTAATCAGAAGTACTTCCGCGACCACCAGATGAACCACCAGATGATGGAGCGGATGATCCCTTTTTTGCAGGTCCATGAATGCCCGGAGTATAAGCGCGACGCACCATCGGACACTTCGGAGAAGAACACTTCTCGCCTTTTATGAAAAGTTTTTCACCGCTTCTGCGGCATCTTCCGCAAACTGAATCGAATGCTGTTGCCATATATTTTTATACCCTTCTCGGGCGCGGAGCACGCGTCCCGTTATGAGGAATAGGAGTCATATCTTTAATTGAAGTAACAACCAATCCATGAACGCCAAGAGATCTGATAGCAGACTCACGAGCGCCACCAATTCCCTTTACAAAAACAACAGCCTCTTTCATGCCATAGGGTTCTAATTTTTGCGCCAAATCTCTAATAATTTCTTGAGCGGCATAAGGAGTAGCTTTCTTTGCACCAGAATAACCAATTCTGCCAGCACTGCTCCAGGCAACAACATTACCCTTCAAATCAGTAGCTGTGATGATAGTATTGTTGTAGGTGGATTGTATATAAATCCGACCACTTGGAACGTGAGTTCTTTTTCTTGAGTTCTTTTTCTTCGTCTTTTTTTCCTCTTTTTTCTCTGCCATGGTTCAATAAATTATTAAGTCTTTTCAGCAGCAGCTCGACGACCAGATCCCGCTGTTTTTCTAACGTTACCTCGGACGGTTCTGCTGTTTGTTCTAGTTCGTTGCCCTCTCACTGGCAATCTTTTAATGTGACGAATACCTCGATAACAACCGATGTCTTTTAAACGACGAATATGAGTCGCAATATCACGCCTCAAATCACCTTCAACCCGATAATTAGTTTCAATATTTTCACGAATTTTAGTTTCTTCAGATTCAGTAAGTTCCTTAGTTTTAGTATCAAAACCAATGCCAGCTTCTTTTAAAATCTTTCGACTGGTTTCCCGACCAATGCCGTAAACGTAAGTTAGGGCTATCTCAATTCTTTTATTTTCTGGGAGAATGACTCCGGAAATTCTAAATGGCATAAATTATCCTTGTCTTTGCTTATGTCGGGGATTAGATTTGCACATAACGAAAACTCTTCGACGTCGACGAACGACTTTACATTGGGCACAACGAGGTTTTACTGATGCTTGAACTTTCATGAAAAGTGGTGATTATTGGTCTTTTAGACGCTGGACTATTCGCCCTCGCTTTAGATCATAAGGGCTCATTTCTACAACAACTTTGTCTCCAGGAAGAACTTTGATGTAGTGAACTCTCATTTTTCCTGAAATATGAGCAAGAACTTCATGTCCTCCTTCGATTTCAACTTTGAACATCGTGTTGGGAAGGGTTTCTTTTACCACTCCCTGCATTAATAACGCGTCTTTTTGACTCACAAATTAGAGTTAATGGTTAAATAAATTGGGCTTTTTAAACCCGCACAATTCCCACGCGTAACATGTACGTGCGGGCCCGCCTGCAACGCTTTGCTAATCGTAGCAAAACGGGCAGGACCAAAAACTGGCTTAAATAAGGTGATATGCGGTCCCAAGGTCGTGTAAATCTGTGAAAAAGCTTGTACGAGCTAGCTTAACCTAAGATGTTTTTCTTGTCAAATAAGCTGCCCACATAGACTATTCGCTTAACGTCTTATCCGGCAACAATAGCTTGATTTTCACATTTCTTATGAATCCTGGAACACGTTTTACCCAGAAAGGCCTCAGGGTTACTTTTGTTTCCTTGACCCCGGGAAGGGAAGCTACATATTCCCTAGCACTTTCCAGTGTCCTTCCTACTAATTTTTTCTTCAAAGAGGGTAAATTTAAGTCAGCAAAAACAACATCATCTATTTTGGTAGTTATCCCCACTCTACCTTCATCCCAACTAACATTATTTATTTTTGCCATTTCTGTTGTTATTGTTTTTGCTAAAGTTTTATCTTGTCCTATTTTTGAAAGCATTGATCCTCGAATTGCATCTAAAAGTTCATTTTCTTTTATCGCAAAATAATTTGCCTCAATCGTTCCCTTCAAATGAAAAGCGGAGATTTCTGTTCCCAGTGTTTCTACTGCGGAAGTATCAGTTATTTTGAATTGAAACAATTCTGGATTTCTTAAAATTTCTTTATCCAGTTTATCCATTATTTCTTTTTGATACTTTGATTTTAATTCCTGCTCGGCAAGCGCAGTTGCTTGCTTGACGTCTTTTTCATTTAAAGCCGAAACGGCGTAATCAGTACCGCCAGAAAGAGGAGCAGTCACCTCGGCATATAAAATCTTTCTGGCATCATTGGACAGGGCAACAAAAAATAACTGGCCTTTTTCAAGATTCCCTTTGGTTCCGCCCAATTCGGCGGTGACATTAACTTTCTTTGAGGTATGAGGAGCTAAAAAAGCGGCTTCATCCATTAAATAAACCAGACCACTTTCAGATTTAAGTCGGCTTTTCCCCTTTATCTTTTGTTCACTTACTGTCTTGTTTACCAAAAGAACCTCTCCAGACGCTTTTTCTCCTTTTTCGGTCGTTGAAGCAACCGGATAAGCTTTTTCAAAAGCTTCTTTATATGGAATTATAGTTCCTGGTAAAATTCCAGATTGAATATCTACCCTGGTTGCGGCTATTTGTGATTCGAGATTCAAATCCAGATTTATGGGTTCCACATTGGGAGTTATAAAAATCTCAGCGTGAGGAAGAAGAAAAAAGATCGCGGCTGTTACTAAGAGACCCGTAAAAAAAGTAAATACGCTGGCAATCTTTCTGCCAGAAGAACTAATTCGAGGTTCATTTATTATCCCTCTTTGTTCTCGCTCATCTACTTTCATAACCGAAATGGGGACCAACTTTTTGAATACCGGTTTTGATTGCACCTTGGAAATTTCTTTTTGGGATTCATTATTTTTTTTCACATCCGAAAAAGTAAACGCAATTTTCTTTTTAAATTCATTTGCCGCCGATGCCAGGGTACGCCTTAAGGAACCGTCACGCCTCAAAGCTTCGTGAGCTGTAATATCTAATAATATTTCATCAGCGGAGGTTTCCCTGATTCTTACCAAAAGAGTATGCACTCTCTCTTTTGGAGATACTTTATATTCCCACCTAGCAGAATTTCCTTGTGGGTTGCTCATCACTTAACATTAAGTCAGGCACTAACATGAAAGCCTAGTTGGTTAACAACAGAAGTCAAGGAAGGACCTTTCGAGAAGATTTGGTTTAAACCTGCTTTAACATCGATCCTGATTCCAAAGTCTTCTGGATTTTCGTTTCGAGGAATTCTTATTTTTACAGGAGTATGGGACCACGACATTAATATTTGGGGTTTGCAGAAATATTTGGCAATCAAATCTGGGAATAATCCTCTAACTTCAAGCAAAAGAGGCCTCTCTGAAAGTGGTATATCAGCAACTAATGAGTTGAACATGCCCGTCCAAAGAGGAAAAAGGTCTCTGATAATTCTTGAAATACTTTTTTTATTAGTTTCATTCAGTTTGTTTTTCGTAAGAAGTTTCAACAAAATCTCAGCTTCTTTTTCCGAACAAGAAAGAGCTTGAACCATATGATCCTTGATTGATGCAATTCCGTTTTCAATAGATCTTACATACGTAAGAGAATTATTTTTCCTTACGATCAATGCTGAAACGAAATCATCAACGTGAAGAATGGCTTCTGGAGTATCACCACGACCAACTCTTTTAGACAACAACATTGGAAGCATAAATGATTCCGATTGAGGGATTAGTTCCGTATTTTGATTCATTTTTTCGTAGGACCAGGAAGGCACACAGGCTTGAAAAATAGTTCCAGAAATATTTTCTGAAGTTTCTTTCCATCTTTCCATGGAAGCTCCTAGAGACTTAATATCTTCCAATGAACAACTGAAAAAATTCGCGGTTTCTTCCCGCACTCTGTCTGCCGCTCTCCACTGAGCTAAGTGGGCCGCTTCTCTGCTGTCTCTTACTAAGGCATGACCCTCTTCATGCCGAGGAACTGAAATGGATACTGCCGAACCGAGCATCAATGGAAAAGAGTGACTCACTAAAAGAGGCTGGCCTGATTCCCAACCCAGTCTGCTATTTAGATTTGCGCTAATTTCTCCAGGATCGCTCATGGGAATCACCGCTTCTCCTTCAATATGGCATTTTCCCTCTTGTTCAGCCGTCTTTCCTTTAGCTACATAAAGAGAACCATTTCTAACTTGGCCAACATAAACGCAACTATCGGAAATTTTATCTTTCCTCCACAAGCCCATAGTTACATTTTACATCAAGAAGCCGGTTTCCGCTAAGTGGTTAAAATCTTAATTTAAATTAAAATACCCCGCTTTATAACTACTAAAGAGTAATTACAAAGCGGGGTTAAAACGACGAATAAAGAACTAAGTTTCCGGATATTGATTCTCGTTCGAAGTTCTTCTCAAGAAGACGCTTCGGGCACCAAGAACGCAAACCCAGTGACTCCCGGAAACTGACAAGGACTACCAGACGAGCCATCTCGCGCGTTTAACACCTGGCGACCGTCATCACTTCGGGAAACGTTGAGCAGGCGCTTGTGGTGTTCAAGTAATCCTGGTTCGAGCGGATTTCTGATGGGCTCATGGAAGACTGTAATTGAACTAAGACCCATCTCTTTCAGTTCCCCATTTGAGAACGCCTCACGAATGAGACAGGCTATTTCAGCGTTAGGCGTCTGAAAGTTTCGAAGGCTGGCTTCAGCCCGAATGTCGCTATTGCGAGCATCATCTTTGAAGGACTTTCCTTTAATGACGGCAATGGAATACTTCACACCATTGCTCCCCATGAAACCAGGAGAATTAAGTATGCCCTCGGCCCACTTACTAATCAGAACGTTCGACCTCTCCAGACGTCTGATCCAATGAGAACCTCCCAGACCGTTTGAAGTGATGTCAAAATAGATGACGCCGTCTTCCTCGTGCCAGCGAGGCTTCGGACTTGCAACCTTGCTTGAGGCAACGAGGCGGCAATCGGAGCCAAATTTGAGGCCGAGCCAGAAGTAGTCCAGACACCAACCGTGATGACCTCTCAAATGGATACACCACACGAAGCGTACACTATCGGAGTCCTGCCAGACCTCCGGAAAAAACAAAGTGAATTTTTGCCACTCCACAGGAATTTTCTCCGGTTCTCGAAGCATAGCTTCGGCATGACGGAGTCCCGTGAGGACCCTCTGGTCGGCAAGAAGAATCATTTCTTCACCAGTCACACAGGTCTTGCCGTTCGGCAGAAATTCATATAGTTCTGGGGTAAATTCTTGACCGCCTTCAACCGCGACAGGTTTCTCGCAGGTCCAACTAGTAATTTCGCGATCCATCTTGGCAGTGAGACGAAACACCGTGCCCAAGGCTAAGATAAGAATCTTTTTTGCCAACTCCACGTTCTGCGTGACGCGAGCGTAGAATTCTCTCAACGATAGACCTGTCTCTTTTGCGGCGCGTTCCATAGTGACATCAAATTCACCCATTTCCCGAAGTCCTGTAGTCATGATTTCTCTCCTAGCGCTGTCCACTCATCCCTTCCTGGCGAAATGTCAGAATCAAGACACATGGTTTCAGCCATCAAAATACTTAAATACTCTGATGGTTGAAACCAGTTCTTGAGAGATTGCAGTTACTTTTTTCAAAATAACAAGGCTTGTGATTATACACCCTACATACGCATTTGTCAAATATAAAATTTTTAGGTTTTTGGCAACAAGCCCATCCCTGCGAACCTGCCCGCAATGCTTTCGCCAGCCTGATGGCGGTTTTGGTGGCGGGAATAGCGATGCAGGCGAGCGTATGAATCCAATAAATTATTATTTAACTTCGGAGTTTTTATTTTACCCCTGGGGTAATCTTTTAATCCCAAAGCTTCATCTAATTACAACAAAACAGAAGGCCCCCCGCGGTCGCGGGGGTGGTCTTTCTAATCTCCAATTCCCTTTTACTTCTCCAATACAGCTTTTATTCTTCTTACTCCAGCTGAAACAGCTTCTTCTTTCTTAATTTTTAACTTTCCCAATAATCCAATATGCTCCACATGAGGACCACCGCAAATTTCTTTTGAGAAGTCGCCAACGGTATAAACGCTAACTTGGTCGCCATATTTTTCACCAAAAAAACCCAACGCGCCTTTTGATTTTGCTTCTTCCGGACTCATAATCTCTTTTGTCACGGGAATATTTTTTTTAATTTGTTCGTTCACTAGATCTTCAACCTTCTTTAGTTCTTCCTGAGTCACCTTTGACGGATGAGAGAAATCAAAACGCAACCTTTCCGGAGTAATATTAGAACCTTTTTGTTGGACATGTTCGCCCAGAACTTTTCTCAACGCGGCGTGTAACAAATGAGTGGCAGTATGAAGAGCCGTTGTTTCTTCTGATTTATCTGCCAAACCACCGGCAAACTTTTGGGTAATTCCCGCCCGCGAAACTTCCTGATGTTTTTCAAATTCTTTATCAAAAGCCTCGCTATTAAATTCAATGGAATTCTCACGACATAATTCCTGCATTATTTCCTTGGGAAAGCCGTAGGTTTGATAGAAATAGAAAGCTTCAATGGGAGATAACTGCTTCTCCTCTTTTTCCAAAACTCTTTTTTTGAACTCTTGTAGCCCCTTCTTTAGAGTTTGTCTGAATTTTCTTTCTTCGCCGTCAATTTCTTTTTCAATCCAATCTTTTTTTTCTTTTAAGTCCGGTCGAATCTCTTCAAAAGCATTGATAACAACGCCGGCAATGGAAGCAAGTGCATTTTCTTTTATTTGCAAAATGTCCGCGTGTCGAACCATTCTCCTGATGAGCCTTCTGAGCACGTAGCCTCGGTCTGTATTGGACGGGACAACGCCCGCACCAAGAATAAACACTGAGGCGCGCATGTGATCAGCGATAACTCGAAAAGATTTCTTGTGTTCGCAATCCTGGCTGTATTCTTTTTGCGACTCTTTTTCGATTGTCTTTATAACGGAATTCAAACTGTCTACAGCCACGAAAACATCGGCATTGTCTTTTGCGGCAGCCATAATTCTTTCGAGCCCTCCTCCAAAATCAACGTTTTTTTGAACTAGCTTACTGAATGTCCCGTCGGCTTCCTTTTTGTATTCCATGAAAACAGAATTCCCAATTTCCATAAATCGACCACAGTCGCAATTAGGATGACAGTGTTCGCCGAACTTTTGATCATGCTGAATTTCTGTAAATTCATAAAACACTTCGGAATCTGGACCGCCAGGTTCCCCGGCCGGCATATTTTTAGGAACCCCCGAACGACTCCACCAATTCTTTTTTGAACCGTAGTAGAAAATTCTTCCTCCTTGCATGCCAACCTTACTTCCTTGTTCTTCGGTGCCAAGCTCCACGTCTTTAGCCTCAATTCCCTTGCTGGAAAATAATTCTTTCCAAATTTGGACTGATTCCTCATCCTTTGGAATTGAATTTTCAGAATCACCCGCGAAAGCCGTCACATACAGATGTGAAGGATCAATGCCCGCTTCATCAGTTAAAAATTTAAAAAACCAGGATAATTGTTCTTTCTTGAAATAACTTCCCAAAGACCAGTTGCCTAGCATTTCAAAAAAGGTTGTGTGGCGGTTATCCCTCACCTCTTCTATATCCTCCGCCCTAAAACATTGCTGGGAATCAGTGAGTCGGTCTCCAAGAGGATGTTTCTGTCCTAGCAAAAAGGGAACCAGAGGCTGCATTCCAGAACCAGTAAATAATGTCGTTGGATCATTTTCGGGAATAATGGAAGAAGAAGGGATTACTTGATGCCCTTTTTCTCTGAAATAATTTAAATACTTCTTTCGAAGTTCGTTACTGGGGAGATCCTTCTTGTTCATCATTCTTATTAGCTGTCCCCCTGTCTCTTCTAAAATTTTTCTGTCGATACTGTTCTGAATCAAATTCCATCTTCTGAATTCTATTCTTTTGGTTAGCCAAATCCCGATCTAATGTCGTCATCTGTTTTTTTAAATCAAACTCTTTCTTTTTTAGATTAATTATATCTCGTTCTTTCTGTTCTCGTTCTTTTTCTGTTCTTTCTAACTCTCTTCTCTTCTCTTCATAAGTCTTTTCTATTCTTCGTCTCTTCGCATCTTCATCAATAAGCTGCGTTTGCTTTCTTTGCAGGTTTTTCCTAGTTGTATCTGGATCGTCTTGCGAGAAAATAGACATATTTTTAGCCTAGCTTAACAAGAACTTAGTATCAAGTTAAATTCAAGAACTGGTCTAAATGAGAAATTACTATGGCAGCTGAGATGGCAACATTGTGAGAATTGCCCATGCCTCTCATGGGTATTTCAATGACTTCATCCGCCATGTTTAAGATTTCATCAGAAACGCCTGTTCTTTCGTGTCCCACGATCAGTGTGAGAGGAAAATTGTATTTTACTTTTCGATAATCCTTACTTTCGTCGGTTTGTTCTAAAACAATAATCTTATCTCCTGCTTGCTTTCTTTCTTTAACCGCTTCTTCAACTTTTTCTCTGTATTCCCATGGAATTAAAGGGATAGTTTTAATTGCGGTTTTTGATATCTTTCGCTCATGTTTCTCTATCATATGCGGCGGACGCACGTCATTTGGCATACCAGAAGGAAAACCGGTTATTCCGCATAAAATTAACTTTTTCAAACGATACCCTTCAGACAAACGAAAAAGCAAACCCACATTATCTAGGGATCTAATACCATCCACAATTAAAGTAATCGGAGCCTTCGGTAGTTTTACAAACTCATCTATCGATGGCTTTTCTTTAACAAGCTCCTCAGTGGTTTTCTTTCTCATAATTAGAGAATAATAATACAAAATTTATTTATGTCCACGTCTTTGCGAGAAGCTTTAGCAACGAAGCCAACGCTTTTAAACAAGACTCCGCCCGAAGCGGGGCAATCTCTTAAAGCTTCATTAAGGTTGCTTCGTTCCACAAAAATGGAACTCGCGGTGACAAAATAATTAAAAGAAAACTCTCTCTTTGGAAACTCTCACAATTTTCATTGCCTCTTCCGCCGAATTAACAATATGGAATAGTGATATATCCTTTCTATCTATCAATTTTTCCTCGTCTTCCAACATCTGTTGATCCATCCATTTCTTAAAACTTTCCCAATATTCTTTACCAACACATATTATCGGCACTTTTTCCATTTTTTCCGTCTGAACCAAGGTAAGAATTTCAGTAAATTCATCGATAGTGCCATAACCTCCTGGAAAAAATATATAAGCCTGGGCGCTGGCGCTAAGCATTACTTTTCTTGTGAAAAAATAATGAAAGGGCATTCTTCTTTCCACATAAGCATTTCGTCTTTCACCAGCTGGCAAAATAATATCGAAACCGATTGAGCATTCCCGATGGTTAGTTACCGCAGAAGCATGAGCCCCTCTGTTAGCTGCTTCCATAATTCCCGGACCACCTCCGGTAATAACGGTATACCCTTCTTCGGCTAATTTTTCTCCTAATTCTCTAGCAACTGCGTACCAGTGGGACTTTTGCGATAAACGCGCCGATCCGAAAATTGTTACTTCTTTTTTCAAGTTAACCAAAAACCTAAATCCTTCAACGAATTCCCGCATTATATCTTCAAGATCCCAATTAGGATCACCTCGAAACTCTCTTGGGTCGAAACAGAATTTTCTAAGTCTTTTTACATACGAGGGGTTGAGAAATATTTTTGGTGTTGGATCTGAATTTTTAATGGATTCTTTGTCATTAGTTTTCATGCATTAAAAATAACACCTAAAACATAAGCAATCCAACAATGAGACTTATTAACTTGTTAGCTCTAGTCTTTTTTCTGAACCGGAGGAGGAGAGGGAGGATTATTTCTTCCAAAAGATACGGCGGCTAGTGGCTGTTTCCTTTTTTCTTTTCTCACTATTTCAAGGCATTCTTTGCAATATTTTTCTTTTCCAGCTTTTGGCTCAAAGGGAACTTCAGTAGCTTTCCCACAGCGATCACATACGGTTGGAAAGGCTTTTTTGAGACGTTTAGGTTCTTCTTTATCTCTAAGAAGATCAGATAAGTTTGTTATTACTTCCTTGTTATTCTGAGGAACAATGACAACATCGGCTAACTCTTCGGCATTCGGAACTTCTTCTCTTTTTTTGGGAGCTGGTCTTGGTTCAAAAGTTCTTCTTGGCCTTTTTTCTTCTTGCTGTCTTTGAGGTTGTTCATTTTCTTCTTCAGCCTTTTCCTTATACATAACGCCGCTCCATCTTGCGATTTTGTCTTCAACGACTTCACGAGGACGGCCATGGCGTTCACGGGAAACCCTGATCACTTTTTCTCGATTTTCATACCTGACCCCGCTTAAAGGCAAAGTGCTCATAGAAAATGGTTTGCTGGTAACGCCATCGATCATCAAGCGAACATAGGCATTATAGTTGGCGAGATTAACCATATCAGTTTGAGTAAAGGTGGGAGAAAATTCAGGTTCCATAAACTCAGCATCAAAAGCACCAACTCGAAAAGTAAGGATCGTTCCAAGGTTACCAAAAACTGCATCTCTTACTTCCTCTTTCATCTGAGCAATATATTGATGAGCCAAGGTCAGATTTAATCGGTATTTTCTGGCTTCAGACAAAATAGTCGCAAAAGACTCTGTGGCAAAATTCTGGAACTCATCAACATATAAATAAAAATCTTTTCTTTCCTCTTCTGGTATTCTTGCTCTATCCATGGCAGTTAACTGAATTTTTGTAATCATCATGGCTCCCAGAAGCGCTGAATTATCCTCACCAATTTTTCCCTTGGAGAGGTTCATAATCAACACCTTGCCGGAATTCATTATGTCGGCTAAATCAATCGTTGATTTTGGTTGACCAACAACATTTCTAATAATGCTGCTACTTAAGAATTGACCGACTTTATTTTGAATTGGCGAAATTGCTTCAGCTCTGAATTTCTCATTGTAGTTTGCAAACTCATCGACCCAAAAACTCTTTACAACCGGATCGCGAACGTTATCGACAATCTGTTTTCTAAATTTTTTATCGACATATATTCTGGGAATACCCAACAGAGTATTTCCTGGAGAATCTAGCAAAGCCAGAATTGTGTTTCTTAAAATATATTCAAGCCTAGGGCCCCAAGAATCAGCCCATATTTTTTTGAAAACTCCGACCAAACCCGAACAGACCAAGCTTTTTTCCTGGTCAAAGCGAGGATGGGCTGGATCAACAGTTTCTAAGACATTAAACGCAACTGGATAATCGGTATCAGACGGATCAAAAAATATAATGTCATTAACACGATCATTGGGAATGAAATCAAGAACGGTTTCAGCTGGATCGCCATGCGGATCAACTAGAGCAATACCATGACCCTTCTGAATATCTTGAATAATCATGTTTTGGAGTAATGCAGATTTACCTACACCAGTTTTTCCAATAATGTAACAATGACGTCGGCGATCGTCCTCTTTGATACCAAATTGACGTCGGATAGTCCGATAATTTGTTTCTCCTAGTATTAATATTTCATTTTTGTCTTTGTTATCCGCCATTTTGGCTTACGTTTATGATTATTGGTAACTAATAATAGCAGTTTTTTAACCTTTTTTCAAGTCTTCTTATGCTAATGGTAAATCTTCTGGGGCAAAAGGAACATTTCCCGGAGCTTCGCCTCGTTTTGCTCTTGCCCTATCAACAATAGGAGTCTTTGTATAAACAACTGGATAGTGATACATGGTCGCTAATTCTTCTGTGTTTAACACTTGCCCGGCTTCAGCAAAATATCTTAGTCTGAATCTTTTCATTAAGCGGTGTTTTCTTTTTCTCTGGCGAGATTTTACAAAGGCATACACCGGACGAGAGGTGGTAAAATGCGGATTTGGTTTGAAACCATTGGCGCCAATAAATTGTCTGAATAACCCCAACATTGCGGGAATCCTGGCACGTTTGTTATAAACTGGTTTTTCCGCTACATAGATAATTCTTACGAGACATTCAAAAACAACTTTGCCAACTGTTCTTTGAATAGCTTTTATAGCATCCACTTCACCTGGAGTTAATTTTAATACTCCAAGATCATTTTTACTGTCCTTTTTTCCTTCAGCAGGAGCCCCTATCGGCACAATCGCAGCTACTATGCTTCCAATTGTCTGAATAGATTGTTCAAATAAATTTAGTTTTTTAGGAGCTTCCCTGCCGGCAATTTTTAAGGCTTCTGCCTTACCCTTGTCTGCCCAATCCTTTCTAAAAGCGGGGCGAGCTACTATTTGAAGCCAAATTTCTTCACCTGGTTTCAAGTTTCCCATGTATTCCGTTATTGCTGCCATTGGATCCACAAGTTTTGAGTCTTCCGCAAATTGATCTTCAAAATCAATATATGTTTTGATCGGCCAAAAATCAGGTTTATCCAGAATTTCTTCTGTTCCCCAGCAATCATAAGTTTTTTCCAAATCCTTCTGTGGAAAAGCGTCCATGTAATCTTCAGCTATTTCTTCAATTTCAGCGTCAGGATATTGGGCATAAATAGCCGCTTGAATTATCTGACTATGAGCCTGAAGTACGCGCATGACGAAAGACACCTCGCCTGATTTCGCTCTTATTTCCATTGAAAACCAAGGCGGAACAAATCCGTCTAAGTATATCTCAAGCAAATCAGGAGTTTTGTGTATCCCATGGATCGCATTTAAAGCTTCTTCCATTGAACGCGGATTTCTGGCGTTTTCTTCAGGAACTCTTACCTTTATAAATGTCCACTTCAACGCCATCAAATACTTGGTCTGAATAGTATTCATATAAACCTTGTAAAAGATGACAAAAGCCAAATATAGGAAAACCAACCATCCGCCGGACAGGAAAATATTCCAAACTGTACCGTAAAAGTTTAGAAAAAATCCGAAAAACTGGTTTAAAAGCGAGTTAATTATTGCCACTGTTTATGTCCTCCGGAGAAACCGGACTTGTGGGAACAAAATCAGTGTTTTTTGATTCCTCAGAAACCGGCTCTTCTCCAATTTGTTTTTGATTTTTATCTTGCTCAAAACTTTTTGTTAAAGTTCCAGCTTCAATTAAAGCATAATGTCCGCTAGACGTTCTTGCAAAACGTTTTCTATTTTGAAGAGCCAACAGAATCGTATTCCTTTTTACGATTCTTTCTTTAAGTACAGCATCAACCAAATCTTCCTTCAACATGGGAGCTGTTGATTTTCGTAAAATTCTTTCCAAAACATCAGCTACTGTTCCAGCTTGATAACCCCATTCTTTAAGAGCATAAAGACCGCGACCAACCAAAACAAAACGTTCATCCCGAATTAATTCGTTGTGAACTGTTTGGGGGTGAGCAACCCTACGATCAAACTTGGCCTCGTTTATGAGTTCAGTAATTTTAACAAAATGACGAGGTTCTTTTTCTCTCTTCAAAACCACATAAGCTTTATCACCGACACCTCTTGGGGTAGCTTCAATCCAACCACGAATACCCCAATCTCCAAAAGGAGTACGAACAATGTTTAAACCAACAGAAAGGGCGGAGCGGAGAGCGTTCTCAGAAATAGCTGGAAAATTTTCTTTAAGTTTTGAGATCAAAGATTCATCTGAAACTAAATTTGAATTTTCCTTTAAATACTTTTCGGCCTTTTCAAGAATATCATTTAAGGGAACGCATTTTTCTTGAGCAAAATGATGGGTCAAACGAGAAGACTCTCTTATTTCAGAGATTTTAGGAAGAGTTCTTAAAAGAAATCTTAATGAAGATTTTTCAACTCCTTCTTTCAACCCAAAAATCTCATCCAGCACTTCTTCACGAGCAACACCGCCAAGAAGATTCATTACTTCTTGCAACGCTTCTCTAACTCTCTTGGATTTAGCAGAGCCACCTTCTCCTTTTTTCAACGATTCCAAAACAAACTGCTCAATTTGTCTAATACGTTCTCTGGTTACTCCTTCCTCATCTCCAATAGAATGCAGGGTCTTTGCGGGCATACCATCAAGGCCAAAACGCTTCGAAATGACTCTCTTTGACCTTTCCTCCATTGCCTTAACCAGGTCAAAAGCAGCACTTTTAATTGAAGATGGCGATAATTCTTCAGCAAGCTTGCTTTCTATATGCAAACTTATGCCCTCTCCAGATTTGCGAGTCCTATTTGGTTCAATCATAGATTTTATACCGATAGTATGGCACGGATAGGAATTTTAGTCAATATTCGCTCACAATGCATTCCTCGCTTTCTTCGGCTGCTGCCTCAGGGGAACGAATCAGATATTGATTCGTTCAACCCGCTCGGAATGAATGCTCGCTCCGAAATATCGAAACAGCTCGCTCGGGAAAGGAAAAAATGGTTTAATAAAGATAATAAAAATTGCAAAATTCATGAAAAACAAAACCTACCTAGCTTTTTTTGCCCTTGGGATTTTAGCAACCGCTTCTGTTTTTTACTCTTCCCTAATTGGAGCTAAATATTCACCAACTTTGGGCTTTAAAATTTTAGGTCCAGATGTAATTTTCCCTGGTGAAAATACAGTAGTTAGCTGGGAAGCAACTACGGAAAACAAACAGAGATTACCGGAAGTGAAAATAGAATTTTGCGACAATCAGTTTTTCGTCGGAGAGTGTTTGATACTTAATCCAAGTACACCTGACGACGGTGAGGCTTTAGTTGTCATTCCACCGTCTATTAACTCAAGCAATGGTTTCATACGAATCACCGGCAAGAAACCTGAAAGCGTATCGGCAGGAATTTCTTCGATGAGACCAGTAAAAGTGAAAAAACCAATACCCCTAGAAAGTGGCGATACTATTATTGTTTCATGGAAGCCAAATCAAAAATATGATTATGCAAATTTAGAGTTTTGCGTCCCCCTTGTAACAGGACTTAGCTGTACTCCGCTAGCAAGCAAAATTTCCAATAACGGAACTTCTCCGATCATTAATATCACAAAAGGGTTTTTAAGCTCTGGTTTTGTTAGAGTAACGAGTTCAGAAAAAAATAAACTAATCTCCGAGCAGGAAGTTACTACAGTCACAATAACTTCCCCAAAACAAAACATTTATTAGTCTTTATAGTATATTTTACTTATGGACTCAGAAGGAAAAAGCTTTATAACAAACCGTAAAAAAATAAATTTCTTATGGTTTGCTGGATTTCTACTATTAGCCTTAGCAAGTGGCAGTGTTTTTTATGGAAAATATGTTTCAACCAGAGTCGCGATTATTAAAACCATTCCTATTTCGCGTGATTCAATAATTTCTTTTAATTTGCCAGTAACAAATTACCCCAAAAGATTAGAAATTTGCCAAGGTGCGATCAATAGGAAATGCGACATCTTGGCCGATAATATTGTGGGAACCTCAACTAAAGCATCCTTGCCGCTCAACTTCCCTTTAGGAGAAGCCTATCTTAAGGTTAGTGAGATTCGGTCAACAAAATTCCCAATGTTACATCAACAAACAATTACAGTTGTAATCACTGGTGGTAATTCCCAGGTTAATTTGACGCAAAAAACTAATTAAACTTTTCTAAGCCAATATCCCTATTTCACCTTGAACGTTCATGTTTAATACTGTTTCAGGACTTAATAATTGCAAGAATTTTTCATAATGACTAATAACAATCAAAGTCATTTCGGGATTGTCTTTTTTAATTTTCTTGATAGCGTCGGCCACTGTTCCAATTGACTCTTGGTCTAAACCAGAATCAGTTTCATCTAAAATAGCCAACTTGGGTTCTAAAATAGCAAGCTGTAAAATTTCTGCTTTCTTTTTTTCACCACCGGAAAAACCATAATTTATCGCTCTTTCCGTAAAAGACTTATCTATTTTTAGCATCTCACATTTTTCTTCCAATAACTTTATAAAATCTTTCAACGCGATTTTTGATTTTGAGTAACTGAAGACATTCCACAAAAATCTTCCCAAAGGAACTCCTGGGATTTCAATCGGATTCTGAAATGAAAGGAAAATTCCCTTCTTCGCCCTTTCGCTGGGAGACAAAAACTGTATAGGTTGTCCTTCAAATAAAATTTCTCCCTTAATAATTTTGAATTTTGGGTGTCCCATTATTGCTAACGCAAGGGTAGACTTCCCTGATCCATTCGGACCAACTAAAGCTACAGTTTGTCCTTTATCCAGATCTAAAAAAACTTCTTTAAGAATTTCTTTTCCTTCTACCTCAACGGTTAAATCTTTAATTAATAAAAAACTACTCATTTTTTCCGCATTTATAATTTTTAATCGCTTTTTTAATTGCGAACAATGAAAGCATGGCGCATTTCATTCTCGAAGGCGAAAGCTCACACTTTAGAGCATTCTTAACATCTTCCATCCCCATGGCCTCTATTTCCTTAATAGTTTTTCCCTTTAATTCTTCTGTTAATAAAGATGTTGCAGCCTGACTAATAACACATCCTTTTCCGTCAAAAGCTATTTCTGAAATTTTTCCAGATTCAACATTGGCATAAATAGTCACCTCATCCCCACATAGAGGATTCACTTCCTTTATTTTTATTGCTGCATCAAGAATGGTGCCTTTATTTTTGGGATTTCTTGCGAGTTCCATCATTTCTTCTCTTTCATAAAAATTCATAGTCTGCCTCCTATTTTTTTAATTGCAGCTACAAAACTATCCCAAAAGTAATCTATTTCTTGTTTTGTAGTAGTTATCCCGAAACTAACTCTTGGACATTCATTAATTCCCAAATAATTTAATAAAGGTTGAGCACAATGATTTCCCCCTCGAATCGCTATTCCCTTTTCATCCATAAGAGAAGCTAAATCGTGAGAATGAACCCCTTTCACCACAAAGGAAAAAACTCCGCCACGTTCTTTAGCTTCTATCGGCCCTAAAAAATTGATATTTTTATTAGATTGAAGTTTGGAAATCATGTACCCATTTAACTCCAGTTCGTGTTCCCTAATTTTTTCCATCCCCACTTCTTCGATAAATTTTATAGCTTCGCTAAAAGCAACTCCTCCAGCAATATTAGGAGTCCCGGCCTCAAACTTCCAAGGAAGATCATTCCAAGAAGCTGAACTAAAAGAAACTTCTTTAACCATGTCTCCTCCAAATAAAACTGGTTCCATTTTTTCTAATAATTGTTTTTTCCCAAAAAGGATCCCAACGCCTGTTGGTCCATACATCTTGTGTGAAGAAAACGTCATAAAATCCACATCCAAGTCTTTCACATTAACAGGCATTCTTGCCGCACTTTGGGCGGCATCAACAATAACCAGCGCTCCTGCTTGGTGAGCAAGTCTGGAGATCTCTTTAACAGGATTGATAGTTCCAAGAACGTTAGACATTTGAGTAATCGACATTATCTTGGGATGTAATTTTAATTTTCTTTCCAAATCGTTCATATCAAGTTTTCCTTGATCATCTATTTCAACGAAATCCAAAATTAAATCTTTTTCCTTGGCAATCATTTGCCACGGCACAAGATTGCTATGATGCTCCATCACGGATAGAAGTATTCGATCTTTTGATTTCATTTTTCTGGTTAAGCTCATCGCCAGTAGATTCAAGCTCTCTGTCGAGTTTTTGGTAAATACTATTTCTTCGAAACTATCAGCGTTTATAAAATCAGCCGCCAATTGATGCGCTTTCGTATACTCTGCGGTTGCTTCTTCTGATAGTTTATAAACTCCGCGATGAATGTTGGCATTCATTTTTTTATAAAATTCAGATTCTTTTTCTATCACGCGCAAGGGTTTTTGTGTTGTTGAAGCATTATCCAAATAGACCAAATTACCTCCAGACTCCTTTTTATCTAGTATTGGAAATTGTTCAATGATTTTTTTGAAATTCGAAGACATTATTCAATCTCAATTAACCTATTAAGCTCTACCGCATATTCCAAAGGCAACTCTTTAATAACAGGCTCTATAAAACCTGAAACAATTAATTGTGTCGCTTGCTGTTCTGACAACCCCTTACTTTGCAAATAAAAAAGTTGTTCGGGCCCTATTCGACCTATCGTTGCCTCATGAGCAAAATCAATATCCCGTTCATGGATTTCTGCGCTTGGAATTGTGTTGGCAACTGAATCATCTCCCATCATTAATGAATTACATACAACTTTAGACACAGAATTTTTTGCCCCTTTTTTGATTTTTACTTCTCCTCTGAAAGTGGTATTCCCGCCATTCTTAGCAATGCTTTTGGAGATTATCAATGATCCGGTTTCAGGAGCTAAGTGAAACACTTTGGCTCCTGTATCTTGAATTTGTCCCTTATTGGCATGCGCAACGCTTAAAAATTCGGTGGTTGCTCCCTTGCCAACAAGTACACTGGATGGATAAAGCATAGTTACACCGGAACCAAAATTACTATTAACCCACTCCATTCTTCCCCCCTCTTCAACAATTGCTTTCTTAGTGTTTAAGTTAAACACATTTTTTGACCAATTTTCGATAGATGTGTAGCGCATTTTTGCGCCTTCCTTAACAAATATTTCTACACATCCAGCATGCAAATTTGCTTCATCATACAAGGGCGCGCTGCAACCTTCTATATATTGAGCCTCTGCACCTTCGTCGATAATTATGAGCGTGTGTTCAAATTGTCCTAATCCTTGAGCATTCATTCTAAAGTAAGCCTGAAGAGGCATAGTCACTTTCAAATCTTTTGGAACAT
>Ga0074195_1001285_pt1 | contig 36642 bp, 45 predicted proteins | sample EPASupsiteHSE623_FD_64525 | JGI IMG/M metagenome (GOLD analysis project Ga0074195, IMG submission 64525) | Bioremediated contaminated groundwater from EPA Superfund site, New Mexico - Sample HSE6-23 | ecosystem: Environmental > Aquatic > Deep subsurface > Groundwater > Contaminated ... | reverse complement strand
TACTCAATCGGAACGCAAGGGCAAGCAGAAAAATATTAATTGTAATAAATAATAGTATTTATAATTATATTTTGAGAATCGATAGCAAGAAAAATACTCGCTTTAGGAAGTTAAAGTGCGGAAACCCTCATGAGCCAGGACAAGGGCTCATGCCCGAAGAATGTAAAACTTGTTAAGGCTTGATGGCATGGTTAGTTTGATATGGGCAGTGAAGGCTCTTCCCACATTGGGACCACAGATCCCGCTGCGGAAACTAGCCATCGTCTCTCGGATGCCGGAATGCGTCTTTGAACGCGTATAGGAATTTGCACCTTCGAGGACTTACGGCTGCCCATATCAGGACGGTCCATAGGTATGGAGAAACAATGGAATATAGTTTGCGGAGCGGATATCCACAAAACGTTCCTCATAGCCACCATACTTTCCAGAGACGGCACGAAGATAACTAAGAGATTTGGCATGACCTCAAATGACTTATTGAATTTCAAGAATTGGGTCATCGAAAATGGCTGCGAACAGGTTGCAGTTGAATCTACTGGAACCTACTGGGTTCCGATTCACACCGTTTTGGAGGGATCCGTTGGCCTCATTGTCGGTAACGCTTACAAGATCAAGCACACGCCAGGGAATAAGAACGACTTGGCCGATGCTGACTGGATTGCAGAACTGTGTCTTAACGGCATGATCGAGCCTTCTAGGATCTTCCCAAGAGCTGAGAGAGATCTTAGAAGGCTAACAAGAATCCGAGAAGGTTATGTCAACGACATGACGCGAGAAAAGAATAGGATTCATCATGCACTTGATTCATGCGGAATCAAGCTCTCCTCTGTTCTATCTGATATCTTCGGGAAAGCCGGTCAAACCATCCTGAACGGTCTGCTTGAAGGACGGACCATCGATGACATTCTCAAAGGCATAAATCTGAAAAGCATTAAGGCGACAACTGACGAGATCCGGGAAGCAATCAAAGGCAGTCTTGACTTCACACAGATCCTTCTGATACGTGGTTCTTTGGAACAAATGGAAGCCATCCAGAGCCGAATAGACGAAATTCGCAAAGAGATTAAGGGCAGAATTGCCGATCGAAAAGAAGATTTGAAGATTGCGATGTCTATTCCTGGAGTGGGATTTACCTCGGCCGCTACACTCCTGGCTGAGATCGGTGATGTTACCGATTTCAAGAAGCCAGAACAACTTGCGGCCTGGGCAGGTCTAGTTCCTTCAGTCTATCAATCGGCGGGAAAGCTCATAACTGGCAGCATTACCAAACATGGATCGAGGCATATTAGATGGATACTGGTCCAGGTTGCACGCGTCATAGCAAGAGGCAGGAATTCTAAACTTAAGAGGTTCTTTCTTAGAGTAAAGTCGAAGAAAGGATCTAACGTAGCTATTGTTGCACTTGCCAGAAAAGTCCTCTGTATACTTCATCATCTATTGACTAACAGAGAGATATATCAAGAGAAAGGCATCAATAAAAAGGTCAAGATAGATGTCAGAAAGGAATTCTCGCCTCACGAGATGGGCTTGGAGGAAATGATAGCGTATCTTGTCAGAGCTGGATACGTGGTTCGGAAAGGCTCAGAAGGAGGTGGATAGAATCTACCTCTTGTTTTCGTTTTATCAAGTTTTACATAGGAATGTGGGTTATATTATGAAAACAGTGTGTTTTTATGGCAATACTACGTGAATTTTCGCAGGCCTTCCGGACTAATAATCTCTCAAAAATATGACTTCAAGGCCGTAATCGTTTGCTTTATCCCGCATCTTCCGGTCGTCTGTGATCAATTTCGAGTTTGCTTTCTCGGCACATGCCATAAAGAGTACGTCAAAACCGCTGGCCTTAGTTTTGAGGCCGATTTCTATGGACATCTCCAACAAATAACCGTCACTATAGAATCTTGAATTCTTGCTTAGAAAATCCAAGGCGAGATCCGCTCGCACCTCATCTGATAGTCTGGAAACAACACACGCGGTCTCTATCAGAGCAATTATTGGTAGATGATTTAAATATTCACCAGATTCGATCTTTAGAAGGATTTCCCTGGAGCGCAAATGGAGATCGAGCTGTGCTTCGTAAAGCTCATCTCGCTTCCTTCGTCTGGGCGGAACCAGAGCTTTTACCATCACAGATGTGTCTACAGTTACTTTAATAGCCATATGATCTATCTCTCATCTCCCGGACAATCTCGGTGGCATCAGAATCATCAACAACATGCGCCCCGATTTCAGCAATCACTTCATCCAAGGAAATCTTCTTTCTCTTCCGAAGTTTCATAGAGACAAAGAGATCTTCCGCATCCTTATATATCCTTTCGACGCAGTCTTCATCTATCATGGAAATGCACATAGGAATTTAATTTGTTTTTAATCATTTATAAGGATAGTGACAAATTACCCAGGCGATGGTATGGGGGTGTATCCTTCTTGTTTCCATTCATATAGCGGCTACCGTTCACCATTGTCCGCCTCGCCTGTCCGCATGGGCTACACCAGCCGCGGGATGTCTGTCGGATCATGCTGGCCGTCTGTGTCGATGGTGACGATGATGTCCGACCCGTTCAGCGCCTCAAAGCCGGTCTTCAGCGCCGCGCCCTTTCCCCTGTTGCGCGGGTGGCGGATGACCTCTGCTCCAGCCAGCTCCGCCACCTCGGCGGTGCGGCCCAGGCTGCCGTCATCTACTACTATCACGCGGTCCGCGTACTCGCGGGCGCGCAGGACGACGCTGCCTATGGAGACCTCCTCGTTATAGGCCGGCAAGATAGCTGTAATTCCTCCCAAAGATATTTCCTCAGTTATGCTATACTATGAAAACAGGACCGGATGAATTCGAATTCTCATCTCTTTTGTTGGAGAGCTAGTGATAATTAAACCCGCGGTTACGGATTCTAACCACAGAGGCACAGAGACGAGTTTATTATTCTTGATTTTTTTGCACTAACAAAAGAAAACCAAGAATGGCTCATCCATTCTCTGTGTCTCTGGGGTTGGATTAGTCGTTAGCTGTTGGTTAGATCCAAATGGTTACGAACTACCACCACAGAGACACTAGAAGCGCATGGAAGACGCATAGAGATTTTTATAAACAACCATGAACTTGTGGTGAAAGTCGCAAACCGTAAGGTTTAAAAAAGGATCTACTCAAGCCACCTTTGCTTTGATCTCAGACAAGGTTGCCTTGATCTCTGTAATCTCTCTGCTTAATTGATCGTACTTTTCATAAAGAGTCTCTGAGGTATCTTTTCGGAGAGCGGATATGTCATTCCTTATTGCGGATGTATCCTCTCTGACGCCATCGAGAATCCCCAAAGCTGAATCCTGCTTCTCGATCATGACATCCTGCTTTCCAATCATGACATCCTGCTTCTCGATCATGATATCTTGTTTTTTATCTATGCTGATGATAGCGGGAATGGCCTTGTTGATCTGCTCGAACTGAAGGAGCTGAAGGAACTTGTCGGCTTCCATGACCGGGCCTTCGAATCTTCTTTCTATTATTTCTTCAACATCGGCGTGTTTGGGAAAATTGGATTTGAGAAAATCTGCATACTGCGTGACCGCTTCATCCTCTCCTTTTATCCGAACGATCACCATCTCTTCGCCTTTTTCTCCCACATTGAAAGCAAAGATATTCTGGATGCCTTGATACATGGCGTTTAATAGAAGGTAAGGCCTATACCCGACATCCACAACCTTTCCTCCTTTTATTGCCAGCTCGACGCTCTTCATCAATAGTCCTTTTTATCTATCAATATTTATCCTTTTTTCGCTCGGTCATCACTTGCCCCAGGCGGCGATAGAGGAGCGTATCCTTCTTGTTTCCGTTCATGCAGCGGCTGCCGTTCACCATTGTCGGCCTCGCCTGTCCGGATCGGCCCCACCAGTTGCGGGATGTCTGCCGGATCATGCGGTCCGTCCGTGTCGATAGGTAACCATGATATCCGACCCGTTCAGCGCCTCAAAAGCCGGTCTTCGGCGCTGCGCCCTTGCCTCGGCTCTGCAGGAGGCGGATGAACTCCGCCCCGGCCAACTGCACCATCTCGGCGGTGCGGCCCAGGCAGCCGTCGTCCGCAGCCGCCGCGTACTCGCGGGCAGGCAGGACGGTTGCTGCTGATAGAGGATTCTTCATTACAGGCCCAGCAAGATCGCAATAAATCCTCCCAAAAAGTATCCCAGGATCGAACTCGCTCCAAAGATATGCTTTGGAAGTTGATTAGAACCTGTTGCTGCTATGAAAACCTACAAGCGGAAGACGAAGAATTTGCAGCACAAAGCTAACGCTGTATAAGCTGACGCCTCCTATCATGAATCAATTCAGCAGTCAGCTTCAATATGATAATTTTGAAATCCGCATTTTTGCTTGCAGTATCAGGCTTAACTTTCTTACCAGTGACACCTTGGAGAAAGGATCTATAATTAAAAGGTTTCGGAATTGAAAATCCTTACTTGAATTAAGTTATATCCTAGAAATTAAATTAAAAATAATAATAGACACAGCAAACATACAAAGATACAATTATATATCCATGAAGCTCAGCCAAGCAAAATGCTCCTCTTCGCCCATGTGGGCTTGGCCCTGCTTTTTGCTCGCCCCTTCAAAAGAGCCGATCTCACGTTCCTCGCCATCGGATCAATGCTCCCGGACATCATCGATAAGCCACTGGGAACCATTCTGTTCGGCACCCCCGGCATGGGCAGAATCTTCGCGCATACTTTGCTCTTCCTGTTTGTGATCGCGGCCTTAGCAGTCTTTCTGCGCGACATGAGGATCGCCTCGCTTTGCGGCGGAGTGTTCATTCATCTCGCACTTGACTCCATGTGGAACTCGCCCGTGACACTGCTTTGGCCGCTGCTGGGACCGTTTCCCGTTGCGCATTATGTTAGCCCGCTCGGCTATTTGGAGATGCTGATGCTCGGCCTGAGGAATCCGGGAATACTAATTCCGGAATGCCTTGGACTGGCATATCTGGTTTATTTTGTCGCAGAAAGGAACCCTTGGGTCTATGCCAGGATAAAATCAATTCTTGCACATTGAGTCGTGTCTCGGATTAATTAAATGTCGAGGTTTATAGGGACATCAAAATCATTTAGGCGAATTTCCTTGGAGTCCCCCTTACCTGTCAGCAAAAGGCTCAATCGACCGTCTAATCCAGGTAAAGATTAGTTTTAAGTATTTAAACTAAGATACATTTATATGGAACTATCTGTCTTAACTAAGATATCTGAGAATATGAAGATATTTGTAGAATAAATTTGGGAAAAAAGATCGGCATATAATTCGAGCTAAAGAACCTAAATGGACAACAGGGAAGAGACTGAAAGCAATATCAGCCTCAGAGAAGAATCATGAAGAACTGATTTGTATGCATTGGAGGGAGGTGAAATGCGAGTGAGAAGGAGTAGAGACAAGATCATATCTGAAATCCTGAGCGTTTGCGCAGAGGGAGAGAACATCACCAGAATAGTCTATCGAGCAAATACAAATTTTACAACCATCAGATCCTATTTGGATATTCTAATCAAGAACGGCCTCATCGAATCCCTGCCCAGAAAGCCAAAAATCTATAAGACAACTCCAACTGGCTTGGAGATGATGAATAAGCTGAAGATAATGCAAAAAGAGATGGAGGAAATAAAATTATAGATAGTAAATAATTCCAAAAAAAAAGAGACGCATTGCCAGCTAATATTCCATTTGATGAGGATGCAGTGATATATAAATTTTAATTATAATATGAGTGGAAAACATCAATCAGATTAATTTAGAGAATGAAATACCAAAAAGATAGGATTTGAGGGCAGGATCTGAGATTCTTGCTTAATTGCTCTGCCCTGCTACAGAAAAGCAGGTGCAGTCGAAAACCCCTTTTGTGCTGGACCCCAGATACTTCTTATCGCTGGACCGCAAGCCGCTCCAACCGCCGGAGCAGCACGGCAGCCAATCATCAACCTGCTTTCTCCAGTTATTTCTCAATTCCACGGACATTTTCTTGGATATTGCATAGGTCCCAAGATAATCCTCATCCAGCATATTCGGATTGTCGACATCTCCGCTCAGGTCCAAAAATCCTATGTGCCCCTTGCCGGTGAACGACGAATCCAGATTAAGCCGGATAAATCCTGTAGAGTTGAAGGTTATTTGGTCCTCATCGTCTACATAAAGGCTCTTATAGTACTGCTTGGCGGAAGTCGTTCCACTGATAACGTCAAGCCTATTGAATAGAGCATTCATGGAGACACCACCAGGATTTGTTTCATCGCTGCCATCATAGTTCTTCATGGAGGTCTGTTCCTGACCTTTGGATTGGATCGTGGCATGAAAGCTCTTGCCAAGTTCAAAACGCTTCAGGGCATAGGCAAAGTCGGTGCTTTTATTGAAGCCTATAGCCTGATCAACAGTGATGGTATATTCCAGCGTGTTTAAATTTTGATCCGCTTTATTTTGTACGGTATAATCAGACTCGCCAACATATCTTCCGCTGCCATGATCTCGAGTGTCCAGAGCAAGATCATCAGTTGCTATATCATGATAGGATCGGAAGAATCCATTTCCATCAACGCTCTGCTCCAATTTATATATGTAATTGGTTTGCACGTTAGTATCACAGCTAACAATACCGATCAATGCCATAGACACTAAAAATGCAGCTAACAAATTATATTGTCTCATCAGCTCCCTCCCATCCTACCAAGCACTAATAACCTCAGCGTCAAATATTTCACCAGGCTTTTTTTTAGGAGAATTAAAGCCTTTCGGGAGGAGATCTAAGGACGAATAATACGTATTAAAAATAAGGCTAATAGTTATCGACAACATATTTATACTTCATCTAGTCAAGTAACTTAGAAGTCGCTAAGGATGCAATCTTTGTTGGAGGGACCAGTATGCTATCATCTATGTTGAGCACAGTAAGCAGTACATTAAGCACAACCAGTACATTAAGTACGACATCATCGGTCGTCAGCACCTTTTCCACGATGGGAGTCTCGGAGGTAAGCGTAATTTCCGTAATTTGCTTGATCGCCCTCCTGAGCGCTTCAGAGATACTCTCGGCATCCTCCTTGTGGAATAAGCGCCTGGCCACGATGCTCAACTTGGCGATAATTCCAATGGTGTTAACATTCTGTCTGATTGTATGCTACAAAGTCGTGGATGTAATAAATCATTAATAGATCGCTCACTCGATCCCGCCAAATCTTTTCCGGCAAAGCATTTCAGATATTGGCAGTTTTTCTGTTTCAACCCGTCTCTTTTCCAGTAGTTTCTTTTCGGCGATCGCTTTACTTAATCTGGCTCATCTATGCCTTTCCGCCTTGGGATACGCTTTCGGAACCGCCGTCAGAGCCATCATTAACACCACACGAATCAGGTTTTCTTTTGCACATGGCCGCGCATAATACGAATATCAGCCCAGGCACCCCGATACAATAAACCATCATGCTTTGATCAAAGGGAGCTACCAGAAACAGAGAAATATTAGTAAACCCGTGCGCGAGGGAGATAATCGGCAAGCTCCTGGTCAGCCAAAATAAAAGGCCAAATACAAGTCCTGCAAAGAAGACATAGGCGATTTCCTGGGGCATGCGATATCCACTGTGCATAATGCCGAAAATGAGGCTCGTTGCCAGGAGGCCGGCAATCGGACCAAGCCTTGATTCGAGCACCGTCTGCAAGGCGGAACGAAAAACAAACTCTTCCACGACTCCAACGAAGAAAATCATGGTCATGCAAAGAATCATGATGCTCTTAAGATCCAGAACCGGCAACAGCATTCCCGGATGCAGCACATTGTATTCGCCCCAACCTAATGCAAATCCCAGGCAGATCGCCAGGGGCAGGTAAAACAAAAAGCCCTTAAAGGTGATACCGGCCTCAGAGCGGCTCAAAATCCCTTCTTTCATAATGAGATAAATGGGAAGGAACATAGGCGCGTAAACCAGGGGATAAGAATAAAGAGTAAGATTGAAAAAAACAGGCATGGCCGCATTTAGCAGTCTAAATAACGGCAGAAGCATCAAAATCGCGAAGATCTTATTTTCATTATACAGAGAGATCGAGATCAATAATACCACATTAAAGGCATGAACGATCATTGCTGCTTTCATTTGCCCGGCGAAGATCAGCATCTCTGCTATAATTATTAGAAATACGGGTAATACCAGCCATAGATAATGATCGCGAGGCAAAAGCTTCACGTGAAGTCTTCTTATTGACCCTCTAATTAATACCTGTGGTTAATGATGATGAGCGATAAGAATGTTTGCTCCTTTTCAAGCCAAAATATTCAATAAGCTGAGAAAATTAATAAAATATATAATCCGATTAGATCGCAAAGACCTAATGGAAAGCCGTCGAATCAGATTACCAGTTATTGAGAAATCATCAATTATGAGTCCATTTGCCTGGTTCGTCAAATAATCCAATATTGATCTGATTGTCGGCCATAAATCTAATAGTTCAACCATCGAACGACAACCCCCCCAAATCCAATTCATCAAGCTTCAAGGCTCCATCCAAAGCTCGCGCATTTATGGAATAATCGCCGCTTGGAAAACCCGTGGTATTGATGCTCAGATGGAATCTGCCATCGACAAAGATCTTCTTAACCAACGTCATGGTAACGTCGACCTGAGAGACATTGTCTGCGTCTCCAAAGATCCTGGCATCATAAATTCCCGGCGAGATGAGATCCGAATCCTGAACGGCAACACCATGTTCATCTGATATAGCCTGGTGACTCACCCACATCCGGATAGACTTGCCTTGCCAGACGGCACTTGAATTGTCATAGCTGCCCTGTACCTTCTTCAGTCCGATATTCAGGTTCTTGACTCCAGAAGCCGTCACGGTAAAATTATTAGGCTTATTCGGCATGTAAGTGCCTTCCGCGTCGTATGCGTACCCTTTTTTTGAGCCTGTGACATTAAATGTAGAAGATATCGGCGGAATATGAATTCCGGTTATATCCAGACTGTACTTTTCCGAGATGACCGGCAGGGTCTTTCTTATGGAGACAGTGAAGAGAATCTCACCCTTCCCTGAGCCGGAGATAGTTTTCTCATTGGGAAAGCGATAAGCAAACTGGCTGAAGTTGTATGCCGAGGTTAAATACGCATTTGTTATCTGCTCAAGAATAGTCATTCCCGTGCTGGCACTGCCATATGACAGAAGCAGATTACCGAGAATGAAATTGCCGCTCGACCCATGCTGTTGTATGGCCTTGCCGTCGAACTCAAGCCTCATCGAGCTGCATCCGGAGGTTAGATTCTTATGATCTAAAGACCAGGCCACCCTTTGGCTTGCAGAATCATACAGGTAACCGCTGAGCGTGTACTCACCAGAGCGATCTACATCCACGCCAGTCTCTATCACGAGGAGATCGAATAGACCATCTCCATTGATATCGACTCCGTAGTCTTTGTACTCTTTTGTCAAGCTGGCACTTATTCCTTCAGAGGATATGCTGCTTGCATTCTCCATCGCATAGGTGGAATTTATGAGGAAAACCAGAATCAAAAATGAGGAGATGGACCATAACATCGGTTTCCAAGCCTTCGGCACTCCATAAATTGCGAGAGCTTTTTTAAATTCATCGAGCATGAGCAATGGCATAGTCGCTGGCTTAGATAGAAGTGATATAACTAGCTAATGTCAAAATGGGTCGCGTAAGTGAGCTACAGAAAACCGCTAACAGGTGATGTAATTGACGGTTGGCTCTAAAAGAGATCCCATGCAGTCGATTTTAGCGAGAATTTTCAGTAGCACTAACCTATGAACCAAAATGGATATCCCAAAAATAGAGAAAAATAAAAAAAGAATTACCGGTCTTGGCATTAGCCGCTCGTTTTAAGATAGCTCCGATCGACCAGTAACAGAACATGTCGTTTCAGAAACCTCATCAGGCGTAATCGTCGGCGTCGTTGGCTCCATCGGCCTACCAGGAACCTTTGAGTAAGTCCTCTTGGTGATATTGCCGCAGCAATTGGCCGTCCAGGTCAAAGTGTCTCCCGTGGTGATATTGGTGACAGTCTGATTTAGCCAGATGATGCTTGTGGTATTGTTTTCGCAAGGATAGCATACTTTGAGGCTGACCTGCAATAATTGATCAATCAATGTGTAGCAAACAGGTCGATTATAAATGGTGTACTCAGTCTCCAACTGCAAATGAGTCGTATCATCTGTGAAGCTGTCGGTAAGAAGATAACCGCTCGAATCCCTCGTCTCCACTAGAGTCTGGCCGCCATTGAATTTGTAAGTGCAGGTATTGGGATAGTCCTTCTGATTGCAACTGGAAGATGCAGCCGCCTTATTTGATGCAAATTGCTCTTTTACAGGAATGATGGCCACAAGCTTCTCCAGCAATATTATCCTCATTTGCTCAAGATTATTTATCGTGTTCGTCAGATCGGTTTGTTGCTGATCTTCCGTCTTATTTTGATCCTGGCCCAGGGCCACAAAAACACATGACAACAGCATCAATAGTGCTATGCCGATGCTTTTCATTTTCATACTGACCATATATTCCCAGCTCCACGCGAATTTTGCTCTTTCCGGATAATCGATAGGGACGCTATCGGCAACCATTTGGCCGCAGCAAACGCTTAATTAAGGCAGCATCAAACGTTAGCTAAATGCTTTTGCGTCCACTTATTAAGCGGCTATTTCTATACCATGATAAATACTTTTACACCAAGCCATTAGGGACCTGGACCGTTCGCCCATTGGAGGCGGACTTCGCGCAGCAAACCAGCTTGGAATATTTTTATATTTTTTTATAATTAGTAGAATGATTTAGATATGCCTGCCAGGCAAAATCATATTAAAATAATTAATCTTGATTCGTGAATTATATTTAGATTAATTTAGCATTTTTCAGATGTAATAGACCCATCTCAGTATACAATCACCTTCCACACATCCAACAGTAATCTTTAATTAATTTAGGTTCATTCAATACTATGGAATCATGAGGTCTCATCTTATCAGGATATTAGGAGTAGTCATATTGGCATGGGCTTTGCTGGCCGCCTCGCCCCAGGCAGAAGAGACTAACGACCTTTGGTACCTGATTTCCAGCTATGAGGACACAAAGATGACGACCGATGACCTGGCCACCTTCTTAACGGCGCACGGCTACCAGGCAGCGCCTCAGGGAAATTATGTTACTGCAAGCGTTCCGGGAAAGAAGCTGTATCTAAAGCCAAACGGGGCCTCTCAGGGCCTGGCGGATGTTTTCCTAATTCCACCGAGCGGAGCGGATAAAATTTCGGATGCTGATAGGCCGCACCAGGGAGGGTCCAATGACGCATCAGCGTTGACGAGAGTTGCCAATAGCCTTGAGATAAAGAAAGGGATCACCTATGCCAAAACCAACAACCGCGAATTTATAAATGGCGTTCGCGAGGCAGCTCTATTCCCAGTAACGCCTTACGGGATGTGTTTTGAAGGGTCCAAGAAGATGGGAAGAATATATACCGACTTGGGCTATGATGTCATGTATATGTACAACCCGGATAATCCAGAAGGCCAGGGACACGAATGGATACTGGTGAAAGACGGGAAGGATAAAGATCTCTGGCAGGCTGTTGACAGCTACTATGGCACAATGGACGACAGTAACTACTATTATGCGCCATACTCATTTCCAAGACAGGATCATATAAATTATATAATGCCGCAATTGATTGTTTGAGCAGGACCGCAACCTCGCAAATTTGACTTTGAAGAGTGTTGGCGACAATTGCTGCGAATTATTTTTGCAATTGTTGAAGCAACCGGAGCGGCCTGAAGCGGCTTTGCATCGTGACTCTATTCGCCATTCCACATGCGGTAATAGTGAACAGACGCGAATGCCGGAAAAAATCGATAACCAAAGAAGGATTTCATGGAAAAATTCATTGATTGGTAAAGCTTACTTAGCCCTGGATATATGACTGGTAAAGGTATTTATTGAGGGAAGACTATTAAGGAAAACTAAGCACCGGGCATGAATCAAATTTGAAGGAAATGAGACGAAATGCTGCAAGCAAGGAATGGTAGGCCAACAGGCATGAACAGAATTCCGATATATGGAATAGTTTTATTGTGCGCGTGCATGACGCTGTCGAGCCTCGAAGGATGCGCTTTTGAGGATATTGCAGCAAAAGATATTCACAATCAAACCAACCTCAGTTATAAAAATCTGGCAGGAGTTGATTTGAGCCATGCCCATCTCTGCCGATCGGATCTTTCAGCCGCAAATCTGACCGGCTCCGACCTGTCACACGCCAAGCTGAGGTCATCCCAGCTCACGAACACAAATCTCTCCTCGACGATCTTGAAGATGGCCGACCTATCAGGAGCTGAATTGATCGGCTGCATATTTGCCAAAGTTGATCTGTCAAATGCAGATTTATCGAGAGTTCATGCCGATAATACAACATTTAAGAGATCCAATTCAACAGGTGCGATCCTGGCCGGTTCTGAAATTATCGATTCGGATCTAGACTTTGCAGATCTCACCAATTCCGATCTCAGAAGATGCAGTATCTCCAACTCAACCCTCGCCGGGGCAAAACTGTGCAGCGCTAATTTTAAGGAAGCCAGGCTTTCCAAGGTCAATTTGAGCAATGCAAACCTCAGAGGAGCCGATTGCACCGGCATGACCGTCGAAGATTCGAATCTGAAAGGTGCGGACCTCACCGGAGCAAGGCTGGTAAATGCCAACATGAACAGCATCGATATCAAAGGCGTGTATCTTGTTAATGCAAATATGCAGGGTGTGCGCCTGAATTATGCAAATCTCAGCGCGAGCTACCTTTACAACGGCGAATTTGCCAGAGCCGAATTTTCCGGAGCAAATTTGAGCAAAGCGGATCTCGGCGGCTCGGACCTGGCCAGAACCCGCATGATGTGGACGAATCTCGTCGGTGCAAACTTAAACGATGCCAACCTCGACTACTCCGACCTGACCGGCGCGAACCTGACCGGAGCCGCCCTGCAGAGAGCCTCCTTTGCCAACACGGTCATGGAGAGAGCCGTCCTCCGCCGGGCGGACATGAAGGGCGTCAGGTTATACGACATCAAATTCAACGGCACGGATATGAGCCACTCGGACCTGAGAATGGACCATTTCCAGGGCACGCAGTTCGTGAACGTCGATTTGAGCTATGCAAATTTGCGAGGAGCAACCCTTGAGGATTGCATACTGAAAAATGTCAATCTAACAGGCGCTGATCTCACGGGAGCTGCTCTGAAAAATGTGATGCTGAAGGATGTAAATTTTAAGGGCGCCAACCTGACAAGAGCCAAACTCGACAATGCCACCATTAAACGAATTGCCGAAGGGAGCGCGAACGGGCAATCAATCTTGATAGCGCAATTCTTGAAGGTGATTTAAGAAAGGAGCTAAAATTGTAGAATAATACTACAGAATTATAAAAATACTACTTTAATATGAAATAATTCGAGGACTGCACCGGTCAGCTATTTTGCGACGACTATGCTCGCCGTCTGCGCTATGATATTGACCTCGGCCAGTTTGCCCTCCACTTCCTTGGAGTCGCCGAAGATGCCTTCCATCAGCACTCTGCCGTCCTGGATAGTCAACCTGACCACGCCGTCCATTACCTTCTCGCGAGCATCGCCTTTGACGGTATAGACGGAAAGTTCGCACATAAAAACACCTGATAATAATAAGGCGGACCCGGCGGGATTCGAACCCGCGACCCCCGGGTTAGAAGCCCGGTGCTATATCCTGGCTAAGCCACGGGTCCGCTAAATGGTTTAGCCGCCCTTGGGCGGCATCTGTCCGAGAGACATCTTGAGCTGCTCCTGAAGCTGAGTAAACCGGCCCTGGATGCGTTCCTCTTGCTTGGCCATGGTCTTCAGTCGCAGATCCATCATATCCTTTCTCTCTTTGAGCTCTTCCGTCAGCTTCGGCTTATCAGCCTTGAAGAGTAGTTCGCCGACGCTCTTGTATATAACTGCGTCGTCTGCACTCTTCTCCAATTCCTTTAGCGCCGCCTCGGTCTCGCGGATCAGACCCTCGATCTGAGTCTTCTGGGTCATAACGGCCTGCGCCTGCTGCTGGAGTTGCTGGAGCTGCGCCAACTGATTCTGTATCTGGGGAGGCAATTCGCCACTCATATATTCACCATCTCAAACGCGATCTTGACCAACCTTATCCAGGTATTTAAGGCTGCCCGGAGGGAGACGACATCATCGCCCCGGACCAACAGCGTGAGTGCGCCCTCGCTTAGGCGCATCTCCACATTGGATCTATGGAGTTCGTCATCCAACTCCGGCCCGAGCGCCTGATAAATCGCATCCGGCTCCGGAGTCTCGAAGACAAACTCTGCACAGCCTAGCATATCTTCAGCCTGAACTTGGCCTCATCCTCATCCACGAAATCGATCTCGCCGGATGCAACAACCAGGGCACGCCTCGGCCCGTGCGCGAGCGTCTCAAGTGTCTCCTGCCATTCCAGTTCGAAGAACCGGGCTATCGGCAGGGCTTCCTCCATCTTGCCCGTCACTACCGAAACGATCCTCTTTGAGCGTCCCTTGACAGGCTCGGGTTCGAGAGCAACCTTGAAGGATAATTGCTCTTCCAGTCCGTTGGAACGCTTGATAAGCCCGCGAGGATTGCCGTGATCCTCAACCACCACCAGCCAGGTTTCGTCATCACCCGGACTTTGCTTTCCCCGATTCACATAAGGCGCACAGAGGAATAAGGCTAAAGCCTTTCCCAGTCTCCTCGCTTTTGCGGACGGGTCTCGCGATGTGGTGACCAGCATCACACGGCAAACATCTTTTTGACCGTAGTGGGCCGCTCCTTCATCAGGATGCGATGCCCGCAATAAGGACAGCGTATGCCACTGTACTCGTAGTCAACCTCAACGGTCTTCTTGCATCTGGTGCACTTATAGGCCATTTTCTACTCAGCCTCAAGAACCTTCTTGAGAGAGCGCTGCACAGAGCGGCCCAAAGAAGTCTCGGGAATGAAGCAGCCGCCCGCAAAGGTGTAGCCGCACTTGCTACAGGTCCATATAGCCGTGCTCTCTCTGCTTACCTTCGTTCTTCCGCACTGGGGGCAGTCGTACAGCGCCCTGGTCTTCTCCTCCATGTCCGCCACAAGCTTTCGCGACTTGCGGCCATATCTGGGGCCAAACCTAGCTGCCGACCTGCTCTTTCTTCCTTTTGTAGTCTGCTTAGCCATGATGATTACTTCCGATTACTATCAAATTATGCGATTGATCAACGAATTCATGCTTCCAGAAACTTTTCCCGGATTTCTCTTGCCTTCTCACATGCTATATCAACGATGCGGTAGATCTGCTCGGGCTTCAGCAATCCTTTGCCACTCTTTTGCATGCCGCAAATCTCGCCCTTGGCCGTGGTGATGACAGTCAACTTGGTGTTGGCTATCGATTCCTCATCCACGCCCGGATCAAACATCAACACATCGCCAAACTCGATTGCAGTCGTAGCGACGGGAATGTCGTTTAACGGCAGCATGTAGTCTTCGCCCAGGCCGAACCTGCTGGCGGGAACTTTTGTCGAGAGCAGCGCAGCGATGGCTCCCAGAGATGCCGCATCCAGGATATTTCCGCAATCATCCAGGATATGCACATCTATGAATATGATCCAAACCTGCTTGCCGGGAACGATGCATAGCGCTTCCAGGTCCACGGCCTTGGATTCGCGCACGCCTCTGTCCACCACGCGCGCCAGCTCGATTCCCACTTCATTTGGCGGGCCCGGCTCGAAGTTTGGCGAAGCCAGAGGCACCAGCTCGGCATTGGTGATGATGACGCCGCGGTTGGGCGTATCCTGGAAGGGCTCTCCCGGCTGCATCTTGATGCCCACCAGCACCTGGCTTGATCCCAATTTCACAAGCGCGCTTCCCTCAGCCTTGCGAATCACATCCCGTTCAATGGAGATATCGCGATACTGGTCAAAGGTGCGGCCATCCACTCTCTCGCCTTTGAGGAGCAGGTTGTATATGAAATCCTTGCGGATCTCGGAGATAACGCTACTCACAGGCATTCACCTCAATCGTGGACGCCTCAATCTTGCCGTACTTCTCCACCAGAGCCGCTCTTTGCATCTCGTAGATATCCCTCGCACCTTTCATTGCCATCTCCACTGCCTGATGGAATTCATCAGGGCTCAGACCGCCGTCCATCTGCATCAGAGTGATGTCCCCGCCCGGGGTCATGGCGATGGGCAGATCGGCCTGGCCGAAGTTGTCCTCCTCTTTCATCGGATCGAGGACAATGGTATCCGCTACCTTTCCGGCGGCACAGGAACTGATCATGCTCTTCATGGGAATTCCGGCATCCGCCAGGGCCACAGCCGCCGCATTGATTCCGGCAGTCCTGGTTCCGGCGTCAGCCTGCAAGACCTCCACAAAGACATCGATCACCGAGCGCGGGAAGTAGCTGGTCATGATGACGGGCTCCAGAGCCTCGCGGCTCACCTTGGAAAGCTCGTAAGACCTGCGATCCGGACCCGGTCGTTTGCGCTCCTCCACGGAGAATGAGGCCATGTTGTATCTGTAGCGCACAATGGCCCTGGTGACTTCCTGCAGGTGCCTGGGGTGAACCTCCCTCGGCCCGTAAACCGCGGCGATGACCTTGTTTCCACCCATCTCGATATAACATGAGCCGTCGGCTCTTGCCAGAACACCCACCTCGATCCTTATGGGCCGGAGCTGATCCGCCCTTCGGCCATCCAGGCGCAGTCCGTCTTTAAAAAATGATATATCACTTTTATCCATAGCGATCAACTTCTGGCCCCTTTCTCGCTCTTGAGGAAGGCCACAATCCTATCCGTCAAACCGTTGGTGTGGGCTTCCTTCTCAATCAAGTGAATAGTCTTGAGGGCCAGATCCGTATCTTCTGCTCCTCCGTTGATCCATATTCGTCCGTTCTGACCAACGAAGATGTTGCAGTTCACCTCTTTCTTCAGCATGCTGATCATGGAGCCGCCTTTGCCGATGAGCCTCGGAACGCGGGTATGACTGATCTCAATGACCTGGCCGGTCATGATCTTTCCGAGCTTGCGGTCGTTTAAGGTAAGCTCCACCTTCATAGTGGGGTCCACATCCTTCACCTTGGTCATGATAGAGCTGCCGATGCGCAAATGCTTGGACATCTCTTCCGAATCGATCCTCGTCGGGAACTCGGAGATGTGCAACAGCCCGTCGTAAGGCGAATTGATATCCACGATCCAATTGGAGAAGGTTATGTCCTTCACTGTTCCAATTACGTTGTCCCCCGGTGCAGGTATATATTTTCCCGCCAGAGGTATGACATTTATCTTATCCCTGTAGTTCGCAAGACCATAGAGCAGGGAGTAGACGCATTTATCTTTGATGTACGTCCCGTCGCCCGACCTCTTGGCATCCTCAGAGAGAAGATCACCCGGTACTACCACCTTGCGATCCATGCGATCCAATCCCACGTCATTCAATGCTTAAGAAGCTTCGTCTCAGCTTCTCCTTTGGTCAGCCGGTTGATCAGGGCGTAAAATTCCGTCTGCATGCCCGCCGGTATCTGAACCACGCCGATCCATGCCCCGTTGTTCTGCCAGGCCTCTCGATTGAGCTTGCCGAAAGCTGCGACTTCCCCGTAGGCTTTGGGCGCGTAGGACGGCGGGATCTTGACCGCCACCTCTACCTCCTCGAACCTGATGGGAATGAGGGGCCTGATGGCCTTCATGGCGATCTTGACCAGTTCATCCGTGGACTTGGTAGGATCGATGTTGACGCGAGCCTCGGTCATGGCCTGCTCGATTCTGGCAGGCGGGTGGGGCGTTTTGGTCTGGGGATTGATGGCGTTTCGAGCAATGACCTCGATTACCTGGCGGCGCTTGTTCTCAATAAACTGCTTGCGCTGCTCTGCCGTGAGGCTGATCTCGCCCTTTTTGATTATTACTTCGGCAATTGTGGTGACATCGGTCGTTCCGAAGGCTTTTTGCAAGTCTTCTTCTGCGCTGCGGTCGCCTCGGGAGGCATTCTCGAAGACATCCTCCACCGCCAAGATCTCTTCCAGATTGACGGCATCGCCCCTCTTCAGGGCAAGGGCACCATCGGGGTCCACCAGAACCTCAAAGGTGGTTCCGTGGGTCTTCAGTCTCGCTGGAACCGCATCATCCAGTCTGACCATTCTTTATGCCTCTCTCTTCTCCTCTTTACCGGCAGTTACTTGCGCCTTCATCCGGTTAACGTATTCTCCTACTTCACTCTCGGTGAGCTTGGTGAATTTTCGGTCTCCCAGCTTGATAATGCCGATCTCCGTGGTGGCCGCCTCTACTTTGCCTTCCGATGCCTTGTAGAGCGCCTCGAGACCCATAATGACCGCCTCGTCCATCGTCAGGTCTCCTCTGTACTTCTCCTCGAAGACCTCCATGACTGCAGAACGACCGGCACCGATGCCCGTTGCCTTGTACTCCAGCAGCGCACCTGACGGGTCGGTCTCAAACAGGCGCGTCTTATCTTCTTCCGCACCGATGATCAGGAGAGCTGTGCCGAAAGGCCGCACGCCGCCGTACTGTGTGTACTGCTGCTTGAAGTCGCAGATCTTCTTGGCCAGGGCCTCGACGCCGATGGGCTCATCGTAGACCAGCCGATTGATCTGGCTCTCGACTCTGGCTCTGTCGATCAGAACCCTTGCATCCGCTACCAGGCCGGATGTGGCAGCGCCGATGTGCGAGTCAATTTGAAAGATCTTCTCAATAGATTTGGGTTCCATGAGCCTGCTGGTAATTCTCTTATCCACCAGCACGACTACGCCGTCTTTTGCTTTGATGCCCACGGCCGTCGTTCCCCTCCGAACGGCCTCGCGAGCGTATTCAACTTGAAATAATCTGCCATCAGGGCTGAATACGGTAATAGCCCTATCATAACCCATCTGCGGTGCCATCTGCATCCTCGTGTCCTCCACTTAAATCAAAAGAGGTCAGCCCCAAATATCGGGTGTCTGATCCTTTAGTCTTATTCCGGTCATCCGGACAGAGATCGATTTTCAGGCCGTGGGTGCGAATAATGCACCCGGAGACTTCTTTCAGCTCGATTCTTCTTCCGTCGGTTTCATCACTTATTTTACCGAGTTGCGGTAAATACTTTTCTGTAGCGGCTTTGATCGTTCCCGAAACACCTTTTGAATGCAACGCGACCCTAATCCCATTTATCAAAAAGATCGTGGCCAAAATCGCCCTGGTATCATCGATATGAGTGTGACGGCACCGAAGAAGGCCGCGCTTGCCGTTGAATGTGATGAGCTTGAGCCGGTTTACGCAGGCACCCGCATCGCCGAAGAGAGAGAACTGGGCCGAATGTATCTCGTTCATGAGATCTTTTGCCGAGACGGTATCTTCCGCCTCCAGCTCGAAGACCATATATCTCCTTCTCGCCCGCAGCACGGGCAGCCTGCTCCTCAAAGAAGCTCCACTCCCGGACTTGTCCAGGCCCTCATGTTCAGGTCGACCAGCCTTTCCGGTAGCCTCAGGGCATCTTCCGCCTCTTCTCGCTCAAAGCCTGCAACCATTGCCAGAGCGATCATGTCCCGGGGGGCCTTCAAGTCGAGATGAGACAGTGCACCAGCAGTAATTGCGACGGACAGCTCGAACTTGCGGGCCACAAGCAAATTTCGCCTGGCAGCCTCCAGCCATCGGGCGCGAGAACTGCCTCGCAGATGCACCAGCGCCCCCAGGTCAAAGCCGATGGCCACCTTATTGAGCCGGGCCGCCCTGGCGGTGGCGATGCTCAGGGACCGGCGGGCGTCATAGGCACAGGGGTGCATGAGAAGATCCACGTTGGGGTCCTCCGAGGCAACTTTGATGATCTCGTCCGTCCCGCCCCGGACCATGAGAAACGGATATCTTGCTCTCAGGGCGGAGATGCGGCTTTTCAGAGCCTTGGGATGAGCCGCCGTGACCTCTGCGCCCAAAATCACGCGAACGCCCTTGACGGCTGAAGCGGCATCGGGCCGAAAGACCTTCTGGGGCTCGGCGTTGCAGATGATCAGAGAAGAGTAGCCGAGACCTTTGGCGGTCAAGGCCAGACGGCTGGCAGAGGCCGAGCCTTCCGGATAGGCCTTCAGGCATTCGCAAAAGCTCATATGAGTTCGCCCAGGATCTTCAAGGCTTCCTCGCGCCGGGCGGGATAGGTTTTGACGAGGGCTGTGATATCCAATGCATCCTTTGATTCCGTCAAACGGAGAATGCCTTTGTAAGCGGCCTGCTTGTCCAGGCGCAGATAAAAGTGGCTGTCGTCCTCCAGCCGGTCCGCCATCTCCCGGCGCAATCGCGCCAGATCTGAGGCGGGAAGCTGTTCGTGCAAAATGCTGAAGAAGGCCCGGGCCTCTTTTTTCTTGAGGCTGGCCTCCAGGATCAGGATCTCATTTCCAAAATGGCCTTCTGCGGCTACAGCGGTAATCCTGTCCAGAGGAACGAAGATGCCGAGGGCTTCGCGCACCCGGTCAACGTCCTCAGTCGCCGCCACAAAGGCCCGGAATGAGACCTTATCAATCACTTACTTTCCTTTGCCGTCGTGGGCTCTGATGCCGGGCCTTGTCTTCTCAGTGCCGAAGCCCTTATGCCTCATGCCGCGACCCTTGCGACCAGCGCTGGTCTTGCCGCGCACGGCCCTGCCCCGGTGAACGTCATTCGTAACCCATTTGAGGTTTTTGTCGTTCATGATGGATGGTGCGCATGGGTCAACCAATATGACCTCGTACCACTTGTGCTTGCCGTCCTCGGCGACCCAGTAGGAGTTGAGAACTTCCATGTTGCGGAACCGCCTTCCGGCCCGCTCCTCTGCGATCCTCTGGATGGACTTGCCCATGGTGATGGTGTTCACGCCCATCTTGCTGGTCTTTCTGTTCCTCTGGTAACGGGACTTGCGGCGGCCACCGCGCCTTACCATGACCCGCGCCACGACAATGCCCTGCTTGGCCTTGTAGCCGAGCGCCCGCGCCCTGTCCAGGCGGGTAGGCCGCTCGATCTTCTGCACGGTCATTTCCTGACGCCAGGCCTTGAGCCTATCTTGTCTCAGTGCGCCGACGTAGCCCTCTCGGGGAGAGGACCAGGCATCACTGATATACTTGTAAAAAGACTTCATCTTTTTCACCCTTACCGGTTCGACCACTATTGGTCACATTCCGGAACTAGAAAAGGAATCCTGCTTCTAGGAGATAAAGGTTTGCCATAGGTTCCGAAGAAGACGTGCATGAAGCCGGCGGATGAGCGGATGAAGATATGGATCAAGACGGGGATGAATTGCGATGGACACGAGCAATGATGAACATGAGCAATGATGAACATGAGCAATGATGAACATGAGCAATGATGAACATGAGCAATGATGAACATGAGCAATGATGAACATGAGCAATGATGAACATGAGCAATGATGGCCATGAGCAATGATGAACATGAGCAATGATGGCCATGAGCAATGATGAAGTAGTATGATCTCCATTTTCTCTTCAGATATTATGTCAAAGAATCGAGTCAATCGAGTCAAGCCAAACAAATCGATATGCAGTGATGATTCAAGCGACACTCTCTTCCGGCCATCTCAAGAAGGAATAGCAGCACTGCCGCACAATTGCAGGGAGCCCGGCTCCTATGCCCATGATCGAGATTGACGGCTCATTTGGAGAAGGCGGCGGGCAGATCGTCCGGACGGCAGCGGCACTGTCCGCGGTCACTGGGAAGCCCGTTCACATAACCAAGATCCGCCAAGGTCGCCCCAGGCCCGGCCTGGCGGCTCAACATGCCGGAGCTATTTTGGCTCTGGCAGAGCTTTGCCGTGCCAGAACGGCAGGCGTTCAGCCCGGCTCCGTGGAACTGACCTTCCAGCCCGGCAAAATTTGCGCAGGCAGCTACAGCGTCGACATTGGGACCGCAGGCAGCATAACACTTCTCTTGCAGTGCCTCCTGCCGGCCATGATCAGGGCGGACGGCCCCATCTCGCTGCAGGTTCGGGGCGGCACGGACGTGCAGTGGTCTCCTACGGTTGACTACTTCCGGTTTGTCTTCCTGCCGGCACTCAGGCTCTTTGGTGCCGAGGTCGAGTTTGAGCTGTTGCAGCGGGGCTACTATCCCAAAGGCCAGGGAACAATTTCCATGTCGGTAGATCCCGGGCCGCTTCAGTCAGCACATCTGCGACACGAAGTAGCGGCGCGACCCTTGATTCGGGGCATCTCTCACTGCGGCAACCTGCCGGAGCACGTGGCCAGGCGGCAGGCTGAAGCCGCTGCTGCAGAGCTGAAACAAGCCGGATTTGATGCGGAACTGAAGACGGAAATCCTCCGTTTGCCGTCCATGGGAAGCGGGATAACCCTCTGGTCCGGCGGCAAGGGTGCAAGCTGCCTCGGCGAGCGGGGCCTCCCGGCGGAAAAGGTAGGAAGGGCAGCGGCGCAGGAACTGATAGCGGAGCTGAAATCCCGCGCATCGGTCGACGTCCATCTGGCCGATCAGCTCATTCCCTATCTGGCGATGGCGGGCGGGAGCTACACCGCCCGAGAGGTCTCGCTGCACACAAAGACAAACATCTGGACGGCGGCAAGATTCCTTGATGCAAAAATCGAGATCACGGAAGAGAAGGGCCTGTTCAGAATCGAGCAAGGATGATTTAAGGAGATCTTGAAGCAAGCTGGTGTTTATGGATTCGTGTGTCAAAGGGATGTGAAAACTGCCGCCAAAGAATTTTAGCCGTTGGGCCTGAAACCGGCCATAAATCGAACCAATTTTTGGATCTTTGCAGCATCTATTTCACGCAGTATTCTAATCCAATGAAAACTATTTATCCCGGATGATTTCGAAATCGCTCAAAATTCCAGTTCAGGAATTTGTCTATTCGAAAGATGGCCCCGACTAATCATCCTTAACTTTATTACTTAGCTTTTGCAGCATTTATACCCATGCCGCCAGAGGAAGAGGCAGGAAAACGCAAAGCATACGCCGATGAGTTGCCCAGCCCGCCAGATCCGGGAGAGAATGGTGCAAGATTCCTTGGATGGATCAAGAAGAGGGGATTTAATGCTACCTATGAAGAATGTGACGCGTACTGCAGTCCTCTTGGCATGGATCTGAAGAATTTCGTTAAAGAAATGGGGCCCGATCTCATAATAGTAGGCAGGACCAGCCACGGCATCGTGATTGTTAAGGTAATGGATAGGAGATGGGCGAGCATTTGGGCCCGCAATTACGGCTATGATATACCGCACCACAGCCACAGGATGCGGCTATAGCTTATTTTGTGTAACCCAAAACAAGTTTGATATAGTTGTTGAGCAGATTTATCAGTAGTAATAGAGGTGCTTACAATGATGGATTCATCAGATCTGCCGCTTTTATCCGAAGAAGATGAGATGCAGATGGAAAGCAGCAGACTTCCTTTCGGCGGACTGTTCGGTAACACGGTGCTGCTCAGGGTTATTAGGGAAATAACGGCAGACCCATATCGAGAATTTCGTCCCAAAGATCTGGAGGTTCTGGCCGCATCATCGGCTCCACGCATAAAGAATGCTCTGGAGGCTCTGTCGGCGCAAAATATGCTGGAGAAAATTTCCAGCGATCCTCAGCGACCGGTTTACAGAGTCAACCTGGCCAGCAAGAGGCTTGTGGCGCTCACGCTTCTCGCCTATGCCGTCACGGACGATAGAGACAAAACCGCCTGCATGGAGGATGCCATCCGTCATTATCACGATGAAGAGTTGCGGGATGAGCCGAATGGCCAAGAAGGCCACGAGATTCACATCTCATCTGAGGGTCCCAAGGACGTCAAGATATGCATGTCGGACCATGCTGCAGAAATGCTGTCCGAGAAACTGGGAGAGATACTTGAGGATGCGTACCGCAGAGGTGAGATGAAGGTGCAAACGCCTTAAGGCCGGAAAGGACTGATGGACTATTTTTGCCATTTAAAGCGGAATGCCGGACGGATTCTCATCTCTGCGGTACGGCCCTGCCTATAGACGAGCGGTCGCCCGAGCGCAAGGTATCCGGGATTCTAAGGACGATTTTGATCAACTATGGGTTTAAGATCCAGCATCAATAGTTTTTAATAAATAAATTTGAATTAAATTAGAGCTTTGTTAATTACCCCAAGCCTCCCCGGCCTTGCCATCAACTCCGTCCCCACCAGCAGCGCATCCGCTCCCGCCGCCGAACACCTCAACTATCTTTTGCCCGAAATATGCGGGATTGCCGACCGTTCATACTCAGTCATCATGTATCAGAACTCCGTCGTTATCTTTCTCAGTCAGTCAGATGCGCAAGTTCTCTAATTTTGGCCGAAGGAAAAGCTAATTAGCTAATCCTTGCATAATAAAGAACGATGTGTGAGCCAATCCAAAAGAGCACCGCATTTCATCACAGCCTCCGAGAGACAAAAGCCAAGACAACTATGCCTGATGAAGTTGACGAAAATTCCAATGCAGCCTGGAAAGAACGCATTGAGAGGAATCCAGATATTCTATTCGGAAAGCCCGTGATCAAAGGAACCCGTTTGGCGGTTGATCTTATTATTGATCTGTTGTCATGGGGATGGTCCGAATCGGATATCCTGGAAAATTACCCAGGCGTAACCCGTGAAGATATCAAGGCGTGCCTGAGCTATGCGGGTGCCGCATTGCGCCGCTGCTGTTCTTTGAGCGTAGAGCCGATTCAATAAATTCTAATTCAATGATTCTCAAGAGCAGAAGGTTCACATGAAATTCTTGGCGGATGAGAATATCCCGCGCAAAGTAGTCGATCTGATTTCTGAGCATGGATACGACATCCAATGGATCAAAGCTATTTCCCCCAAGAGCAGCGACGACCGGATATTATCATTAGCAGAAGCCGATGAGCGCATCATCTTGACTTTCGATAGGGATTTCGGCCAACTTGTCTACGAAAAGAAGCTCCTGACAAAACAAGGGATAATATATTTTCGACTAAATGGTTTATCTCCTTCAAAGATGGCTGAAGCTGCAATTGAGGTGCTCAATTCAAAAATGATTTTCTCGGGATATTTTACCGTAGTCACAAAAACAAGAATCCGCCAAATGCGCCTTTAATCTTTTAATAGTAGTTGATTTCCCCCAGCCTCCCCGGCCTTGCCATCAGCTCCGTTCCCACCAGCAGCGCATCCGCCCCCGCCGCGATCATCCTTGCGGCGTCCTCTTTGCTATGCACTCCGCTCTCCGCCACCAGAAACACACCGGCGTCCTTTGCCCGTGGCGCGAGCCGCTCGAAGGTCCCCAGGTCGACCTCCAGCGTATTCAGGTTGCGGTTGTTGATCCCGATAATCCGGGCATCCGTCTTCAGCGCCGCCTCCAATTCCCCCGCGGTGTGAACCTCCACCAGCGGCTCCATCCCCAGAGATTCGGCCCGGTCCGCAAAGCTCTGCAGGTCAATGCCGAGCGATGCAATCAGCAACACTAAATCGGCCTGTACCTCCGCCAACTGGCATTCGTCGAAGATGAAGTCCTTCCTTAAAACCGGCAAACCGGCCTGGCGGGCGATCAGTGCGTTTTCCAGAGCGCCTTTGAAGTGGGTCGGCTCGGTCAAGACCGAGATGGCGCAGGCGTTATTTTCCGCGTAGGCTTTGGCATAAGCTGCCACTTCTTCCAGAGCAAGAGATCTCCCCAAAGCCTTCGGCTTGATCTCCGCAATAACGGGAATGAGGCCCCTGCCCCTCAGGCCACGGGCCGAGCCGATCAGGTCCCGTCCCTCAGCCTTTGGCCAGGCGGCTGCAGGCTTGAAGCCTCTCGCCTGCGAGGCCGCCAGGATGCCCTCGACTAGGGAGTGCATTTCATCACGTCTTCCACCCAGTTGGAGATGATCTTCTTTCCCGATGGCGTGAGCACGGATTCGGGATGGAACTGAACGCCGCAATGCGGGCGGGTCTTGTGTCGAATGCCCATCACCACGCCGTCTGCCGTCGAGGCCGAGACTACCAGATCGGGCGCTAGCTTTTCTACGGCCAGGGAGTGATACCTGCCGCCCTGCAGCGGATTGTCCACGCCCCGGAAGATGCCGAGGCCGTCATGCCGGATCTCGGAGGTCTTGCCGTGCAGCGGCCTCGTGTGCGAGATGGTGCCGCCGTAAACCAGGTTCATGGCCTGGTGGCCCAGGCAGACTCCCAGGATAGGCGTGCGATCGAACTGCCGGATGATCTCCAGGCACGAGCCGATGTCCCGCGGAATGGCCGGATGGCCGGGACCGGGCGAGATGACGATTCCCTGCGGCTGCAAGGCTTCAACCTCTACCAGAGTGATCCGGTTGGAGCGAACGATGGTGTTCTCGTAGAAAACTGAGACGTAGTCCACCAGATTCCAGACGAACGAGTCCTGGTTGTCCACGAAGAGAATGGGCCGATTCTGTCTGTCATGCCCATTCATTCCGTCATGCTCATTCTGCTTTCTCTGCTCCTTCCGTCTGCTCTGCTCGTTCATTTCCGTCATACCGCCACCCCCAGCGCCCGCTTCATGGCAGCCATCTTGCGCTCCGTCTCCTGGAACTCTTTGGCGGGATCGGAATCGGCCACTATTCCCGCTCCTGCCTGAACGGTGGCCACGCCGTCCTTGACCAGGACGCTTCTAATGGCTATGGCAAAGTCGGTGCTGCCGTCGATGGAGAAGTAGCCGATGCCGCCGCCGTAAATTCCGCGGGACACCTCCTCCAGGTCGTCGATGATCTCCATAGCCCGCAGCTTGGGCGCTCCGGAGAGGGTTCCCGCCGGGAAGACGGACCTGGCGGCATCGAACTGGTCGCACTCCTCCCGCAAGGCTCCGGAGACGGTGGTCTCGATGTGCTGCACGTGAGAGTACTTCAGAACGGACATGAAATCCTCCACCTGCACAGTGCCCGATCTGCACACGGACCGAACGTCGTTCCGCCCCAGATCGACCAGCATCACATGCTCCGCCCGCTCCTTCTCGTCGCCGAGCATGATCTTGGCGTATCTGTCGTCCTCGGTCTTCGTTCTGCCTCGGGGGCAGGTTCCGGCAATGGGATTTACCTTGAGTTTGCGGTTGTAGGTGTTGAAGAGAGTCTCCGGCGATGCTCCCACAATGGCCAGATCGCCGAACTCAAAGAGGTAAGTGTAGGGGCTGGGATTGATGCTGCGCAGCTTTCGGTAGAGCTTGACCGGGTCCGGGCACTCGATCCTGGTGGATCGGGCCAGGACGATCTGGAAGATGTCGCCGTCCTTGATGTGTTCCTTGGCCTTCAGAACTGCATCCTCATACTGCTGCGGCTCGCCTGCCGAAAGGACGGTTCCTTTCCCATCGAGGTCCTCGGCCTGGTCGTAATCGGGATCGATTCCGCCGATGGTCTCGATCAGATTTACTTTCGGTCCGGGAAGGATGGGGGCAATGGTGAAGTAAACCTTTCTTGTCAAGTGGTCGAAGATGAATGTGCTCTCGGCCAGGCTGAACTGGGCGTCGGGCGTCTCGGAGGTCGAGCTTCTGCCCAGGCGCTCCTTGACCAGATCGTAGGCCAGATAGCCGATTCCCCCGCCGGTGAATACCTGCCGATCGAAGCTGTTCGGCATACCGCGGCTGCAGGGAATGGCCGCCCGCAGAGCATCGAAGAGGTCGTAGCCCTCCATAATTCGGCCTTCCAGCTTGGTGCCGTTCTTTTTCACATCAACGCACCCTTTGATCCGCTCTTCCAGGGGGTCCATGCTTCCGTTGAAGAACTCCACCGTCAAATGCCGGTTCTTCACAGTGACCATAGCGGACGGGTCGGCTCCCACGAAAGAGAATCTGGCCTTCTGGCCCGACTTCTCCACAGACTCCAGGAGATAAGGATATCTGCGCCCCCGCAAGGCGAGATACAGGGACAGTGGAGCGTCGACGCTCACCTTGTTGGTTACATCCACGAATATTGGCTCTACGATTGGCTCTACTGATGACATTGGCGCACCTCCCGCACAAATGAAAGAATCTTTTCCGGGTCCTTCTTGCCCGCGGTCTCCGTACCGCTGGAAACGTCCACTGCATAGGGTTTTACGGTCCGTATGGCCGCGGCGACATTTTCAGGCTTGAGGCCGCCGGCTAAAATCACGGGGATGCTAATTGCATTCAGAGATTTGGTGATCTCAGCACTGTGGTTCCAATCATGAACGGCTCCGGTCCCGCCCAGCTTGCCGCCCGCCAGGGTGTCCAGCAAGATGGCATCTGCGCTTTTGGCAAAGCTCTGAACGGCCTTTGATTCGGTTCCCGCGGCCACCGCTGCGACGAGCTTTTGATGGACCCGGCCTTTCAACTCCAACATATCCGCAGGGCTCAGGGAGCCGTGAACCTGCAAGATGTCCGCCCCGGTCCGCCCAGCCAACTCTACGGCCTCGTTTGCGTCATTGGGCGCAATCACGGCCACGCTCTTGGTGAACACCGGCACTTTTTTTATGAGAAGGGCGGCCTCATCGGCAGAGAGGCGGTGCCTGGAGTTTTCGATCTCCACCACGAACCCTACTGCGTCCACTCCGGCGGAGACTGCTTGCGAGAGTTCCATTTGGTTCATGATTCCGCAGACCTTTATCCTCGTCACAGGAACCGCTCCAGCTTGGCGGGATCGCCGTTGGCGGCCACCATTCGCTTAAGAGTTTGCAGGGCTTTTCCGGAATCAAGAGCCTCTTCAGCCATCATCATGCCCTCAGCAAGCGTTTGAGCCCGGCCCGAGACGTAAACCGCCGCGCCGGAGTTCATGGCGATGATGTCGCGCCCCCGCGACCGCTCGCCCTGCATGACCCTCACCAGCTTGCGGGCATTCTCTTGCGGCGCTCCGCCTGCGATCTCCTCCGGTTTTGCTGCGGGATAGCCGAAATCCTGAGGCTGAATGGAGTAGTTTCGCACTTGCCCATCCCTTAATTCTGAGACTTGCGTCTTGCCGGTGTTGGTGATCTCGTCCATGCCGCTGCCGTGCACGATCATGGCCCGATCGGTTCCCAGGATCTTGAGAACATTGGCCAGCTTCTCGCAGAGCGCGGGATCATAGACTCCCATCACCTGCGCCTTTGCGCCTGCCGGATTAGTCAGTGGTCCCAGGATGTTGAAGATAGTGCGCATGCCCAGCTCTCTTCGCAGCGGCCCGACGCGCTTCATGGCCGGATGGAAGAGCGGGGCCAGCATGAATCCGATGCCCACGGTCTCGATCATCCTCTGCACCTCTTCAGGCTGGGGAGAGATATTCACACCCAGCTCCGAAAGAACGTTGGCGCTGCCGCACTTCGAGCTGACTGCATAATTGCCGTGCTTGGCCACGGGAATCCCGCATGAGGCTGAGACGATGGCCGCAGCCGTGCTTACATTTATGGTATTGGTGGCGTCGCCGCCCGTGCCGCAGGTATCCACCAGTGTGCCTTTTACCTCTGGCGAGATGCGAACGGCAGAGGCTCTCATCTTCCTGGCGAAGCCTGCGATCTCTGAGATCGACTCACCCTTCATGCGCAGGGCAATGAGGAGAGCGCCGATCTGCGCATCCGTCGATCCATTGAAGACCTCGCCCAGGAGCGCCTCGGCCTCTTCCAGGCTCAGGTCCCGCCCGTCCACGATTTTTTGGAGATAACTCAAAGTAATCACCGGATCAAATGTATAATCTTGTACTACAATGAGTTAAAAAGTACAATGTATTTAAAGATTATGCATTGCAGACCACGAACCGCCATTGAACATTGGGAGGGCGGGATTGGGAATAGAACATTTCAGGATGCACAATTCAAGAAATCGAGAAGCGGCAATTTAAGCAAGAGTAAGCAAACAGAAAGCAATTCAAGAAATCGAGAAGCGGCAATTTGAGCAAAGGGCAATTCAAACAAAGAGCGAGCAAAGATCAATTCAACGGCGACGACATGCACCCTGATGGGCTCGGGTATTCCGAAAAACTGCTTGCCGAAAAAAATATTAAAAGGGATAATTTTAGTTGGAGATTACCACTTTCCAGATTCAATGACGCCGAGCTTGTCGATTACCTGGGCGATGGCCTCAGGACTTAGATTGTTTTTGCGGCAGATTGTCAGCACGCGAGACAGCTCAGTGTTCTGATCGGTTCCCGTGAGCTGGGCAGCGTAAAGCTCTGCAGCGTCCAGGCCCTTCTCCAGGACGATTTTTCTGACATCTTTCATGACTTGACTTGTGATACAGGTCTTGGCGGTACCGATCTCGTCGATAGCCTTCCCCATATTTTCCAGTTCTTTTGAGCTTAGCAATTTACCAACCCCTTGATGACGAAAAGCATTATCAATTGGGATCGGATGGAATAAATATCTTTGGAAAGGCAGGGGCTGATTGTGGATCTAAAGAACGGTTAGAAAAAGCAATACGCTTGCGTCGTGCTATTGATTGTTCAGTGGCCGGTGATCGACAGATCTTTGCCATTTTTTCGTGATTCAGACGGTTTGGGCTCTTTCGTCTGCTTGATTTGTTTTTCTTGCTTGGGATCTTCCAAATCGGATAGGTCTGCGCCGCACATCGTTCGTCACATTCTGCTGCTCCTATAAATAGCCAGGCCCGTCATTCGCCGAGCCGTCCGGGATCACCGCAAACCTGAATTATTCGGGGATATTTTAGTCACACATGGCGAATCTCAATGTTGCGATCCTGGGTGCTCTCGACTACGGCAAAGACTTGGGAAAGAAGGGCACTGCCAGCGATCTTACATTTTACAATCTGAAGAAAGGGCAAAACACAGTCACATTTATCGAGCCGACCAGATACCCGGAACGGCTCGCGCCCCTCTACCATGCGGTATCCATTGCCCAGAAGGCCCTGCTCATCGTGGACCAGATCAATCCGGCTTTCGGCGAATCGGTGATCATGCTGGACTCAGCCGGCGTGAAAGACGGGATTGTGGTCCTGAGAAATTACCTCTCTCGCGAGCAGATCGCGCCGCTCATCAAGGGCACAGTGGTCGACGGTTACGATTTCCTGGAGGACGACAAGAACGCCCTTCGCGAGCGATTCCTGGCAGATGTGGCCAGGATAGAAACCAAGCAGGATTGCCCGACGGGAACCATGCCGATCGACCATTTCTTCAACGTGCGCGGCATCGGAACCGTGGTCCTGGGGTCCGTGGCCGAGGGAAGCATCAAGAAGCACGATGAGTTGATGGTTCTCCCCGGAGAAAAGACGGCGCAGGTCCGGTCCATTCAGAAGCATGACGAGGACTTTGATTCGGCAGGCGTCGGCGAGAGAACGGGCATCGCCCTCAAGGGCGTAGAGGTGGACGATCTGGACCGGGGGACCATCCTCACCAACGACAAGTCCATCAAGCAGGTCTCGGCCATAACCGGCAAAGCAAAGGTGGTCAAATACTGGCCATCGCCGCTGAAAGAGGGAATGGTGCTTCACATTGGCCACTGGATGCAGTATGTTCCGGCCAGAATCGAGGCAGTGAAAGCAGAGGGCGACTGGCACCAGGCTGATCTGACGCTGAAGCTCGACAAGAAGCTGGTCTACCGGCCCGGAGCCAGGGCAGTTCTGACATACCCCGAAGGCGGAAAACTGAGGGTGGTCGGGACTATTGATCTTCCCTGAAGGAACCATAATGGAGCTATAAAATCCATTTAAAAAAAACTGCAGAGAGATCTGCCGGCTGACCTCCCGGCACTGCTCTTTGCACGAAAAATTTTGCCGGACTGCTTTTTGGCAGATCCAACTTCACATGAGTTCGGCGATCAACACGAATAATACGAACAGCCCGGTGAGGCCTGCCACGATATTCATGCTGTCGGGAACTTTGATTCCATAGGCCTTTCCGCGTTTCGGCTTGCGCTTGACTATCTCATCCGTGGCCCGTTCATACTGCTTCATGGCGTCAGTGATTCCTTCCATTTCATCCACTTCCTTGATTTCTATCTGATTTCTGTCTGATCCTTGTTTGATCCCTATAGCGATTTTTGGGAGTTCTTCTAATCTCTCGGATTCACCGAGACGGGGCAAAATGGCAAAGCGGCATGAACTGCTGACCCCGTCTCTGGCCAATTTGATTTATCGGACCCATGTTCGAATATGCAAATCCATATTCGAAATGCGGGGATTAGGTATCAGTAGCTGCATGACTGCACTCAACTCAACATCGATAGTGCCATTTTTTGTACTTTTAGCCAATTACCTAATTTACCTATTTTAGCTTTTTGTCTAATTGGCCAAAGACTAAAATAGAGTAATTTAAAATAAAATTTTATTAAAATAAAATATTTATTAAAATTGATTATTGCCCCATATGATGCCGTCATGAATTTCGCGCAATAACCGGCGGATCGCCGAATGGCTCTGGCCCAAATGTAGACAAATAGATCCCATCAATCACCATCTATAGCTCATGTTTGCTTTTGGCCAATATGTCATTTTTACCGTTATACCAAAAGAGTTAAAAACCTTTTCACGAATGGATTCTCAGGTAGACCGGCTCAGGGATATACGATCGGTATCGGCGCACCCTTTCCAGGGGTTTAGCTCACCTCCATTCAAAGGTCGCGTCGCACCAGTGCCGTAATTGTCCGACGACTGTTGGTCTACCTGACCACCTTACCGATAATGCATATATCTGCAATCTGCAAAATTGATTATTAATTGCATATTATAAAAAATAGGAGGAAGGAGGAGAAGAACAGGTCGCTTTGCCCTGAGCTGAGGCTGTAGAGGATTATCAAATTGGCTCTGGGCCCTATGATTTGAAAATGCTATTCATCGCTGCAAAGAATGGCCGGAGAGATCCGACTCTGTAATCATTTGTTAGGGGTCCAATGGATGAGATCCCATGCATTGCTTGAAAAACAAGACAAGGGGTATCGATTATGCAGGTAACAGCTATTGATATTGGTTTATTCGCAATCGTGCTGGTAGTGCTCTTGGGGCCTTTTCTGGTCAAGAAGATCGAGCACAACCTGGAAGCATTTCTATTTGTAATGGGCGTTCTGGCAGTAACAATTGCCGGTTTTGAGAACAAAGACGTGCTGGCCAGCATCGGCTACAGCCATGAGCAGATCGCTGAAGTCGGCTGGAACATGAAGCTGATCATGGAAGCCATCATGGAGCCGGTCGTAAAGGGAATAGTGCCTGCCGTGCTGATCGCCGGTCTGATCTTCCATTATGGCAGGGACAAGGCCCAGAGCATCATGGCCTCTATTCTAAAAAAAGTATCTCTTAAATTAATCATCTTCTTGATCGTTGTCATACTGGGCCTTGCCTCCAGCATCATCACCGCCATCATCGCGGCATTGCTGTTGGTGGAGCTTCTTAATTGCATGCCTCTGGACAGAAACACCAAGATAAATGTGGTAATAATTGCCTGCTTCTCCATCGGCCTTGGTGCAGTGCTGACGCCTCTTGGCGAGCCGCTGTCCACCATTGCCATCACCAAGCTGCAGGGCGCACCCTACTACGCGGGATTCTTCTTCCTGTTCAATCGCCTGGCCATTTACATCATACCGGGCATTATTGCAATGGGACTGTTGAGCATATTCTTCGTGGGCAAGAAGGGTTCGGAGACCTGCGAAAAGGTTGAGGAAGTAGCCGAAACGCTCATGGACGTGGTCATGAGAGCCGTCAAGGTTTACATCTTCGTCATGGCGCTGCTGCTCTTAGGCGGCGGAATGAAGATCGTCATCGACAAATATTTGCTGACGGTTCCGTCCCAGATCCTCTACTGGGTGAACATGATCTCGGCCATCCTGGACAATGCCACACTAACCGCTGCCGAGCTGAGCCCGGCTATGGAGATCACCCAGATTCAGGCGGTCCTGATGGGCCTGCTCATCTCCGGCGGAATGCTCATTCCAGGCAATATCCCGAACATCATCTCGGCCAACAAACTGGGCATCACCAGCAAGGAATGGGCTCGCCTGGGCGTGCCGCTGGGCCTTATCCTCATGGGCCTTTACTTCGTGTGGATCTTCTACATCCCGTTCCACATCGAGTTCAACTTCTAGGGCAATTGGCCAGGCCAATTGCTCCCTTTTTTGGCCAGAAACGCAATGCGAAGCTTAATAAATTATAGCGCAACAAATAGCTTTCCTTGACGGATTAAAAATCAGGAAATGAATCATTCGAATTAGAAAATGAGTGGGACGAAAATGAGCATTGATTTCTCGGGAGACGAGCTGGTGGTTGACGGTGAAGAGGAGTCCACGTTCTGCTCCAAGCACACCGGGAGGCCTCTGCGGCGAATCAAGATCGGGCTCATTGCCCAGACCCTTCAGGCCCACAGGTCGCTGCTTCTCAAGATGAGAAGAGCCGAGCATGACGGCATCAGCTCCGCCGATGATCAGGGCCATGTCACAGGAAAATGGAAGATCACCAATAGCACCTTCTGCTGCCAGGGCGACGAGCATAATCCCGAGTATTATCACGAGATTCTGATGGAAGAGCAGGAAGAGCTGCAGATCGACTGCCTTTTAATCGACGATCTGATCCTCCGCCCATACTTTTATGAGGAAGAGTTCGATTGTGATGATCTGTCCGTCAAGTCGCGGGTCATGGTCTCCCCGGATCAGGACGCCCGCCTTCGCATGATAATGAAGGATGACGGCTACTTCTCGGTGGTGCGGCGCGGCATAAATGAGGAGCCGCGAGAGATGAGATTCAGCAACACCATCCTGTGGTCCAGGCACGGCAACAAGTTCAAGTACGAGCTGATCCTGGTGGACCGGAGCTACGACGAACGGGACAGGCCGCTGGCCAGGCTCTTCCAGCCCCAGATGTCTCGAATGCAGTCAGCCGTCGCCGCGCAGGCGGAGATGGTGGAGGCGATGCTCGAGACGATGGTCACGAGAAAGTACCTCACCGAAGGAGATGTGGCCGAGATGCGCAAGAAGGCTGCCGAGCGGGTCTGGGACAGGAGACGCGAGTTCTTCGAGGTTAGAGATATCGATGATTTTATAAACCCTCAGCCGAGGCTGACCTGGGACTGAAACTGCCTGATCGATGGCATAATTTAAATAAGGCGAAAATTAATTTGGCATGCAAGAGTTTTAGTGCCGGAAACGAAAGAGCGAGGGTCAGATTTACATGCCGAGCGGCAGGTACACGCGAATTGAGATAACCCAGGAAGCCTACATGGGCCTGGAGGCGGAAGCGGTTTTGCAGGGCAAGACGCTCAAGAAGCTGGCCTCAGACCTGATACTCAAGAATATATCCAAAAAGGCTCTGCAGTTCATCCATACCAGCAATGCCGATGCAGTCGATACATCCTTCTTGATGGAAGAAGAGGCGGAGGATGCCGCGGCCGCCGCGAGCGGGCCCGGATTGCGAATTAGGCGGCGCAGGATATCGGATAATATGGAGGTCATTGAGCATATCAAAGTTCTCTGGTCCCAAAAGCCGAGGCCCTCTCAGCGAGAGATTGCCAAGATCATAAATTATCCTGCTTCATCCACCAAATACCAGATCAAAAATATGCTGGAAAAGGGTGAATTAGAGGGATAGTCCTAATATTTCTATTCAATCCCCACAATCCTCCTGATCTCCCTCTGGCTCTCCTCCGGCGTTCCAATAGTGTTGACCTCGAAGACGCTGGCGCTGTCCAGCAGCTTTGCAAAGAATCGGCTGCGAATGTGGCGCTTGAAGTCGCTGTGCACCAGTAGATGAGGATTGTAGTAGCCATTTTCTTCCAAGATTTGCAGAGCCTGCGCACCATCCAGCACCCGCACCGTCTCCTTTTGGGTCGCATCGCGCTTGAGCAGGATCACGTTCTCCATCGTCGTGAGCGGCAGGATGCGCCCCTTGCCGATCACCCAGCGCAGGTCCACCACGGCGCGGCCCTTTTCGTCCATGACCGCCCTGTTCACCAGCCCTGCGAACTCCTCCCAGATCTCGGCCAGGTCGGCGCGGATGTAGAAATTCTTCTCAGAGCCGTAGGCCAGGATGTCGTCCCCGAAGATGCGCCCGAAGAACCAGTCGTCGGAAACCACACGGACGCGGGACTCGCGCAGCAGCCCGTAGGTGTGCGTGGTCTTGCCCGCACCTGAGCCGCCGAGCAGGCACAGGCCGCGCCCGCCCGCGTCCAGGCACGCCCCGTGCACGGAGTAGATGCCGTGATTGTCCTCCAAAATGTCGCCCGCCACGCTCAATGCCAGGGATTTGATCCAGCCGTAATAGTCGATGTTGAACAGGAACGCCGTCTTGGAATGCGGATCGTAGCAGACCTCGTTAGCCTCCCTGGCAGGCTCCTCCAGCACGTAAAGCCGCCCGTGCGAGCGAATGTTCTGCGAGGCAAAATAGAAGCTCTCTTCCCAGGCATTCTTGACCGCGGACCGTCCGGTCAATAGCTTTATGCAGCATCCGTAAATCTCAGCCTTGATCTCGTAAAGAACCTGGCCGCCGTAGCGTTCTGCAAGCTCCTCTTTTTGCTCCATAGATATGAGTTCAACCGAATATGCCATCGACCTATTCCCCCACCAAATTTTGAGATTCGCGATTTGCATCTGCAATTTAACTCGTAGGATTGCGAAGGACGAAGCGGGAAGTCCCCGGCCTTTAGGCCGTGGGATGAAAGCGGAGTCCTTTGCCCATATTACTTTCGCCCTGCACTCAAATTATATAAGAAGGGATAGAGGCATTATACGTCAGAGATGATCAGCTACAAGTATCCGATATTTCCCGACAAGATAACTCAGCAAAAATTAGCTGAAGCTCTGGATGCTTGCAGGTGGCTCTATAA
>Ga0074195_1001284_pt1 | contig 36642 bp, 30 predicted proteins | sample EPASupsiteHSE623_FD_64525 | JGI IMG/M metagenome (GOLD analysis project Ga0074195, IMG submission 64525) | Bioremediated contaminated groundwater from EPA Superfund site, New Mexico - Sample HSE6-23 | ecosystem: Environmental > Aquatic > Deep subsurface > Groundwater > Contaminated ... | reverse complement strand
AACCCTGCTCGACGGTGCGCTCGACGACCAAGCCACCGCCCGGCGCTTTCTCGGTATCGTCATCCGGCAGGCCAACCGGCTGGACGCGGTCGTCGCCGATCTGCTGACCCTGTCCCGGATCGAGGATCGGGAGAACAAGGAGGAAATCGCCCTGGCGCCGGGCGAGGTCGGGTCGGTGCTGGAAAGCGCGCTCCAGACCTGCGCGGTGCTGGCCGACGAAAAGGACATCGTGATCCAGGTGGAGTGCGACGAGGAGCTCGTCGCGCCGATGAATCAGCCGCTTTTGGAACAGGCGGTGATCAATCTCGTTAAAAACGCCATCGCCTACAGCTCCCATGGCTCGCTCGTCACCCTCCGCTGCCAGGGCAGCACCACCATGCAGGGCGAACGGTTCGTGCACCTGAGCGTTGTCGACAACGGTCCCGGTATCGCCCGCGAGCATCTCCCCCGGCTGTTCGAACGGTTCTACCGCTGCGACAAGGCCCGGGGCCGCGACCAGGGCGGCACCGGCCTGGGTCTGGCGATCGTCAAGCACATCGCCCATCTCCACCATGGCACGGTCGAGGTGGAGAGCGTCCCCGGCAAGGGCTCGACCTTCACCATCACCCTGCCGGCGCTCGGCACCCAACGGCCCGCAAGCGGAGCCGCCGCCTGACGGGCAACTCCGGCGGTCGTTCAGGCGGCGTGCAGCGCCTCGAACACCGCCTTGGCGAGCGCCCGGATGGTATAGGGTTTTTTGACGTAACGCCGGGCCCCAAGCTCCATGGCCCGCTGCACCCGGTCGGTCTCGGCGTAGCCGCTGACGATGATCGCCCGCTGGCCGGGGCGGAGAGCCAAGGCCCCTTCGAAGGTTTCCAGGCCGTCGATCCCTGGCGTCATGATCATGTCGAGGAGCAGCAGATCGACGCTGTGCTCGGCGAGATAGGCCAGGGCCTCCTCGCCGCTGGCGGCCGTCTCCACCCGGTAGCCCAACTGGTCGAGCATGAGCTTGGCCAGGGTTCGTTGTTCGGGAACGTCGTCGACCACGAGGAGGAGTTCCCCTGCGCCCTGATAGTCGGAGAGATCGACCTCCGGCGCCTCCTCGCCTTGTTCGGCGGTCGCCGGAAAATAGAGGGTGAACCGGGTTCCCCTGCCCTCGGCCGAGGTGACGGTGATGTAACCGCCGTGATCCACGACCGTCCCCCACACCACGGTCATGCCCAGACCGGTGCCGCTGCGGCCGAGATGCTTTTTAGAGAAAAAGGGCTCGAAGATCTTGCACAGATCCTCCTCGGCAATGCCCACGCCCTCGTCGGCCACGCCCAGCACCACATACTCGCCCTCCACAACCCGGTCATAGCCCGGCAGCGGCTGTTCGAGGTAGCGGTTTTCCGTGACAAGACGAATCACTCCCCCGTCGGGCTGGGCCTCGGCGGCGTTGACGAGGAGATTCATGATCGTCTTTTGAAAATGCACCTGCGAGCCTCTGACCCGCAACAGGTCGGGTGCCAACCGTTGTTCGATCCCGATGTCGGGATGGGCGGTGCGCAGCTTGATCCATTCGGGTGAGGCCAGGTAGCGCTCGATGAGCGCATTCAGGTCGAGCACCACCGGATGCGCCACGCCCCGGCGCGCCAGGGTCAACAGGTCCTGGACGATTTCGCTGGCCTTGAGGCCGGATTCCCGGATGTTCTCGATATAGCGCCGCTGCGGGCTCTCGGCGGGCAGACTGGCCAGGATCAGATCGGGATAGCCGACGATGGCCGAAAGCACATTGTTGAGATCGTGGGCCACGCCGCCGGCCAGCACCCCCAGGGCCTCCATCTTGCGGCTACGGTCCAGCTGCTCCCTGAGTTCGTCGATGGCCGCCGTCGCCCTGAGCCGCTCGTCGATCATCTGGTTGGCGGCCGCAGCCAGCCCCTTGAATTCGGAAAAATGTATGGTGCGCTCGTCGACCCGGTCCGAGCCGGTGGCGGCCCGCGCGAAAAAGGCGGCAAACCCGGCAATGTTGGTGGCGATCCTGCCGGAGACATAACGGGAGACGAGGACGATGAACAGCAGGCAGAGCAGTAGGGCTATCCCGATCCAGGCGAGGTTGAGCCGGATCTCGCTCTCCAGCGCCGCCCGTTTCTGTGCCAGCATGGCGTTCATCTCGTCGATGTACACACCGGTGCCGACCATCCAGCGCCACTCCCCGATCGACCGGGCATAGGTCAGCTTGGCCGCGGGTGCGCCGGTCTCGGGGCGAATGGTGGCGACGTATTCGAGAAACACGCCGTCGTCCTCCTGGCTGCGGCGGATCAGCTCCTGAAGCACGGGAATGCCGTTGGGATCGCGGAAGTTCCACTGATTGACGCCGATATTTTCCGGCTTGTAGTGGGCCAGGGTATTGGCATCGAAATCGTAGACAAAGATGTAACCATCCTTGCCATAGCGGATGGTGTTGATCCGGTCCAGGGTTTGGCGCTGCACTTCCGCCTCCACATCCTCGACATATTCGCCGGTACCGATCCACCAGTCGAACGGGGCAAACAGCCTGGCGTAGCCGATCTTCCGCGACATCCTGGCCGTTTCTCCGGGCTTGTACCAGTACCAGGCGAGATACCCCTCGCCCTTCTCCCGCATCAGCTCGGTCATCCGTCGGATGGTGTATCCGCCGGTGCTGTCCTGGAGATCCCAGAGATTTTTCCCCTCAAACTGCGGCGAAAAGGGCAGGAGCACGTTGGTACCCTGCATGTCGTAGATGAAGAAGTAGCCGCGCCCCTCGTAAAACCGGATCGGGCGCAGGGCCTCGCGGATCAATGCCTTGATTTCCTCCGGGCTTCGACTCTCCCGGTAGAGTTGGAAGAAATGGTCGGCAACGGCGTGGGCATGCTCCACCTGCTGTTTGAGTTCGTTCTTCAGACGGGACTCGGTGGTGGAGCGCTGGTAGGCGATATAGTCGACCACCCGGTCGACCTCCTGCTTGATCAAGGCCCGCTGCTCGGCGAGGTAGGCCTCCTTCATTGCCTGGGATTCCGCCTCGAAGCGCCTGATCTCGTGCATCACCGAGAGGCTGCCGGCCAGCCCCACCGAGAGCACTGCCACGGTGACCATGCCGACGACCAGGGTCTTCTGGAGACTGTTGAAAAGCTGCATAAAGGGGGTCTGGTCCGGGTGAGAAGACTGCAACGCGATGAGCCGCCTCTGCCCGGTGCAGCACCGGATGCGGTGCCTCGCGGAAAAAGGCGGAAGTCTTCTTCCATTAAAGGGCCGAAGCCGCCGCCACGTCAATGCTTTTTCGAGCGATTGCGCCGTGGAACCCTTGTCCCTGTTCCCTTTTTTCAAACCCGACCGGCGACGCCCCACAAGCGACCGGGGCGATACCTGCACCGACGGGAACTCCGGCCGCATCCCCGGCTTTGTCGTGGCATGACCGCCAGCTGTCGTGGTAGATTGCCGTAATGAAGGGTGCCGTCTGCGCAATCCCCTGGAATAACGAAACGAAAAGATACGCATGCATCAGGAACGCTTCTTCACCGATCCCCGGCTGCCCTTTGCGGAATGTCGGGCCTCGCAGCAGAGCAGCCGCACCTTCAAACCCCACATGCACCGCTGCTTCAGCATCGGTGCGGTCGAGCGCGGCGAAATCTTGTACCGGGTGGAGGAGCGGAGCTACCGGCTGCTCCCCGACAGCCTGGCCCTGATCAACCCCGAAACCCTGCACGCCTGTAACCCGCACAAAGCCGCGCAGCGCAGCTACCTGATGCTCTTTTTGCAAACCGATTGGTGCCTGCGGCTGCAACAGTCCTTCTGGCAGGTGAGGCGCTTCGTGCCGGTGCAGCAGGCCCTGCTGGAAGAACCGTCGCTCTACGACCGCTTCCTCGCCGCCATGGAAACGCTGATGGCGCCTGCACCCCTGCTGGAGAAGGAACAGCAGTTGGTCGATCTGGTGGCGGCCGTTTTCCTCCACGCCTGCGATCCGGGGAGACCGGTTCGGCCGGCTCCGACCCGGGTCGAGGAACTCAAGCGCTGTTTAGCCGCCGATCTAGCGGAGGAACTGACCTTGGAGCGACTTGCGGGGGAACTCGGCGCCAACGTCTGCACCCTGATCCGGCAATTCAAGGAGGCAACCGGGATCACGCCCCATGCCTACCGGATGAACTGCCGGATCGACCAGGCCCGCCGACTCCTGCAACAGGGCCGGGACATCGGCGAAACCGCGCTGGAATGCGGCTTTTGCGACCAGAGCCATTTTCACCGCCATTTCAAGGCGATGACCACGGTGACGCCACGGGAGTATCAGGTCAATTTTGTCCAATAATTCCTGAGCGGAAAGCGCTATGCTCCCCAAAAACGGAGGAGTTCATGGAGTTTCTGCTCATCGCCTCGGCCCATTTCCTTGCCCTGCTCAGCCCGGGGCCCGATTTCTTTCTCATCCTGCAAACCGCGCTACGCCTGCCGCTGCGCTACGCCTTTGCCGTCTGCGCCGGCATTGCCGGCGCCAACGCGGTCTACCTGGCGGCGGCGGTGCTCGGCCTGGAGACGGTGCGGCAGTGGCCCGCGTTGATGCTGGCAATGCGCTATCTGGGCGCTGCCTATCTGCTCTATATCGGCATTGTGCTGCTGCGCGCGCCGATGCGTCCCCTGGACGACGGCGGCCGGGCCTCGTTTCTCCATGTGCGCAGCCTGCGGCGGCAGTTTACCCTGGGATTTTTCTCGGGTATGCTCAATCCTAAGAATGCGATTTTCTACCTCAGCCTGTTCACCGCCATGGTGTCGCCGCAGACCAGCCTTGCCGTGCGGGGCCTCTATGGCCTGTGGATGGCCGCGCTGGTGCTCTTTTGGGACATGGGGGTGGCGGTGCTGCTGGGGAACAAGCGGATAAAAAACCGGCTGGGCGATTGGCTCTTCAGGATCGAGAAGGTGGCCGGCGCCCTGTTGGCGGTTTTCGGCATCCTCCTGGCCTTTGACTGAATCGGCCGGCGGATGCGATGGGGAGTTGGGAGCATGGTCGACGACGAATATTACTTTGAGGAAGGTTGCTTCATCACCGAGTTGCACAATACCGGGGACGATCCGGAGGTGTCCGTGGCCCGCGCCAGGGTGGAGCCAGGCCGCACCACCCGCTGGCATAGTCTGACGGCGATCCGGGAACGCTATCTCATCGTCGCAGGCAGCGGCCTGGTGGAGATCGGCGATGACGCGCCGAGAACAGTGCGCTCCGGCGACGTGGTGCAGATCCCGGCCGGTTGCCGGCAGCGGATCGCCAACACCGGCTCCGACGATCTCGTCTTTCTCGCCATCTGCACGCCGCGCTTTATCCCGAGCGCCTACCGCGACCTGGAAGCAACCGAGGCAACCTGAACCGCGCCCCTGTTTCGCCTTGCGGTGCCGGCAAAGATGGCCTATGCCGGGGAATCGGTCGGTGCGATCATCCGCCGTAGCGGTTTGTCGGAGCGGGCACAGGCGAGCAGGGTCGTCCCCGAAGGCAGGGAAAACCGCCGCTGGCTGGGCAAGCCGCAGCGGTCGGCGGCCGCGACGATTGCCTCCAACCGGTGCGCTCTGCCGTTGTAGGTGTTGAGCATCATGTGCAGATCGTAGAGCGCCCCCCGTCCATCGCTGTCGGCGAAGAAATCGTGAACCAGAAGCACCCCGTCTACCGAGGTTTTGCCGGCTGCCCTGCGCAGCAACCGGAGGCTTTCCTCGGCGCCCTGGCAGTGGAGCAGGTTGGAGAGCAGTACCAGGTCGCAGCTCCGCTCCCCGATGCGATCAAGCTCCGAGGGGCCGTCGTCCAACAGATTGCAGCCGCACCAACCAATCCGCGCCAGCCAGGGACGCAACCGACGATGCAGCGCCTCGTCGGCGACGATCTCCGGGAGATCGCAAAACAGCGCCGACCAGTTGGGGTGGCGGTGCAGGAAGGCCGCGATGAAGGCTCCCGAACCGGCCCCGAGATCCAAGAGGGTGCCGCGCTCGGGCAGATGGGCGCAGCACTGCCACACCTCCTCGGCGCGCACCACGGCGGCATCGTCCATGGCCCCGAGATAGCGGGCTCGTGCCCGAGCCAGTTCCTCCGGCGGCTTCTCGCCGGTGGCAAAGACCCGGCCGCCGGCCCTGAGGGTGGCGTCCAACTGCCCCCACGACTGGAACAGTTGACGCTCGAAGTCCAGCGCCCGCCGCTGCGAGCTGGTCGAATCCGGGTCCAGAAACGGTCGGGCCGCCGGGCTGAGGCCATACCGCTCCCCCTCGCAATGCAAGATCTCCAGCTCGCAGAGGCAATCGAGAAACCGTCGACCATAGGCAGAATCCCAGCCGATGTGCTCGCAGATCTCGGCCGCCGGTCGCTCGCGGGCAGCGACGAGATCCAACAACCCTGACTCGTGGGCCAGCAGCAGCACGGCGGAGAGACGGTAGCCGGTCAAGCGATCGGAAAAGGTCGAAAAGGACCACTCGCCTCCTGCTTCCTCCCTCACCGCTCCTGGGCATTGCGAATGCCCACCTCGGCAAAGGTCTTGATGTCGGCCAGCACCCGGGTGGCGGCATCGAGCAGGTGCATGGCCACCGCCGCGCCGGTGCCCTCGCCCAGCCGGAAATCCAGATTCAACAGCGGCGTGAGGCCCATCCGCTCCAACATGCAGCGGTGGCCGATTTCCACCGAGTTGTGGCTGGCAAAGAGGTAGGCCTTGGCAGCCGGCGCCAGTTCGCAGGCGATCAGGGCACCGGCGGTGGAGATCAGTCCGTCGCAGAGCACCGGAATCCCGCGAGCCGCCGCGCCGATCACCAGGCCGGCCAGTCCGCCGATCTCGAAACCGCCGACCTTGGCCAGCACATCGAGCGCGTCGCTGGGATCGGGCCGATGTAGGGCGAGCGCCTGCTCGATCACCCGGATCTTGTTGGCCAGCATGGCATCGTCGATGCCGGTGCCCCGACCGGTCACCGAGCGGACCGGCAGGCCGGAAAAGGCGGCGATGATCGCCGACGAGGGGGTAGTGTTGCCGATGCCCATATCGCCGGTGCCAAGCAGGTCCAGGGATTCCCGCTCCACCAACTCATTGACAATCTCGATCCCTGCCTCCACCGAGCGCACGGCCTCTGCCCGGCTCATGGCCGGCTGCCGGGCGAAATTGGCGGTGCCCCTGCCGATCTTGCGATGAAAGATCGGCAGGTCCGCGGGAAATGCATGGTTCACGCCTAAGTCGGCGACACGCACCTCGGCCCCAGCATGGGCGGCGAGCACGCTGACCGAGGCCCCGCCCTGGACGAAGTTGGTGACCATCTGCGCGGTCACCTCCTGGGGAAAGAGGCTGACCCCCTCCGCGACCACGCCGTGATCGCCGGCGCAGGTGACAATCATTTTTTTGCGAAAACGGACATCGAGCGTCCCGGCGATGCCCGCCAGCCGCGCGGACAGCGGTTCGAGGATACCAAGGCTGCCTTGCGGCCGGGCCTGGTCGGCAAGCCGTTGCAGGGCCGCCTGGTGGATGGTGGCGTCCGGTGGCCGGATCGCCTCAATGGTCTGTTGAAGGAGTTGCATGGTTATTCCTGACGGATCGAATCCGGTGTTTGATGAAAAAAAATGAACGGTTGCTGCGGCGGGCAAACCGCTCTCAACCGGGTATGGCAACCTTGTCGCCGCCGATATCGTGGCGAAAAACCTCCATACCCTTTTTCATGGCACAGAAGTCGCCGCACATGGTGCAGGTGTCGCTGGCCTCGGGCGCCCGCTGTTCCCTGATGGTTCTTGCCTTCTCGGGAAAGAGTAGATACCGCTCCAAATCCTGCCAGCGCATGTCCCGCCGTGCCATGGCTGCCTGTTTTTCGCCCTCGCGCCGATCCGGGTACTTGGCGATGTCGCCGACGCGAACCGCCAGTCGGGTGGCGCGCACGCCCTCGCGGACATCGTCCTCGTTGGGCAGGGCCAGGTGTTCGGCCGGGGTGATGTAGCAGACCAGATCAGCCCCGTGCCGGGCGGAATGAGCCGCGCCGATGGCGGCGACAATGTGATCGTAGCCGGCGCCGCTGTCCAAAGGTAGGGGTCCAAGCACATAATAGGGGGCGTTGCCGCTCATCCGCTTTTCCAGTTGGATATTGGCGGCGATTTCGTCGAGCGGCACATGCCCCGGCCCTTCGACCATCATCTGGCAGCCCATCTCCCGGCCCAACTCGGCCAGTTCGCAGTTGATGATCATCTCGGCCATCTGCGCCCGGTCGTGGCTGTCATGGATGGCCCCGGCGCGAATGCCGTTGCCCAGAGAGAGGATGGCATCGTACTGCTTCATCAGGCCGCAGACCCGGTCGAACTGTTCGTAGAGCGGATTTTCCCGGCCGGTGGCGTCCATCCAGGCCACCATGAAGGTACCGCCCTTGGACGCGAGCCCGCCGTAGCGGAAGCCCTGCTTGCGCAGCCGCTCGATGGAGTAGCGGTTGATGCCGCAATGGATGGCCATGAAGCTGAGGCCGTCGGCCAATTGACGTTCGATCAGTTCGAAGAGAAACTCCGGATCGAGTTTGGCGGGATTCTTGTACTTGCGGGATGTTTCCTTGAAGGCCTGATACAGGGGCACATTGCCTACCGGCAGCGTGGTATGGGCCAGGATTTCCCGGCGGATGCGGTCGAGGTCGCCGCCGACGGAGAGTTCCATCAGGGTGTCGGCACCCTCCTCCTCGGCAATCCGGGCCTTGCGGATCTCCGCCGCCAGATCACAGATGTCCGACGAGGTGCCGATCGAGGCGTTGACCTTGGTGCGCAGGCCGGTTCCGATGCCGACCACCTTCTGTTCCGGCCGGCGGGGGTTGTTGGCAATGACGATCTCGCCCGCCGCCACCTTGTCCCGGATGTACTCGGCACCGAGGCCCTCGTCCCGGGCCACGGCCGCCATCTGCGGGGTCAGGATATGCGCACGCGCATATTCGAGTTGGGTTTTCATGTATCCTCCGTACGTTGCGACAGTCCGTATCCGGAAAAGGAAAGGGTTTCAAAAGGGGGATATCCTTTTGAAACCCTTTGCCATCGCGTTCCCAAGAAGAACTGCTCTATACGTCTTCTGACTTCCGGAGACTGCCGGATCGCGCCTTCCCAATCGTCAACGACGATCAGTGGCTTCCTCGCAAGGAGTGCGACCCCCATTCCGGTTACAGCGGCGGGACCGTCACGGATTTGCACCGTGTTCCGTTTATAGAACTGTCTTTATGTCTGTGTGCCTGATCGAGCAGGTGCGGCACCCTACCATATCCGCCCGCACAATGACAATCCCGAAAACGGGGCGAAAGTAAGCCGCTGGATGCTGCGTTGGAGAACAATCCGAGACCTCCAAGGTGGTGCAACGGGATTCGTTGTCGAAAATGGGCTGCCCCATTCCTGGTTTGGCCGTGTTTTCCTTTGCTTTTCGACGAGCTTTCCGCCAAGATGGATTCGGCTTACGCGACAGGATCGTGCATTGACAACTCTCGCAAGGAGGCTCCATGATCAAGCACCTGGAAACAGACACCCTTGGCATTGCCTATGTCGAGAGCGGCGCACCGGGCGGCGCGCCGGTGGTGCTGCTCCATGGCTTTCCCTACGATATCCATGCCTACGATGCGGTGGTGCCCATCCTGACAGCGGCGGGATGCCGGGTGATCGTCCCCTACCTCCGCGGGTTCGGCCCCACCCGTTTTCGCTCCGCCGACACGCCCCGCTCCGGGCAACAGGCCGCCCTGGCCCACGACCTGCTGGAACTCATGGATGGCCTGTCCCTTCAACAGGCGGTGCTCGCCGGCTACGATTGGGGCGGCCGCGCCGCCTGCATCGTCGCCGCCCTGTGGCCCGAACGGGTGCGCGGCCTGGTTTCGGGGGCCGGCTACAATATCCAGCACATCCCCTCGGCCAACACGCCACAACCGCCGGAGATGGAGTGGCAGCTCTGGTACCAGTACTACCTCCATGGCGAGCGGGGCCGGGAGGGGCTGCGGCGCTACCGCCGCGAACTGTGCCAGCTCCTCTGGCGGCTGTGGTCGCCGAATTGGCAGTTCGATGCCGCCACCTACGAGCAAACGGCCGCCTCGTTCGACAACCCGGACTTTGTCGAGGTGGTCGTCCATTCCTACCGCCATCGTTTCGGCCTGGTCGACGGCGACCCCGCCTATGCGGCAACCGAAGAGCGCTTGCTTGCCCAGCCGCGCATCGAGGTGCCGGCCATCGTCCTGCACGGCAGTGCGAACGGCGTCCTCCCGGCCGCCGGTTCCGAGGCGCACCACCGGCTGTTCGGATCGGCCTACGAACGGCGGCTGCTCCCCGAGGTGGGCCACAATCTGCCCCAGGAAGCGCCGGACGCCTTTGCGGCGGCCGTGCTCGACGTACTGTAAACGACACTCATATTCCCAGCGAAAGGAGCACCCATGTCGCGCATCACCTTTTCGTCCACCCGGTTTCTGCCCTATCTCCCCGAATCGTGCCAAGTCAATCCCGGCGTGTACGGGTTCGAACTCGCCTGCTGGCTGTCCCAGGCGCTGGCAAAAGCCGGGTACGCCACCAGTTATCCGGTCAACGAGGACTGGGGCTGGTATATCGAGTATATTGAGGACGAAGCGGCTTTTCTGCTCGGCTGCGGCTGCGAGGCCGAGGAGGGCGAGGGCTACCGGGGGACGCCGGTTGCCTGGCATATCTTTGTGATGCAGAATCTTTCGCTGTCCCAATGCCGCAAGGGGATCGATTTCCCGGAGCTGGACGCGCAGCTCACCGAGGCCATCGTCGCGGCACTCCGCGCGGAAGGGATTGAGCCCGCTCTTGAGGAAGGCGGCCCGTGACCGCCGCGCTCCCAACGCCTCCCGCCCGATCCCCTCGGCGCGGCAACGGAGAGCAATCGCCAGCCCTTGCGCCTCAGTACAGCTGGAGGAGTTTGTCCATCTCCTCTGATTTCATGGTGAAGCTGTGGGCTTCGGTGGGAAAGGTGCGATTCTCCACCTCGGCCTTGTATTGGGCCAGGGCGGCGGCGATCGGTTCGTTGATCTTGGTGTACTGCTTGACGAATTTGGGGGTGAACCGGTCGTAGAAGCCCACCAGGTCGTGGATCACCAGCACCTGGCCGTCGCAATTGGGGCCGGCGCCGATGCCGATGGTGGGAATGGCGATCTCCCGGCTGATGTGTTCGGCCAAGGGCGCGGGAATGGCCTCCAGCACCACGGAGAAGCAGCCCGCCTCTTCCAGGGCGCGGGCATCCTCGATCAGTTGCTTGGCCGCCTGGGCGCTCTTGCCCTGCACCTTGAATCCGCCCAGGCTGGTGGCGGTCTGCGGGGTCAGGCCAATATGCCCCTGCACCGGGATGCCCGCCCGGACGATGGCCGCCACCGTGTCGGCCATGGCCACGCCGCCTTCGAGCTTGACCGCATCGGCTCGCCCCTCCTTGAGGATGCGGGTGGCATTGTCGATGGCCGCCGGAATCGAGCTGTTGTAAGAGCCAAACGGCATGTCGGTCACCACCAGGGCCCGCTCGATGCCGCGCACCACCGCCTTGGTGTGGTGAATCATCTCCTCCATGGTCACCGAGACCGTATCCGGATACCCCAGCACCACCATGCCCAGGCTGTCGCCCACCAGGGCGATGTCGATGCCGGCCGCATCCACCATCCGCGCCCAGGGATAGTCGTAGGCGGTCAGGACCGAAATCGGTGTTCCGTTCTTGCGGTTTTTGATGTCCGGAATGGTGAGTTTTTTCTGTTGCATGGGATCTCCTGGGGAAGAGGTGGCAGCCGAACAGGGTTACAGCCGATGGGAGGCGGTGGCCTCCAGGGCCTTGATCAGTTGGGTGAGCAGCAGGTTGACCGGGGTGGGGATGTTGGTTTCCATGCCCTTGGCGACGACCGCGCCGTTGATGACGCCGATCTCGGTGGGACGGCCCCGGAGGATGTCCTGCAGCATGGAGGAGCGGTTGGCGCCGGTCAGCAGGCAGACCTCCCGCACCCGCTCTTCTTGCTGGGCAGAGGGCAGATCGATTCCGAGCGCCCGGGCCACGGCCACGGCCTCGGCCACGGCCTGGCCCATGAGCTTCTCGCATTCCGGCACCTGGGCGAGGATGCCGTTGGGCACCCGCAACAGGGCGGTCAGGGCGTTGATGCCGACGTTGACGATCAGTTTGGACCAGAGGAGCGCATCGACATCGTCGCTGACGCGGGTTTCGATGCCCGCTTGGTTGAACAGTCGGGCGACGGCCGCGACGGTTGCGACGGTTGCGGATTGGCCGGGCCCGGCTCCCAGCACGGTCGGACCGCTGCCGGCATGGCGGACCTGGCCGGGGGCCAGCAAGGTGGCCGCCTGGGCCGTGGTTCCGGCCGCTGCCCGCCGGACGCCGACCACGGCGGCAATCCGCTCCAGGTTGCCCAGCCCGTTTTGCAGGGTGAGAACCAGGCCGTCTTCGGCCAACACCTCCTGGGCTGCCCGGGCAGCCTCGCCGGTGGCGCGGGCCTTGGTGCACACGAGAACCAGATCGGCCCGCCTGCCGTACTCTCGGGGATCGGTCACCACCCGGACGGAGAGGCGGCGCACCGCACCGTCCAGACCATTCAGGGTGATCCCCTGTTGGCCGATGGCCTGGGCATGCTCCGCGTTGGCGGTGAGGAGGCACACCTCCGCAAACGGTGCGAGCAAGACGCCCAGCAGGCTGCCCATCGCCCCGGCGCCCACGATCAGTATCTCCATGCGCCTCCCCCCTCGTGGCCGGCGTTGCTGCCGGGCCTTTTCCTGCGGCCGGTTACGGGAAAAACCACTGGCGACAGTTATAAACCATCGACAAAAAAGATCAACGCCGAACGCTTTCCCCTCCGACGGAAAGCAAGCGCTTGAGCCGGGAAACGGAAAGCGGTAGAGTGAATGGGCCATGACGGCGGTTGTTCCGCAGCCCACCTCTTTCCGGAGATAGTCCATGCAGCTTTTTGTCTGGCGGCACAGTAAACGCTTTTCCAGTTGGTCCATGCTCGATGAACCGCACATCCACAAGGAAAACTACCTGCAGGCCGACGTCACCGTTCTGGCGCCGTCCAAGGCGGAAGCCCTTGCCTTGTTGGCCAAGAACGGCAACTGGCATGTCGAGGAACTCCAACGGATCGAGCCGGAAGTCATCCCGCTGAGCGAGCCCCGCATCGTTGTCAGCCACGTTGATTTTCAATAATCCGTACGTGCGATATCGCTTCGCAGCGCGCAAGACGACACAACCCGGCCGACACCCCTCTTTTTACGCTGTGCCTTGCCGCGCAAACGCAGTATGATGCCAACGTTAACTTCAGGCTCCGGCAATGTGCAGCTTCCGGTGGCCAAGAAGTCCGTGTCCGGTGCAACCGGGCGACAACCGTGCAAAGGATTCGACATGGAACTCCATACAAACAACATGATCGCCAAAAAGGTGGCCTGGTACGAGACCATGGCCATTACGTTCGTCATTGCACTGAGTTGGCTCGACGAGATCCTCGATATCCCCTATCTCCTCCTCGGCGGACCGGCAACCCCGATCAACTGGCGGGAATCCGTCTTTGAAAGCGTGATCATCGCCGTGGTCGGCGCCCTGATCATCCGGCACACCTATCGGCTGCTCCTGCGGATCGGCTATCTGGAAAGCATCCTGCCGGTCTGCGCCTCCTGCAAGAAGATCCGGATGGACCCCGCATTCTGGGCCGACATCAAGACCTTTGTCCAGGAGCGTGCCAAAACCGAATTCACCCACGGCATCTGTCCGGATTGCATCGAAAAATATTACCCGGAACTGAAGAACGACAACAAAGCAGCCAGCAACGGAACGGAGTAACTTTCCGGATCGCTCCGCCGGTTGCCCTCATTTTTTTACCTGCGGCAATCCATTTTCGCCAGCAGTGGCCTTCACCTAAATCATGAACAATATCCGCGCCCTTTGCCTTGCCGAACGCTTCCGTTTCGATGCGCTCTACGAATTTCTCTCCCACCAGACCCATGCCACCCGGATGCGCAACGTCATCGCCCTCGCGCCGGACGACGGTGTCCGCGCCTTTCTCTTCGACTACGGCGTCTGCGTGCTTTTTCAGTACGATTACGAATCGGAGAAGCGGCTGATCGATCTCCTGCTGAAATATGCGACCAACCCCCTGGAGACTTTTGTCGAGGAAGAACTGGAGTGCCGGCATAGCACCGAGACGGGGATCCGCATCCGCAACGATCTCATCGAGGTCGACGACCTCTCCGAGCTGACCTGTTTGTCGCTCAGCCATGCCCTGGCCCAGTCGACCAAGCTGGCCTCCTTCGAGTCCTCGATCGAGGAGACCATCAAAAAGACCAAATACATCCCCGAGGCCTTAGCCAAGAAGGGATCGATCTCGCTCTCCCGCTCAAAGCTGGCCAGGGAGCGCGGCCGGGTGTACCTGGAGAAATCGCACATCATCCTCCAGTTCAACCTCTTGGACACCCCGGAGTTCATCTGGGAGTATCCCGAGTTGGAGCACTATTACCTGGCGCTTTCCCGCTATCTGGAGATCGCCCCCAGGGCCACGGTCCTGAAAAATCGGCTGGAGGTCATTCAGGAACTGCTGGAGATGATGGCCGACGAGCAAAAACACAGCCACTCGAGCATGCTGGAGTGGATCATCATCATCCTGATCGCCATCGAAATCGTCCTCTTCTTCGTCAAATAACCGCACACGCGGACCATCGGCCGGAAAGCCGCCCGCTTTCCTTTTGCCCTCCGGCCTGCGGGTGGTTATTCTTTTTCTACGAAGTTCGCGTTCCCCCCATCCCACGCAACCAGGCAGGAGGTCGCCATGAACATTCTCATCACCGGCGGTAGCGGTTTTGTCGGTTCGGCCGTCAGCCAACGGCTCCTAGACATGGGCCACACGGTCACGGTCATCGGCAGCAGCAGCCGCTGCCGCCTCGCTCCGCACCCACACCTCAGCTACATATCCGCCGACACCACCCGGCCGGGCGACTGGCAGCGGCAGGTGCCGGAGCAGGACGCCCTGATCAACCTGACCGGCCGCTCGGTCTTCAACCTCTGGACCGAGCGCTACAAGCAAGCGATCTACAACAGCCGCATCCTCACCACCAGGAATCTGGTGACAGCCCTGCCGGCGACAACCGAGGCAGTGCTGCTGAGCACCTCGGCTGCCGGCTTTTACGGCGACGGCGGCGAGAACGAGCAACCCGAGACCAATGCACCGGGTAATGATTTCCTCGCCCGGGTCTGCCGGGACTGGGAGGCCGAGGCCGCCAAAGCGAGCGAAAAAGGAGCGCGGGTGGCGCTGATGCGGTTTGGCGTAGTCCTGGGCAAGGGCGGCGGCGCCATGGCCACGATGAAAACCCCGTTCCAACTGGGCTTGGGTGGACCGATCGGCAGCGGCCGGCAATGGTTCCCCTGGATCCACCTCGACGATCTGGTCGGCGCCCTCCTCTTCCTTCTCACCGCCGAGGAGTGCCGAGGTCCTTTCAACTTCACCGCGCCCGAACCGGTGCGGCAAAAAGAGTTCGCCCGGCAGTTGGGCGCCGCGCTCCACCGGCCCGCCTGCCTGCCGACCCCGGCCTTCGTCATGAAGCTGGTCCTGGGCGAATTCGGCCGCTCCCTGCTCCAGGGGCAAAAGGCCATCCCGCGGGCCCTGACCGAGGGCGGCTATGTATTCGCCTATCCGGAACTGCACGCGGCTCTGCGGGAGATCGTTGGTGGCTGAGCATCGCTTTACCTCCTCCTCCCTCTTTCCCTGCACCGCTCGCGAACTCCACCGGTGGCACAGTCGACCGGGAGCACTGGAACGGCTTATCCCACCCTGGGACCGCACCCGCGTCGTCAGCCGCGAGGGTGGTCTCGATCCGGGCGGCCGGGTGGTGCTGGCCATGCAGGCCGGCCCCATTCCCTATCGCTGGCAAGCCCGCCATGTGGAAAACATCCCCGGCGTCCAGTTCCGCGACATCCAGGAGCGCGGCCCTTTTGCCCGCTGGACCCATACCCACCATTTTACCGACACCTCCGAGGGGGCCCTGCTCGAAGACCAAATCGACTATGCCCTGCCCGGTCAAGCTCTCCTGCCCGGTTTCGCCGCGACCCTGGTCGACCGCACCCTGGAGCGTGTCTTCCGGTACCGGCACGCCACCCTGCGCGACGACCTGCTCCTCCACCGGCGTTGCAGCGCCCAACCTTTACGGGTGCTGATCACCGGAGCCAGCGGTGTGCTCGGCCAGGCGTTGCGCCCCCTGTTGACCACAGGCGGCCACGAGGTTTGGACCCTGGTGCGCAGACAACCCGACCGGAGCCGGCGGGAGATCCATTGGAATCCGGAACACGACCAGCTCAACCTGACGGGGCTGCCTGCCTTTGACGGCGTCATCCATCTCGCCGGCGACAATATCGGCGAGGGCCGCTGGACGCAGGACAAGAAAAGGCGGGTGATCGACAGCCGGGTGCGGGGAACCGGCCTGATCGCCCGCACCATCGCCGCCCTGCCGGTGCGGCCGAAAGTGCTGCTCAGTGCCTCGGCGGTGGGATTCTACGGCAACTGCCTCGATTGCTGCATGCGCGAGGAAGACCGCGCCGGCAGCGACTTCATCTCCGATGTCTGCGCCCTCTGGGAACATGCGGCGCGGCCTGCCGAAGGGGCCGGCATCCGCACGGTCTTTCTCCGCATCGGCGTGGTGCTCACCCCTCGGGGCGGCGCTCTGCAACGGCTGCTGACCACTGCTCCCCTCGGTTTTACCCGCCGGTTCGGCAGCGGCGAGCAATACATCAGTTGGATCGGGATCAACGACATGGTCGGCGCCCTCCTCCATGCCCTTACCTGCGAGAACCTCGCGGGCCCGGTCAACATCGCCGCGCCGCAGCCCGCGACCAACAGCCACTTGATGCAGACCCTGGCGCGGGTACTGCGCCGCCCTCTCCTGCCGCCGATCCCCGCCGGTCTGCTGAAAACCCTTTACGGCCAGATGGCTTCCGAGGTATTACTGGGCGGATGTCGGGTGGCCACGGACAAGCTGCAACAATCCGGTTACACCTTTCGCCATGCCGAGCTGGAAGAGGCCCTCTGCCAGCTGCTCGGCGCATCTCCCCACAACGGTCCGGAGCGTTGACAGGTGAGCTGGAAACTCAAAACGATCCTCCTGGTCATGATGACCATCGCCCTGGCCTGCGGCTTTCTCCACCATCTCGTCCCGCCGGCGACCCTCAACTTCGAACGCCTGCACATTTTTCTCTTCAACCTGTGCAGCGGCGGCACCCTGCTCATTTATTCCACCGAGGGCGGCAACGCCCTGTCGCGCCGGGGCATGCTGTTTCTCGTCCTGGCCGTCGCCTTTGCCCTGTGCGCCTTTTTTCAATGGTATATCCCGGCGATGCTGATCCCGCCGGTCCTGGCCTCTTTGGTGGAAGCGGTCCGCATCGAGCACTTTGGCAGCCGCTTCCCCCGCGGCCTGTTCGACTTCCACGAGCCGGTTCCCCGCAAGTTCCATCAGGCGGCCCTCCTCTGTCTTTCCCTGGGACTCGCCTTTTCCAGTCCGGTGATCCTCAATTCGGTCTATCTCAAGTGGTTCGCCATCGAGAAGCTCAAGCTCGACACCTTCTTCCTCGGTTTCTCCTTCCCGATCTCGCTGATCTCCATGTCGGTGATCTTCACCCTGATGAAAAAGGAGACCCTCCGGCTGACCGCTCTGCTCAAGGAGGCCGCCTTTTGGATCATCAACCTGGGGGTGATCGTCTTCTTCCTGTTCATCCTAGCCGGACTCTTCGCCTCGCAGGTGGCTATCGCCAGCCTGCTGTTCGCGACCGTGGCCCTTGTCTTCACCCTCTACTGGTACGAGGGCATCCAGCTGCAACAGAAGGCCTTTCTCACCTCGGGCATCCTGTTTCTGCTGATCACCTCGATCACCGGCATCGCCTATATCCTGCTCTCCTTCTCCAGTTACTATACCCCCGAGATCAGCCATCCCCTCCTTCGCCTCCATGCCTTCACCGCGCTCTACGGTTGGAACCTCAGCGGCCTGGTGGTGATCGGCCGCCACGGCGACTTTCCGCTCCAGCTGCATTCGAGCAAGGTGATCCTGCTGCACTGGCTGACCGTCCTCTTGCTGTGTCCGCTCGGCTATTTTCAACCGACCTTCGCCGTGCTGGCGGTCCTAGCCTATGCCTGGCTGCTTGTCCGGATGTTCTTCAATCAAGGTTCGGTGGACCGGCAACTGACCGCCGTCCAGGAGGCCAGCCTCCAGCCCGCGTCCCAGGAAACCGGGGCTGCGCCGTCCTCGGGGCGATGACCCCAAACTCCTTGTGCCGCAAGCGCTTTCGGCCACACAAACCCCTTGACAGAGAGCCCGGCAATTCGGTAGAGAGCAGGTAATCGTCCTGCCTTCCTGCTGGTTGTCGCACCACCTGTCCGATCATGGGCCAAACGCTCGATCGGTTCCCTTCCGGAGGAATTTGATGCTCTTTCGCACCATCCCGCTCAGTTGCGCACTCCTCGCCCTGTCGGCCCTGCTTGTTCCCGCACGGGCGGCCACGATCAAGGAGAGCGTCATCTGGTTGGAGGCCGTCATGCCCCCCTTCCTCACTCAAGATGGAGAAGGACGGGATCGCGGCTACGGCAACGTGATCAACGGCATCATCCAGGAAGGGTTGAGCGACTACGAACACGAGACGATGACCACCAACATCACTCGTCATTTCTACAAGTTCAAGCAGGGTGAGAAGGTGTGCAGCGTCGGGCTCTACCGGACGCCGGAACGGGAGGAATTCATGTATTTTTCCGTCCCGAGCTTTCTTACCCTCCCGGCGGTGCTGATCGTCCGCAAGGATGCCCGATCCCGATTCGGCAACCGCGCAAGCGTCAAACTCGCGGAGATTTTGAGCGACAAACACCTGACGGTCGGCCTCAGCAAGGATCGCTCATACGGCGCCAAAACCGACGATATCCTCAAGCGGCATCTCGGGAGCGGCAACATCTTCGAGATCACCGGCCAGGAGTTGTCGCTCAACCTGTTCAAGATGCTGATGAAGGGACGGCTGGACGGCATCGTCGGCCTCCCCGAGGAGGCGCTCTACCAGGCGGAACAGTTGGGCATCAGGGATCAGCTGATGACACTGACCATCGAGGAAAACCAAAGCGGCTACGAGGACTGGCTCAGCTCGGTGGGGTGCTCGAAAACCCCCTGGGGCAAGGCGATAATCGAACGAATCGACGAGGTGTTGCGTGCGCAGCGGCCTACCGAGCGCTACCGGGCGGCCTATGAGCGATGGCTCGATCCCAACGCTATCGAGACCTATCGCCGGGTCTACGACGAGGTGTTCTTGGAACAGGGGCGCTAGCCTCGGCCTTGCGCCGTTTTTCCATAGGCGCGAAACAGGGGCGGCCTGAAGAATTTTCTCGACAAAAGAGGCAGTAGCGACCTATCGTATAACTATGTCCGGTCATTCTTCCCCAGCGGGAAGGCAACTTGTTTTTATGAGGGCACCCAGATGAGATCCTCTCCCCAAAAAAAACGCAGCGGTCAGTCCATGAACACCGGAAAAAAACAAAAATATTTCGTCAACCGGAAAGAGGAAGTCACCATCAGATGCCAGACCTGCGGCAGGACGGAAACCTTTCCCGTTGCCAGTCTCCGGGGAAGAAAGCATTCGATGCGGGTGAGTTGCGCCTGCGACCAGACCTTTGAAGTGGATCTGGAGTTTCGCCAGGATTACCGGCAAAAAGCCAACATCGCCGGCAGCTACCGCGCCCTCACCACCCCAAAAGCCCGGGCCCGCCAATGTGTCATTGCCGACCAGTCGAATGGCGGCCTGCTCCTGGCCATCACCGACGACGTGCCGGTCAAGGAGGACGACCGGCTGATTGTCAGCTATCGGCCGGATGCCGACGCTCCCCACGAAATCGAGCGGATCATCACGGTTCGCCATTACGACCGGGGCAGCCGCATCGGCGGCGCCTTCATCGACCTCCCGCCGCCTCGGCAAACGGGCGCGCCAATTCTCCACTGAGCCTTCCGCGACCAGCCGATACAGACCACCCGGTTGCCATGCGCGTCATTGCCCAAGGCGCAAGCGAACAGCTCCATGCCGAAGCGGCCGCGCGCTTGCTGGCGGCCAAGAAACCGGCGGCCTTGACCGGGGCAGGGATATCGGTGGGCAGCGGCATCCCCGATTTCCGCAGTCCCGGAGGGCTGTGGACCGTCTTTTCCCCCGAAGAGTACGCCTCCATCGACGTCTTTACCCGTAATCCCGCCAAGGCATGGGAACTGTTCCGGGCGCTCGGCAAGGTTCTGGAGGGCAAGCAGCCCAATGCCGCCCACCGTGCCTTGGCCCAGCTCGAACAGCAGGGCGTGCTCCACGGCATCGTCACCCAGAATATCGACGCTCTCCACCAACAAGCCGGCAGCCGGCGGGTCTTCGAGATCCACGGCGAACATCGTCACCTCCACTGCCTGCAATGCGGCGAATCAGTCCCGGTCGCTCCCAGCCACTATCGCTCCACCGAGATCCCCCGCTGCTCCCTCTGCGGATATCCCCTCAAACCCAATGTCGTCCTCTTCGGGGAGGCGGTGCGCGATCTTGAGGCGATCCACGCGTTCATCGCCGATTGCGACCTCCTTCTTGTTGTCGGCACCTCGGCCCAGGTCTACCCAGCCGCAGCGCTGCCGGCCATGGTGCGCCAGAATGGCGGCAACATTTTCGAGTTCAACAGGGAAGCGGCCCTTGGCGGTCCATCCCGTTCCGGCGATCTCTTCTTCCAGGGCGATGTCGTCCATACCTTGCCGGCACTGGCCAGGGCCTGCGGGCACGCCTGAATTGAACCCCTCCACACCCCTGCTCAGACCTCCCCTTGCCTTTCCTTGGGATTAGCGATACGCTAAAATATATAATGGGATAATCGCTGCGGCGCCTGTTCCTCGTCGCCCTCTTTTTTCCTGAACACAACGGGTTGAGCATGGGAAAAATCGCCATCATCGACGACGATGCCGTCTTCCAGCTCCTGCTTGCCGAACAGTGCAAGGCACTCGGTCACGAAACGCAGACCGTGGGCAGCATCGCGGCCGGCACAACATTGCTTGCCCATTGGCCGGCCGATCTGGTCTTTCTCGACGTGACGCTCCCCGATGGCAACGGCCTGGATGCCCTGCCCTTCATCCAGGGGCTGCCCTCCTTGCCGGAGGTGATCATCATTACCGGTTCAGGCGACGCCAACGGGGCGGAACTGGCCATAAAAAACGGCGCCTGGGACTATCTGCAAAAACCGCTGGCTACGCAGGAGATCCTCCTCCATGTCCGCAGGGCGCTGGAATACCATGAAAAAAAGCTGCTCCGGCCCGACCATGTCAGTCTCAAACGCGACGATATCGTCGGCAAGAGCAAGGCAATTTCGTTTTGTCTCGATCAGGTCGCTCGTTGCGCCGCAACCGAATCGGGCGTACTGATCACCGGCGAAACCGGTACCGGCAAGGAGGTCTTCGCCCGGGCCATCCACGCCAACAGCCACCGGGCCAAAGGGCCGTTTGTTGTGGTCGACTGCGCCAGCCTGCCGGAACAACTGGTGGAGAGCATTCTCTTCGGCTATGTCAAAGGGGCCTTCACCGGGGCGCAGACCGACCGGGTCGGCTTGATCGAGCTGGCCGACGGCGGCACCCTCTTCCTGGACGAGGCGGGCGAACTCCCGCTGGAAACACAAAAGAGTTTCCTCCGTGTGCTCCAGGAACGCGTCTTTCGGCCGGTCGGCAAGGACCGCGAACAAAAGAGCAATTTCCGCCTGATTGCCGCCACCAACCGCGACCTGAAGGACATGGTCTGCAAGGGGTTGTTCCGCAGCGATCTCTACTATCGCATCAACACCTTCAATATCCATCTGCCGCCGCTGCGGGAACGGGGGGAGGACATCGAAAAGCTGGTCATGAGCTTTGTCTTTGCCATCTGCCGCCGCAACCGGTTGCCGATCAAGGGCGTTCTTCCCGAAACGCTCGAAACGCTGGTGGCTTATCATTGGCCTGGCAATGTCCGCGAACTGGAGCATGCCATCGAGCAGGCGGTCATCGCCGCCCCCAACGATCCCGTGCTCTACCCCATCCATCTGCCGCCGGAGATCCGGCTCTCCCGCATCCGCACCAAGGTCTCGGAAAAGCATGACCAGTCGTCGGCGAGAACCGGCCAATCCAGCCCGCCCCCGACCGGCGACTCCGCCGCCCATGGACCCCTGCCTTCCTTCAAGGACTACCGCCGACATCATCTAGTCGATATCGAACGCCAATACCTGCGCGAACTCTTGCGGGCAAGCGAAGGCGACATCGCCGCGGCCTGCGCCGTTTCCGGTCTCAGTCGTTCCCGCCTCTACGACCTGCTCAAAATCCATTCCCTGACCGGCTCTGCCAGCAGTTGTCCGGAATAATCGGACAGCACGCCTGTTTTTCTGTCCGATTTTTTCGTACTTTCCCGCCATCCATTCGAGCGCGACGATTGTCAACACGCCCAACCCCTTCAATTCACCCGGTTTCTGAGATTGAATCTCATTGGCACGCTTCTCGCTAGGAACCCGACGGCAGATGCGGCCCGTGCGAGGGCCACGGCTGAAAGGCGAACATACCCCAGGAGATGGCCATGAAACCGAACTTTCGCTCTATCCGATTCAAACTACTGGCAACCGGATTGCTCTCCGTTCTGCTCCCGCTTGCGGTGGTCGGCTACTTCGCCGTCACCAAATCGTCGGAAGCCTTGATGGCCTTGTCCCAGGAAAAAGCCCAGGCCACGGCAGGCGACCTCGCCAATCTGGTCGGCAATCTCCTCCGGGCGGAGCAGGGGATCGCCCAATCGCTGGCCTATCGCCAGGAAACGATCGCCGCCATGACCACACTTGCCCAAGGGCAGAGCACCGACAGCGAACAGATCGTCAAGGCCCTGTTCGAGCACCTGCGCTACTCCTTCAAGGGGATCAACGAAAAAGGGGCCTATCAGGGCCTCTACATCGCCGATGCCTCCGGGCAAATCCTCACCGGCATCTTGGAAAGCGGCGAGGAATACAAGAAGGTCAACGTCGCCCAAAACGAGAACTTCAAGCGCGCCAAGAGCAGCGGCAAGGTCAGCGTGGGCGAGATGATCCGCTCCCAGGCGACCTCGAAGCTGATCGTCTCCATCTCGGCCCCGGTCCAGTCCGCCGACAATCGATTCCTTGGCGCCATTGGCCTGGTGCTCAAGGCCGATTTCTTCACCGAACTCATCCCCGCGAAGAAGTCGGGGAAAACCGGGTACGCCTTTATGATCAACAAAGAGGGTATCCTGATCGCCCATCCCAAGGCCGAATACATCCTCAGTAAAAATCTGGCCGAGGAAAAAGACATGGGAGAGATCATCGGCCAAATGCGGGCCGAAAAAAGCGGGGTGGCAGAGTACGTGTTCACCGGGGTGCATAAAATAGCTGGGTTTGCACCGGTTGGCGTCAATGGCTGGTCGATCGCCTTTACCCAAAACAGCGAGGAATTCCTGGCAACCGCCAACCATCTGCGCACAATCACCCTGGCGGTCATAGGTGGAGCCCTGTTTCTGGTCACCCTGATCCTGCTGTATTCGATCCGCAACATCGTCCGTCCCATCAACGCCGCCGTGGCCGGACTCAAGGACATTGCTCAAGGCGAGGGCGACCTGACCATGCGCCTACACGTCGCCACCAAGGACGAAGTCGGCGAGTTGGCAGCCTGGTTCAACATCTTCATCGAAAAGTTGCAGCATATCATCCGCGACGTTGCCGCCGGCGTCCACACCCTTTCCTCGTCCTCGACCGAACTGTCGCAGGTTGCCGAACTGATGAACCAGGGCGCCCAACAGGCCGCCAACAAATCGAATACGGTCGCCGCCGCCGCCGAGGAGATGAGCGCCAACATGAGCAACGTGGCCGCCGCCATGGAGCAGTCGACCACCAACACTAACATCGTGGCCACCGCCTCGGAGGAGATGAGTTCGACCATCGGCGAAATCGCCCAGCATGCGGAAAAGGCGCGGGTGACCTCCGACAGTGCCGCCAAAAAGGCCGGCGAGGCCTCCACCAACATCTATGAACTGGGCGAATCGGCCAAATCCATCGGCAAGGTGATCGAGACCATCACCGAAATCTCGGAGCAGGTGAATCTCTTGGCGCTCAACGCCACCATCGAGGCGGCAAGAGCTGGAGAAGCGGGCCGAGGGTTCAACGTTGTCGCCAACGAGATCAAGGAGTTGGCCAAGCAGACCGCCGCCGCGACCTACGACATCAAGGACAAAGTCGGCTCGATTCAGGGCACCACCGCCAAGACGGTTCAGCAGATCTCCGAAATCAACGCGGTGATCACCGATGTCAACGAGGTGGTGAGCAGCATTGCAACCGCTGTGGAGGAACAAACGGCGGCAACGACAGAAATATCGAGCAATGTCAATCAGATGGCCCAGGGGATCAACGAAGTCAATGTCAACGTCAACCAAAGTTCGATGGTGTCCACTGAAATCGCCAAAGAAATCGGCGATGTCAGCATCATTGCCGGCGAGATGTTCACCAACAGCGCGCAGGTGAGCACCAGCGCCCACGAGCTCTCGGCGCTTGCGGAACAGTTGCAGCAGATGGTGGGGCAATTCAAGACCGATAGCAAGGCAAAATCGATCCAGGAGCGCCTCGGCTCCGTCTCGCGGCTCTCCTCCGCGCGGCCGGTCGGCTTGCCTGCCGGCCTGAAGGCTTCGGAGTGAACAGAAACACGGTCATGCAAGGCATACTGGCGCTTCTCAAGAAGACCTTCCGCTCCACCGATCGTCCCGCCATCGGATCCCCAGCATCGCCGGCCGAAGCGGCATCGGCGCGGATAGGCGAACTCGAAGCGACCATCGCCCATCTCGCCAAAGAAATCCGGATGTCGAAGGATGTCGAACAGATGCTCGTCGACCGCCAGCACCACCTGGAACAGGCGCTTATCGAACGGGGCCACGCCTTGGAGAGCGAAACCCTGCACCGCCGGCACCTTGAAGCGCGGCTGGCCGAGCTGGAGGGATGGGACCACCTGCGCCCCCTGCTCCGAGGCGCCTTTCATGCCCTCAACAATACCCTGGCGGGGATCGTCACCTACCCCGAACTCGCGCTGCGCAAACTCGACGAAGACAGCCCGCTGGTCCGCCCCTTACGGTCGATCGCGCTCTCCGGCGAGAAAGCGGTCGATATCGTCCGGAATATGCACACCTTGATCCGTCCCAAGCCGCAAGCCAAGGCAAGGGTCTGCCTGAATACCGTTGTCCAGGAGTACTTGCGGAGTGTGGAATACCGGCAACTGCTGGTGCATTCCCCCGGCATCGAGGTGCAGGCCACCTGCTTCAACGGCCTGCGCCCTGTGCTTGGATCCGCGGATTGCCTGACCAGCATTCTCATGCACCTGGTGCGTGCCGCCGTTCAATCCATGCCGAACGGTGGAGCGATCCGCCTGGCAACCGGCCATCGCTTCCTTGACACCACTGTGCCGGGGTGCGAACCCGGCGCCGAAGGCGCCTATGCCATGCTTGAGATTGAGGATCAGAGCAGTGGCCTTGCCTGGGAAATGCTGACCAAAGTCTCTGGGCCTTGCCCTCAGGGGAGCGGAAACGGTTTCGACGAGCTGGAGTTGAGTATGACCGCAGTCGGGAAAACGATCAAGGAGCACAATGGGGTCATAGACTGGGGCGGTCACCGGGGCCAGCGGTCCCGGATTACAATCCTGTTCCCGTTTGCTCCGAACCAGGAGCAGGCGGAACCGATCTCGCAGGGCGATCCTGACAAGAATCTTTCCCGCACCGCAGCCGATCCCGTTGGGACCGACAGCGACGATGGCTTGCGTTCGCCGACATAATGCTGTATATAGATCGTTCTTGTTGTACCAACGCGTTTATCCATTCACGTTTTGAACATTCCAGACGGTTGCCTGACCCCTGCGGGTCAGGCGTTTTTTGTTGTAGTCGACCGCAAACCTGTTCCACCGCACCCTTCAAGGCGGCAACAGGCAACGGTCAGGTTTGACAGTCAGGCTCTTGCATTCTGGACGGGGTCATCTGTTAACGGACAACAGGGACAGTTGCCGCAAGGCGAGCCCCCCAGGATATCAAGACATTACCCCCCTCAAGGAGGAGCCTGATGACCACACCGACCTTTGCCGATTTCGGCCTCCATCCCGATTTGGCGCAGACCGTCGCCGAACTCGGATTTACCGAGCCCACCCCCATTCAACAGGCCGCCATTCCCCTGCTGCTCGCCGGCCGGGATCTGATCGGCCAGGCCCAGACCGGCACCGGCAAGACCGCCGCCTTCGGCCTCCCCCTGCTGCAACGGGTCACCCCCCGGCAAAAAGGCGCCCAGGCCCTGGTGCTCGCGCCCACCCGCGAACTGGCCATCCAGGTTGCCGAGGCTATCGGCCGTTACGGCCAGCAGCGTGGAATTACCGTACTCGCCGTCTATGGCGGCCAATCCTACCAACAGCAATTCCGCAGCCTCCGTCAGGGCGTCGAGGTGATCGTCGGCACCCCCGGCCGCCTGCTTGACCTGATCAATCAAGGATCGCTCGATCTCTCCTCGGTCCGGACCGTGGTTCTCGACGAGGCCGACGAAATGCTGAGCATGGGCTTTATCGAGGATATCGAACTGATCCTCGACCGCATTCCCGCCGAACGGCAGACCATGCTTTTTTCCGCCACCATCTCCAAACGGGTGCAGGAACTCTCGGCCCGTTACCTCCGCGATCCGGAGACCGTGTCCATCACCCCCAAACAATTGACCGGCGCAACGATTGCCCAGCGTTACTATCTGGTCAACCAGCAGGACAAGGTGGCAGCGCTCACCCGGTTGTTCGAGATGGAAACCATCGACAGCGCCCTGATCTTCGTCCGCACCCGGCTCGGTACCGGCGAACTGGCCAACCAGTTGACCTCGCGCGGGTTCCCGGCCGAACCCCTCAACGGCGACCTCAGCCAGGACGCCCGCATCCAGGTGCTGACCCGCTACCGCAACGGCCAGGTCAAGGTGCTGGTGGCCACCGATGTTGCAGCCCGTGGCCTGGACATCGACGACATCTCCCATGTGTTTAACTTCGATCTGCCCGACGACCCCGAGGTCTACGTCCACCGGGTGGGCCGCACCGGCCGAGCCGGCCGCGAGGGCATCGCCATCTCCCTGCTGACGCCCAAGGATCGCTGGCAACTGCGCCGGATCGAGGAGTATACCCGCTTTCGCCTGGAGAAAGCCGAGCTGCCGACCATCCAGCAGATCGAGAACCACCGTCAGGCCCTGTTGATGGAGCAACTGGAGGTGTGGATCAAACGCGGCCGCTGTCGCCGCGAGCGGGAGGTGGTGGATATGCTGATGCTCGCCGGCCACCGGCCGGAGGATGTGGCCGCTGCGGCCCTGAAGCTAGCGCGGGGCGACGAAAAGAAACGGCCCATCGATCCGATCACGCCGATCAAGGAAGAACAATTCCATCCGCGGGAGCGCAAACACGACCGCTTCTCCCGGCGCGGCGGCCCGACGGGATCACCCCAGGGTGGTCGACGTGGGCCGGACCGCGACAAGGACATGGTGCCGCTGAAGCTCGATGTCGGCCGGGCCGACGGAGTCGCCGTCAACCATGTGGTGGCCTCGCTCGCCCATTACTCCGGCATTGTTTCCGCCCAACTGGGTAAAATCCGGCTGGAGGCGCACCACACCCTGGTCGATGTGCCGGAGCAGCTGGTGGGCCGGCTGCTCTCGAAAAACGGGGCCTATCGGATCGGCCGCAGAACCGTCAACCTGGAGCGGGCGTAACGAAGAAGCCCTCCCCGTTGCACCGCCGCCAGCGGACCGTGCAGCGGGGCGTCCTCCTCACCCCGCCCTCGGCCTCCTCCCCGCACCAGGACACGGCCTTGCCGCCTGCGGGACATTGCGGTACAATTCGGCGTTTCGCAGCACCCCTTTTTTCCGACGGCAAGCCGCATCTTCCGGCCGAGGCGGAAGATGCACAGAGGCCAGGCCGACGAATCGGCCTACCGTGGAAAAAACGCGATGGAAGGAAAAATTCTCATCATCGAAGACGATCAGGAATTGGCCCGGATGCTGTGCAAACGGCTCTCCCGGCTGGGTTTTGCCGTTTCCGCATACCATTACGGCCAACATGGTTTGGCTGCGGCCACCAGCGAGCCGATCGACGTCATCCTGACCGCTTTGAACCTGCCCGATCTCAGCGGTATCGAACTCTGCCGGGAAATCTCCACCCGTTGGCCCGAGATCCCGGTGGTGATCATGACCGCCTTCGGCAGCATGGAGGCAGCCATAGCGGCGATCCGTGCCGGGGCCTACGATTTCATCACCAAGCCCTTCGAGATCAATCTCCTTGAGCTGGTGCTCGGCCGGGCGATCAAGCACCGGCGGCTTCAGGAAAGCGTCAAGCAACTCAGCCAGGCCCTGGAGCAAACCCGCTCGTTCGACGAACTCATCGGCGAGAGCCAGGTCATGCAGGCCCTGTTCTCCAAACTGCTCCGGATCGCCGATTCCGAGGCATCGGTTCTGCTCGCGGGCGAGAGCGGCTCGGGCAAGGAGCTGGCGGCGCGCGCCATCCACAAGTACAGCCGCCGTTCCAAGCAGCCGCTGGTGGCGATCAACTGCTCGGCCATGCCGGAAACCCTGCTGGAGAGCGAACTGTTCGGCCATGTCAAAGGGGCCTTTACCAATGCCCATGCCGATTACCAGGGCTTGTTCCTGGCCGCCGACGGTGGCACGCTGCTCCTCGACGAAATCGGCGAAATGCCGCTTGCCCTGCAACCCAAACTACTGCGTGTTCTTGAGGATCATTGCGTCCGACCTGTGGGAAGCAGCGTCGAAAAACCCTTCGATGTCCGGGTGATCGCCATCACCAATCGCGACCTTGAGGCTGCCGTGGCCGAGGGAACCTTTCGCGAAGACCTACTCTACCGGCTCAATGTCATCACCGTCCCGGTACCGCCACTGCGGACCAGGGGCACGGATATTCTCCTGCTGGCCGAAAAATATATCGAACTGTACGCCTCCAATCAGGGAAAGGACATCACCGGCATGACCAACGCCACGGCGCACAAACTGCTGGCCTACCGCTGGCCCGGCAATGTCCGGGAACTGCGGAACGCCATGGAACATGCGGTCACCCTCACCAATCACCGCACAATCATCCCCGACGACCTCCCCGAAAAAATCCTCGCCTTTCGTCCCGAGCACGGCGCGAAAATCACCGGCCTTCCCGGTCCGGGCGAATTGATACCACTGGCGGAGATGATGCAGCGCTATATGCAGCATGTTCTTGCCATGGTCGGAGGCAACCGCACCCTGGCCGCCCAAATCCTCCAGGTCGATCGCAAAACCTTGTACCGTAAACTGCACCATCAAAACGAGAACGAGCCACCTTCATCCCCCTTGTTTCCCGGTTCCTTTGGCGGCTCTTTTGGCGCCTAGCCGACGCCTGGGGCAAAAAGCCCCGGTGGGGCATCCTGCCCCAAACCGTCCCTCTATTGCGCCATGGCGCGCCTTTCCCTTCCCGCATCACCAAAAACAAGGCCAAACCGGTCTCTTTCGCTGCATCCTCATGCAACGCAGGCTTTATTGTGCCCTTTCGAGGGGGCGTTCGCCAGGTCATTGCCTCCAACCCGAAGCTGTTGTTCTTCCCATGGAGCAGGACGGCAAGTTCTTCATTTTTTTATTAAAGCAGATGGATGGATCATCATTGCCGGTCATGGGCAACATCCGCAGAGGCAACGATCGGATTACTGGCATAGATCATGCTTTGCTGTCGGGATTGCGTACGATAACCCGACCCACCAACCATCGAGAACCGGGGTGTTCCATGACCGTCATGATCGGAATCCATCAACAGCAGGAAAAAGTGGACAAACTCTACGATAACTTAGGGGTCCGTGCCGCCTCGCTGGCGGCGGTTGGTCCTTTTCCCACCAAGGACGACGCGCTGGACTGGCAACAGACCATGCGGCAGAAAATCGGCGATTGCCAGGTTATCGAAATGGGCAACCCCGAGGATACGATAACGCCCTGGTACGGTTTTTTATTCGAGCAATGAACGGCCATTGCTAACGGTGGGGTTCCGGTGAGCTGTTCTCCCCCGATCTGCTCCCGAACCCCACTGTTTCAGCATGACCAACTGTTCTGCTGCCCCGCAGGAATACGCCCGCCACGCCCGTTAACATTCGCTTGATCCATCCAACCTTCATTTTGCTCACGAGTATCCCGTGCACTCCAGCCGTATCCCTCCCCACGCCATAAGGCTCTTTTGTGCGCGGTGCGCGGTTGCGACCGCACCGGCGAATTGCCGGCACCACACGGGGCCGCCCAATGCGGGAACGTGCGAACACGCGATCCTCACCGGAGCATCGCCGCGCCGGCCACTCTCTTCCTCACCCTAGGATGTTACCGATGGATCTTCTGTTTACGGCCTTGGCCCTCATTCTTGCCGGCGGCCTCGCACCCCTGTCGCTCCGGCGATGGTTCGCCTGCGCCCGGGCCCTACACGTCCTGCTTCTGACCGGAGGTTGCCTGACCGGGCTCTCGGCCCTCTTCTTGTCCTGGAATCACACGGCGATACCATCCTTTTCCTGTTCCTGGCTCCACACCTTTACCCTGTCGTTGACCCTGGATTCCCTGGCAACGGTCTTTCTACTGCCGATTTTTCTGCTTGCACCCGTCATCGCCCTCTACGGGTATCACTATCTCGACCGGGGCGAGCATGTCTGGCGAACCCTGGTGCACCAGTTCTTTTTCAGCCTGTTGATCGTGGCCATGATCCTGGTCACCCTGGCCGACACCATGATCGCCTTTGCCCTGGCCTGGGAAATGATGTCCCTGGCCTCCTATGCCCTGGTCCTTTACGACCATGAACACGAGGAATGCCGGCAGGCGGCCACCCTCTACCTGTTGTTCACCCAGAGCGGGGCCTTGCTGGTCTTTGCCGCCTTCGGGCTCCTCTTTCAGGCCACCGGCTCCTTCGCCTTCGAGCAACTGAATCAGGCGCCGCATGCCGTCAAACTGACCGCCTTTTTCCTGGCGCTGGTGGGCTTCGGTTCCAAGGCGGGCGTTTTTCCCCTGCACATCTGGCTGCCCCATGCCCATCCGGCCGCGCCGAGCCATGTCTCGGCCCTGATGTCCGGGGTGATGATAAAAATGGGTGTCTACGGCATACTGCGCCTGTTTTTCCTGCTCGACGACCCGGCTCCGGTCCTGGCCCAGGTCGTGCTCGGATTCGGTATGGTTTCGGGAGTGCTCGGGGTGGTCCATGCCCTCGGCAAACACGACATCAAACGGCTCTTGGCCTACCACAGCATCGAAAACATCGGCATCATCCTCATCGGCTGTGGCCTGGGCATGCTGGGCCTTGCCGAAGGCAACCGGATCATGGCGGCCTTCGGCTTTGCCGGCGGCCTGCTGCATGTCCTCAACCATGCCCTGTTCAAATCGCTGCTGTTCATGGGGGCAGGAGCGATCATCCAGAAAACCGGCTGCCGGCATCTCGATCAGTTGGGCGGCCTGATGAAGACCATGCCCATCACCGGCCGGACCTTTCTCACCGGTTCGGTGGCAATTGCCGGTTTGCCCCCCTTGAACGGCTTTGTCAGCGAATTCCTTATTTACTATGCCGCGTTCCTGGGCTTGCAACTTCAGGGTCCGAACGCCCTTTTCTCCATGGCGGCCATCATCGCCCTGGCGATCATCGGCGGTCTAGCCTCGGGTTGTTTTACCAAGGTGGTGGGCATCGTCTTTCTCGGCGAACCGCGCCGCCAACTCAATCCACAGGCCACGGAGGCCGGGGCGGCCATGCGCGCGGCGATGCTCCTCCTCGCCTTGACCTGTGTGGCGATCGGCCTCTGGCCGGGACCCTTTATCCGCTTTGCCCTCCACGGGCTCCGCGACCTCGCCCCCCTCGCGGCCATCGGCCCCGATATTCTTGGGACCATCCCGTACCATCTCACCTTGGCCACCTGGATCTTTCTTGCTCTCTTCCTGCTGCTGACCGCGCTTCGCTCTCTTGGCTACCGCGCCAAACCCATCGCCCAAGGCGCCACCTGGGGCTGCGGCTTTACCCGGCCGACCAGCCGTATTCAGTACACCGGCACCTCTTATGCGCAGGACATGGTCGCCTTTCACCGCCCTTTCGTGAAGGTGAAAACGGCGTCCACCCCGATCACCAGAGTGTTCCCCGAAACGGCAACCTATCACAGCAAGGTCGAGGATTGGGCCGAGATCGGCCTGCATCGCTTGCTCCTCCAGCCCCTGCTGCACGCGGTGGACAAGCTGCGCTGGATTCAACACGGCCACATCCAGCTCTATATCGGCTATATTGTCCTCACCATCGCCGTCCTTCTCCTGGTGATCTAGCCCCCATTTCGAGGTCTTGCGTTCGTATGGAATCCGTCCTCTCCCTTGGCCTGACCCTGGTGCTCGCGCCGCTCTTTCCGGGCATCATCCTCAAGGTGAAGGCCCTGTTTGCCGGCAAGCAGGGACCGCCGCTCTTGATCAAATACTTCACCCTGGCCAAACTATTGCGCAAGGGGTCGGTCTACAGCACCACCACCAGCTTTGTCTTCCGGCTGGGGCCGCTTGTCGCCTGCGCGACCGCTATCAGCGCACTGCTCTTTTTCCCCTTTGCCGGCATGGCGCCGCTCGTTGCCTTCCAGGGTGATGTCGTTGTCCTGTTCTACTTGTTCGGTCTCGGTCGCTTCTTCACCATCGCCGCAGCCCTGGACACCGGATCGCCCTTCGAGGGCATGGGAGCGGCCCGCGAAGCCTTCTTCGCCACCCTGGCCGAAGCCGCCCTCTTTGCCGTGCTGATCCTTTTTTACCGGCTCAACGGTTCGCTCAGCTTAGCCGGGTACTTCACGGGAACCCAACCGATTTCCCTTGCCGGTCCCCAAGGCGCCCTGCTCGTCCTGGTGGTGGTCGCCCTGTTCATGCTCCTGCTCGCCGAAAATTCGCGGGTGCCGGTGGACGATCCGGCCACCCATCTGGAGCTGACCATGATCCATGAGGTCATGATCCTCGACCATAGCGGTCCGGACCTGGCCCTGATCGAACTCGGCGCCTTCTACAAGCTCTTCTTTTACGCCGCCCTGGTCGCCAGCCTGCTCAAACCGCTCACTCCGGCTGGACCGGTCGTCGGCACCCTGCAATTCTACGGCCTACTCACCCTGGTGTACGTCGCCATCGGCATCACCGAGTCGGTCACCGCCCGGCTGAAGATGGATATGGTGCCCAAATATATCCTCACCGCCTTCGCCCTGGTCTTTTTCGCCATCATTCTCACCCTGGAGCTTGTCTGATGATCACCGGCATCGACGTCATCCTGGTTGCCATCCTGCTGTCGGTCCTGCTCTCCCTGGCCTCCAGCCGGATGATGGCCCTGGTCAAGATCATGGCCCTGCAAGGCGCCATGGTCTCCATCGCCCCGCTGTTGCTCGATCCCCAGAGCCGGCTGGGCAACGAAGGGATCCTGTATTTCCAGTTGATGCTCCTGATCAAGGCCGCGATCATTCCCGGCTTGCTCTACCTGGCGGTGACCAGGGTGGCCATCAAGCGCGAGGTGGAGCCGATCGTCGGCTACCATGCCTCGCTCGCCGTCGGGCTCGGGCTGATTCTTCTCTCGGCCACCATCACGAGGCGTCTGGGGATTGCCCTTTCCGGTGACTCTTCCTTGCTGCTGATCACCGCCATCACCACCCTCGGCGGCGGTCTTTTTCTGATGATGAGCCGAACCAAGGCCATCACCCAAGTCATTGGCTACCTGATGCTGGAAAACGGTATTTACCTGGTGGGCACCGCACTGACCAAACACGCGCACAACCTCTATCTGGTCGAATTCGGCGTCCTGCTCGACCTGCTGGTCGGGGTGATGATCATGGGGATCATTCTCCACAACATCAACCGTGCCTTCGACGACGTCGACACCGCCTATCTCGGGCAACTCAAGGACTGATTCCATGCTCGAATCCATCTTCATTCTGCCGCTCTTCACCGGACTGCTGGCACTCTTTCTGCCGGTCAGGCTGGGCCGCGTCGTGCTGGTGGCGGTTGCCCTTTTGCACCTGCAACTGACCGTGCTCTCCTGGCTGCACACCCCGGCCCCCCACCTCCCCGGCTATTTCGGCAACGGACCGGCCGGATTCCTGGTTCTCCTGGTCACCTCGTTCATCTTCGTCTGCATCGCCCCTTACAGTGTCTTTTACATGCGGGAACAGGAGATGCAGAGCGAACCGATCTTCCTTGGCTGCATGCTGCTGTTTCTCGGGACCATGAGCATGGCCGCCCTAGCCGATCACCCCATCGTACTCTGGATCGCGATCGAGGCGACCACCCTGGTCAGTGCGCCGCTGATCTTCATCAACCGCTCGAAAAAAGCCCTGGAGGCCACCTGGAAATACGTGCTGATCTGCTCGGTGGGTATTGCTCTGGCCCTGCTCGGTTTCTTTTTCATCACCCTGTCCCAGGGTCAGGACGGCGGCGAGGCGAAGCTGACCTTCACCGCCCTCAATGCCGCGGCCCGTCAACTGGATCCGCTCTGGCTGCGGACCGGCTTTATCTTCGTGCTCATCGGTTTCGGCACCAAGATGGGACTGGCGCCGATGCACACCTGGCTGCCCGACGCCCACAGCGAAGCGCCCAGCCCGGCCTCGGCCCTGCTGTCCGGGGCGTTGCTCAACTGCGCCTTTCTCGGCATCTACAAGGTGCACACCCTGATGGTTCTGGCGGGACTCGGCGATTTTTCGGGCTCGCTCCTCATCGGCTTCGGCCTCCTGTCGATCCTGGTGGCCGGGATCTTCATCCTCAACCAGCCGGACTACAAACGGATGCTTGCCTACTCAAGCATCGAGAACATGGGGGTGATCGCCTTTGGCATCGGTGTCGGCGGATTGGGGCTCTACGGCGCCATGCTCCACCTCATCCATCACTCGCTGCTCAAGTCCTCGCTCTTTCTCTCGGCCGGCAATCTGGTGCTCGGTTTCGGCAGCAAGCTGGTCGCCCAATGCGGCGGCATGGTTCGGCTGCTGCCCCGGACCTTTTGCTCCTTTTTCGGCGGGTTCGTCGGCATCTCCGGTCTGCCGCCCTTCGGTGTCTTTGTCAGCGAACTCCTCATCCTCACCGGCGCCTTCCAAACCGGTCACCCGGTGGCCGCCGGCCTGTTCATCGCGAGCCTAGTGCTGGTGGTGGCGGGCTTTGCCCGGATCGTCACCGCCATGTCGTTTGGTCCCAGCCGGGAGGAACTCCTGGTGCGGGAGGAGACGATGCGCATCCTGCCGCCCTGGACCCTTCTCCTGACCTCGGTGCTGCTCTGCGTCTGGATGCCCGAGCCGCTCTACCGGACCATCGTCGACACCATCGCGCTCATCGGAGGCACCATCCATGGATAGCCTGCTCCGAATCGACAACGGCGAGCGGGTCGACCGGCAGCGAATCGGCCGGGTTCCCTTTCCCCGCTTTCTCCGCGTCCTGACCGACTTCGTCCACTACAACGGTTACATCGTCCAGTTGTTCGCCTATCCCGAAGGGGAACGAATGCGATTGTTGGCGGTTTTGCGCAACAGCAATCTTTTTGTGCTCGAAACCGAAGTGGAGCAGGATTTTCCCTCGCTCACCCTCCTGGGCGGGGCCAAGTTCAACCTGTTCGAACGGGAAATCGCCGAACAGTACGGACTCCGCCCGGACGGTCATCCCTGGTTGAAGATGGTGCGCTACCATGCCAACGCCAGCGGCCGTCCCGACGTCTTCGGCAACGATTACCGGATCGAAATCCCCGGCAACTACGACTATTTCCGGGTCGAGGGCGAGGCCATCCACGAGGTCGGGGTCGGACCGGTCCATGCCGGCATCATCGAACCCGGTCATTTCCGCTTTCAGTGCGCCGGCGAGGAGGTGCTCCACCTGGAGATCCAACTGGGCTACCAGCACCGCGGCGTGGAACGACTCCTGACCACCGTACCGCAGCTCCGGTGGCCCGTACTCTGCGAGGCGATCGCCGGCGACACCGCCATCGGCCACAACCTCTGCTGCTGCCAGGCGATCGAGGCCCTGGCCGGGCTCACGGTCGAGCCCGGCGCGCAAACCGTACGCACCATTGCCTTGGAACTGGAGCGGCTCGCCAACCACATCGGCGATCTCGGCGCTCTCAGCGGCGATGTCGCCTTCAATCCGCCCGCCGCCTATTTTGGCCGCATCCGGGGCGAGTTCCTCAACCTGATGCTGGAACTCTGCGGCAACCGCTTCGGCAAGAGCCTGGTCCGTCCCGGCGGCGTCACCCAGCTCATGGGTACGACGCAGCGGCAGGTGATCGGCGCCAAGATCAAGGAATTGCACGGGGAGATCGATCGGGTCTGCGACCTGCTCTTCTCCGCGCACACCGTGTTGGCGCGTTTCGAGTACACCGGCACGGTCAACCGCGTCATGGCCGACCAGTTGGGCCTGGTGGGCCCCTGCGGCCGAGCCTCGGGCCTGGAGTACGACGTGCGCGACTTCTTCCCCAGCGAACGGTACGGCGATCTGCCCGGCATCGCCAACCGGGTAACCAACGGCGATGTCTACAGCCGGGCCATGGTCCGGCGCGAGGAGATCATGCACTCGCTCGCCCTGATCGAACGACTCCTGGCCGAACCTGAGGCGCCGCATCGCCCGGTGGGAATGGCGGCGCACCGGTTGGCGCCGGCGAGTTTCGTGGTCACCCTCAACGAGGGCTGGCGGGGCGAGGTCTCGCATTTCCTCCTCACCGAC
>Ga0074195_1001282_pt1 | contig 36671 bp, 49 predicted proteins | sample EPASupsiteHSE623_FD_64525 | JGI IMG/M metagenome (GOLD analysis project Ga0074195, IMG submission 64525) | Bioremediated contaminated groundwater from EPA Superfund site, New Mexico - Sample HSE6-23 | ecosystem: Environmental > Aquatic > Deep subsurface > Groundwater > Contaminated ... | reverse complement strand
CTATTTACTCCGGCCTGGTTAAACACTATACCGAACAGATAAATAACAGCGGCAACAAAGTTATACGATAAAAAAAAGGAGGACTTGAAGTCCTCCTCGGTTTTTATTTAATAGTGAAAAGTTCCGCAGAAAAAAAGGAAGGTGTAAAACCTTCCTTTTGTGTTTAACGCTTTGAGTATTGGGGAGCGCGGCGTGCTTTTTTGAGGCCGTATTTCTTTCTTTCCTTCATCCTGGGGTCCCTGGTAAGGAATCCTGCTTTCTTTAAAACACCCCGCAGACCGGGGTCTGCCTTGATCAGCGCGCGGGCAATGCCGAGGCGCATAGCTCCTGCCTGACCGGTGGTGCCGCCGCCTTCAACCTTGGCGATAACATCGTACTGACTAACGGTATTAGTCAGGTCAAGGGGCTGTTTAACAATCATCTCCAGGGTCTTTTTCCCGAAGTATTCCATTAGAGACCTGTTATTTACATTCAGGTTCCCTTCACCGGGCACTATCCGTACTCGGGCAATAGCGTTTTTCCTGCGTCCGGTTCCCTGAAACTGCACTTGGGCCATGCTTATTCCTCCTTCCCGTTACTAACCCGCAAAATTCCAAACTTCCGGCATTTGGGCCTGATGCGGATGGTCTGTTCCCCTGTATACCTTCAGCTTGTGTCCCTGGAGCCGGCCCAAGCGGTTATGGGGCAACATGCCTTTGACCGCTTTTTCGATGACAAGCTCGGGCTTTTCTCTCAGGAATCTTTCATAAGGCATTACCGTTAAACCGCCCGGATAACCGGAATGCCTAGCGTACATTTTTTGCTGAAGCTTCTTACCTGTAAGTACAACCTTATCCGCGTTAATCACTATCACATAGTCGCCGGTATCCACATGCGGAGTAAAAATCGGTTTATGTTTCCCCCTTAAAAGCCGGGCCACTTCGGAAGCCACCCGGCCAAGGGCTTTGCCTTCGGCATCGACAACATACCATTTTTTCTTTATTTCGCTGGGCTTAGCCATATAAGTGGACATTTTTTTCCTCCTTGCCGCAGAAAACGCCTGGATAAACCATGTTTTCAACTGTTCTGCCGCCATCTACCACTGGCCGACAGGTATCAAATAGTCCGGGGCTATGGACTATAATGCTTATAAAGTCACGAATATATTTTATTACAAAATGTAGGTCGGTGTCAAGCGCAACAAGCTATTAAGGCCAAAAAACATCTTTGTCTCCCACCTTAATACCTGACTTCCATCAGGCAAAGCCCCTGAGGCGGCACCGTTGGGCCTGTTTCCTCACGTTTGCCGGTATCCAAAAACCGGCGGATATCTTTGGGAGTAAGTTTACCCTTGCCGACATAGAGTATCGTACCGGTAATAATTCTCACCATGTTATAAAGGAAACCGTTGGCCTCCACTGTCAGGTAAATATTAGGCGGCCTGTGGTCTATTTCGAGGCTGTAAACACGCCGTACCGATGTTTTGGCATTGGACCCGGCAGCCCTAAAAGCTGAGAAATCATGTTCCCCGATAATGAATGCGGCAGCCTCTTTCATCCTGGCGACATCCAGTTTCTGCGGAACGTGATAGCTGTATAGCCTGTCGAAAGCGGAAGGAATCCGGGCATTATAAATATGGTACCGGTATCCCTTGCTTTTGGCTAAAAACTGGGCATGAAACGACAGATCAACTTCCTCCGTCCCTTTTGCCACTATATCATTGGGCAACAGGCTGTTCATGGCCGGAATAAGCCTGTCCACGGGAATACGGCATTCAGTGGTAAAGTTTATGACCTGGCCCCGGGCGTGTACTCCGGCATCTGTGCGGCCGGCTCCGATGACAGTTACCGGGTGCTCGGTCAGGGTAGTAAGGGTCTCTTCCAGCGCCTGCTGAACTGTGGACAGGTCGTCTGTCTGCCGCTGAAACCCGTGATAATTCGTCCCGTCATACTCAATTGTCACTTTGATGTTTCTTAACATAACAATCCTCGCATAATAAATCCACTTCCGTGGTTTAACAAAAGTACCTGAAAGCAATAAACCCGGCGGCCAGACAAATCAAAACCATTAAAGTAACGTAATCCCGTCTGTGAAATTGAAGTCTGTATAAACTGGTCCGCTTCATGCCGACTACGTAACCTCTGGATTCCATAGCGACGGAAAGCTCCTCGGCCTTCCGGAAGGCGCTGACAAAAAGGGGTACCAGTAAAGCCATCAAATACTTTATTCTTTTACCCGGATTCCGGGATGCGAAATCTGCCCCCCTGGAAACCTGGGCTTTTTTTATTTTATCGGTTTCCTCCAGAAAAGAAGGGATAAACCTGAGGGCTATATTCATCATCATGGCCAGTTCATTGACCGGTAAACCGGCTCTTCTGAAAGGACGCAGCAGCCACTGCATCCCGTCGGTCATCCGGACCGGCGATGTGGTCAGGGTTACCAGCGAGGAGACGGAGATCAAAAAAATCAGCCTTGCGCCGATAGTCAGCCCCTGGACAAGTCCTTCTCGGGAAACCGAAATAATCCCCAGGTTGACCAGCATCTCCCCCGGGGTAAAGACCATATTGATAAACAGCGTAAAGGCCACCAGATAAAACCCCGGCTTTAAAACCCTGAAAATGCTTCCGGTTACTCCTGCTATTACATACAAAATGACAGCAGATAACCCGAAACCGGCATACTCCGCCGGTCTCTGCAAAAGGACAATAACGGGCAGCAGCAACAGGGACGAGATGACCTTGACCCGCGGGTCCAGCCTGTGCAGCATTGAATTCCCCGGCACAAACTGACCTAAGACGATGCCTTCCATAACTACCTCACCAGCTTTAGGATCTCCAGTTTAATTTCCTCTACTGTAACGGGTTTTCCCTCTATAATCTTTCCTTTTTTCCGCAGCCCTCCGGCAACACTTACAGCCACCGGAATATTCAGTCCAAGTTCTCCCATCACCGGGTCAGCCAGCACATCCCGTACAGCCCCGTCCAGCCTGATCCGGCCCCGGTCCATAACGATTATCCTGTTGACCAGGCCGGCTATTTCAGCCGCTTCATGGGTTGCCCAGATAACTGTGATACCGTTTTCACGGTTAAGCTTCTTGATTGTGTTGATAAATTTCTCTTTACCGCTCCGGTCCAAACCCGCCGTAGGCTCGTCGAGGACCATTACCCGGGGTTGGACGGCCAGAACTCCGGCCAGGGCCACTCTCCGTTTCTCCCCCCCGCTCAGTTCGTGAGGCGAGCGGTCCTTGTATGCGTAATAATCCAGCCCAACCGTTGCCAAAGCCTCTCTGACCTTTTTTTCGGTTTCCGGAACAGAATATCCAAAGTTTTCCGGTCCGTAAGCTACCTCCTCAGAGACTCTCCCTGCAAACAGTTGATGCTCCGGATACTGAAAAACGAGGCCCACATTCCGTCTGGCCTCCCTGAGGCTGGCGGCCGAAGAGTGGATATTTGTCCCGTTTACCAGCACCTCTCCACAGTCGGGTCTCAAAAGCCCGTTAAAGTGCTGCAGCAGCGTTGATTTACCGGAACCGGTGGGCCCCATCACGGCAACCCATTCTCCGCTCCCCACCTTTAAGCTGATGCCGCAGAGGGCCTGTCGCGAAAGAGGCGTCCCTTTGGCATAAGTATAGCTGATATTACTCAGTTCTATGAACATAGGGCATCCACCAGTTCTTCCGCAGTATTTATGCCCGGGGACAGATCAACCCCTTCGCTAATCAGGCCGTTAACCAGCTCTCTGACGGGTGGGGCCTGCAGGCCCAGACTGTCCAGCAGGGTTACATCAGTAAAAAATTTCCCGGGCCTGCCGGAGAAAACAGCTTTTCCTCCCATCAGGGCCAAAATCCGGTGGCAGTAAAGGGTTTCCTCCATGTCATGGGTGACCAGGACAACTGTAATCCCAAATTTTACGTTAAGCGCCCGGACGGCCTCCATAATCTCCCGTTTCCCTCCTGTATCCAGCATGGACGTAGGTTCGTCAAGGACGATACACTCCGGCTGCATGGCCAGTATCCCGGCGATAGCTACCTTCTGTTTCTGGCCTCCGGAAAGACGGTGAGGGGGGTGATGCCTGTATTCTTCCATACCTACCAGGGCCAGAGCTTCTCCGACCCTATTTATTATCTCGTCGCGGGACAGGCAGAGATTCTCCACACCGAAGGCCACATCCTCCTCCACCACAGAGGCAAACAACTGGGTGTCAGGATTCTGAAACACCATACCCACCTTCCCGCGGATAACAGGAAGGTTTTTAGGCTCTCCGGTATCCAGACCTGCCACCAAGGCCTTACCCCCAGAGGGCAAAAGAAGCCCGTTAAAATGCCTGATCAGGGTCGATTTACCGCATCCGTTGGGACCGACAATAGCGATAAATTCACCTTTATGTATGGACAGGTTGATGTTTCTAAGTACCGGCGCATCTTTATTCTGCCCATACCAGTAAGTTAAATTATCTATTTCAATCAGATTAACCATAAAATTACTCCGCATTAGTCACTAAGAAAAACAGAAGCCAGGAATTGTTTACATAGTATTTTTACAGTAAACCATCCTGACTCTATTTTCCGAACGTTATACCAGTTCCAATATAACCATTTCTGCAGCGTCACCCTGACGGTGGCCCACTTTGATGATACGTGTGTACCCGCCCTGGCGGTCGGCATACTTGGTCGCCAGTATGTCAAATACCTTTTTAACAACCTCGTCGTCATATATAAACTCCATGGCCTGCTTTCTGGCATGGAGGTCGCCGCGCTTGCCAAAGGTAATTATCTTTTCTGCCAGCCTGCTGACAGACTTAGCCCTGGCGGCAGTTGTCTGTACCCGTTCCTCGCGCAGCAGAGAAGTAACCATGTTGCGCAGCAAAGCATTCCTGTGATCAGTAGGGAATCCCAGCTTCGGAAATGCCATTGTGTTTCCCCCCTCTTTATTTATTCATCTGACTCCTTCAGGGAAAGCCCCAGTTCATGCAGTTTCTGGATAACCTCTTCCAGCGATTTCTTACCGAGGTTGCGGACCTTGATCATATCCTCTTCGGTACGCTGGGTAAGTTCTTCAACAGTATTGATTCCTGCCCGCTTCAGACAGTTGTATGAACGAACGGATAGGTCAAGTTCCTCTATGGTCATTTCAAGGATTTTATCCTTTTCTTCTTCTTCTTTCTCTACCATGATTTCAACGTCATTTATGGTCTCAGTAAGTCCGATAAACTGCCTCAAGTATTCGCTTAGAATTTTGGCAGAAAGGCTGGTTGCCTCATCAGGCCTGATACTGCCGTTGGTCCAGACTTCCAGGGTAAGTTTATCATAATCAGTTATCTGGCCCACCCTTGTATCTTCAATCGTATAGTTAACTTTACGGACAGGACTGAAGGCAGAATCCATGGGAATTACACCTATGGCGTGTTCTTCCCTTTTGTTCTTTTCGGCGGAAACGTAACCGCGGCCTTTAGCGACGGTAATTTCCATGTACAACCGACCATCGGAAATAGTGGCAATCTTAAGATCCGGGTTTAGAATCTCTACGTCAGCATCAGCGATGATGTCTCCGGCTTTGACCTCTCCGGCGCCTTCAGCTTCAATCCTGAGTATTCTCTCCTCGTCGGTATGCAGTTTGATGCATAACCCCTTCAGGTTGATGATAATATCCGTAACATCTTCCATGATACCGGGAATAGTGGAGAATTCGTGCAGAACACCGTTAATTTTCACAGAGGTTACAGCAGCGCCCGGCAATGACGACAATAGAATTCTCCGCAGCGAGTTGCCCAGGGTTATACCATAACCCCTTTCCAAAGGCTCAACCACGAATTTTCCGTAAGCATTGTCATCACTCAGCTCCACACATTCTATTTTGGGCTTTTCGATTTCCAACATATGTGACCCTCCTTCACGAGACTCGCAAACCGGTAATTTACCTGGAGTACAATTCAACGATCAAGTGCTCCTCAATAGGCACGTCGATGTCATCCCGAGAAGGAACAGTAACCACCTTTCCTGTAAACTGATCAGCACTTACTTCCAGCCATGCCGGGGGAGTCCTGCGCGCTGCCTGTTCTGCAAGTTCCTTAATCCTGGGGTTTTCACGGCTCTTTTCACGGACATCGATAACCTCCCCAACCCTGGTCAGGTATGAAGGAATGTTGACCTTATTACCGTTAACGGTGAAGTGACCGTGGCGGACCAGTTGTCTGGCCTCAGCCCTGGAACCGGCATACCCCATCCTGTAAACAACATTGTCAAGTCTTCTTTCCAGAAGCCTGAGGAGGTTCTCGCCGGTAATGCCTTTCTGGCGTTCAGCCTTTTCAAAGTAATTACGGAACTGGTTCTCCAGAATACCGTAAATCCGGCGGGCTTTTTGTTTTTCCCTGAGCTGTACACCGTATTCAGAAGGTTTACGGCGACCCTGACCATGCTGTCCGGGAGCATACCCTCTTCTGTCGATGCCACACTTGTTTGTATAGCAACGATCACCTTTAAGATATAATTTAGCGCCCTCTCTGCGGCATAACCTGCAAACGGGTCCTGTATATCTAGCCATTCTCTGTCAACACCTCCTATACCCTTCTTCTTTTGGGCGGCCGGCAGCCGTTATGGGGAATAGGTGTAACGTCTTTAATCACGTTAACTTCCAACCCTGCGGCCTGAATAGCCCTGATAGCGGCCTCTCTTCCTGCGCCCGGTCCCTTTACGACTACCTCAATTTCTTTCATGCCATGCTCCATGGCTTCCTTAGCTGCTGCCTCGGCGGCCATCTGGGCGGCAAACGGAGTGCTTTTCCTGGAACCTTTAAAGCCAAGAGTGCCGGCGCTGGACCAAGAAACGCAGTTTCCGGTTTTGTCAGAAATGGTCACGATGGTGTTGTTGAAGGTCGACTTGATGTGAGCAACACCATGCTCCACATTTTTGCGTTCTTTACGTTTGGTTCTTACTCTGCGTGCCATCCTTATCCTCCCTTATCGTACTTTATCCTCCCCTACTTCTTACGGCGTACACCGACAGTCTTCTTGGGTCCTTTTCTCGTCCTGGCATTGGTCTTTGTACGCTGTCCGCGGCAGGGCAGGCCCCTACGGTGACGGAGACCGCGGTAACAGCCGATTTCCATTAGGCGTTTAATACTTAATGAGATATCTCTTCTCAGATCGCCCTCAACTTTGAAGTTCTTGTCGATATACTCCCTGAGTTTGGCAATTTCTTCTTCAGTCAGGTCCCTGATCCGGGTATCCGGATTAATCCCCGTACCAGCCAAAATCTTCTGGGAAGTAGCGCGTCCGATACCGAAAATGTACGTGAGAGCTATTTCCACACGTTTTTCACGGGGCAAGTCAACACCTGCAATCCTCGCCAATTATATACACCTCCGTTTAAAAAATTTGTATAGTAAAATATTGATTATCCCTGTTTTTGTTTATGCTTGGGGTTCTCGCAGATTACCATCACTTTGCCTTTACGCTTGATAATCTTACATTTTTCACATATAGGTTTAACCGATGGTCTAACTTTCATTTTTTTTGTCCTCCTTCCGGCAAACCCTACTTATATCGATAAATAATACGTCCACGTGTTAGGTCGTAGGGCGATAACTCTATAGTAACTTTATCTCCCGGCAGAATCCGGATAAAATGCATTCTGATTTTACCCGAAACGTGGGCCAGTACTTTATGGCCGTTTTGCAGTTCCACCCGGAACATCGCATTAGGCAGCGGTTCAATCACGGTCCCTTCAACTTCAATAACATCCTCTTTTGACACTAGGCAAACCCTCCCTTTTGTTCGACTCTTTAATCTCTATGGCTTAATCCCAAGGATTTCACGGCTTCAAGGATTTCTTCCTCCGCAACCTGTTCTCCCCTGCTTAACCTTTCAGCTATCTTTTCCGCCTTTACCGGAATCACTTTAAGGTGTTTAATATTCTTTTTCTTGGGATTGTGTATTCCTTTCTTATCGCCATCTATTACCCGAACAAAGGCTTCGTCAAGCACATCATAAACTAAATAATAATTCCCTTTGTCCCGACCTGCCGTGGATTTGACAAGTTGGCCCACCTGCTGCGGTCCCTCCACCATTTGACAACACCTCCAATAATGTCTCCGAAAATACCCTTAAAGGCGGGTGAGAATCTCCGGCTTGTTATCGGTGATGGCAATGGAGTGTTCAAAATGAGCGGACAACTTTTTATCCTTGGTCACCACGGTCCATTTGTCCTCTAAAGTCGAAACTTCATATGTGCCTTGGTTAACCATGGGTTCAATAGCCAGTGTCATTCCCGGGCGGAGCCTGGGGCCGCGACCCGGCCTGCCAAAATTGGGAATCTGGGGCTCTTCGTGCATATTACTCCCGATACCGTGCCCTACGTAATCCCTGACAACCGAGTAGCCCTTGCCTTCAACAAAGGTTTGAATACTGTGTGAAATATCGCTCAGCCTGCTGCCGTCCAAAGCTTGGTTTATCCCGATATAAAGCGCCTCCTCAGTGGTCCGGATAAGGTTAAGAGCCTCAGTACTGACGTTTCCAACTGGAAGCGTTATGGCACTGTCACCATAATATCCATTTATTTCCGCTCCAATGTCAATACTAATAATATCCCCATTTTCCAATTTTCTTAAACCAGGAATACCATGAACTACCTGTTCATTCACCGAGGCACAGATTGAACCCGGAAAACCGTGATAACCTTTGAATGCAGGTCTCGCCCCCCGTGCTATAATAAAATCCTCAGCTATCTTATCAAGTTCCAGAGTCGCCACTCCGGGCGCCACCGCTTTTCCCAACTCCTTGTGGGCCTGGGCCACGATCCTGCCTGCATCCCTCATATAGACTATCTCACGGTCGGATTTACAAACGATCACATTTATCGCTCCTAATTATTTCATAAACCCTTGATAATGCCTCATCAGAAGGTGGGACTCAATCTGTTTCATAGTTTCCAGAGCAACGCCCACAACTATGAGAAGTCCGGTACCGCCAAAATAAACATTCTGAATATTGGTAGTAAGCAGAACGAAAGTCGGCAGGATAGCAATCATGGCTAAGAATATTGCACCTGAAAGGGTTACCCTGGTCAGAATCTTATCGAGATATTCGGCGGTAGGCCTGCCCGGTCTCAGCCCGGGGATGAACCCACCATATTTCTTCATGTTGTCAGCCACGTCCATTGGGTTGAACGTTATGGCTGTATAAAAATAGGTAAAAAAGATAATAGCTAGTGCGTATAAAATCGTATGTGCCGGGCCGCCCCATCTGAACGCATCAATAATCCAGTCGGCAACCGGCTTGCCACGGAAGAAGTTGGCTATAGTAGTCGGGAATAGCAGGATTGACGATGCAAAGATTACGGGAATAACGCCGGCCTGGTTTACCTTGAGCGGAATATGCGTGCTCTGACCTCCGTATACCCGCCGTCCGACAACTCTCTTAGCATATTGTACGGGAATCCGTCTCTGTCCTTCATTAACCGCAACAACTGCTGCAATTACAAGTGCGGCGATAATAATCAGCATGATAACACTGAATACGTTAATAGTTCCCGCTGTTACACCTTGGTAAATTCTGAATAACGCGCCGGGGATAGCCGCCACAATACCGGCAAAGATAATCAGGGAAATCCCGTTACCGATACCTTTTTCGGTAATCTGCTCGCCGAGCCACATCAGGAATGCGGTCCCCGCTGTAAGAGTTACGGCAACCATCAAGTAAGAACCGAAACCGGGGTTTAACAGTGCGCCGGTTGCCTTAAGGGTGAAGGCCATCCCGAGCGACTGAATAAATCCAAGAATAACTGTTCCGTAGCGGGTGTATTGGGTAATTTTCTTTCTGCCCTCTTCACCCTCTTTAGCCAGCTGCTCCAGCTTGGGGATAACCACTGTCAGCAACTGCATGATAATTGAGGCATTAATGTAAGGGGTAATACTCATCGCAAATATTGAGAATCTCTTAAAAGCTCCTCCGGAAATTACATCAAAGAAACCCAGGATGTTGCCTCCTCCTTTAATCAGGGCTTCCATCGCTGAGGCATTGATTCCCGGCACGGGAATATGTGCACCGATCCTGAAAACAACAAACATCAAAAGGGTGAATAAAATCTTTTTTCTTAAATCCCCAGCCTTTAAAGAACTTTTTAAGCTGTCCAGCAAATTAAATCACCTCGGCTTTTCCACCGGCGGTGGCAATCTTTTCAGCAGCTGACTTGCTAAAAGCCTGAACCTGAACCGTCAATGATTTTTCGAGATGGCCTTTGCCAAGAATCTTTACGCCGTCCTTTACACTCCTGATTACACCGGTATCTTTAAGAGCCTGGATTGTAACGACAGAACCGTTTTCAAACCTATTCAGCGCCGAAACGTTTACCTCTGCGTATTCTTTAGCCCACTTGTTGTGGAAACCCCTCTTGGGTATTCTTTGGATCAACGGTTTTTGGCCGCCTTCGAAACCAAGCTTGCCACCGCTGCCCGATCTGGACTTTTGTCCTTTGTGGCCGCGTCCGGCGGTCTTGCCGAGTCCCGAACCTATTCCTCTTCCTTTACGAGTAGGCTCTTTTCTGGCACCTTCTGCAGGTTTGAGATTGTGCAACTCCATAAGTATACCTCCTACTCCGTTTCTTCGACTTTAACCAGGTGTTCTACCTTGCGTATCATTCCGCGAATCTGCGGTGTATCGTTAATTTCCGAAGAACTGTTCAGTTTGCCTAACCCCAAGGTTTTTACAGTGGCCCTCTGGGATTCCGAACTGCCAATTACGCTTTTCACCAGTGTGACTTTTAGCTTAGCCATTTCCAACGACCCCCTAACCTAAGAGCTCTTCTACGGTTTTACCGCGAAGTTTGGCCACTTCCTCAGCCCGTTTCAGATTCCTTAATGCATCCATGGTTGCGTTGACCATATTATGAGCGTTATTTGAACCGAGGGACTTTGTCAGAATGTCCTTAACCCCGGCCAGTTCAAGAATTGCCCTGACAGGACCTCCGGCAATAACGCCGGTACCGGGAGCTGCCGGTTTCAGCAGCACTTTTCCCGCGCCGAAATGGCCGGTTACTTCATGGGGAATGGTAGTACCCACAAGTGGGACCTCGACCAGGCTCTTTTTGGCATCCTCGATTCCTTTACGGATGGACTCGGGAACCTCGCCGGCTTTTCCGAGACCGGCTCCCACGTGGCCGCTACTGTCACCGACGACAACCAGCGCACTGAAACTGAACCTGCGTCCACCCTTAACGACCTTAGCAACCCGATTTATACTGACAACTTTTTCGGTTATTTCAAGTTTGCTTGCGTCAATCCGCGCCATTTATTTCCCTCCTTGTCACTGAAATTAAAATTCCAGGCCCGCTTCCCTGGCGGCGTCGGCCAAGGCTTTAATACGTCCGTGAAAAATATGTCCGCCTCTGTCAAAAACCACTTTCCTGATTCCCTTTTCCAGGGCTCTTTCTGCTATGGCTTTACCGACCACTTTGGCTGCATCGGCATTGCCCCCCGGCTGATCTTTACTGTCCAGTGTAGAAGCTGCGACCAGCGTTACGCCTATTGTATCGTCAATAACCTGAGCATAAATATTGCTGAGGCTTCTATATACTGATAATCTCGGACGTTCCGCAGTACCGAGTATACGGTTCCGGACACGGAGGTGTCTTTTGCGGTTGTCGGCCTTCCTGTTAACCTGCTTGAACAAAGGGTTTCACTCCTTTCTGCTGACAAGCTTTTCTACCTACTTCTTCTTGCCACCGGCCTTACCGACCTTGCGGCGAATGCGTTCGTTTTCGTACTTAATCCCCTTGCCCTTATATGGTTCGGGTTCTCTTACTTCTCTGATATTGGCAGCGAGTGCACCAACGGCTTCCTTGTCTGCACCTTTAACGATAATCTTGGTGGCAACCGGAACCTCGATTTCAATACCCGGTTTGGGTTCAATTTCCACCGGATGAGAGTAACCAACAGTGAGTACCAGTTTATTGCCCTGTTTTGCAGCCCTGTAACCGACACCGATAAGTTCGAGAGTTCTCTCAAAACCCTTGGTGACACCTTCTATCATATTGCTGACCAGGGTTCGGGTCAAACCGTGCAGCGACCTGTGGAACTTATCCTCACTGGGCCTCTTAACCAGGATCTGGTCACCTTCCATCTCTATAATCATATCTCTGTGCAGTTCCCTGCTTAATTCTCCATTAGGTCCTTTAACAGCAACCAGGTTGCCGTCTATTTTAACCTCAACTCCCTGGGGAACGGTAATGGGCTGTCTTCCTATCCTGGACATAATCACACCTCCTGTACACAGCGTAATCAAGATACTTCACTCAATATTTTCTTGCGGGTTGCAAACAAAGACTACCAGACGTAACAGATTACTTCCCCGCCAAGTCCCTGTTTGCGAGCGTCTTTGTCTGTCATAATTCCTTTTGAGGTGGAAATCACTGCCACACCTAATCCGCCAAGAACGCGCGGAATTTGATCCTTCCTGGCATATACACGTAGTCCGGGCTTGCTGATCCGCTTCATACCTGTGATAACTTTTTGCTTGTTGGGGCCATATTTGAGGTATATCCTCATAATGCCCTGCTTTCCGTCATCAATTACTTCACAGTCCTTGATATACCCTTCATTCTTGAATATATCGGCAATTGCCTTTTTCATCTGGGATGCCGGTACTTCCACTTTTTCGTGATTTACCAGATTAGCATTTCGCACCCTGGTCAGAAGATCAGCAATGGGATCTGTCATCACCATTATCAAACTACCCCCTTTCTGTATTACCAGCTTGCCTTTTTGACTCCGGGAATTTCTCCTCTGTATGCACGCTCACGGAAACAAATACGGCACATACCAAATTTTCTCATGTAAGCATGGGGTCTGCCACAAATCTTGCATCTGTTATATCCGCGCACTGAGAATTTCGGTTGGCGGCTGGTTTTAGCTATCATCGATTTTTTTGCCACTTGTATCCCCCCTTGTGGTTTCCTTAATCCCTAAACGGCATACCCAGCTGGGCAAGCAGTTCCTTGGCTTCCTCGTCGGTCCCGGCGCTGGTCACGAATACTATATCCATACCACGGATCTTATCAATCTTATCATACTCGATTTCCGGGAAAATCAGCTGTTCCCTGATGCCAAGGGTATAGTTACCGCGCCCGTCAAAAGACTTGCCGGAAACGCCGCGGAAATCCCTAACCCTGGGCAATGATATGTTGAATAATTTATCCACAAATTCAAACATCCGGTCGCCCCTTAAGGTGACCTTTATACCGATGGGCATGCCGGCACGCAGTTTAAAACCGGCAATGGATTTCTTTGCCCTGGTCACAACCGGCCTCTGACCCGTGATAATGGTCAGGTCGCCGACAGCGGCATCAATTGCCTTGGCGTTTTGGATAGCTTCGCCAATACCCATGTTGATTATAATCTTCTCCAGCTTTGGCACCTGCATAATATTTTTATAGCCGAACTTTTCTTTCAGCTTGTTTACTACCTCGTTAACGTACTTTTCCTTTAAGCGGGCCATGGTTAACCTCCTTTCCGGACTTACTTATCAAAGGCTTCTCCGCATTTGTTACATACTCTTACCTTCTTGCCGCTGCCCAGAATTTCTTTGTTAATCCTTCTGGGGCCGTTGCACTTTGGACAATATATCATGACATTTGAACTGGCGATAGGAGCTTCCTTTTCCACAATGCCTCCCTGAGGCATCTTCTGGGTGGGACGGGTATGTCTTTTAACCGTGTTAACACCCTCAACAACTATCCGGTTGTCCTTGGGTATTACCTCAATTACCTTACCCTTCTTACCGGCGCTTTTACCGGTGATAACCACGACCATATCGCCCTTTCTTACATGTATTTTATCTATTCCGGGTTTTGCGTTAGCCAAAGCATTCCACCTCCTACTTCCATACCGTATCGAAGTCCAAAATTACAGTACCTCAGGGGCAAGGGAAACGATTTTCATAAAATCCCTGTCCCGCAACTCCCTCGCTACAGGGCCAAAGATCCGTGTTCCCCGCGGGTTTTTCTGATCGTTTATGACAACTGCGGCGTTGTCATCAAACTTTATATAAGAACCGTCAGGCCTCTTGATTTCCTTGCTGGTCCTGACCACAACGGCTTTTACTACATCGCCCTTCTTTACCACGCCCCCTGGTGTAGCCTCTTTAACAGCAGCCATTATTATATCGCCAACGCGGGCATACCGACGAAACGAGCCGCCCATAACCCTGATGCACAGAAGTTTTCTGGCTCCGGTATTGTCTGCGACATTGAGCATTGTTTCAGCTTGAATCATTAATAACCCTCCTTTCGGCAGTCTCGGGTTTATCTAAAGCACATTAAATCTGCTGTTCTCTTTCAAGGATTTCTATAACCCGCCAGCGCTTCTCCTTGCTTAATGGTCTGGTTTCCATAACCTTGACCTTATCGCCTACGCGGCAGGTATTTTCTTCATCATGAGCCTTAAATTTTTTGGTTCTTTTAATTGTTTTGCCGTATAAAGGATGGCGCACCAGGGTTTCAATGGCAATCACGACGGTTTTATCCATCTTATCACTGACAACTTTGCCAACCTGGACTTTGCGCATTTTCCTTTCTTCCACTGTCTTAGCCCCCTTCCATCATAATTCGGGTTTTATATCATCTTACCCCTGCTGGGCTTTCAGTTCTCTCTCCCGCAAAACGGTCTTGGCCCGGGCAATTGATTTTTTTACGTCCCTGATTCTCATCGGGTTTTCAAGCTGCCCGGTTGCTAACTGAAAGCGGAGTTTGAAGAGCTCATCCTTAAGGTCGTCAACCTTACGTGTCAGTTCGTCACTGGATAATTCATGAACATCTTTAGCTTTCATTAGCTTCACCACCTACATCTTCTCTTTTAACAAACTTTGTTTTAATAGGCAGTTTGTGGGAAGCTAGTCTCATGGCCTCACGGGCGATCTCCTCTGATATACCCGCCAGTTCGAACATAATCCTGCCCGGTTTTACCACGGCAACCCAGTATTCGGGTGTACCTTTACCACTGCCCATCCGGGTCTCTGCCGGTTTTGCAGTAATCGGTTTATCGGGGAAAATCTTAATCCAGACTTTTCCTCCCCGCTTTATATATCTGGTCATAGCAATCCGAGCAGCCTCAATCTGCCTGTTGGTAATCCAGGCCGGCTCAAGAGCCTGCAGGCCGTATTGGCCGAAAGAGATAATATTGGCCTTTGATTTCCCCGCCATAGTACCCCTATGCTGCTTACGGTGCTTAACTCTCTTCGGTACTAACATCGATTATTCTCCTCCTTCCCGAGCAACTTTCTTTTTCTTTGCCTCCGGAAGAATCTCCCCTTTATAAAGCCATACCTTAACTCCGATCTTTCCGTAGGTTGTGTTAGCTTCTGTAAATCCGTAGTCAATATCGGCCCTGAGGGTATGAAGAGGCACTTTGCCTTCGTTATACCACTCGGTCCTGGCAATTTCAGCGCCAGCCAGACGTCCGCTGCACGAAATCTTGATACCCTGAGCGCCCATCCTCATAGAGCGGGATACTGCCTGCTTCATGGCCCGACGGAAGGATACCCTTTTTACCAGTTGGGCGGCAACATTCTCGGCCACCAGCTGGGCATCAAGCTCCGGAACCTTGATCTCAACGATGTTTACATTGACATTTTTGCCTGTCTTCTTTTCCAGTTGCTTACGCAGGGCTTCGACTTCGGCGCCTCCGCGACCGATAACAATACCCGGTTTGGCGGTATGAATGGTTACCTTAATCCTGTTAGCAGCTCTTTCAAGTTCAATCCTGGAGATACCGGCCAGGAATAGTTTCTTCTTGATGAATTCCCTGATTTCGATATCTTCGATCAGCAGGTCGGCAAAGTCTTTTTCAGCAAACCATTTAGCGTCCCAGTCCCTGATGATTCCAATACGTAGACCCTTCGGGTGTACTTTTTGACCCACTCATTATCCCTCCTTCTTTTTACGAGCTACTTTCTTTTTTTCCCCGGCTGCTTCGTTTGCTTTTTCTACTGTCTCTTTCTTACGCCCGGGCACCGGTTTTTTTGCCGGCTGAACTCCGGCTGCTTTAGGCTTGCGGGCTGCTTTCTTTTTACCGGCCGCCTCTTCCTGCACGGGGGCGGCTTCTTCTTTTTCCTGGACCACTACCGTGATGTGGCTTGTTCTGCGTTTAATGAGATCTGCTCTACCCATAGCTCTGGGGTTTTGCCTTTTCAGAGCGGGTCCCTGGTCAACATATGCTTCGGCAATAAACAGGGCATCCCTGTTCATTTCCAGGTTGTTTTCGGCATTGGCAGCAGCAGACTTAACAACCTTTTCTATGGCTGTAGCCGCTCTCTTGGGAGTAAATTTCAAAATAGCCAAGGCTTCGCCAACCTTTTTTCCCCTAATCAGATCAACAACCTGCCTTACTTTCCGAGGGGAAATACGAATGTATTTGGCAATTGCGCGTGCTTCTGACATTGTACAGACCCCCTCTCCTATTTAAGGGCACTGGAACGCTCGGTATGAGCTCCATGTCCTCTGAAAAATCTGGTCGGCGCAAATTCACCAAGTTTATGTCCCACCATATCCTCTGTAATATATACGGGTATATGCTTGCGCCCGTCATGAACGGCGATGGTGTGTCCGATCATCTGCGGGAAAATGGTTGACCGTCTGGACCAAGTCTTGACGACTTTCTTTTCATTTTTCTGGTTCATTTCTTCTATCTTCTTTAAAAGCCTTTCTTCAACATAAGGGCCTTTTTTAAGCGATCTGGCCATTTTGTTAATAGCCTCCTTTCCTGATAATCCGCTTACCCGGTATCACGTTACTTAGTCCGTCTCTTCAGGATCATCTTGTCAGTGGTCTTGTTCTTCCTGGTCCTGGCCCCCAAGGCGGGTTTACCCCAGGGTGTCACAGGGTTCCGGCCCACGGGTGAACGGCCTTCTCCACCGCCGTGCGGGTGGTCTACAGGGTTCATGACAACCCCGCGCACCGTCGGGCGTTTACCCATCCAGCGACTTCTACCGGCCTTACCGATAGTGATGTTTTCATGCTCGAGGTTTCCTGCCTGCCCGATGGTGGCCTTGCAGTTGATATGCACAAGCCGTACTTCACCGGACGGCATACGGATGTGGGCGTAATCCCCTTCCTTGGCCATCAACTGGGCCGATGAACCTGCTGAACGGCACATCTGGGCGCCCTTCAAGGGTTTCAGTTCGATACTATGGATCACGCTACCAACCGGGATATTCTTTAGGGGAAGGGCATTACCGGGTTTAATGTCGGCATTGGACCCTGATTCAACGGTATCCCCCACTTTTAACCCGAGGGGAGCAATAATATATCTCTTCTCACCGTCAGCGTAATTAAGCAAGGCAATCCGGGAAGTCCTGTTCGGGTCATATTCGATAGTAGCTACCTTTGCCGGAATCCCGTCTTTATCCCTTTTAAAATCAATTACCCTGTAAAGCCTCTTGTGCCCGCCCCCACGATGCCTGACTGTGATCCGTCCCTGGTTGTTGCGGCCTGAGGTCTTCTTAATGGGCTCAGTTAGAGACTTTTCCGGAGTATCGGTTGTAATATCACTGAAATCAGCGACGGTCACAAACCGTCTACCGGGTGATGTTGGCTTAAATTTTTTAACAGCCACGTGAATTCCCTCCTTTACTGCTGAACTGTTCGATTACATACCTTCAAAGATTTCAATCTTATCACCGGGCTTAAGGGTGACTATGGCCTTTTTCCTGTTTGCGGTCCGGCCTACATACCTGCCCATCCGCTTGGCCTTTCCCTTGACATTCATGGTATTTACATCTGTAACGGTCACTTTGAACAGTTCCTGTACGGCATTTTTGATCTCAATCTTGTTAGCGGCCGGATCTACATAAAAACTGTATTTATTCTCGGCAGTCAAACCCATGCTGCGTTCTGAGACGATGGGTTTTTTCAGGACGTCTCTGGGGTTCCGCATTATGCCAGCACCTCCTCAACTTTGGTTACCGCATCCCTGGTCATAATAAGCTTTTCGTGGGCCAGCACATCGTATGCGTTAAGACCGGAAGCATGGGTAGGGGTAACCCCCGGGATGTTCCGGGCGGATTTTACGACCGTATTATCAACGTCAGCTGTAACTACCAGGGCCTTATTATCTATCTTGAGACTGCTGAGCACTCCGGCAAACTCCTTGGTTTTGGTTTCGGCCATGGCAAGGTTGTCAAGGACTATAATATTGCCTTTTTGCACTTTTGAAGAAAGGGCCGATTTTAAAGCAAGCCTTTTCACTTTTTTCGGCAATGTGTACTTGTAAGAACGGGGCTGGGGTGGGAAGGCAATTCCACCGTGACGCCACAGCGGCGAACGGGTGGAACCTGCCCTGGCCCGTCCGGTGCCTTTCTGGCGGAAGGGCTTTCTGCCGCCTCCGCTGACTTCAGCGCGAGTCTTGGCGGCATGGGTGCCCAGACGTCTGTTGGCCAAATGGTTTATAACGGCATCATGGAGCACACCCTCATTTACCTCAACACCAAAGACTTCATCTTTAAGGTCTATTTCGCCGACCTGTTCACCTTTCATATTATATAAAGCAACTTTTGGCATGTGATAATCCTCCTTTCCTGCTTAATCTCCTATTTTGCTTTAACACTGCTCTTCACAACAAGCAAGCTGCCTTTGGGTCCGGGAACAGCACCCTTTACGATAAGCAGGTTTTTTTCTGTATCAACCCTGACCACTTCCAGGTTCTGTACGGTAGTCCTTACACCGCCCATGCGCCCCGGTCTCTTGGTGCCTTTGAAGACCCGAGCCGGGCCTTTTGCGCCGCCGCTGCCTACACGGCGGTGGCTCTTGGAGCCATGCCCCATCGGGCCGCGTTGGAAGTTGTGCCTTTTGATACTTCCGGCAAAACCTTTGCCCTTGGAGGTTCCCGTAACATCAATACTTTCTCCCGGTTCAAAAACATCAGCCTTTATTTCCTGACCTACCTGATACTCATCCGCATTTTCAACACGGAATTCCCTCAGATAGCGCAGGGGTTTCACATCTGTTTTGGCAAAATGCCCTTTTTCCGGTTTACTGGCCTTAGCCTCGCGGCGCTCGCCAAAACCTAACTGCAGGGCATTATAGCCGTCAGATTCAACGGTTTTCTTCTGAATAACATAACACGGTCCCGCATGCAACACAGTCACAGGTACGATTCGGCCATCTTCACTGTAAAGCTGAGTCATACCAACTTTGGTTCCAAGTATGCCTTTCATTTTGCCACCTCCTAAATTCTCGGGTCCAGAGGTCGGCCTATGTACCGACATCCGACACTCTTCTGGCGGCTGTTGAGTGCGCGGTTCTTAGCGCTTTAGCGGTTAGAACCGCAGCGTACCCCTTGCGGGTAAAAGCTTCGTCTGGCTGCGTCAGATGTCTTATCTGCTCCTCCGACGTACATTCCAGTACGCCTCCTTGCCATACTCGCTTTTGAACAGCCTTATTATTTAACCTTTATTCTTTCTATTCATCAGGCTTGTGGGTATTTTTTGTTTTCACTACCCACTACCCGCTATAATTTGATTTCTATATCAACACCGGCCGGAAGGTCCAATCTCATCAATGCATCTACCGTTTTCGGCGTGGGTTCCAAAATATCAATTAATCTCTTGTGCGTCCTCATTTCAAACTGTTCACGGGAGTCCTTGTTGACGTGAGGAGACCTTAAAATCGTATAAATGCTCTTCTCGGTCGGAAGAGGCACCGGTCCGGCCACTCCGGCCCCGGTCCGTTTTGCGGTATCAACAATTTTTTCCGCAGATTGATCAAGAATCTTGTGATCAAATGCCTTCAGTCTGATCCTGATTTTTTGTTTTCCCATGTTTTTTCCTCCTTGTCGCCCGATTATCACGGACATTCTCTGTGAAAAAGACCTAATCCTGGATTAGCAACCTTTCACTTCATCGCAGTATTACCCGGTACTTTGTACCGTTCGGGAGTTCTCTTTTAAGTTTAATCTTACATAAAAAGAAAGTGTGGTAAGCACTTCGGGATATAACCCGTAGCACTTACCCCCCGGCTGTTGACTGCGGAACCGTTGGCGCTTCAGCGCCTTACGGATCCGGCGTACCCCTTTTGCGGGTAAAAGCTTCGTCTGGACTTCGTCAGCCGTGCTGCCGCCATCCTCACCGTACCTCCAGTACGCCTCCGGTGTCGGCAACCCGGCTTCCTTGCCATACTCGCTTTTGAACAGCCTATCGTTAGTTAGTTCTCTTTATCTCAGGTTTGCGTAACAACCCTTCCGATTTCACTAGCCGCTGGCCGCTATTCGCTGATCGAGCTTACAACACCGGCGCCAACAGTCCGGCCACCCTCACGGATAGCGAAGCGGAGGCCTTCCTCGACGGCGATGGGAGTGATTAGTTCGATGGTTACTTTGATGTTGTCTCCGGGCATTACCATTTCTACACCTTCCGGAAGATGAGCCACACCGGTTACATCAGTAGTCCTGAAGTAGAACTGTGGGCGGTATCCGTTGAAGAACGGAGTATGGCGGCCACCTTCTTCCTTGGTCAGGACGTATACTTCCGCGTTGAATTTGGTATGAGGATTGATGGAACCCGGCTTTGCCAGGACCTGGCCGCGCTCGATTTCCTTACGGTCTACACCGCGGAGCAGGCAGCCGACGTTATCACCCGCCAGGGCCTGGTCCAGAAGCTTGCGGAACATTTCCACACCGGTTACTACGGTCTTCTTGCGCTCGGTGGTCATGCCGATAATCTCTATTTCCTCGCCCACTTTTACGGTTCCGCGCTCTACACGGCCGGTAGCTACGGTCCCGCGGCCGGTGATGGAGAATACGTCTTCCACAGGCATCAGGAACGGTTTGTCAATGTCACGCTCTGGGGTGGGGATATACCTATCCACTTCGTCCATGAGCTTCCAGATGCTGCCGCACCACTGGCACTCGCGCTTGCCGCACCCGCACTCCAGCGACTTTAAAGCTGAACCTGCTACGATGGGAATATCATCGCCCGGGAACTCATACTCCGTCAGCAGTTCCCTTACTTCCATTTCTACCAGTTCCATGAGTTCCTCATCGTCTACCATGTCTGATTTGTTCAGGTATACCACGATATAGGGTACGCCTACCTGACGGGCCAGCAGGATGTGCTCCCGGGTCTGCGGCATCGGGCCGTCAGCGGCGGATACTACCAGGATTGCTCCATCCATCTGGGCTGCGCCGGTAATCATGTTCTTTACATAGTCGGCATGGCCCGGGCAGTCCACGTGGGCATAATGGCGGTGATCGGTCTCATACTCAACATGAGCGGTATTGATGGTAATACCTCTTTCCCTCTCCTCGGGGGCGTTGTCGATTTCGTCATATTTCTTGATTTCTGCTTGCCCCATTGTTGCCAGGCAGAGGGTGATTGCCGCTGTCAGCGTGGTCTTGCCATGGTCCACGTGACCGATGGTTCCTACGTTTACGTGGGGTTTTGTCCGTTGATACTTTGCTTTTGCCATTTTTATCTTTCCTCCTTAATTCCTTACTTTTGTTATGTTCTATGGGCTGGAGTACTAAGTTACCAACTCACCACCCAGACCCATTTTTCACTTATCCTTGCCTTTTGGCCACAATACCTTCGGCAATGTTTTTGGGAACTTCCTCGTAATGGGACGTTTGCATGGTATAAGTCCCACGGCCCTGGGTCCGGGAGCGAAGGTCGGTGGCATATCCAAACATCTCGGACAGAGGAACAAATCCCCTGATTACCTGCGAGTTCCCTCTCGGCTCCATACCCTCGATTCTGCCGCGCCGGGAGTTGATGTCGCCGATTACGTCTCCCATATACTCCTCAGGGACAACAACCTCAACCCTCATAATGGGCTCCAGAATTATTGGGTTGGCTTTAACAGTCCCGCTTTTGAAAGCCATCGATCCGGCGATCTTAAAGGCCATTTCCGAGGAGTCAACATCGTGATATGAACCGTCATATAGAGTTGCCCTGATGTCAATAGCGGGATAACCTGCCATAATACCGTTTTCCATGGCTTCCTTGATACCAGCCTCAACGGGGGTAATGTATTCCCTGGGGACCACACCTCCGACGATTTTATTCACAAACTCATATCCCTGGCCGGGTTCAAGGGGTTCAAACTCAACCCAGACGTGACCATACTGGCCACGACCGCCGGACTGCCGGACAAATTTTCCCTCGGCCTTAACAGTGCCTTTAATGGTTTCCTTGTATGCAACCTGCGGGCGGCCTACGTTGGCGTCCACCTTAAACTCCCGGAGCATCCTGTCTACGATAATTTCCAGGTGCAGCTCTCCCATTCCGGATATGATTGTCTGGCCAGTCTCCTGGTCAGTGCGCATCCGGAATGTCGGGTCCTCCTCAGCCAGCCTCTGCAGGGCCAGACCCATTTTCTCCTGGTCCGCTTTGGTTTTGGGTTCGATGGCTACATCAATAACGGGCTCCGGAAACTCCATTTTTTCAAGGATAATAGGCTCCTTCTCATCACAGAGGGTATCACCTGTCGAAACATCCTTGAGGCCCACTGCTGCCGCAATGTCCCCGGTATAAACCTCGGTGATTTCCTCCCGGTGATTGGCGTGCATCTGCAAAATACGCCCGATTCTCTCTTTTTTATTTTTAGTGGAATTAAAAATATATGATCCTGATTTCAGGACTCCTGAGTAGACTCTGAAGAAGGCAAGTTTACCCACGTAAGGGTCAGCCATGATTTTAAAAGCAAGGGCCGCGAACGGTTCGTCGTCCCTGGCCTCCCTCTTATCTTCCGCACCGGTCTCGGGGTTAACTCCCTTAATGGCCGGAACCTCAATAGGGGCTGGCATGTAATCCACGACTGCATCCAGCAGGAGCTGGACACCCTTGTTTTTAAAGGCTGAACCGCAGAGAACCGGAATCATCTTCACAGCGATAGTAGCTTTCCGAATCCCTCTTTTGATTTCTTCCTCAGTCAGCTCTTCGCCCTCTAAGTACTTCATCATTAGTTCCTCATCAGATTCAGCAACAGCCTCAATCAGTTTATCACGGTGTTCGGCGGCCATTTCTGCAAGGTCTGCGGGAATTTTGGTAACTTCGCTTGTAGTACCGAGGTCATCAGAATAAATTGTTGCTGTATGTGTTATTAAATCCACAATCCCCAGAAACTTATCCTCTGCGCCTATGGGAATCTGCAAGGCGATAGGGTTGGCTCCCAGTCTCTCCCTGATCATGTTCATGCCCCGGAAGAAATCGGCTCCTATACGGTCCATCTTGTTGATAAAGGCGATGCGGGGAACACCGTATTTGTCAGCCTGACGCCACACGGTTTCGGATTGGGGTTCCACGCCGCCCACAGAACAAAAAACAGCAACGGCGCCATCAAGAACCCGGAGTGACCTCTCCACCTCAACGGTAAAGTCCACGTGCCCAGGTGTGTCTATAATATTGATACGATGACCCTTCCAGTGACAGGTAGTAGCTGCTGAAGTAATGGTTATGCCGCGTTCCTGTTCCTGGACCATCCAGTCCATGGTGGCAGCGCCGTCGTGAACTTCACCAATTTTATGCGTTTTACCGGTATAGAATAAAATTCTCTCGGTGGTGGTTGTCTTTCCGGCGTCAATATGGGCCATGATACCAATATTACGAGTTCTTTCTAAACTGTATTGTCTTGCCACAACTTATCCTCCTTTCTACCTCGAGGTGAAAAACAAACAAAATATAAACATAATAGTATGAACTTTACCACCTGTAATGAGCGAAAGCCTTATTGGCCTCGGCCATCTTATGAGTATCTTCTCTTTTCTTCACAGAACCGCCGGCATTATTGGCTGCGTCCATAATCTCAGCAGCCAGCTTTTGTTCCATGGTTTTTTCACCGCCGCGCTTACGGGAGAACGTTACCAGCCACCGCAAACCAAGAGTCTGCCGACGATCAGCACGTACTTCGACCGGTACCTGATAATTGGCGCCACCAACCCGGCGGGCCTTGACTTCCAGAACCGGCATAATGTTTTTCATGGCTGTTTCAAAAACTTCCAGCGGGTTCTTACCGGTCTTTTCCCTGACAATATCGAAAGCATTATAGATAATATGCTCGGACGTTCCCTTCTTGCCATCAAGCATAATCTGGTTGATCAGTTTTGTAACAACCTTGCTGTTATAAAGCGGATCGGGTAAAATCTCCCTCTTCGCCACGAAACCTCTTCTGGGCATTACACAGTTTCCCCCCTTATTAATATCCAAGGTTTTTCATTATATTGAAGCAATGAAACTACTTACCCTTGGGCCTCTTGGCTCCATACTTGGAGCGTCCCTGATTGCGGTTTTGCACACCGGCAGTATCCAGAGCGCCGCGAACGATATGATATCTAACACCGGGCAGGTCTTTTACCCGGCCACCCCTTACCAGAACAACGGAGTGTTCCTGGAGATTGTGGCCTATTCCCGGAATGTAAGAGGTTACCTCTATGCCATTTGTTAATCTGACCCTTGCAACCTTACGCAGAGCAGAGTTGGGTTTTTTGGGCGTAGTGGTGTACACCCTTGTACATACACCCCTCTTCTGCGGGGACTCCTTTAATGCGGGCGCCGTAGATTTCTTTTCCACCACTTCCCTGCGGCTACGGACCAACTGGCTGATTGTAGGCATCCAGCGCACCTCCTTCCTCTAAAACTTCAATAAGAAACATTTTGCCCCTCACCTGAAGTAAGGGGCAAAGAACAAACACATTATTCGTTTGAACACCCCGTAATAAGCTATCCTATTCTTCAACCAAGGCTGCGGCAGCACAGCCCACTTCGATACCGCAAGCTTTGCCTAGATTCTTCATGGTATCTACCATCACAACCGGGATGCCCTTTTCATCGCACTGGCGGATTAAGGGTTTAATCACGTGCTGTTCGGCGTCGGTGGCTATAAATACCTTTTTAGCGAGCCCTTTTTCCAGGGCTTTTAGTGTTTGTTTGGTGCCAACTATTTTCTTTTTGGCACTTTCCAAACAGCTAACAGGCACTATAACCCCCCTCCCTTCACAAATCCAGACACTTTTTAAATAATATCACTTTTATTATACACTGTCAAGATTATTCGGGTCCTCTTCCGGAACCACGGGGAGTATTTTGATGTTTCTGTAGCGCGACATTCCCGTGCCGGCAGGAACCAGTTTCCCGATGATGACGTTTTCTTTCAAGCCGAGCAGGGGGTCCATTTTACCCTTAATGGCTGCTTCTGTAAGCACCCGGGTTGTTTCCTGGAAGGATGCCGCCGACAGGAAGGAGTCGGTCGCCAGTGAGGCTTTGGTAATGCCCAGCAGCACCGGGCGGGCCGTGGCCGGCTGGCCTCCTTTGGCAATGGTTCTGGCGTTTTCCTCTTCAAAATCGAAGACATCTATCAATCCGCCGGGCAGCAGCTCGGTATCGCCGGGGTCTTCCACTTTGACCTTGCGCAGCATCTGGCGAACCATGACTTCGATATGTTTGTCGTTAATATCAACACCCTGCAGCCTGTAAACCCTCTGTACTTCATGGACCAGGTAGAGCTGAACACCCTTCAACCCCTTTATCTTCAGCATGTCATGCGGGTTAACAGAACCCTCGGTAAGTTCATCTCCGGCCGAAACAGTCAGTCCGTCTTTTACCTTTAGACGGGCTCCGTAAGGTACCTGATACGTATTACGTTCGCCGTCATCATTTACAATCTCGATTTCTCTGCGGCCTTTAACTTCCTGGATTTTGACCTGGCCGTCAGTTTCGGCTATAACTGCCTGGCCCTTAGGCTTTCTGGCTTCGAAAAGTTCCTCTACCCTAGGGAGACCCTGGGTAATATCGTCCCCGGCGACCCCACCGGTGTGGAATGTCCTCATGGTCAGCTGGGTCCCCGGTTCGCCGATGGACTGGGCTGCGATGATGCCAACCGCTTCCCCGATATCTACCTGGCGCCCGGTGGCCAGGTTACGGCCGTAGCATTTCTTGCATACGCCGTATCTGGTCTTACAGGTCAGCACAGACCGTATTTTTATCTTATTGAGGCCGGCAGCCAAAACCTTTTCGGCCGCATTTTCGGTAATCTCTTCATTGGCCGGGACCAAAACCTCGTTGGTCTCAGGGTGTACAATGTTGTCAGGGGCAACCCTGCCGATAATCCTGTCTTCCAGTTTCTCGATAGTTTCGTTGCCGTCCTTGATTTCATCAACGTCAATACCATTGCTGGTTCCGCAGTCATCTTCACGAACGATTACATCCTGGGCCACATCAACCAGCCTTCTGGTGAGGTAACCTGAGTCAGCGGTCCTGAGAGCGGTATCCGCCAGACCCTTCCTGGCCCCGTGAGTGGAGATGAAGTACTCCAGTACGGTAAGGCCTTCCCGGAAGTTGGCCTTGATGGGGAGGTCGATAATCCGCCCGGAAGGGTCAGCCATAAGGCCCCGCATTCCGGCCAGCTGCCTGATCTGCTGGATATTACCCCGTGCTCCCGAGGTTGCCATCATGTATACGGGGTTAAACCTGTCCAGTGTTTTCAGCAGGGCTTCGGTTACCTTTTCGGTGGCATCGTTCCAGGTTTCGATTACCTTCTGGTAACGTTCCTCCTCAGTAATGAGACCTCTGCGGTACTGCAGTTCAATGGTTTCTACGTTCTTTTCAGCGCTCGCGAGAATCTCTTTCTTCTGCTCCGGTATTGTAATATCAGTAATACCGATGGTTACACCGGCCCTGGTAGCAAAGGAATAGCCCAGTTTCTTCAGACCGTCCAGGAGGGACGCTGTTTTAGCATAGCCCAAATCCCGGTATGCCCTGGCCACGATATTCCCCAGAACTTTTTTGCTGGCGATTTCATTTATAAACCCAAGTTCAGCGGGGATTACTTCATTAAACATAATCCTGCCTACGGTAGTCTCCAGCATTGTCCCGTCATCCACTTTAACCTTAACCCTGGCATGCAGGGCGGTGTTGCTTGTCCGGTATGCCATAACAGCTTCGGATGGATCGCGGTATATACTGCCTTCGCCTAAAGCGCCCTGCTTCTCAAGTGTCAGGTAGTAGCACCCGAGAACCATGTCCTGGGTGGGAATGGCCACAGGGCGACCGTCTTTGGGGTTAAGGATATTATGGGCTGACAGCATCAGAAGCCTCGCTTCGGCTTGGGCCTCAGCAGAGAGCGGCACGTGAACGGCCATCTGGTCGCCGTCGAAGTCGGCATTATAGGCTGTACAGACCATAGGATGAATTTGAATGGCCTTTCCTTCCACCAGTACCGGCTCAAATGCCTGAATGCCCAGCCTGTGCAGGGTGGGCGCCCGGTTGAGCAATACGGGGTGCTCCTTAATAACCTCTTCAAGGACATCCCAGACCTCAGGGCGGACACGTTCAACCATTCTCTTGGCGCTCTTGATATTATGGGCAAACCCGTCATTAACGAGTTTTTTCATCACAAATGGCTTAAAAAGCTCCAGGGCCATTTCCTTAGGCAGCCCACACTGGTGCAGCAAAAGCTCGGGACCTACCACGATAACGGAACGACCGGAGTAGTCAACCCGCTTTCCTAAAAGGTTTTGGCGGAACCGACCCTGTTTCCCCTTAAGCATATCACTGAGGGACTTTAACGGCCTGTTGCCGGGACCTGTAACCGGGCGTCCACGCCTCCCGTTATCGATAAGGGCGTCAACCGCTTCCTGTAGCATCCTTTTTTCGTTGCGGACAATAATATCAGGAGCTCCCAGGTCAAGCAGCCTTTTCAGTCTGTTATTCCTGTTGATTACCCGGCGGTAAAGGTCATTCAGGTCAGACGTGGCGAAACGGCCACCATCGAGCTGAACCATCGGGCGCAACTCGGGCGGGATTACGGGGATTACGTCCATGACCATCCAATCTGGCCGGTTGCCTGACTTACGGAGAGCCTCAACTACCTCTAGGCGCCTGATAGCCCGCACCTTACGCTGGCCGCTGACCTCTTTCAGTTCCTGGCGGAGTTCACTGGACAGTTCTTCCAGTTCTATCTCCTCCAGAAGTTTTTTGATGGCTTCCGCTCCCATGCCGGCTTTAAAAAGATTGCCGTATTTTTCACGATACTCCCTGTACTCGGTCTCAGTCAGCAGCTGCTTTTTCATCAGGGGAGTCTCGCCGGGTTCAATGACTATATAGGAAACAAAGTAAAGCACTTTTTCCAGGGAACGGGGCGACATATCCAGCAAAAGCCCCATCCGGCTTGGTATACCTTTGAAATACCAAATATGGGATACCGGGGCGGCCAGTTCAATATGGCCAAGCCGCTCCCGCCTAACTTTGGATCTGGTTACTTCAACACCGCAGCGGTCACAGACGATACCCTTATATCTAACACGTTTATATTTACCGCAGTGGCACTCCCAGTCCCGCGTGGGGCCAAATATCCGCTCGCAAAACAAACCGTCACGTTCCGGCTTTAAGGTCCTGTAGTTTATCGTTTCAGGTTTCTTTACTTCACCGCTGCTCCATGCCCTTATCTGTTCCGGGGAAGCCAAACCGATGCGCATCCGGTCAAAATTATTTACATCTAACAAAGGGGCACTCTCCCTTCACCGTCTTAGTGTGGTCAAGCAATGTCAGGGTTTTAGACCTCATCATCATCATCTTCTTCTTCTTCATTGGCCTCCGGTGCGAATTCGAAATCGTCCAGGAAGGACTCGTCGAAATCCTCCAGCTCGTCATCATCCTCTTCAACCTGGGCGTAACTTTCTTCGCTTACAGGTTCACCCTGGATATCGATGCCGAGTTCCTTGGCGGCCTCGCTGACATCCTCTTCAACCTCTTTGATTTCGATCTCTTCGTCGGCTTCGGAAAGCACCTTGACATCAAGACCGAGACTTTGCAGTTCCTTGATTAGAACCTTAAACGACTCGGGAACCCCCGGCTCAGGAACATTCTCACCCTTGACGATGGCTTCGTAGGTTTTGACGCGACCTACTACATCGTCAGACTTGACAGTCAGGATCTCCTGCAGGGTATAGGCAGCACCATACGCCTCTAATGCCCATACCTCCATCTCCCCAAACCTCTGTCCGCCAAACTGGGCCTTCCCGCCCAATGGCTGCTGGGTAACGAGTGAATACGGGCCTGTTGACCTGGCATGGATCTTATCATCAACCAGGTGAGCCAGTTTCAACATATATACGTACCCTACCGTGATGGGGTTATCAAATGGATCGCCTGTCCGGCCATCATAGAGGACGGTCTTGCCGTTGGGCGGTAGCCCTGCCTTTTGCAGGGTTTCCAGAACGTCATCCTCCGTGGCCCCGTCAAATACCGGGGTGGCTACATGGATGCCCAGCGTTTTGGCGGCCCATCCGAGGTGAGTCTCCAGCACCTGGCCCAGGTTCATCCGGGACGGTACACCGAGGGGATTGAGAACAATCTCTATCGGCGTCCCGTCAGGCATAAACGGCATATCCTCTTCGGGCATTATCCTGGCGATAACGCCTTTGTTACCATGGCGTCCGGCCATTTTATCCCCTTCCGAGATCTTTCTCTTCTGGGCAATGTAAACCCTGACCAACTGGTTAACACCTGGAGCCAGTTCATCTCCGTTTTCCCTGGAGAACACTTTGACATCCACAATTTTGCCCGCTTCACCGTGGGGAACGCGCAGGGACGTATCTCTAACTTCCCTGGCTTTCTCACCAAAGATGGCTCTTAGGAGACGCTCCTCAGCTGTCAGCTCTGTTTCGCCCTTGGGGGTCACCTTGCCGACCAGGATGTCACCGGGCCTTACATCAGCCCCTACCCTTATGATACCGCGATCATCAAGGTCTTTAAGGACATCCTCCCCAACATTGGGAATATCCCGGGTGATTTCCTCAGGACCGAGTTTGGTGTCCCTGGCATCACACTCATACTCTTCTATATGAATTGAAGTAAAATAATCTTCCCGAACCAGCTTGTCACTGACAAGGATAGCATCCTCGTAGTTATAACCTTCCCAAGGCATGAAAGCTACCAGCACGTTACGGCCCAGGGCCAGTTCTCCCTGATCGGTGGAAGGCCCGTCAGCAACAATATCTCCGGCTTCCACCCGGGAACCCTTGTTGACAATGGGTTTCTGGTTCATACATGTACCCTGGTTGGATCTCGTAAATTTCATCAATTTATATGCATCGGTTTCTCCGGCGTCGGTTTTAACAACTATTTCATCTGCAGTCACTTTATATATTGATCCGGAGTTCCTAGCCACTACCACTACACCGGAATCCTTGGCAGCTTTATGCTCCATACCGGTGCCGACCAGAGGGGCATCGGTCCTGAGCAGCGGCACCGCCTGCCGCTGCATGTTGGAACCCATCAGGGCGCGGTTGGCGTCGTCGTTTTCCAGGAAAGGTATCAACGCCGTAGCGATACTTACTACCTGCTTTGGCGAAACATCCATATAATCAACTTTCTCTGCGGTAACCACCATAATGTCGTGACCGTGCCGGGCGTTGACTTTACTGGTTACAAACCTTTTATCAGTATCAAGTTCGGCATTGGCCTGAGCAATAATGAAGTTATCCTCTTCGTCCGCCGTCAGGTATATAATCTCGTCGGTTACCTGTCCCTTTTCCTTGTCAACTCTCCTGTAAGGAGTCTCTATAAACCCGAACTCATTAATACGGGCAAAAGTACTGAGAGAACCAATCAAACCGATGTTTGGACCTTCCGGGGTCTCGATGGGGCACATCCGACCGTAGTGCGAGTGGTGCACGTCACGGACTTCAAAGCCCGCCCTTTCCCGGCTGAGTCCGCCTGGTCCCAGGGCGCTCAGACGGCGCTTGTGGGTAAGCTCTGCCAGCGGGTTGGTCTGGTCCATAAACTGCGACAGCTGGCTGCTGCCGAAAAATTCTTTGATGGCAGCCACAACCGGCCTGATATTTATAAGCACCTGAGGTGTGATAACATCGACATCCTGGATGGTCATCCGTTCGCGAACAACTCTCTCCATCCTGGACAGGCCGATGCGGAACTGGTTTTGCAGCAGTTCGCCGACTGACCTCAGCCTCCTGTTACCCAGGTGGTCTATATCGTCAACCCTTCCCTCGCCATCCATCAGCTTAAGCAGGTAACCGACGGTAGATGTAATATCTTTCGGGGTCAGGTTTCTGATTTCCGGAGCAACGTTAAGTTTCAGTTTTTTGTTTAGTTTATAACGACCGACACCTGCCAGGTCGTATCTCTTGGGGTCAAAGAAAAGCGTTTCCAGAAGGCTTCTGGCGCTTTCAACTGTAGGAGGCTCCCCGGGCCTCAGCCTCTTATAGATTTCGACCAGACCCTCTTCTTCGGAATCAGTATTGTCCCGTTCCAAGGTGGCTCTTATGCGCTCGTCATCACCAAACAGTTCCAGAACCTTGGCATCGGTGCCGTATCCGAGAGCCCTGACCAGCACAGTTGCAGGAAGTTTACGGGTTCTATCTATACGGACAAAAAGGTTGTCATTAACATCGGTTTCAAACTCCAGCCAGGCGCCCCTGTTTGGGATAATGGTGGCACTATAGAGCCTTTTGCCGCTGGTGTCGATTTGCTCGGCATAGTAAACACCGGGGGAACGGACAAGCTGGCTGACGATAACACGCTCGGCACCGTTAATAATGAAGGTTCCCTTTTCAGTCATGAGGGGAAAGTCTCCCATAAAGACTTCCTGTTCCTTGACCTCTCCTGTTTCCTTGTTAATCAAACGAACTTTGACCCTGAGGGGTGCGGCATATGTAACGTCTCTTTCTTTACAGTCTTCCACGGTATACTTGGGGTCCCCAAGAGTGTAGTCGACAAACTCCAAAATCAGGTTGCCGGTGAAATCCTGAATAGGTGAAATGTCATAGAACATTTCGCGCAAACCCTCTTTGAGAAACCAGTCATAGGAATTCTGCTGGAGTTCAATCAGGTTGGGCATTTCCAGAACTTCTTGGATCTTTGCGTAACTCCATCTCTCCCGCTTCCCCACCTTGATCGGATAAACCATTAAGAACTTCACCCCTTACAAAGACTTAGAAACCAAGCTTTTTCAGTTTTTGAAAACAAACATTTAAAAGCAAGGCTTATTTCTAAACCTCGCTTTATACCTTTTTGTATAAACATTTCTCTATCAAATAATAAATTCCATACGGCATCTATCAATTTATTATTCCCTCAAAACCGGGGCAATATGCATAAACCATATATTGTTTCAGCTGATATTTTTGTCCTGGCAAGCACTGCCATCAATGTAATGCATTATATAATGCTAGCACAAACATGTATTAATGTCAAGAATAATCAAAACATACTGCAGTCTAAACATTTTCGGGGGGACATGCCCCCCGATTTCCTGATTTCTCAAGCCTGCTTACTTAATTTCGACACCTGCACCGGCTTCGGCGAGTTTTGCCTTGATGGATTCGGCTTCATCTTTGCCGATTTTCTCTTTAACAGGCTTAGGAGCCCCGTCAACAAGGTCCTTGGCTTCTTTGAGGCCCAGACCGGTGATTTCGCGCACAATCTTGATCACATTAATCTTCTTCTCCCCGGCGCCGGTAAGAATTACGTCAAATTCGGTCTGTTCTTCCTCAACGGGAGCAGCGGCTCCTGCGGCAGGCATAGCGGCTACAGCAGCCACGGGAGCGGCAGCGGAAACACCAAACTCATCCTCAAATGCTTTTACCAGCTCAGCAAGTTCCAGTACGGTCAGACCTTTTACAGCTTCTAAAATTTCATTAACTTTGGACATTCTTTTTTCCTCCTTAATCATTCATAAATTATTTAAATTGATAAAATTAATGTTGATTTACAATTTACGCCTCTGCTTCTTTCTTTTCCCTGATAGCATTAAGAGCATAAACAAAGTTGCGCAGCAGGCCCTGCATCGCTCCGGCAAAACCATACATCGGGGATTGCATAGCCCCCAAAACCTTGGCCAGCAGGACTTCTCTCGGAGGCAGATCAGCCAATGCCTTAACTCCCTCCATGTCGATGACCTTGTTTGCGAGAATGCCGCCTTTTATCTCCAGAGCCTTATGAGCCTTGGCAAATTCGGCCAGAATCTTGGCCGGGGCTACCGGGTCATCGTTCCCAAAGGCTATTGCGGTGGGCCCTTCCAGGTAGGGGTCAAGACCTTCCAGTCCTATATCCCTGGCTGCGATCCGCACCAGCGTATTTTTAAGTACTTTGAATTCAACTCCGACTTCTCTCAGCTTATTGCGCAGCTCTGTGGCTTCAGCTACATTAAGTCCCCGGTAGTCAGTCAAAACCGCACCCTGAACCTTCTGGAGCCGGTCTCTGATTTCCGCTACAACCTGTTTCTTAGCTTCGAGGTTAAGCAAGTATATTCCACCTCCTTTTGGATAACCCTTTTGAGCAGTTTAGGGTGTATGACCTGAAAAAAATGAAGGCCGCGGTAGACATGCCGCGGCCGAAAATATAAAGCTATTTTCAGAACCCAGCCTCGGTTGGCATGTTTAAGCCCTATGGCGCCAACTATCTATAGCTCAATGCAGGTTATAAAATTTGACAAAAATCATTATACACAGATACCAATAAAAAGTCAATATCTTAGTGAGTCTTCAGCGGGCTAATTTTAATGCCGGGACCCATTGTAGATGAAACAGTAATACTCTTCAGGTAAGTCCCCTTGGCAGCGGCGGGTTTTGCCCTGACCAGGGTATCAACGAGAGTCTGGAAGTTCTCATTAAGCTGCTCGACGCTAAAGGAAACCTTACCGATAGGGGCGTGAATAATGCCCGCCTTGTCAGTCCGGTATTCGATTTTACCTGCTTTGACTTCCTTTACCGCTCTTTCCACGTCAAAGGTAACAGTACCTGTCTTGGGGTTGGGCATCAGGCCTCTGGGACCGAGGATACGCCCAAGTTTACCTACTGCGCCCATCATATCGGGTGTGGCTACGGCTACATCAAAATCCATCCAGCCACCCTTGATTTTTTCGATCATATCTTCGGCGCCAACGTAATCGGCGCCTGCATTTTCAGCTTCCTTGTGTTTCTCACCCTTGGCGAATACCAGTACCTTAGCCGTTTTACCGGTACCGTTAGGTAAAACCACCGCTCCCCTGACCTGTTGGTCAGCGTGCCTGGGGTCTACCCCAAGCCTGAAGGCAACTTCGACAGTCTCGTCAAACTTGGCCGGAGCAACTTTTTTTACCAGGGATATGGCTTCGGTGGGCTCCATTAAAACAGAGCGATCAATCTCTTTGGCAGCATCCTGATATTTTTTGCCATGTTTCGGCATGATTGTAACCTCCTTTGTGGTATAGCGGAATTCTCCTCCCACTATTATAGCGGCCGATAGCTATTTGTCCGATGGCTAACCGCCACTAAGTCTCCCACTTCTTAAGTGGGAGACAAGTGGCGCTAAGCCCCTGGATAAGTCAACTAAACTTCAGGTGGGGTTTAAAACCCCGCCTGAAGTAAGTTTCCTTTATGCTTCGATCTCAATTCCCATACTGCGGGCAGTCCCTTCAACCATTCTCATGGCAGCTTCGACACTTGCCGCATTAAGGTCTTTCATCTTTAACTCAGCAATTTCCCGGACTTTATCCCGTGATAATTTGGCAACCTTGACCTTGTTGGGCTGGCCTGAAGCGGTTTCAATTCCTGCGGCTTTCTTCAGCAGTACAGCGGCAGGCGGGGTTTTACACACAAAGGTAAATGACCTGTCTTCATATACTGTAATCTCAACAGGAATAATCAGTCCGGTCTGATTAGCAGTCCTTTCATTATATTCTTTACAGAATTGCATAATGTTGACACCATGCTGACCAAGAGCCGGACCAACAGGAGGAGCCGGGGTAGCCTTACCTGCAGCAACCTGCAATTTAATCATACCTACTACTTTTTTTGCCATTACTTCTTACACCTCCTTATATACAAATGTGGTAGAACGGGCAAAGCCCTCCCACTTTAGAGCGATGCTAAACATTTTCGACCTGAGAATACTCAAGTTCAACGGGGGTTTCACGGCCAAACATGGAAACCCTGACTTTTATCTTACCTTTTTCGGGATGAATTTCTTCTATTGCACCGATAAAGTTCTCAAACGGCCCGGCGATAACCCGTACGTTTTGGCCGACATCGAACGCCAGCTTGGGCCTGGCTTCATCCACACCCATCTGCCTCAATATCTGGCGGGCTTCCGATTCATGAAGAGGTATGGGCTTGGTTCCTGAGCCAACAAATCCGGTTACTCCGGAAGTGTTCCTCACCAAGTACCAGGAATCGTCGGTCATAACCATTTCCACCAACACATACCCGGGAAATACCTTGCGTTTGGAGATTTTCTTTTTACCGTCTTTAATTTCGACCTCATCTTCCATGGGTACCAGAATTCTAAAAATCTTGTCACCCATGTTCATGGACTCTACCCTTTTTTCAAGATTGGCTTTAACCTTATTTTCGTAACCGGAATAAGTATGTATAGCATACCACTTTTTGTTGTGTTCAATGTTATTATCCATAACACAAGGGACCTTGGAAAAGGCCCCTCACCCCCTCAGAGATCTATTTAGGGATTATAACTTCAAGAAGTTTCCCTAATATCGAATCAACTGCAAAAATCAATACTGCCACAAAAATAACTGCTACCAGCACAACCCCTGTAAAACTTACAAGTTCGCGCCGGTTGGGCCAATGAACCTTTTTCAGTTCAGACCATGCGCCTTTGACAAATTTCTTTAATTTTCCAATAGACTGCTTTCCGGCCGCAACCGGGACTTTGCTCACACCCTGTCCTTTGGCGGGCGGACTATCTTTCTTTACAGGGAGCTTTTTAATCTCACCCTTGGCTGCAGCAGTATTCTTGGTCTTTTTCGGTGTATCGTTTTTTTTATTAACGGGTTGTTTCTTGTCCACCGGCTGTTTTTTTTCGTTTTCATTTTTTACAACCGGTTCCTGATCAGTATCAACCATATTCTCCCACACATCCTTAACACTATTTCCCATGTGGTCCAAGCGAAATTTTATTAAAGTATTTCCTTAATAATTATTACTTGGTTTCCTTATGAGTAGTATGAGTCTTACAGGTTCTGCAGTATTTCTTAGCTTCGATTCTTTCCGGGTTGTTTTTCTTATTCTTGTTGGTCTGGTAATTTCTATTTTTGCACTCAGTGCATGCAAGGGTAATTCCTATTCTCACCTATAACACCTCCCAAGCGGATGCAATTAGCAGTGTTGAGCCACAAAACCGTTTCCGGGCAACAAAAATAAACCCGTTTTGCCGGTTACCTTAACAATTTATCATAATTCAAATTAACTGTCAATAGCTTCATCCAAAAGGTGGTTGAGATACCGATATAAGTCTTTATCCCGTCTCTTAGCAGAATAATTATAGTCTACCTGATTTTTCATGATTTATAACTGCCTGTTTTACTTTTCTATTGTCTCCCCCTGTTGGTCAATAAACCCCGCTGCCTTTGAGCAGCGGGGTTTATTTTGTTTTTCTAATGAGCAGTTTGCGCAGCAGACCTACCGATTTCACTGGTCACTGGTCACTGGTCACTGGTCACCGGCCACTAGCTAGCCACTATTCGCTGATCGAGCTTACAACACCGGCGCCAACAGTCCGGCCACCCTCACGGATAGCGAAGCGGAGACCTTCCTCGACGGCGATGGGAGTGATTAGTTCGATGGTTACTTTGATGTTGTCTCCGGGCATTACCATTTCTACACCTTCCGGCAGATGAGCCACACCGGTTACATCAGTAGTCCTGAAGTAGAACTGTGGGCGGTATCCGTTGAAGAACGGAGTATGGCGGCCACCTTCTTCCTTGG
>Ga0074195_1001281_pt1 | contig 36678 bp, 44 predicted proteins | sample EPASupsiteHSE623_FD_64525 | JGI IMG/M metagenome (GOLD analysis project Ga0074195, IMG submission 64525) | Bioremediated contaminated groundwater from EPA Superfund site, New Mexico - Sample HSE6-23 | ecosystem: Environmental > Aquatic > Deep subsurface > Groundwater > Contaminated ... | reverse complement strand
TCTCCATAAAGTTATGTTTTGTTTGTTATAGCTCTTCTTTTTTTACTTCTCTTTAATCTCGATACACTCATCATCATTCAGTTTTCAAAGACCTTCTCGCACTCTCCCTCGTCGGGCGTGCTTTTTTATTCTACCACTTGCAAACTACGTTTGTCAACAGTTAAATCGACTTTTTTAGGATTCATTTGTTTTGTGGATTTTAGTCCAGCTCTTTTGGGAGTGACCTTTATCATTCTATCGTATTTAAAACTTAAAGTCAATACTTTTGATAACAAAATTTGATGTCGTTTTTTAAGGTGTCATAATGGCTTTAAAAAGCCCTCAAGTGTCTTTGAAGGCTTGAAGTTCAAACTGATAAAAAGAATGAAATCAAAGAAAAAGGGATGAAGCCATCATCCCTGTATGAGTCTAATGATGTCGTTGTATGTGACAAAGACGAATAAACCGATAAGAAGGAAGAACATGATGTTATTGATCGTGTTTTCGATCTTGCGGTTCAGTGGTTTACGTGTGATGGCTTCAACGCCGAGGAAGACAAGACGTCCACCATCAAGAGCAGGAATAGGCATGAGATTGAGTAGTCCGATATTGATTGATAAAAATGCTGTGAAACTTAAAATGGACAGAAAGCCTTGTCGTGTCGTCTGAGAAACAAGACCAAAGATGCCTACTGGACCAGATAAATCACCTAAACCTAAATTCTCATGTCGATCGAAAAGAAGTCCTAATGTGTTCAACACCTGGCTGACATTGCTACCAACTTCTTTGAAGGGGTAGAGCAGGGTGTATCCTAGATTAAACGATGATGTGGGTGATATACCGAGTTGAAAAACAAGCCCTTGATATCCAAGTTTGATCAATGCACGTTCACTAATCATATCATACGTTGTTTCTCGTTCAACACCTTCTCTTAAATAGGTGATTGTCAGCGTTCCTGCGGTGTTATCGCGAAAGAACTGAATGATATCGTCCCAATCATCGATAGCAACCTTAATATCACCGATTGAAAGATGTGTGATGATATCCTCAGCTTGAAGATCACCTTGAGTGGTTGCACGACCCGATGCCTGACCAACAATCGCTTGATCGGTGTAGCGTATGCCATCCGATGTCACATTGGTGAACCCTGCAGTTTGAATAATCACGATGACCGAAGTGGATGCGTTGAATGTTTCATCCTCACGCGCATAAGATAAGGATAGATTAACGCTCGTTAAACTTCTCATCACAGACGATAAATCATTCCAGCTGGTGATAGGCTCACCGTTGATGTCAATGATATTATCACCAACTTGTAATCCTAAATCAGCTGCAGGTGATCCGACGCCTACAAAACTGATTTCACTTGAATCAAGATTGGGTTTCAAGACAAAGAATCCAACAATCAGAAATAGAATGAATGCTAAAATAAAGTTCATAAAGGGTCCAGCAAATATGACGAGGAAACGTTGCCACAACGTTTTACTTTCAAAGCTCTTTTCGTTGGGTGTGATCCACATTTCGCGCTTTTCAGATAGACGGTAGATGGCATCTCTTAATACCGATAGACGTTTAATGTCACCACCAATATCTAAATCGATATAGAGTGGATCAAAATCTTTTCCATATAAATCATATGCTCGAACCACACCGATCATATCACTTGGAATGGAATCGGTTAAATGGATATGAGTGACTTGACCTGATTGGTTGAGTTTGACTCCAATCACTTGGTCTTTTTTGATTAAAGCATCCGAAACAGCTTCTCCGGCCATGGAAACAAATCCACCAATTGGAATTGAACGAATGGAATAGACTGTTTCTCCGCGACGTGTTTGCCAGATGACTGGCCCCATCCCAATCGCAAATTCGTGACATAGTATTTTGGCGCGCTTAGCAAAATAGAAATGACCCAATTCATGGATGAGAATAATCACACCAAGAACGAGAATAAAGACAATTAAATTAAGTAAAAACATAGACTACCTCTTTTCATAACGGTGGAAGAGTTCTTGTTGAACATCATGGTCCGTCTGGATAATGGTTTCAAGTGTGGGATTTTGCTGATTTTTAAATGCATGTACGGTTTCAATGACGAGCCGTTCAATGTCTAGAAATGAGATTAACCCTTTAAGAAAGAGTTTGACTGCAGCTTCATTGCTGGCATTCATCACCGTAGGAAGTAGTCCACCCTCCATACCGACCTGATAGGCAAGTTCAAGGAGGGGATATCGTTTGAAATCCATTGGAGAAAAATGCATAGTCGTAAGTGTCAAATGCTTAGCATAAGATGGATGCTTCGGGTGGTAAAGTGCATAAGCTATCGGTATACGCATATCCGATGGTGAAAGACTAGCCTTGATAGTACCATCGTTGAAATAGATCAGACCATGCACAACTGATTCTTGATGAAGTACTGTTTCAATCTTGCTGTAGGGCAGATGAAATAGATGGTGTGCTTCAATCACTTCAAGCCCTTTATTCATCATTGTTGCACTATCGATGGTAATCTTAGCACCCATCGACCAATTGGGATGCTTGAGAGCATGCTCAACGGTGACATCACTGAGTTCATCTCGACTTAAATTGCGAAAACTTCCTCCACTCGCGGTGATGACGAGGTGATGCACATCGTGGATGGATTCACCTTTTAACAGTTGCCAAAGTGCAGAATGTTCACTATCAATGGGATAAAGGTGCACCCCATGAGTATCAATCAATGTGTTGATGATATCTCCTGCCATAACAAGGGTTTCCTTGTTTGCCAGTGCAATATCTTTTTTAGATTGGATGGCCAAAACAGTGGGCTTTAAGCCGGATGATCCTGAAAGTGCATTGATCAATAAACCTTGCTTAGGATAACTAGCAAGCGTCAAAAGACCTTCGTCACCCCACACAAAATGAATATGGGGATAACGTTTTTGATACATTGCAAGATGAGCTTCTTCTCTTAAGCATGCGATTTCAACCGAAAAGCGTTTTAGAATGTCATCATTGATGTTGTGGTGATGTGACAATGACACACCCACGAGTTGAAAGGATGATGAATCCTTTTCAATGACATCCAAGGTCTGCATTCCAATCGATCCTGCAGCTCCTAAAAGATAGAGATGTTTCATACGATAATGGCTGGGAATGCACGATAGATGAGAAGAAATACAGCGGTTAAGAACAGTGCAACAAACAAGACTGAATCAAAGCGATCGAGCAGTCCTCCATGACCGGGTAAAATGGTGCCAAAATCTTTAATGTTATAGGTCCGTTTAAGGCGTGAAGCAACGAGATCACCGATTTGTGCAAAAATGGTGCCTAAGAACGTGACTGGAACAATAATGAGTGCTTGAACCCATAGAGGGTTAGATTCTCCTAGAGATGAGAAATTATCAAGAAGGGTGAGTTCTCCTGTTGAGTTAAGCATATCGCCAAGCCATGTCCCCGGATAAAAAACGTATCCATAAAAGAGAGCAAATGATGATGCGATAATGGTTGCAATGACTGTGCCTGCGATGGCTCCTTCCCATGATTTTTTAGGTGAAATGTGTGGAGCCATTTTATGTTTACCAAACTTCATCCCAAATAGATAGGCAAAAATGTCGGTTGCTGATGTGATTAAGAAAAGGTAAACAATAAAACGCACACCGAGGAAACGCAAGATGACAATGGAAGCTGCACCGAGTCCAATATAGTTGACAATTGTTAAAGCTTTACCCACATCTTCTCCATTAAAATCTCTAAAAAGAACGAGAAACGAAAATAAGACGAGGGTGATGAGTGGTATGGTAATAGAAAGTGCCCCATTTGCTTGTAGGGGATTATGTTCAGGACTGCCTAAAACACCACCTACAGAAAAGAAGGTCGCCAAAGCGAGCAGTGATATCCCAATTTTTGGTAGAACTTGAAATTTCTTTTTGCTTTCATACATTCTGATCAGTTCATGTGCTGCAATGAGAACAAAGATAGACATCACCACTTGGAATAATTCGAGAAAAATCTCGATACTGACAATGGGGATGAGTATAGTGGCAAGAACTAGTCCGGTAATTAAACGATCTTTCATGATGACAATCCTCCAAAACGACGCTGACGTTTTTGATAGCTTTTCAGTGCTTTAATGAGCTGTTTTTCGTTAAAAGCTGGCCAATGTACTTTTGCAAAATAGAACTCTGCATAAGCAACTTGCCATAATAAAAAATTAGATAGTCGCATTTCACCACTCGTTCGGATGAGTAAATCAACCGGTTCTTTCACCATAAGTTCTTTTTCAAGTGATGCGGGAGTAAGTGGTTGTGTTGCACGGTTAGCAGCTGTTATGATTTCATCATAAGCACCATAATCAGCACAAATAGTGAGTTCAAATCCAGTGTAGTCTTTTGTTTTCGCTTCGATATCTTCAATCACGTCGAGCAGTTCTTTTGAGAAACGATCACGTCGACCTGCAAATGTAATTTTATAATCGATTTCTTGGATACGATGTTTATTTTCATGGTACATCTCAATCGGTTTGGTCATCAAATAATGAACTTCATCTTCAGGTCTCTTCCAGTTTTCGGTAGAAAATGCATAGACTGAAAGTTTTTGAATTCCCCATTTTTTACATGCTTTCGCGACAGAAAATAGGTTTCTTCCGCCCATATAATGTCCAAAAGACCGGGGTTGTCCCAGTTTTTTTGCCCAACGGCCATTACCATCGAGAATGATTGCGAGATGTTTGGGTATATTGGATAATGTCATGATTGGTCTAATCGACCATTCACCTCAATTTTCTTAGGAGACATTCTCCTACTTTTTACATTATACATGATTTTTATCAACCTGAGGTAGGTAAACACCGTTTTAATACATTTACCCAAAATGCTAAGAAAAAAACCGTATCTCACGAGAGATACGGCTTGATGTTAAATTTTGAGAAGATCTTCCGACTTAAACTTCACTTCATCATCGACTTTTTTGACGAATTTATCGGTTAAATCTTGAATGTCTTGAAGATAACCTTTTTCGTCATCTTCGGGTAAGTCAAGGCGTTTAATGTGCTCGTTGCCATCGCGACGAACGTTTCTAACGCCTACTTTTGCATGTTCACCCAGCTTCTCAACTTCCTTAACCAAATCACGACGTCGTTGTTCAGTCAGTGGTGGTAGAATCATGCGTAAACCTACGCCATCATTTTGAGGATTAATGCCAATATCTGAGGCTTGAATAGCGTGTTCAATAGCTTTGAGCACGGAGCGATCAAAAGGTTTAATGTAGAGTTGATTAGCTTCGGGAACAGAGATACCAGCCACCTGTTTAAGTGGTGTTTCTGCACCGTAATAATCGATGGTGATTCGGTCTAAAATCGCAGGATTTGCGCGACCTGTACGAACGGTTGCAAATTCCTTTTTCAAGACTTCAAGCGTCTTGGTCATATGGTCTTCACATTCCATCACAATTAAATCAGCTTGTTCATGATTCATTTATTTTTCCTCCCATTTAACTAAGGTTCCAATCGGTTCCTGTAAAACGGCTTTCTTCATGTTACCATAGGTATTCATGTTGAAAACGAGAATGTCAATTTTATTTTCACGGCATATCGAAGCAGCGGTTTGATCCATAACTGCTAATTTTTGTTGAAGGACTTGTTCCTGTGATAATTCGGTAAACATGGTCGCATCGACATGTTTTCTGGGGTCTTTATTGTAGACTCCTTCAACACCATTTTTTGCCATCAGGATGATATCTGCATTCAGTTCTGCAGCACGCAATGCAGCTGCAGTGTCAGTAGAAAAGAATGGGGATCCAGTTCCTCCAGCAAAGATGAGAACGCGCCCTTTCTCAAAATGACGCATTGCGCGTCTTCTGATATAAGGTTCAGCAACGGCTGAAACAGGTAAAACGGTCATCACGCGTGTCGGAACCATGATTGATTCCAAAGCGTCCTGCAAGGCTAAACTGTTCATGATTGTTCCGAGCATGCCCATGTAATCGGCTTGTGCACGATCCATACCGAGTTCTTCTCCGGTTTTACCACGCCAAAGATTACCTGCACCTACAACAATCCCTACTTGAACACCGAGCTCATAGATTTCTTTGATTTCGGTGGCAATTCCCTTCACTGTAATCGGATGAATCCCATAGGTTCCATTGCCTTTCAGTGCTTCACCACTCAACTTTAAGATGATTCTTTGGTACATATGCCACACCCCTCAAAAGATTATTTACGAACCTGTGCCATGACTTCAGCTGCGAAATCTTCCTGCTTCTTTTCAATACCTTCGCCGACTTCGAGACGGATAAAGTTTAAGACTTGATTCTTGTTATTCTTGAGGTATTCACTGACCTTGATGTCAGGATCTTTAACGAATCCTTGATCGACAAGGCAGATGTCTTGAAGGTATTTATTCAAACGACCGATGACCATTTTGTCAACGATGTTTGCTGGCTTACCTTCTTGAAGTGCTTGTTGGGTTAATACATGTTTTTCATGTTCAAGTGTTTGTTGATCGACTTGGCTGCGATCGAGATATTGAGGTTTTTGTGCTGCGATGTGCATTGCGATATCTTTGGCAACCTCTTCTTGGTTAGAAGCTAATACTGCAAGCACAGCGATGCGTCCACCCATATGTTTGTAGGCACCAAAACCTTGTGTTGGTTGCTTGGTCACACGTTTCACACGGCGTAAAGAAATCTTTTCACCGATGGTTGCTGTTGCATCAGCAAGCAATGTTTCAATGGTCTTTCCTTGAACCACTAGATTTAAGGCTTCTTCATCGGTCTTGATATCCGATTTGACGAGCGCTTGACCTACAGCTTCAATTAATTCTAAGAACTGTGCGTTTTTTGCGACAAAGTCTGTTTCTGAATTGAGTTCATAGATGACCGCTTCATTGCCTGATACAACGACTGAACATAAACCTTCTGCAGCGATACGACCTGCTTTTTTAGCAGCTTTCGCAATTCCTTTTTCTCTTAAGTAATCAATAGCTTTTTCCAAATCACCTTGGGTATGTTCCAAGGCACCTTTGCAGTCCATCATCCCTGCGCCAGTTTTTTCTCTTAATTCTTTCACCATTTGTGCTGTTATTGCCATGGGTAAATCCTCCTTTAGGTTCACTTCTATTATATGTTATTTTGATAAAATAAAGGGGATAAATTATCCCCTTTTTAGCATTTTATTTGAGTGCTTCAATGAGTTCTGCTTTTTTAAGGGTTGAAGTACCGGTTATGCCGCGTTCTTTTGCAAGTGTACGCAGTTCAGCAACAGTCATTGCCTCAAGTTCTTCTGCAGTTAATCGAGCTTCGACGACAACTTCTTCAGCGGCTGCGACTTGAACTTCTTCAACTTCAACAACTGCTTCTTTTTGTCTCACAGGTCTTTCCGTTCTCTCTGGTCTTTCTGTTCTTTCTCTCTTAGGTCCTGCAGAGGTAATCGGTTCGTCTTCAAATTTTTCTACGACGCCACCTTGTGCTTCAATGACAGCATTACCCATGACCCATGCGATAAGTTTAACGGCGCGAATAGCATCGTCGTTCGCAGGAATGATGTAATCAACATCATCAGGATCACAGTTGGTATCAACGATACCGAATACTTTGATGCCTAGTTTACGCGCTTCAAGAATCGCGTTCTTTTCTTTGCGTGGATCAACGATGAAGATAGCTTCTGGAACTTTCTTCATTTCTTTGATTCCGCCTAAGAACTTTTCGAGTCTTTCGCGTTCATGCTTGAGTTGTTGAACTTCTTTTTTGGGAAGTTTTTCAAAAATGCCATCTGTTTCCATCTTGTAGAGATCTTGTAATCTCTTGATCCGACGACGAATGGTCTTGAAGTTGGTCAGTGTACCACCGAGCCATCTTTGATCAACATAGTATTGACCTGTACGGTTAGCTTCTTCTTTAACCGCTTCTTGTGCTTGCTTCTTAGTACCAATGAAAAGTACCTTTCCGCCTTCTTGAACGATGTTGAAAAGTGCTTGATATGCCTTTTCGATTTCTTCAGCTGTCTTCTTTAAGTCAATGATATAAATACCATTACGTGCAGTGAAGATGTAGGGTGCCATTTTAGGATTCCAACGACGTGTCGCATGTCCAAAATGTACGCCTGATTCCAATAATTGTTTCATTGAAACGACTGCCATGTTTTAGTTCTCCTTTTCGTTTTTCTTCTGCACCACTATGTATCCTCCACCCAATGGGCACTTGGTGGACCAAACATGATGCATGCTTATTTTCATAGCCTTATTAAATATAACATATTTAGGGTTCATTTGCAAGTCAATACATGTTGAAAAATGATAAAAGAGCGGTTAAATCCCATGCCCAGATGATCCAAAGCCGCCTTTTCTTTCGTTTGAACGTGCTTGATCATCGGTTGTTTTAAGGTAATGCATGAAAATGCCCTGCGCAATACGTTCACCTTTTTTGATGATGACTGGGTTGTCTGTCATGTTCATGAGTGGGATCATGATGTGACCTTCATTGTCCTGATTGCCATAATAATCAGCATCGATCACACCCACAGAATTTGACATCATCAATCCTCTTTTTATAGCCAGTGAAGAACGAGGAAAGATGAAGAGAGCTTCGTCTTTTTGCATCATCACCTTAAGTCCGGTTGGGATCAGTTTTATCTGTTTGGGTTCGATGATAACCTCTTCAATCGACGATAAATCATAGCCTGCTGAACTTTCGGTTGCGCGCATGGGAATGGTGGGATTAAGATGGGCAAATGAAGTAACAATTTCAAATTTTCTCATGGATAATCATCTCCTTTAAGTATTTGAGAATATAGCTTTCGCGAATGAGAACTGTTTTAAGTCCTCGTTGTTGATGACGTTCATCGTGTTGTCGATTTTGATTGTGTACGAGTGCATCATCAATGGATACATAGCGTGGTTCAAGACCATGAAGTGCTTCACGCATCATCAAGTTTTGCGTCGATGTTGATAGGATTCTCACGTGATAATACCGTGAGGTTTGTAAATAGCATGATGCTAAATCATGAAGACCATAGCGCAATTCTTCCATAGCCCCTATGTAAGAGATGACTTCAATTTCATCGGCACCAATCTCTTCCTTTAATTCACGTTTGAGGGCATCGTGGTCGGTTTCACCCCATTTAATGCCACCACCTGGAAATGTATAATCATCAAAAAGATGAGAATAGACCATGAGTACATGGTGATCTTGACCAAGAATGACAGCGCGAACGGTTTGTCTAATCTTGGTCTCTTGGGTAATGGTTAAATCATCTTCAATCACACGAGGTCCAAGCATCATGATTTTTTCACCATCCTAGGATGGGCTTGTTTGTATTTTGCTTTCAGTGTTTCACTGGAAACATGGGTGTAGATTTGTGTGCTCTTTAAATGTTCGTGTCCAAGTAGTTCTTGAACAACACGCAAATCAGCACCGTGATTGAGAAGCGTCGTCGCAAATGCATGTCTGAGCATATGAGGATGAAGTTTATAGGTTTCACCTGATTTTTTTAGAATATCTTGAATGATTTTTTGTAAACCTCTCACAGTTAAAGGAGAACCTTTGTAGTTGATAAAAACGTGTTCTGTTTGAATCATATTCCCTTTAGAAAGCAAAATAGGTCTTGTATATGTTAAATAATGTCTTAAATCTTCAATGAGTGTATGGTGAAGGGGAACATAGCGATCCTTAGAACCCTTACCATGGATTAAGATCTGCTCACGGTCGAGTTGAATATCGCGGATGGTCATCGCGATGATTTCGCTGGCTCGAAGTCCACAACTAAAAAGTAAATCCAAAAGTAGATAATTTCTCATGCCGCGTGGTTTCATGCGATCAATCGATTGAAAAAGATGATCAATCTCCTCATCTTGGATGATTTGAGGAAGTTTTTTGGGGACTTTGGGGGCATCAAGTGTTTCAAAGATGTTGATATCCATCGCTTTTTCATGGACTAAATATGCATAAAACATGCGAAGTGCAGAAATTTTACGTGCAATCGATTTGCGTGCATAGTTTTCTTGGTCAAGAAAGCTCAGATAATGACGACCTAAACGTTCTCTTCTAACATCTAGTAACCCATCAGCAAGCTCTTCACGTTTGATAAATGCTTCAAAATCCTTCACATCGCGAAGGTAACTTTTGACGGTGTTTTCAGCGTAATTGCGTTCAACTGAAAGATAGAGTTGAAAGGATTGGATAGGATCGTTCATTGGACCTCGATATGTTTTTTAAGAGCTTCGAGAGCTCGTTCAGCATAATATGCTTTACGCGACTTTTTCTTGTGGGTATGATTAAGGGGTGGTACGAGTCCCCAGTTGGCATTCATCGGAACAAAGGATGCATTCGGGGTTGAAATATAGTTCGCCATCGCACCGATCATGGTTTCAACAGGAAAGGGTATCATGGGTTTTTGTTGCACGTAGTTTGTCATCTGAATAGCAGCATTTAGACCGGATGCTGCGCTCTCAACATAACCTTCAACACCACTGATTTGACCGGCAAAAAAGAGGTTAGGATAGTCTTTCGTTTGATAGGTTGGATGTAACAATTTAGGTGATTCTAAATAGGTGTTTCGGTGCATGACACCATAGCGTAAAATCTCAGCGTTTTCAAGTCCTGGAATCATGCGGATAATTCGTTTCTGTTCATCCCAGGTGAGGTGGGTTTGAAAACCGACGATGTTGTACATCGTTGCTGCTGCATCATCTTGTCTAAGTTGTACGACGGCATAAGGTCTTTTTTTTCCTTCTTGTCCAAGCCCAACTGGTTTCATGGGTCCATAAAGGAGGGTTTCTCTACCTCGCTCAGCCATCTCTTCAAAGGGCATGCAACCTTCAAAAACGTTGTGTTCAAAACCTTTAATATCGACTTTTTTAGCTGAAATCACAGCATCATAAAAAGCATGATATTCATGTTCAGTCATCGGACAATTGATGTAAGCCGCTTCACCTTTGTCGTAGCGACTCTTAAGGTAAGCAATATCCATATTGATGGTTTTCGCATCAATAATCGGGGCAATCGCATCGAAGAAATGTAAGTGATCTAAATGAAATAGCTCTTGAATGCTTTTCGATAAAGCCTCGGATGCAAGAGGTCCTGCACAGATGATGGTGGGTTGATGAATATCAAGTGTTGTCACTTCTTGATGAATGACTTCAATGAAAGGATGGTTTTTGATATGATCTTCGATATATTGTGAGAAAAGATCGCGATCAACGGCTAAACTTGAACCCGCTGGAACCGATGCGTATTCTGCTGCACGCATGATCAGTGACCCCAGCATGCGCATTTCTTCTTTGAGCAGACCTACAGCGACCTGTTGATCATTCGAACGAAGTGAATTTGAACATACAAGTTCCGCAAAATGACCCGTCTGATGAGCCGGAGTCATGGTATGGGGACGCATTTCATAAAGTTTGACGTTGATGCCTTGTTCTGCGAGATAATAGGCTGCTTCTGAACCTGCAAGTCCCGCACCAATGATTGTTACCATGTTATCACCATTTTTATGATATCATAAAACACTTCTCCACGAGAAAAGAAAAAGCGTATCGCTACGCTTTGATCTCTTCTTTGACAAAGGTGTATCGTTCAATGAAGGGCAACAGTTTTTTGTGGATGTCTTTAACCATCGTAAAGATTAGGACTGCATTAAATGGAATCAAAACTAAACGAAGGATAAACCAAGCCATGGTCACTTCTCTTGGCCAATAAAAGAGCATAGCCAATGTGTTCGATATGTTCGCAACGGCATAGCTTAATAAGACAACCCACGCTAAGTTAAAAAGATTGAAGTGTTTATTCAGAATTAAGCCTGGGATAACACCCCACATGATGGGAGCCATTACAAATAAGGGAAGGTAATCTCCACCAAGGATAAGCATGCCAATCGCATCACCAACAAACCCCATGATACCACCATAGACGGGTCCTAAGATGATACCACCTAGGATGAGCGGAATCGCGTAGAAAGGTAGTCCAAAGTTTGGCATGTTGAGTATGAGTTTGAAGAAAACATCAATCACAATCGATACAGCGGTGAGTGATGCACCTAAAACGAGTTTTTGAAGCTGAACATTATTTTTCATCAAAAAAGACCTCCTTGTTGAGGTCCACTATAATCGCTTACAGCGGACGCACTAGAAAACCGCCACGTATGTGTTCGTTCTAACCCAACATCCCATGATTAGACACTTAACGCTTTCTAGTTACTCTGTAATCTCATTATATCAAAAGACTTATAAAATGCACGCAAAAAGAAAGATGTGCTTATAATTTCCAGTCTATCGGTTTCATCCCATGATTGAGAAGAAAATCATTGGTCTTTGAAAATGGTTTGGAACCAAAGAATCCACGGTGTGCAGAAAGTGGTGAGGGATGAGGTGCTTTGAGGATAAAATGACGCGAGATATCGATATGAAAAATGAATTGTTGGGCATGCGCGCCCCAAAGGATAAAAACGACTGGCGTTTCTTTTTTATTGATTTGTTTGACAACTTCGAGGGTAAACAATTCCCAGCCTTGGCGCTGATGGCTCATCGGTTGATGAGCAATAACGGTTAGTACTGTGTTCAATAAAAGCACACCTTGTTTTGCCCACGAGGTTAGATTTCCTGTCGTTGGGTAGGTTATGTTTAAATCATCACATAACTCTTGGTAGATATTTTTGAGGGAGGGAGGGTAATCACCCTGTTCAACACTAAACGATAAACCGTGAGCTTGGCCGATATTGTGATAGGGATCTTGCCCAATAATGACCACTTTTACCTCGTCATAAGGCGTCAGCTTAAAACACGCCATACGCTGTTCTTTTGGAGGAAGAATGCGATGTTTTTTGTCTTCTTCCTTAAGAAAAGTGACGAGTTTTTGAAAATATGGTTTTTGTAATTCAGTTTGAATCAGGTCGTCCCACGTCATTGGTTTGCCCCTTAGATTTTTTAATGTAGCGAATCAAGATGATGATAATGGTGACATTCAGAACAATTAATCCTAAAAAGATGGGATTTCTTACGATCACCATGGCGATGGTGATGATGATTCCAATCCATGGTATTACAAAGCTGACTTTCCCGATGATATCCTCTGTCGTGAGTTCAACGGGGTCCCCGTTGATATCACGCCATGTATCATAGGATCCGTTGTTGTGATATTTTGTGTAATCTTTGGTTTTGATGATGGTTTTTCCATCTTCTTCGGTGATTTCTGCGAGATAATGGGTCACTGTATTTTTTTGATAGATGGTATGTCCTTCATCATCTTGGTAAATCGTCGGTAGGTAGGTATAAAAGGTAATGATTTGTCCAACCTCAAGATCATCTTCATTAACTTTTGTCACAATCACTAAATCATTGACTTTAATTTCAGGTTCCATCGATGGCGAGACAACGACATATCCTTTAAATCCAAGAACATCCATCGTTTTCGATGGAAAAAGAAGTTCCATCATGAAAAAGGCAAAGAGAAAAGAGGCAAGCGTATAAAAGATGATATTACCGATGGTTTTCCATGTTTGATGTGTCATAAATCACCTAATAAAAGAACCTTTTTCAACGAAAAGGTTCACTTTTTATCTTTCTTTTGGGGGTCACGAATGGTGTAGTAATACACTAAACTGAGAATGATGGCTTCAACAATGAGAAGGGATACAAACCCGCGTGGTGTAGATGCTACATAGTAAACCGCTGTTAATGTATTGGAATGATGATCGAAGACAGCAATCACTTGATCATCTTCATATGTGTTTTGAATGAAGTAGCCAAATGTTGTGTTGATGGTTCTGTTAATAGCATCAACGCCAACCACTTCTTCAACCCAGTAAAGATCGGTGCCAAACTTGCCGTAAATAATAATGCGATCACCAAGTTTAACATCATCGAACCGGAACTTTTTTACATGAATGATTGATGCTTGAAGTTCTTCACCGAGCACTTGATCATTGGGAATGGCAAGCATGGTAGCTCTTCCAAGAAAATCAACGGCTCGATGGGGAAATACCATGGGAATGAGCACATAAATCGTATGGAGAATGAGAAGACCTAAAACAACCCAATACGTTGTTTTGGTGACTTTTCTTACTTTTTCTTTGGTGATACGTTTTTTTTGAACCATGCCAACAGATGGATCTGTATGCTTTTGGTTTTCTAGGTATCGAATCAGTTCTTCTGTTGTCAATAAATCTTTCAATGTATCACGTCCTATATGTCAGGCGATCTTTTGGTCCTTTTCTTTTTTACCCGACTTGACGATATAGATGATTGCACCAATCACAACCGCATTGACTGCGATTGCAGCGATTCCGAAGGGGCTCTTCACAAAGTTAATAAAGACACCTAATTGAGGAATGCGAAATCCATAAACACCAATCACATCAGCACTGCGTAGAATCCATGTATCGGGAACAGTGCTACCATATCGGTTCGTTCTGATGATATAGTCATCACCGTCTTCTGTGATGGAAAAAATATAGTGTGTTACGATTTCTTTGGATCCGTTGTAATCAATATCCGCTTTAAAGGTTATGATATCGCCAACTTCTAATTTGTCTACATTCGGATTGGTTACAATGATCATATCATCGACATTCAAAACAGGTTCCATGCTCTCAGTGATGACAACATAGGGCTTGAATTGAAAGACTTTGATCGTCATGTTCGGTAAAAAGAGTTCAAGCAAAATATAGAGAGCCAATAACCCTGCAAAAACAAAGAAGGCAATGGTCCCGGTAAGACTTAAGACTTTTTTGGTTTGAGCATTCACGATATCATTCCCCTTAAGTATTGTATTACATCGAAGAAATTATATCATAAATTAATCATTTTGTGTATATTACTACAAAATATACTCACTATTCCCATGATGTATACAAAAGGATTCAACTTCAACTTCAAAGTGTAATGTTGGTGATCGTATGAGATGCGAGGTGGTTTATATTTTCATAACATCTCTCGCTGTCTTGCACACTTACCCTTTTAAAGAATAAAGCGGTTATTAGCCGCTTGTATTATTTATTGAATTTAACGATTCTTTTAGTTATCAGTTGTTTGAATGTTGCTTACTTCAAATGTGAATGTTACTTCAATCTTACCATTTGCGAAAAATTCATATTCAGTGACATTATCTGGTTCAACTAAAGTGACAGAATATGTAATCGTCGTTGCAGGTGCACCTAAAGTGATTTCAGTAGCATTCGCTGGATCTGCAACCACTAAAATATGTGCTGCAATTTGAGCATATAATGGGTGAGCATTGGTAACTTCAACAAATGCTGTTCCATTCCATAATGAAAATTTAACGACTGGAGTAATTGTCAAATCACCAACTGATTCTGAACCATCAAGTGCTGTAGACAATGTTGACCAAACAACAGAAAATTGTAATGCTACTTCAGCAGTTTCAGTTGCTGCATTTACAACAAATCCTGCAGGAACTAATTCCTTACCTGCTAAAACATCGTCGATATCAATGGATGTTACAACTGCATTACCTTCACCAATATTGATGGTTCCTACAGCTGTATCTGTATCACCTGAAACTGATGCTGCCCAGAATGCATATGTGAATCCCGATGTGATCACTGCCAATAAAACTAATAAACCAATTACTAAACCTCTTTTTTTCATAATCTTTCTCCTAATTTTCTTTTTATTTTTTATTTTTTAATTTCCTAAATCCGTATTTTCTCTTGGGGTTACACTAAAGTTGATTTTAAAACTGATGGTTTCTCCTTTGATGAAGTTATAGGCTTCTTCGGAGTTTTCCACATTGACCAAACTGGGATCTAATCCCTTAGCGATTGCTTCTGCTGCATCAATGGGCTCGAGCAATCTCACTTTTATTGTTACTGTGACGACACTGTTGAATAATTCAAATTCGAATGCATTTCGTGCAGGTCCTATTTGAACTTCGACCAAATGACTGTATTCGCTTGAATCACCAATCTTAATGTCTATGGCTTCTACAACGAGGTTCATGGTTTGTACTAATGTCTTGTCGATACGAACTTCGTATTCGAACACTACCTCATCAACCTCACCTTCGAAGTAAACGTATCCTTGCGGAACGAGTCTTCCAGAGAATTGATCTGAAACCTCTTGAACGATTAAGTTTGCATCTTCACCATCAAATCTGATAACGACGTTCCCTACTCTTGATACGTCTTGCCAATAAGCGAATGCGGCTGTTGACGTGAATCCGAGTGCGATGAGTAACATGATGATAATTACGACTGGGACAATCTTTTTACCAGTGTTCAAGGATCTCCTCTCCCTTCGGTAAAACAATAAGTCAGCATGGAATCCACGCTGACTTGGTTTTTTTCATAAAAAATCCCAGTTGTCTGCGTAGAAATCTTTGTCTATTGTATTAGACGATTTCAAATGACAACTGGCTACCCTCGAAGGGCCCTATAGCTTTGCGTCGCCAGGTTTCCCTGGTTTTGCCTTTAACATGTTGAAAATGCTGTTGAAAGATGTTATTCACATTTTCCCTTTTATTATACATGGCACATATATGGATGTCAACAAAAAAGATTTCAAATTGTTTAAAAATGTTTCTTTATTTACCATTTCTTGACAATCAAACAAAAAAACGCGAAAACATCTTAACTTTCGCGTTTTTTTAGGTTATTTTTCTTATTTGATGAGACTTGCTAGCTTACCAACGGTTCTAATCAACTGTGCAGTATAGCTCATTTCATTGTCATACCATGCCATGACTTTGACCAATTGACGATCGCCATAATTGACGATTTGTGTGGTGTTTGCATCATAGACTGATCCGAATTTTGAACCGATGACGTCTGAAGATACAATGGGATCAGCACAATACGCTAAGGTTTCGTTCGCTGCGTTTTTAAATGCTGCGTCAATTTCTTCAAGTGTCGTATGCTTCTTCACTTCAACAGTTAAGTCAACGACAGAACCTGTGATGGTTGGAACGCGAAGTGCTGTACCATCAAGTTTACCTTTAAGTTGTGGTAAGACTAAACCGATAGCTTTAGCTGCACCGGTTGAAGATGGGATGATGCTTGCTGCTGCAGCACGTCCTCTTCGAGAAAGGATACCCTTCTTGTGGGGTTGGTCCATGAGAGATTGGTCATTGGTGTACGCGTGAATCGTTGTCATCATACCACCAACGATACCGAAATTGTCATCCAAGACTTTTGCGATTGGAGCTAAGCAGTTTGTTGTACATGATGCACCTGATAAAATGTTTTCTGTACCGTCTAGCGTATTATCATTCACATTATAGACGATAGTCTTCACATTTCCCGTTGCTGGAGCAGAAATGACAACTTTCTTTGCGCCTGCTTCTAAATGCCAACCAGCCTTCACTTCATCGGTGAATAAACCTGTGCATTCCAAAACGACATCAACATTGAGTTTCCCCCAAGGTAAAGCTTTTGGATCTTTTTCTGCAAAAATGGGAATCACTTTGCCATCGACAACAAGGTTTGAATCCTTAAACGAAACGCTGTCAAGTTTGAATGTTCCTTGTGCTGTATCATACTTTGTAAGGTAAGCTAATGTTTCTGCATCTGTTAAGTCATTAATCCCTACAACGTTAAATCTTGGATCATCTGCCATGAGTCTAAAAGCGAGACGTCCAATACGACCGAAGCCGTTAATTGCTACGCGAATTGCCATATTTTTAAATTCCTCCTTGAATTGATATTTCATCGTCTTTATTTTACCATTACATTGCATAATTGCAAATAGAATGAAACCGTGTTCATGAATGTAAACGTTTTTCCTTCCCTTTAGGGAGGTGATTTGATATAATAGTAACGGCTAATGGTTTAGCCAAAAATAGGGTGAAGGTGATGTCCATGACGAAGAATATCGAAATCGAATTCAAAACAGGTATAACCTCAGAGAAATATCAGGAGTTGCTGAAAACCTTTCGGCTAGAAAACAATATTTTTAAGCAGGTCAATCACTATTTTGATACCGATGATTATCAATTGAATCAACAAAAAATTGTTCTTCGCATACGTCAAAAAGGGGATAATCGTTATAAAGTCACTCTAAAAAGCCAAAGTGAACACGGTGCTTTTGAAAGTCATGTTCTTCTTCAACCTGAACAGGCTAGAGACATGATTGCTCATGGATTTCATACCAAAGACTTCTTTGAAGATTTAGATTACTTTGTCACGTTTAAAGTATCCCTAGACAATTATCGTGTCAGCACACCGTACGAAGGCGGAACGTTATTTTTGGATCGTTGTGAATACTGCAACGTTACCGATTATGAAGTTGAATATGAAGTTGACAATTATCATGAAGGTCAAAAGTTATTTGAAAAGTTTCTTATTGACTTCCAGATAGACTTTATGCAAACGCGCAGAAAAAGTGAACGCGCATTCATGTGTAGAAGATAATAATTGAGCAGTCCATAATGGATTGCTTTTATTTTGTAAATGCTTACATTAAAAATGAATGATGTTTCATGTATCATCGAACGCAAACACCTTTTTTTCACGAAATAAAGCCGTTTTACGAAAGATAACATTGACAATAATTCATTTAAAACATATAATATAATATGTAAATAAATGTTTCGATGGAGGGCCTAATGAAAGAGCGCAACTTATTTTACTTTATCACCGCATTAACCGTAACCATACTTTTAATCCTCTCTTTAGTGATTCGTACAATGCCATGGTTTCGCAATTATGGTCAATATGCAATGCCAGCATATTTCTACTTTCTTATTCCTACCATCATTTTATGGCTTGGTTGGTGGTTTGAACATAAAGGTTTCTTGCTAGCTTCAACACTTTTAATTGCTGTATTGTTCGGTATGCATCTTGAAAGTGCAGGTATCCTCAACAATACGATTTATGTTATCTCCTCACAAGCTCCTATCGTGCGTACCGTGTATGTCCTTTCCTTCATGCTCATTTTAGGAGCAACAGGTCTTGGATTCTTCACCTATTATAAACTGGATTGTAACGTTCAACCTAAATAACTGATTGATGATAACAAAAAAGGAACCGAGTTCCTTTTTTTTATGTTTTAGCGTGAAGATTGAATATCTTTTTTAATCTCATCAAAATAACGTTTGAGCGCACTCTGATAGTCACAATGTTCTCCCTGTGGGCAGTCAACACACATGATCAGTTCCCGTAAACGTTTGGGAATGAACACGCGAATTTCTTCATCGTTGTAGCCTACTTGCATCTTATCGCCGTCGATGATGATGGGACGCTTTAAAACGGATGGATTGTCGATAATGAACTCTTTTAGTTCACTGATCTTCATGTCTTCGACATCGAGAGATTGCTCTTTGAATATTTTCGAGCGTGTTGATATGATGTCTTCAAATCCATTTTCAGCATTTTCGAGCATACGATCAATATCGTCTTCTGTGATGCGCTGATTGAAGAGATTTTTCTCTTCATAAGAGATCTTATGATCATCAAGCCACTTTTTCGCTTTCCGACAAGATGAACAACTTGGTGTGGTAAAGATTGTAATCATTGTCTTCCTCCTTTTGGAGCATAGGTTTTAGCCTATAGCACTTTGTGTTCTTGGTGTTGGGGTACACTTCCCCGCTGATTCATTATATAATTTTTTGATATATAATACAACACGATGTGTCCATTTTTCGATGATTTTACATATTTATTGGACTAAGTTTGGTGAAAACGTTTCAACTGCGTTATAATGAAAATATGACTATGGAAAGGAATTGTAGACGATGTCAACATGGGATTTATCACCGTTTTATCAGAGCTTGGATGCTTGGGAAGAGGATTTAAAGAAAATACCTGCTCATATTGAAAAATTGGGATCATTTAAGGGAAAATTATCAGAATTTGAATCATTTCGTGCTTTTTATGTTGCTGAGGAAGAAGCTACAAAACTGATGTATCGTTTGTATGGTTTTATTCATTTAGCGAGTGATCTCAATTTAAAGGACACGATAAAGTCAGCTAAAAATCAACAACTTATGCTTTTGTTCTCAGAGTTGGGACAAAAGACGTCGTTTGTTTCACCTGAATTGATTGCGATGGGTGAACAATTGGTGATGGACTATGTCAATCGCGACGATTTCTTAAAAACATATCGTTTTGAAATGGAAAAACTGTTTTTACAACAAAAACATGTGCTATCGACTGATCAAGAAAACATTCTTGCCAATTTTGGTGCATCAAGAAATGTTCCTTCATCGCTTTATCAAGCTTTAGCGATCATCGATCGACAAGATGAAAAAATCGTGTTAAGTCACGGTAAAGAAGTCACCGTCACTCAATCCAATTATCGTGCACTCTTAGCTGATACACCGGATGCCGATGATCGTAGAAAAATCTTTGAAGCTGCTTTTAAGCGCTATAAAGAAAATCGCGCAGCATTCGCGAGTGCATACAACCTTGTGCTTCAACAAATGGCTGCAAATTATAAGTCAAGAAACTATGAAAGTGCACTCGATGCTGCTCTATTCAGAAACAACATTCCAACCGCTGTATATCACAATTTAAAAGATGCTGCTTATGAAAATACAGAACCTATCAAGCGCTACATCGCTTTAAGAAAAAAACACTTAAAACTTGAAAAATATCATACGTATGATCGCTTTATGAAACTGGCAAAAGATGATACAAAGTATCCCTTTGAAACCGCAAGAAACATCTTCTTTGAAGCGATTGCACATATGGATCCTAAGTTTGTCTCTCATCAAAAAGAAGCGCTTAAGGATGGTTTTGTCGATGCCTATCCACAGGAAGGTAAACGTACCGGTGCGTATTCCTCGGGACTCTATGGATTTCATCCTTATATTCTATTAAATCATGATGAAACCTTAGACGCTGTTTTCACACTCGCCCATGAAGCTGGTCATTCAGCGCATACGCTTTTCTCTAACGAGAATCAGCCTATGGCTATGGCGGATTATACCATCTTCGTTGCTGAAATTGCATCGACCTTTAATGAACACGTCTTACTCGACTACCTGATTAAAAAAGCAACCACAAAAGAGCAGAAAATCGATCTTCTCGAAAGTGCACTTGATGGTATCATGGCCACATTCTATCGTCAAACTTTGTTTGCAACCTATGAATATGAAGCCAATAAGCTCGTTGAACAAGGAGTTCCAATCACGTATCAGTCCCTGTCCAAAATCATGATTGATCTTTACAAACATTATTATGATCTTGATATCACCGAGGAAAATGGTAAAGAGTACGTATGGGCTTATATTCCCCACCTCTTCTATACGCCCTTTTATGTCTATCAATATGCCACATCCTACAGTGCATCACTAAAGATCTATGATAATGTGAAAAAAGGTGTTCCTCATGCAATGGAAAACTATTTGGGTCTTCTCAAGTCGGGTGGTTCAGACTTTCCTGTTAATCAAGCAGCAAAAGCTGGAGCAGATTTAACCGATAAAAAGACTTTTATGGCGGTTATTGAACGGTTTAAGGATCTGATTGATCAACTCGAGAAGGTACTTGAAGAATAAGATCATCTCATGTATAATGAGAATGTGCATTGAAAAGGAAGTTTCTTTTCATGACTTATCACATAAGCGAACCGGGATGGTGAAAGCCGGTTGATAAGCGAAAAGAGGTGGGCCCTTGGAGCACAAAAGTATGTCGGCTTTAACGACATTGAGGGCTAAGTCAATGACTTGGAACTAAGGTGGCACCGCGTATCAACGTCCTTAGATATTCTTAGGACGTTTTTATTTTTTCATTCAAAGGAGAGATCAATATGGCAACTTTACAGACTAAAACACCTGAAGAGATTCAATTACCTGTTCATTTGCAGGTAAAAACTCAAAAAAGAAAAACATTGGTATCAGGCATTCAGCCAACAGGAAAATTGACACTTGGTAATTACATCGGTGCGCTTCGTCAATTTGTGACATTACAGGATGAATTAGAAGATACCGAGTTCTTCATTTTTATTGCAGATTTGCATGCGATCACAACACCCCAAGACCGCGCTGAACTTAAAAAAAATATTCGAAGCGTTGCTGCGCTCTATTTGGCATGCGGATTAAATCCAGAAAAGGTCAATCTTTTTGTGCAATCTGAAGTACTTGAACATAGCGCACTTGGGTATATCATGGAATCGACAGCATATGTGGGTGAAATGGAAAGAATGACACAATATAAGGATAAAAAAGGAAAACAAACCGAAGGCATTCGAACATCGCTTCTGACTTATCCTGCACTGATGGCTGCTGATATTCTTTTATATGATGCTCATATCGTCCCAATCGGTGATGACCAGAAACAGCATTTAGAGTTGACACGAGATCTTGCAACGCGTTTCAACAACGCATACGGTGAAACATTCATTGTTCCCGAAGGCTTTTATCCTAAAACAGGTGCTCGTATTAAGAGTTTGACAGATCCAGAGAAGAAAATGTCAAAGTCTGATGAAAATCCTAAATCGTATATCCTTCTTCTCGATGATTTGCAATTGATTCGTAACAAAATTAAAAGTGCAGTGACCGATTCTGATGGCAGAATCAAATTTGACCAAAAAAAGAAACCAGGTATTTCTAATCTTTTACAGATCTATGCATCACTGACCGATTACTCAATCAAGGAACTCGAAGACAAATACAAAGAATCCAATTATGCAACGTTTAAGGCAGAGCTTGCTGAAATTGTTGTCGATGCTATACGTCCGATTCAACAGCGCTATTTCCAAATTATTAACGATACCAAATTGGATGAGATTTTGAATCAAGGTGCTGATCGAGCACGATTCATCGCACAGCGAAAACTTCAAAAAGTTTACAAAAAAATGGGATTAGGACGGATTAAATAACAAAAAGGAGAACGCGAGTTCTCCTTTATTTTGCTGCTTGGACTGAAAATTGTTCGATGGGATATTCGACATCTCCATCAATTTGTAAATAGGTTGGTTTGTCAAAAACAATAGAAATGCTTTGTCCTTTGATGATCTTAACGTATTTTTTAAAGATGATATGCCAGCCCAAATAAATGGTTGGGAAGATGAGAATCAGCATCCATTTTGGGATATCTTTGACCATGACAAGATGAAGATCGTCAGATGTTCGATCAGCTTTTGGAGCAATTTTCATCCCACCACCAAAATAAGGGCTGTTCATCATGCTGGCAAACCAAAGTTTTTCTTCACGAAATGATTGTCCATCCAAAGTGATGCTTGCGCTAATCGGTTTAAATTTAGCGAATCCCTCGAAAGCATGACGAAAATAATTGAGTTTGTTCTTTTTGTATTTCGAATGATTGACTAAATGTCCAATGTACCCATCGAGACCTGCACCAGCACCATTTAAAAAATAGCGTTTGTTGTCTTGAAAATGAACGGTGGGAAGTTTTTTTAAATGTTTTTTAATCGGAACCACTTTTTCATTCGTTTTCAGTGATCGGATAAAGTCATTTCCAGTACCTGCTTGATACATAAATAAATCCTGTGCAAAACTGAGATGGTAGATGCGATTAGCCAAATGATTGATGGTCCCATCACCACCAACAATGATGATGCGATCATCATCATTACATCCCGCAACAAAAGCATCGACATCATCGATAGCAAGAATACTGTAACTGACCACTGGTCGGCCTTCTTTTTTGAGTTTGTGGATAATCTTTTGAATGAATTTTTCGTTTTTACCATTGCGTGACAATGGGTTATATAAAAGAACGTCCATAAGGTCTCCTTAAGCGTGATGTAAAATCATCGCGTATTTTTTCTTACCTCGTCTGATAATCGTATATGTTCCAAAGAGGGCATCGTTTTTGGTAATGAAGGCATCCAGTTGATCAATTTTGGTGTCGTTAATCATGACAGCTCCGCTTTGAATAAACGTTCTCGCTTCACGTTTTGAGGTTGCAAGATTGGTTTCGACTAAAGCATCGATAACAGATTTAGGTTCTGATATACGGATTGAATCCAATGTTTTGGACATCATCTTCATCCCCGATGCATCGAGATCATGAAAGTCACCTAAAAAGAGAGCTTGTGTAACTTTAAGTGCTTGATCAAGCGCTTTTTCACCATGTATCAGGCGTGTCACTTCTTCAGCAAGTTTTTTCTGAGCTGCGCGTTCTTCAGGTGCTGACTTCATTTTTTCTTCGAGTGCATCAATCTCTTCTTTGGATAGAAGAGTTAATGTCTTTAAATAGTTCACGACATCAAGATCGGAGGCATTGACAAAGTATTGATAGATTTCATAAGGTGACGTCAGTTCTGCGTCAATCCATAATGCTCCTGATTCACTCTTACCGAACTTTGTTCCATCGGCTTTAAGTAAAAGGGGTGATGAAAGTCCAATCGCGCTATGATTTTCACCTTCGAGTTTACGGATGAGTTCAAGACCGGTGGTGATATTGCCCCATTGGTCAGATCCACCAAATTGGAGTTTGCAATCTAAAGTTTGATAGAGGTGCAAAAAATCAATGGCTTGAATAAGCATATATGAGAATTCAGTGTAAGAAATGCCAATTTCTAATCTTTTTTGGACAGTGTCTTTAGCGATCATGTAATTGATGGAAAAATGCTTACCATAATCGCGTAAAAACGAAATCATATCGATGTTGCCAATCCAATCATAGTTGTTGACAAAGATACATTTTTCGGGATTCAAAAAACGTGAGAGTTGTTGTTTAATTTTTTCAGCATTGGCTAAAGATTCTTCAAGTGATAACAGTTTTCGTTCCGCTGTTTGTTTGGGATCACCGATCAAACCGGTTGCCCCACCGATTAAAACGATGGGTGTATGACCATGTTGCTGCAAAAGCATCATGCGTACGACCTGTACCACATGACCTATGGTTAATGATTCACCTGTTGGATCAAACCCACAGTAGAATTTAATGTTATGTTCATTCAAAAGTTCTTTAGCTTTTTCTTCGTTGGATACATCTTTGATCATACCTCGCCAAAGAAGGTTGTCGTAAAGTTTCATGGTGTCAAATCCTTTCTTATTCAATGAAAAATCGTCCCCAGATGAAAAATATCTAAGGACGAAAATGAGTTCCGCGGTACCACCTTAGTTCCAGATAATCTCTGGCACTCGATTGATTGTGATCTCCATAACCGTATTTCAAGTCCTGATTTCTCTCCATGTTACACCCTCATGGAGTCTCTATTGAAGTGTTTCAAGCCTCTACTTGAATTATATCATCGATCGTTTTAGTTGGTTGTTTGACGCTTCACAATGTAGTGAGGGAGTGTGATGCGGATATTGTCCACATCTTTTTGATTCATCAGTTTGGTCAGTAATCGCATCGATACAGCCCCGATATCATAGACAGGTACGTCGATCGATGTCAACGTTGGGCGTGATAGTAGTGCATATTTCGTATTTTGAAAACCTGCAACGGCAAGGTCTCTCGGTACTAAGCGTCCATTATCGCGTGCAATGTTCATGAATGATACAGCAATCGAATCTCTTACGCCAATTGCGGCATCAATCTTTTTGTCTGCAAAAAAGGTTGAAAAGTGTTGACGGTTGATGTTCGTATCACCGCTCGTTCTGAATATCTTAGGTTCAAGCCCCGCTTCTTCCATGGCACGTGTGTAGCCAGCTTCTTTTTTGTCGTTCACGGAATAGCGTCTTGCTGTCGAAAGAAGGTAGATGTTTTGACGATGGTCATTGATCATCAGCTTGGTAATCTCATATCCTGCTTTTTCATAATCTATGGAGACTGTGGGCACATCGGGATCATCAGAGACGACATTTGCAAATACAAATGGAATACCATTTGAATTGAACATGCGCTTGATATCTTCGACACGCTTTTCATTAAGTTCATCATTTAAATAAAGCACACCATCAACTTGTTCAGCGACGATATCATGAAGGGTATCCAAGACATCCATATCTTCACGAATGGCGAATAGTTTGATCGAATATTTATAATTTTGAGCAATATCGCTGATGCCACCGAGCATTTCAGCAACAGAAGCACGGGTGATATCTGAAATAACAACCCCTACGGTTGTTGTTTTACGGCTAGCAAGCCCACGTGCAATGACGTTAGGACGATAGCCAAGCTCCTTGATCACTTTTAAAACGCGTTGTCTCGTTTCTTCTTTGACCTTTTCAGGATTATTGAGTACGCGTGACACTGTGGCTAGCGAGACACCTGCTGCACCAGCAACATCATAAATCGTTGCATTACTCATCATTTTCACCTCGTATTTCTTCATATTCGGTATACATTATATCATATCATGTAAAGGCTTTCAAGTCATTGATGAAACTATTTTCATTCGTTTACATTAAATGATAAAGGGGCTCATCGCCCCTTTATGCAGTTTACCGCTTTTCTTTAATTCTGGATGCCTTAGCTGACAACGTGCGGATGTAGTTGAGCTTAGCTCTTCTAACCTTACCGGTGCGTGTCACTTCGATGCGGTCAATCGTTGGTGCGTGTACTGGGAAAGTACGTTCAACACCAATACCGTAGGATACCTTACGAACGGTAAATGTTTCAGAAATTCCTCCGCCTTGTCTCTTGATGACGAGACCTTCGAATAACTGAAGACGTTCGCGATTTCCTTCTTTAATCTTGACGTATACCTTGACGGTATCACCAGGACTGAAGGGGGGTACGTCTTTGATGTACTGTTTTGTGATCTCAGCAATCAAAGCTTGTCCTTTTAATCTTGACATGTTCGACTCACTCTCTTTCTTCCAATGTTCATATCAGCGAGGACAGCGGACCATTGTGCATAATACTTTTGTACGGCCTTTTTATTATAACAAAGTTATTGAAAACATGCAACACTTTTTCTATTCAATTTCCTCGATCATGGATGTCATGTTGTAGAATCGATTATTCGTTCTAAAATAATCGGAGAAAAAGATTTTTTCATAAAACTGAATGGTGTCATAAATCTCATTTTTGGCGACTAAATAACTTTCTTCGTCAATCTCACCATAAACGATTTGTCCAAATTGAACACGATACGCTTGTGCAATCCAACTTGAATAAGATAAGATGATTGGACGATCTTCACGCTCTTCAACAAAGAGTGATTCGCCGTAATAGAAATCCTTATAATAGTTTAAACCTAAAAGATCAAGAAGTGTCGGTGTGATGTCATAATGTGAAGATAAAAGATCGTTTTCTCCCTGCTCAAACCCTGGCAGGTAAATCATAAAGGGAACTTTTTCAACTTCAAAGGGGATTTCACTATGAGGGGTATGGTCATAGGTCACGGGTTGACTTGAATAGTTTTTATGATCGCTAAAGAGGACAATCACCGTATCATGGGTGAGGTTTTTAGCTTCGAGGTCATCGAGTAAGATACCGAGTCCTTCATCAAAATTCATCTGTGCAGCCGTGATGGTTTTAAACTCTAACGATTCATCTGCATAGCGGGGATCTTGATTTAAAATATCATAATAAACCTGTAGTTCGGAGCGATATTTATCATGGGGTCCATGAGGGGTCACCGTGATAATAAAACTGAAGAATGGAGCATCTTGAACGGGTGTGATATAATCCCTGAACTGGTCAAACATAATACTGTCTAATGGCCAAAAATCATTTTCTTCAACCATCAATTGTTCCACACCGCGATATGTTTCAAAACCGATACTGAGATGCATTTCGTCGCGATTAAAGAAGTTTGCATCATAATTGTGAAATGAGTTGGTGGTGTATCCCGCGTCTTTAAGCATGTTTGGTAGTGCGGTTGGATATGCATTATGGCCATATGTGTACATGAAATTATCGCCTTGGAAATACATCATTGAGGTTAATGACTTAAATTCCGCGTCGTAGGTATAATTGGATTTGGCAGCTGAGAAAAAGTTGTTGAAATAAAGACTTTGTTCACGTAAACGGTAATAATTGGGGGTATATTCAGGGGTAAATCCATATTCTTCACATGTTTCACACATGATCATGATGACGTTTTTGCCTTCAAACATCCCGAAAAGTGATGTCTGAGGTGCAAATTCATCGGTGACACGATCATTGATATCAATGATATAATTATCCTTAAATAAAATGGGTTTGATGGCATTGGATGTATAACTGATGATGTCTTTTGCATGATAGGTGATGGATCCAAATTTCTGAACAAAAAGTGCTTTATCAGAAGGTGTATTAAACAAAATTTGGTCTGTTTCATCGATGATTTTGGGTGCAAACATTAATCCTGAAATGGCCACAGCTAAGGTCATCAGTCGGGTTGAGAAGCGGTAAGATTTTGGATTCGTTCTCGCTTTAACAACACGGTTTAAAAGGAGGGTCATCGCAACCACAAATCCTGTGATCAATAGCCATGTCCAAAGATTATAAGCTTTTAATGGGTTATACTTTAGACCAATCTTCATCGTATTCTTACCTGATTCAAGAAGCATGGCGATGGATGTAACATCTTCTTTAAAGCGATAGAGGGTACTATCTGTGACAAAGAAGGTGAACATGATCAATATGAATACGGTATAACCGATATAACGGCGTTTATTGTTTTTAATGAAAGCTAATGCTGATACAACGACCATGACGTTGAAAAAAGCAATCAACCAGTGACTCAAAGTAATGGTAAATCCGTACTTCATGATAAAAATAAAGTCAAAAGTAAAAATGATGAAGACCATCACGAATAGTTCGATGATAAAAGATTTAGTTGCGAGTTTTTTGATGAATTGCATGATGATTTCCCTTTTTAGATTATTTACATAATCTTTACCTTAATATCTTATATCACATTCATGAAAAAAGCAAGACTATGGACTCTAACCTTGCTTTTCGGATTGAATACGTTTGAGTATTTTCTTTTCTTCTTCAGTCAGTTTTATCTCGCCCAATAAATCGGGACGTTTACTCAACGTTCTTCGAATGGATTGTTCTTTACGCCACATCTCAATGTTTTGATGATGACCCGAAAGTAAAATATCGGGGACACGATAACCTTCATAGTTTTCTGGTTTTGTGTATTGTGGATATTTTAACCAGCCTTTTTGTAAACTATCCGTTTCACTTGAATCCTCATGGATAACTCCTGGGACAAGTCTTGATATCGCATCAACCATGATCATGGCAGGCATTTCACCACCGGTAAGTACATAATTGCCGATTGAGATCTCTTCATCGATCAAATCTTCTACGCGTGCATCAATACCTTCATAATGACCACATAGCACGATGATGTGTTCTTCTCGAGCAAGTTCGGTCGCCTTTTTTTGGTCAAATAATTGACCTTGCGGTGATGTCATGATGATCTTGGTATGCTGTTTTTTTAATGTTTTAATGGCCTCATAAAATGGTGGAAACATCATCAACATCCCCGCACCACCCCCATAAGGAGTATCATCAATACGGTTATGTTTTAGGCTACTATAATCGCGAAGTTGATGCGTTTTAATGTTGAGAAACCCATCCTCAATACCTCTTTTAATGATGGATGTGTGCAAAAATGCATCAAAAAATTCAGGGAAGATTGTGATAATATCGATGTTCATAGAAGTCCCTCAATCGGTGTAATGATGATGCGATCATCTTGAACGCTATGAATAAATCGATGGATAAAAGGGATGAGAACTTTTTTGTTTTCCAATGTCATCATCTCAAGGAGATGACCTTGTGGCACAGGTACGATAGCTATAACATGACCAAGATGTTGACCTTCTTGTGAGTAACACGGTTTATCAATCAGATCTTGGTAGTGATAATCATTATCTTCTAATTCATCTGGATCATCATCGCTATAAAGATTCTGACCTTTATAGACTAAAATATCATTGATGTTGTCAAAACCTTTAAATTTGACAATCAACATGTGTTGTTGATGTCTTACTTTTTCAATCTCAAAAAACTTTTTTACACCTTTTTGATCGACATACACCTTTGCACCAACGAAAAAACGGTTAAAATCACTCATATTGTAGATTTTAACCTCTCCTCGAATGCCGTGTGTATTGGTGATATGTCCAATTTGATACGTGCTCATTTTAGAATGAGTCAATATCGATCTGTACGCGTTTACCTTCTTTGGAAGCTCCTGCGTAGACGATCGTCCGCATCGCACTGGCGATTTTGCCGCCTTTTCCAATCACACGTCCCAAATCAGCTTCATTGACTAAAAGCTGAATGGTAATCGTATCATCATCTGTTGACAAGATCTTTACTAAAACATCATCCGGGTTCACGACTAATGGCATTATCATATTTTTGATCAGTTTTTCAAAATCAACCGCCATGATTGGTTCCCCCTTCAACTATTTTAAGACGCTATATTTTTTTAACAAGCTTTTTACAGTATCGGTGGGTTGTGCACCAAAGCCTATCCATTTTTGAACTTTTTCGCCATCGATATTGACGATACCCTTGAGGGGATCATATGTCCCGACTTGTTCTAAAAATTTGCCATCTCTGGAACGGCTGGATTCACTGGCTACGACTCTGTAAAAGGGGTTCTTGTGAGAACCGAAACGTTGTAAACGAATTTTGATTGCCATGTTGTTCACTCTCTTTCTACTTTTTCTTTCTATCCATTACCATTATAATGATTTATTTTTAGGTGTCAAGTCTTTTTGCTTAACAGATTAAAAATTTAGATTTGGATCAAATGTTTGTGAGGTTCCAAAATGCTTAAAACCTTTGACATCTTTGAGTTGCTTTTTAAGTTGTGTTTCTTGTTCCTTATCGGCATAACAAACCACATAACCTTGTTTTTCAGAGATGAACGCGATATCAACGGGTAGTGTCTTAAGTTTTTCAACGACATGTTTTCCTTGGTAAAAGATAACATACTGCATGCGATTAGCGTACATGGCAACTTCCTCCTTTTTGAACAATACCTAATTTATTCGGTGTTTTGATATGTGATGAAACACAATCTGTCATCGCCTTAAGAAATGCATTGACTGTTTCTTCAAACGCTTTTTCTGTCGCAAAATAATCCATCACTTCAACATGACGATAAAGCGATGCCTTTGCTTCAGAATACTGCTTAACAGCCTGTTTATAGTCTGGATGATAGGAACCTCCGGTTGCCATCACCTCATCATACATCGACTTATAACGATGAAAATCTTGGATTTCTTGCGGGTATTGGTGTGCAATCTTGCGATCCAATGCCTTCATGCGAAGATAGAGAGGATCGTTCTTGAGTTCATCAAGTACGTTATAAGCTTGGATGATAATGTCTGTCATGTATGACATCCTCCTTGTTAATTTCTTTGTATTCTCCTGGTTGTAAATCGCCTAAAACTAATCGACCAATTTGAATTCGTTTTAAATTCAACACGTGATAACCAACCTTTTCAAACATGCGTTTGACCTGATGAAATTTACCTTGATCAAGGGTGATCCACGCGATATGTTGATGACTTTTAATCGATTTAGCTTGTGCATGGTAGGGGTGGTTATAACCATCTAAGATCGTGACACCCGATAAAAGCATGTCATGATGATGAAAGGGGTGGTCCAAGATCACTTCATACACCTTATCGAGATGATGTCTTGGTGATGTAATCTCGTGAACCCATCGACCTGTTGTCGTCAAAATTAAAAGTCCTTCAGCATCGAGATCAAGTCGACCTGCGATGGAAAAATCAAATCGAGAGTAAGGTTCTTGGAGTAGATCGACCACACAGGGGTGTAACGGATCGTGGTTGGCTGAGAGATAACCCTTTGGTTTATACATCATGAGATGTATGTCTGATCGATAAAAAATAGGTTTACCATCGATATGCAATGTGCATCCTAATTCATCAAAGTGGTCATGAGCGTGTTTGAGTAGCCTTTGGCAGGCCATGATTTCATGGCCATCGATGAATCGTTGAGCATCTCTTCTCGTGCAAAATTTCAAGTGACTTAGAAACTTATCAAGTCGCATTTCAACACTCCTTATGATATAATAAACGTGAGGTGTATGTCATCATGTTAACCATGAAAAACGTCATTCGCGAAGGTCATCCCACGCTCACAAAAGTGGCAAAAGATGTTCAAGTTCCATTGACTTCTGCGGATAAAAAACTATTAAGAGAAATGTTGCAATTCGTGATTGCTTCTCAAAACGATGAACTCGCTGAGCGTTATGAATTGCGTCCAGCGGTTGGTATTGCAGCGCCACAAATCAATGTGTCCAAACGCATGTTTGTCGTTCATGTGACCGATTTTGATGGAACACTTTATTCTTATGCATTGGTCAATCCCATCTTAAAGGCACGTTCTAGTGATGTTATTTATGTTCCTGGTGGTGAAGGGTGTTTATCGGTTGATCGTGAAACAGAAGGGCTGACACCGCGCTATGGTTCGGTCATGTTTGAAGCACTCAGTTATGATTATAAAACGGACCAACTCACACCCATTGAATTAAAACTAAGCGGGTATGTTGGCATTGTATTTCAACATGAATTTGATCACATTAATGGGATATTGTTCACATCCAAATTGTTTCCAAGTCTACCTCAAGCCAAACCTGCTTTTGAGTGGATTGTTGAACAAGAGGAGGATTACGTTACCCCTTAAACAGTGTGCGTACCAACTGAATCTGATGTCTTAAAATGTCATCTTCGGTGACATTTTTTGTTTCTTCATCGGGGAAAATAAGGCGCGATAAGATGCGAAGTTCATTTTCTTTCTTTTTTTGATCGTTAGAAAATAATTTCTTGAAAAATCCTTTTTTGACATCCTCTTGTTTAAAGACGGTCTGATGGAAATGCTGATCCATCACAATAAATCCATCATAACGATCACGTTGGAGTTTTTTAAGTAATTTGAGGGTTTCGCTCTTGCCATAACCAATCAATTCTGGTTGTCCTTGATGATTGGCATCATGTGAAAAAAAGACGACAATATGATTGCGCAATAAACGATAGGCAGTAGTCGTGGATTCATTAGCCATCATCACCATGACGGGATCAAAAGCGATGGCCATATGCTTGGATTTCATTTTCTTGAAAAGATAGGCATAGGTGTTCGATTTAATACCTTGGTCAGGCATGATCACGAATTTTTGACCAGCACGCATCGCAGCATCCACAAAATCACCTATACGTTTTTCAAGTGTGTCAAATTCCTCGATGACGTTGTTAATGATGGGAAGACGCATCAAAACATAGGTTGCTTTGAGCCGATCAGCGACTTTTAACATGTATTTATATTCATCTAGCGCTTTAGCATGCTTGCGATCATCATAGGGATCATAAGGGTTAATGTTTGCATCGATAAATGCTATCTTCACCCGTGAACCTTTGGTGTCTAATAATATCTTTTTGAGTTCTCCTTCTGATAATTCGATCAAGGGTTGCCCATTCCATGCCCTAAGGCATAGATGATCCAGTTCCATCTTGATCGCTTTATCGATTTGATCATTTAAAGAGGCTTTACCCTCTTGATCAACAAAGGCTGTGAGTATAGGTTTCATAGTGTCCTCCATCCATACATTAAAATCGCACCTGCAACACTAACATTAAGACTTTCAACCCGTTCGGTTTGAATATTGATCGCACCATCAGCAATCTCTTTGATGCTTTCTGAAATACCTCGACCTTCATTTCCTAATACAAGAACTTTTCTTTTCTGGATCGTGAGGTTTCCTTTTTCATGAGCGTCTGCATATAGAATCTGAAAACCTTGTTCTTTCAGTGCTTTCAGTGGTTCAACAAGTGGTTTTCGTTCAACATAGACATCAAAGATTGAACCTTTGGATGCTCGAATGGTTTTTTCATTATAAAGATCAGCACAGTGAGGTGACAAGATGATATGAAGAAATCCAAACGCATCGGCAGATCGGATGAGTGCACCTACATTATCGGGATCTTGCACGTCATCAAGGACTAAAATGCGATCGGAGATGATGGGTTTTTGTTCCTTTTTGCACACGGCAATTTGATCAAAATAGGTTTCTGCCTGTTGGAGTTCATCCATTAAAACTTTGTCGTACAGTTGTCCTTCTTTTTCAGGATTAGATGTCAACATATCGATCACGACACCTTTATTCTTGGCGATGTTGATCAGATGATCACCATAGACCAAAAACAAACCATGTTGATCGCGGTATTTTTTTAGCTTCAAGGATAGATAAAGTTTAAATGTCTTGTTTTGTTTGGAGGTGATCAATCGATTCACTCTTTTCTAAACGATATGTCGTTAAAGCTTCTAAAGCGTCTAATCCATAAGATGCGAGTGTGATCCTATCATCTTTATGCAGGCGAAGCGTCATGATTGATTGGATAGCTTGGGTCAACATCGGTTCGAAATCAATCGCTGATTCATATTTTTCGCAGTAGATATTCATGGGTTTCGTCACAGGCTGTTTGGGTAGATATAGGCTACAACAATCTTGAAATGGACGAATCGAAATGTCGTAAGTCTCTATCTGTTTAGCCAGCTGAATAATCTCTAGTTTATCATAGGTAATGACGGGACGCAAGACAGGTAATTTTGTTACCGATTCGACAACCCTTAAACTGGGTAAAGTTTGAGATGCAACTTGTCCTACTGAATCACCACTTATGAGCGCATGCATACTTTTTTTGATCGCCCAACGTTCACTGATGCGATACATCATACGCCGCATGATTGTAATCATATAAGGTTCGAAAATAGATGATAAAATCTGTTCATGGATGTGTTTAAAAGGAACAACGTGAAGTGTGATCATATCATCAAACGTATATCGTGCAAGTTTAATCGAAAGATCAATCACTTTTTGAACCGACTCCAGCGGTGTCAATGGACTACTCTCGAAGTGAATCAATTCAACATCCAATCCCTGTTTCATTGCCAAATATGCACACACAGGACTATCAAGACCTCCGCTCATCATGAGAAGTGCTTTACCCCCGGTCCCATAGGGATATCCACCCATTCCTTTAATGCTTTTCAAATAGATATAGGCAGCTTCCAATCTAAGGTCGATATGAAGGGTCTCATCGGGATGATTGACATCAACCTTCACATGCCATTTTGTGCCCTCTATAATCGGTTTTGCAACGGTTTGTGTGATGGCTATACTTGTCATCGGAAAAGCCTTATTGGTTCGTCTCGTCTCAATTTTGAGGGTTGTACCATCCTTTTGAATCTCTTGATCTAATACCATGATTGCAGTTTTTGTGATATCGTCTAAATGAGGTTCACAAAGATATGCCACTGAAAAATCGTGTATCCCTTGGATATCTTTGAGCCGATCGATAATTGTTTGTTCATCGGATTCATGATAATCAATCATGATGCGATCATGCCTTAAGAGGAATGAGACATCCAAATCAGAAAGCTTATGTTTGATATGCATGCGAATCCGTTTGATAAAAAAGCCGATATTTTGTCCTTTGAGCATCATGTCGCCGAAGCGAATCAAGATTCGTTTTGCCATCATTATCACCACACCTATTTTACCACATATGCTATAATAGGAACGGTGGTGAAAACATGAAAAATCTTGAATTACTTAAAACCGCAGAAGCTTTGCTTCTTGAACAACCCAATGAACTTGCACGTCTATCCAATGCTTCTGCTTTCATCTTTGAAACGTTTGATCGTCTCAATTGGGCGGGATTTTATCTTTGGGATGGGAAACAGCTTACCGTTGGACCTTTTCAAGGAAAAGTAGCATGCTCAACAATACCTTTAGGAAAAGGTGTATGTGGAGAAGCTGCACAGCGCAACATGACGATGGTGGTCAAAGATGTCCATCAGCATGCCAATCATATCGCGTGTGATGCGAATAGCCAATCTGAAGTGGTTGTTCCTATCTTCATCAAAGGTAAACTTTATGGTGTTTTAGATATTGATAGTCCAGTCATTGATCGCTTTGATTCAGAGCTTGTTGCATTCTTTGAACATTTCGTCCAATTACTGGTAAAAACGATTGACAAATGATACCCCATAGGGTAAAATGTAAAGCGTCGGTAAAAAGCAGGCAGCTTATGCATTGTGATGCGATCCCTACCATTTGGAGCCCTTAGTAACCATTTTCTGCTTAATGGCGAACAGAATATCGGGATACTCATGATGATCATACTTTGCAGTTTTTGCCTACCAAACTATATAAGGAGGTAAAAATTATGTCACGTTACACAGGACCTACATGGAAGATTTCCCGTCGTTTGGGTTATTCTCTTTCTGAAACAGGAAAGGAATTAAAAAAGCGCCCATACGCACCAGGTCAACATGGACAACGCCGTTCGAAGATTAGCGACTACGGTACTCAGCTCCATGAAAAACAAAAGGTTAGATTCACCTATGGTATCTCTGAAAAACAATTCAGAAAGACTTTTGAAGACGCGAACGTCAGAGAAGGTAAGCATGGTGAAAACTTCTTGAAGTTGCTTGAAGCGAGATTGGACAACGTCATCTATCGCTTAGGTTTAGCGAAGACCCGTGCACAAGCTCGTCAGCTCGTTAACCATGGTCACTTCCTCGTCGACGGTCAGAAGGTGGATATTCCATCTTACCGTTTAGTCCCAGGTCAAAAGATTACATTGAAGGAATCTTCAAGAAATCTGCAAATCGTTCTTCAAGCCCTTGAAGGCCAATATGCAACCTCAGACTATGTCTCTTTCGACAAGGATTCCATGACTGGAACATTCGTTCGTTATCCACAACGCAATGAAATTCTCCAGGACATCAATGAACAACTGATCGTTGAATTCTACAACCGCTAACCGTTAAAGGATGATGCATGCATCGTCCTTTTTCTTTATAATGAATTGTCAAATTAAGTGCAACTCATATAGTTATTTATCACATCATAGCTAGAGATGAAGCCATTGCATTTTCGAGGGCGACGATTGATCAGATCAATATAATACTTAATGCGCTCCCTT
>Ga0074195_1001280_pt1 | contig 36691 bp, 30 predicted proteins | sample EPASupsiteHSE623_FD_64525 | JGI IMG/M metagenome (GOLD analysis project Ga0074195, IMG submission 64525) | Bioremediated contaminated groundwater from EPA Superfund site, New Mexico - Sample HSE6-23 | ecosystem: Environmental > Aquatic > Deep subsurface > Groundwater > Contaminated ... | reverse complement strand
TCAGCGGGACGAGGCCTGGAAGGGGGGGGTCTAGGCGCGGGCGGATCGGAGGATCGGGCCGGCCCTGCTTGATACCGGCAGCGGCCGTCTCTCCTTCAAGCAGGCCTGCAAGCGCCATGGGATCGATCCCTGGCGGCATGCCGTCCGGTTGCGCGGCCGCGAGGAGCGGATGTGCTGGGAGGTGGTCGATCACGGTGTCCGTTGCGACTATCTCTGGGCAGAATATCGACGGGCGCTGCATGGCCGTCCGACCCCGCCTTGCGAACCGGCGATCTGCCGCCGATGCGGAGTCTGTCATGCAGGTGCGTAGACGCGTCAGCGCGAAGAAATCCCGGCGGTTCAAGCTGCCTGCCCTGCCGAAGTTCCTCCGCCTCCCTCCGTTCACCCCGCGCAAACCGGATCTGTTCCGCCTCTGGCGGCGGATTCGCACCGCAGGTACCCGCGGGGTGCTGCTGCCCTTCGAACTCGTCAAGTATTTTGCCTTCTCGTCGCTCCTGTTCATCCTGATCGCCTCCTTTCTCCTCTCCTGGATGATCGCCGCCAACGCCAAGACGGTGTTGTTGCAGCGCAGCGAAGCGTATTCCCGACTGTTTGCCGATCATGTCAATCGTCAGGTGTTTTTGCAGTTCGTCCTGCCCACCGTGATCCGTTCCGGCAAGATCGCCCTGTCCGAGAAGGAGCAGTTCGAGCGGCTGGACCAGATCGTTAAAAACATCACCCGGGGCATGCGCATCGATGCGGTCACCATTTACGAGCCGCTGCAGAATAGGATCGCCTATTCCACGGTTACCGAATTGATGGGCAAGCGCGACATGGGGGGGCTGGAGTATCAGAAGGCGGCCAAGGGCGAGAGCAACTCGGTGCTGATCAGCGGCGGCAGTCTGTTCAGCCTTCTCCCCGGCACGGCGGAAATTTTCTGCACCATGAAAACCTATGTCCCCTTCCGCCAGGAAAACAAGCTGGGAGAGCACGTCGGCGAAATCATGGGGGTGATCGAGGTGGACCAGGATCTGTCCGAGGATTTGGAGGCGATCGTGCTGCTCCAGGGGCGGGTGATCCTCCTGTCCCTGGCGATCATGTCCGTCCTTTTCACCATTCTTAGCCTGATCGTGGTCCGGGCCAATCGGATCATGGCTGAGCGGGCGGAGGAGCGGCTGCGGCTGGAGGAGCAGCTCAACGAGGCCCAGCGGTTGGCATCGCTCGGCAAGATGGTGGCAGCGGTTTCCCACGAGATCAAAAATCCCCTGGGCATCGTTCGCTCGACCGCCGAAATCCTCGGCAACCGGATCAGCAAGGTCGCGCCGGGCAACGAACGGCTTGCCCATATCATCGTCGAGGAAACCTCGCGCTTGGACGGCATTGTTCGCGAATTCCTCGATTTCGCCCGTCCCCGCGATCTGCGCAAGGCTACCGGCTCGCTCAACGCCGTGGTCGAGCGGCTGCTGCCCTTCATGGAGCCGGAGTTCGAGCAGAAAAAGGTCCGGGTACAGACCCAGCTCGACCCGGAGTTGCCGGAGATTCTCTTCGACGGCGAGCAGATCTACCAGGTCGTCCTCAATATCGTCCTTAACGCCATCCAGGCCATGCCCGAGGGCGGCGAACTCGCGATCAAGACCGCCGTCCTCCCGTCGGAAAAGGCGGTGATGCTGGAGGTGACCGACAGCGGTCTCGGCATTGCACCGGAGAAACTCGAACAGATTTTCACCCCATTCTTCACCGACAAAAACCGGGGCACCGGCCTGGGATTATCCATCGCCAAGAGCATCGTCGACAAGCACGACGGCACCATAGACGTCAGCAGCCGGCCGGGAGAGGGCAGCACCTTCCGGATCACCCTGCCGGTGGGTGTCCAGGGATAGCGTGGGCAACGATGGGCCGTGACGGACAGCCCCGGATCGGGTGCTGTATCAGCGGGCATGGTTTCGGCCACGCCACCAGGGCCATCGCGGTGCTGCAGGCCCTTGCCCGGCACCTGGCCTTCGACCTGACCCTCGTCACCACCGCCCCGGCTTGGCTGTTTGCCGAAGCGCTGGCCATGCCGTACACTCTGCATGTCGAGGCGATGGATATCGGGTTGATCCAAACAAGCGCTCTTGCCGAGGATCTTCCCGCAACCCTCGATGCCCTCGAGGAGTTCACGAGCCGGGCGGGCGAACGGGCGGATCGGATCGCCGGTCTCCTGGAGGGCTGCCACCTGGTGCTTTGCGATATCGCGCCCCTGGGGATCGCCGCCGCCCGGCGGGCAGGGATCCCTTCGGTGTTGATCGAGAACTTCACCTGGGATTGGATCTACGCGGGCTACCTTGACCGCTGGCCGCACCTCCACCGCCACATCGCGTTCTTCGAGACCCTGTTCCGCCGGGCCGATCACCGCATTCAAACCCGACCGGTCTGCCGGCCCACCGCCTGCGATCTGGTGGCCGATCCGGTGGTTCGGCCGCTGCGACAGCCCGAACGCCTCCGGCAACACCTCTTTCTCGAACCCGGTCAGCACCTCGTCCTGCTGACCATGGGCGGGATCGGCGACACCGTTGCCCTGCAACCGCTGCTGCAACGGCCGGATCTGGTCTTCGTCCTCCCCGGCGAGAGCCGGGAAAACGAATTCACCGCCAACCTCCGTTTTCTCGGCCGCGAGGCCTCCTGGTATCATCCCGATCTGGTGGCGGCCGCCGATCTGGTGGTGGGCAAACTCGGCTATTCCACTGTGGCCGAGGCCTACCAGGCGGGTACGCCCTTTGCCTACGTGCCCAGGGCCGATTTCCGGGAATCGGCGGTATTGGCGGCCTTTGTCGAGCACCATCTCTCCGCGTGGCCCATCGACCCCGAGGAGTGGCGAAACGGCCGCTGGCTCTTCCGGCTGCCGTCGTTGCCGATCGAGCGACCGGCCCGGTCCCCGGCCGCCAACGGAGCCGATCAAATCGCCGTCTGGTTGGCCGGACGCCTGGCCAGGCAAACGGGTGTCGTCACCCCTTGAGATCGAGGAACGCCGCATTCGCATCGAGGGGGGCGAGTGCACAGGAAGCGATTGTATCCTCTTTCAAACCCTGCTAAGATCGCTCCGATTGGCTTGGCAAGCCGGCGACGGAGCGCCCGGTAAGACTTTTTAGGGCATGATGCGCCTTCTCGCGAACACAACGAAACGACATGGACACCAACCCGCTGCGAGGCAAAACCCGAGGGCCGCTGCACATCGCTGCCATCTATCTTGCCGTTGCCGTACTCTGGCTCCTCTTCTCCGACCGGATCGTCTCCTCCTTGGTCGCGACCCCCGGGCTCCTCGTCGAGATCCAAACCCTCAAGAACTGGTTATTCACCATCGGCACGGCAGGACTCATTTATGTGCTGCTCCGGCGGGAAATTTCGACCTATCGGTCGGTGACCGAGCATCTCCGCAAGAGTCGCCAGGAACTGCTCGATATCCTCGACGCCATGCCGGTGGGCATCGTCCTGACCGACGGGGTGAGTGTCGAATACGTCAACATCAGTTTTAGCGAGCGGTTCGGTTACAGTCTCGACGAGATCCCCACGGATCGGCAGTGGTTCCTGCTGGCCTACCCCGATCCTACCTACCGGGAGCAGTTGGTCGGCGCCTGGCAGGAGGAGTTGCAACGGGCAAGGACGAGCGGCGCACCCATTCGGCCCTATGAGATCAAGGTGACCTGCAAAAGCGGCGAGATCCGGCATGTCATCGCCAACACCCAGCTCATCGCCAACCGCATCGTGGTCATTCTCACGGATATCACCGAGCGGGAGCTGCTGCAAAACGAGCTGGTCAAGATGCAGAAGCTGGAGTCCATCGGGGTGCTGGCCGGCGGTATCGCCCATGATTTCAACAATATCCTCACGGGGATCATGGGCAATCTCTCCTTTGCCCAACTGCTTCTCGAACCCGGCCATGCCGCCTGCCAGCCCCTGGAATCGGCGGAAAAGGCCTCGGAACGGGCCGCGGAACTGACCCGGCAGCTGCTCACCTTCGCCCAGGGCGGCGAGCCGATCAAGAAGGTGATTTCGGTCCGTTCGCTGATCGGCGAGGCGGTGGCCTTCATTCTGCGTGGGACCAAGGTGCGGGGAGAAGTCGAGATCGACGCCGACATCCGGGCGATCGAAGCCGACGAGGGGCAGATCTCGCAGGTGCTCAACAACGTGCTCATCAACGCGGTCCAGGCCATGCCCGAAGGCGGCGTCCTCCAGATCGCGGCGACCAACGCAACGCTCGACGCCACCAATACCTTGGCGCTGCCCGAGGGCGAGTACGTCCGGATGACCATTGCCGACGAGGGCTGCGGCATCCCGCAGGAGACCCTGGAGCGTATCTTCGATCCCTACTTCAGCACCAAGGAATCCGGCACCGGTCTGGGGCTGGCTTCGGTGTACTCGATCGTCACCCGGCACGGCGGCCATGTCGGCGCCGATTCCGCGCCCGGCAAGGGAACGACCTTCACCATCCTGCTGCCCGCGACCGACCGAACGCCCGCATCCGGGACAATCGCGCCCATCCGTCCGCGTTCGGCGGACAGTGGCCGCGCCTCCATCCTGGTCATGGACGACGAGGCGTCTATCCGCGATCTTGCCGCGACCATGCTCGCCTATCTCGGCTACGAGGTCCGCGTCTGCGCCGACGGCGAGGCCGCGGTGAACCTCTATCAGGAGGCGATGGCCGCAGGGGAGCCCCATGCCGCGGTGCTCATGGATTTGACCGTCCCCGGCGGCATGGGAGGACTGGAAGCCTCGCGCCGGATTCTCGACCTGGATGCGGCGGCCTGCCTGATCGTGTCCAGCGGCTACTCCCAGGATCCGGTGATGGCCGATCACCGGGCCCACGGTTTTTCAGGGGTCCTGGCCAAACCCTACACCATTGCCGAACTGGGGCAGGTACTCCAGACGGTGCTGGCGGCGCGGCAGGCCCGCTGACCGCTTCCCCGGTGCTTCTGCGCTTGCGCCCCGTGGACGCAATCCGCAATCCCGCGTGTTGTCCGGGTTGGTCCCGGTCCATGTGTGCACTGCATATTTCCCCAAGAGGAGCGAGCCGGATGGCTCTTGTCGACGAACTCAGGGAGCGTTTTCCCCCGATCATCCTGTTGTTGGCCCTGTTGTCGGCCTTTCCGCCGCTGGCCACCGACATGTATCTGCCCGCCTTGCCGCTCCTTCAGCGCGAATGGCAAGCACCGCTGGTGACGATCAACCTCACCCTGGTCACCTTTTTCATGACCTATTGCGGTTTTCTCCTGCTCTATGGCCCGCTTTCCGACCGCTTCGGCAGAAGACCCCCGCTGCTCGCCGGGGTGGGGCTGTTCGTCCTCTCCTGCCTGATCTGCGGCCTTTCCCGCAGCACCGGCATGATGATCTGCGGCCGTATCCTCCAGGGGGCAGGGGCGGCGGCCGCCTCGGCCATCGTCTTTGCGATCAGCAAGGACCGGTTCGCCGGAGCGCAGCGGCAACGTGTGTTCATCCAGATTGGGGTGATCGTCGCCACCGCGCCGATGATCGCGCCGATCCTCGGTGGCTGGATCGTCGCCCTCTTTTCCTGGCGCTGGATTTTTCTGCTGCAAGCCATCCTGGGCACCATCGCCTTTGCGGGAGTGCTGCGCATGGACGAGTCCCTGCGCCCGGAAACCCCGCCCAGCTTTGCCGAGGTGGCCTCCAGTTACCTCCGCCTGTTTCGCAACAAACGCTACATCGTGCTGCTCCTGGCGCTTTCCTGCACCTGCGTGCCGGTGTTTGCCTTTATCGGCGGCTCGCCGGATCTGTACATCACGCGGCTGGGCTACGACGAGCGGCAGTTCGGTTACTTTTTCGGCTTCAATGCCCTGGCCTTTGTCCTGGCGCCGTTGACCTTTTCCCGGGTGGCGCGCCATGCGCCGGTCACCCGGCTGATGCCCTGGGCCTTTGCCGGCATGCTCTGCTCCTCGCTGCTCCTGCTCTGTTCCTGGATTCCGGACCCGTGGCGCTTGACCCTGCCGATGTTCTCCCTGACCTTTTGTTTCTCCTTCTGTCGCCCGGCGGGCAACAATCTGATCCTGGAGCAGGTGGACCGGGACACCGGCGCGGCCTCGTCGCTGATGGTCTTTGGCTATTTCATGGTCGGGGCGCTGGCGATGTGGCTGTTCTCGCTCGATTGGCAGGACAAGCTCGTGGTGTTGGGGCGGATGGGCGTGGCGGCGGTGTGCTGCACCCTGGTGCTCTGGCAACTGGTCAAACGGTTGCTGCGGCCGGTATCCGGTTGAAGCGGCACAGAGCAGGGCGGGTGGCGATTAGGTGTCGCCGATGAACATCTGGGTGGTCAGGTCCCAGCAGGTGACGATGCCGTTGCGCCATTTCGCCAGCTGGACGTTGCCGTCCTGGGAGACGACGATGGCCATCACCTGATGGAGGGTGTTGCAGAGGTGGTAGACGGAGCGGTGCCGGGAGCCGTAGCCCTCGATCTTGGCCAGGCTGACGATCTTGCCCTCGGCATCGCTGGCGATCGCCACCTCGGTCAGCTTGTCGAGCGAGCCGACGATCATGCCGCCGAAGCCGAGCGGGCCGCGACTGCTGGTCACCACCGCGCCGTCGACCGAGGCCAGGCTGGCGACGAACTGGGCGTGTTCGTAAAGGGCTTCCGCGAGGTCGTACACCGCCGATTCGTGGCGGAGTTCCACGTAATCCTTCCAGGTGACGATCTTGTCCGGTTCCTTGATGTCGCCCAGGGCCGTGGTGGCCAGACGGATGGTTCTGACCATCAGGTTTTGCTGCCGCTGGATGGCCTCGTCTCGCTTGAACCGGTACTTGATGAGGATGAAGGGGTTGTCGGAAGAGAGTTCCTCCGGGTGATCTCCGGGAAAGATGATGAAGGTGCCGCCATGGCCGGATAAACGGGTGACGCTGAGTACCCGCTTGATCAGTTGGAACTGGAGGTTTTCGATGAACTCCTCCTGGATCTTGGCCACCGGGTAGAGCACACTAGCCCGGAACCGCTCGTGCAACTGCAGGAGGATGTCCCGCTCCTCGGCGAAGAGCTTGTTCATCCATTTTGACTGAAAGGCGTTGGCCGTGGAATCGATCAGCTTGCCGCCGTTGAGGGTGGCGATAATCTTCAACCCCCGGCAGATGGTGAGCATGCCGGGTCCGGTGACATGCACGCTGAACACGTCCGGGAGCCGATTGGTCTTTTTGTTGCCGCCCCGTTCTTCCTGGAGCCAGCGGATGCCCGAGTTGACGATGCCCCAGATCTGGAACCCTTTTTCCGGGTGCGGCTCGATGCCGATGAGAGAGCGCTCGAAATCCACGGCCGGCGAGAGACGGCGCAGTTCGTACTCGTTGAAGGGGCGGGGCGTGGAGAAGATCAGGCGATGAAACCCCTTGGGCGGCCCCTGGTCGGGCGGGAAGAGGAGGGGCGAGGCCAGGATAAGGCGCAGGGTGACCGGCCGGTCCTCCTCGCGCATCATGCTCACCTGGTAGCAGGTCGAGATCAGTCGCTCCAGTGCGGCCTTGCCCGGCAGGGCGGTTGGTGTCTCGGCGGCGTGGCTGTCCTCCGGCGGCGACGCGTCGGCCCATCGTTGATTGATGACGGCGACGAGTTCGGAGGGGTAGACGTGCATGGCCTGGGTGCAGAAAAAGGGTTGCCGCAAGGCGGGTGGTTGCCGCTGAGAGATATTTCATAAAACCATGATGCCGGCCGTTTGTAAACCTATTTTCTTGTCGTGTTTTCGATGGGATGCGTGGTTTGACCCAGTTGCGCGGAAAATGATTGTATTGCACAGGGTTTTGCGGTAGTAGGGAGCCTTCACAGGGCCGCCGTCCTTGATGGCGGCGGGTTTCATCGATAGAGAGAGACAGCGAAAGGGCATGAAAACAACACAAGAAGGCAATTTGGCGGATGTGCGCATCCCCCAGGTCACGGTGCCGGCGCATCCGGTCAAGCTGGCGTTGCCGGCCAAGGAAAAGGACGCGCTGAAAGAGCGGATCAAGACCATGCTGCGGCGCGAGAACGCGGTGCTGGTAGCCCACTATTACACCGACGGCGATCTCCAGGATCTGGCCGAGGAAACCGGCGGCTGTGTCGCCGATTCCCTGGAGATGGCGCGATTCGCCGCCGAGCATCCGGCGCAGACCCTGGTGGTGGCCGGGGTGCGGTTCATGGGTGAGACCTCGAAGATCCTCAACAACGAAAAGCGGGTACTCATGCCCGATCTTGCCGCCACCTGTTCGCTCGACGAGGGCTGCCCGATCGATCTGTTCACCGATTTCTGCGACCGCCATCCGGACCATACGGTGGTGGTCTACGCCAATACTAGCGCCGAGGTCAAGGCCAGGTCGCACTGGGTGGTGACTTCGGGCATTGCCCTGGCGGTGGTTAAGCATCTGGCCGAGAAGGGAGAAAAGATCCTCTGGGGGCCGGATCGACATCTCGGCCGCTACGTTCAGCAACTGACCGGGGTAGAGATGATCCTCTGGCCTGGTTCCTGCGTGGTGCACGAGGAGTTCAAGGCCGATGCCCTGGCCACGCTGCGCACGTTGCATCCAGGAGCCGCTGTGCTCGTGCATCCCGAATCGCCCGAAGAGGTGGTGGCGCAGGCGGACGTGGTCGGCTCGACCACCGCGCTCATTCAGGCGGTGCAACGGTTGCCGAACAAGGAATTCATTGTCGCCACCGATGCCGGTATTTTTAACAAGATGCGGCAGTTGGCGCCGGACAAGATCCTCTTGAGCGCGCCGACGGCCGGCGAGGGCGCCACCTGCGAGAGCTGCGCCCGCTGTCCTTGGATGGAGATGAATACCTTGGAAAAGCTGGCGTTGGTTCTGGAGACCGGAGCAGGAGAGATCCAGGTGGCGCCGGAGCTGGCAGCCCGGGCCCGCATCCCGATTCAAAGGATGCTCGATTTTGCCAAGACGCTGAAAAAATAAGCGGAGACGGTAGGTGAGCAGCGAGTCGGCTCGTTGTGCAGCACCGAGGCGAGGCCGGCGCGCTGCACGGAGGATCGAGCCGAAAAACGGCCCCAAAGGGCATCAAGGCCCGATCGATTCGCGTGACGGCCGGAAGCGGCCCCTGGCCAAGTCCACTCCCTGGAGGAGGATGCGCGGATCTTCGTAAAGACTGGCGATCAGGCCATGTTGCCTGCGGTTGATCAGCAGGCGGATTTCGACCTCGGGCAGGGTCAGCATCTCGAAGTCGGTGTCGGCGTCGCCGGCCACCAGCACGGTTCGGCCGCCAATCCATTGCTTGATGATATCCGCCTTGCCCTCGCGGAAGGTCACAGGGTAGGCCGGGGGATCGTCGATGGTGAGCACCTCGCTCGCATCCAGGCGGACCCGGATGCCGAAGATGTGGTCCGCCGCGACCGGAAAGCCGAGCAATTGTGCGGCGCCCTCCACCAGCCATTCGGTGCTCGCCGAAATCACGTACCGCTCGATTCCCTGCTGCGCCAACCAGTGCATCAGGCTCAGCATCTCCGGATAGGCATGGAGGCCCAGCGGGTAGCTTGCCTCGATCCGGCCGATCGGTTCCGGAGCGTCCACCGCAAGCCGTTCCTCGCCCAGCGGTTCCGGGCGGACCGCCTCGACCACCTCGACCGCGAGCAAGCGCAGTTCGGCGGCGGAAAATCCGGCCAACAGTTTCCCCATGAAGGGCAGCACGTAGCGTGGCCCCAACCGTTCGTCCTTGCGGGCCCGATCGGTGAACCAGAGGAGCAGGGCGGCAAAGAGCCGGGCCTCGGGCAGGCGCAGGGCCTGTTCGTGCTTGTCGGCTGCCAGCAGCGGAGAGAGCACCCGGTAGGCATCGAGCAGGGAGCCGGTGAGATTGGCCATCGGCCGGCCGGCCAGATCGCCGTCGATCGTGGGAAGGGTGGCGGCGAGTTGCTCCGGGGTTAAGCGGTACCGCAGGTGCTGCGCCTGATAGCGGAACACCGCCTGCCCAACATCGCGGAAGATGCAGGTGTTGTCGAAGTCGAACACCGCCACCGGCGGCGGCGTGGCCGGTTGTGCGGCAATCGCCGCCACCTTACCGGTGATCTGCGCCAGGTTATCCGGGAACCAGTCGCCCGCTGCAATCGGGTTGTCGGCGGCTTGCGCCTGAGGTATCGTTCCTGAAGATGTCATCGCTTGCGGTTCGCGGAAAGGGTCGGAGATCGGACTGCCCCATCCGCAGCGGGGCAACAGTCGGTTGTGTCGGGTTATATACGATAAATGGATGCGTTTTCAAAGCGTTGTTTTCGCTGTCGGCCGCACCTTGTGCGAATGATTTTCTGCGTTCGCCCGCATGGGGCCGGGTCGATGAAAGGGTGTCCGTACGTTGGACTTTGCAAAAGGACATGACAATGAAACCATTGGCAAGATTTTTCTTGTTCGTTTCCTGGTTGTTTTTGTATTCGCTTGATAATTTCGCGTTTGCGGCATCGCCGATCACGGGAACCCTCGATGCCGTGATGGACGGCGATTTGATCACGATCATAAGCAGGGGCAAGGAGGTCGAGATCCGCTTGTATGGTGTCGATGCCCCTGAACAAACGCAACCCTATGGCCAAAGCGCGAAGAATTTCACCGGTGCCTTGGCTTCCGGAAAAGAGATCCATGTCGAACCCATGATGAAAGATCGCAATGGCAGAACCGTGGCGATAGTCTACGTGGACGACATCAACCTCAACGAACGGATCGTCAGCCAGGGGTTCGGCTGGGTGGAGCGGCAAGAGTGTAGGGAGCGTTTCTGCGCCGACTGGTTGCGGCTTGAATTGCATGCGAAGGCAGCGCAAAAGGGATTGTGGGTGGACGAAAATCCAACGCCTCCTTGGGAGCACCGGCAAAAAAGGGCCGTGGCGCAGGCAAACCAAGAGTTTGCGTCAACGGCCCTCTCAAGCGCCGGTCCCAAAATTGCCCCGACCGGGCCGGCTGCCTATCATGGCGACACGCGAACCCATGTCTTCCATAGCGCAGCCTGCAAGCAGTTCAATTGTCGGACTTGCACCGCGAAATTCCACACGATCTCGGAAGCCCTCGACGCCGGCTACCGGCCGCATTCCGACTGCGTGACCAAGTAGGGGGAAAGCGCGGGTCAGGGTTTTCTTTTTTTGGGAACGGGTGGCAGTTTGGCTGGGCGCTGCCGGGTGCGGCGCTTCGTTTCGGCTGTGATGGCCGCCTTCTGCCGTTCCCGGCCGGCCTCCCTTTTTTCGACGAAACAGGGACGACCGGTGAAGGGATCGGTTTCGGTCCAATACATCAGGGTCGACCAGGTGCACGGCGTGGGTGTGAACAGCTGCACCTGGCGCGGCAGGAGCAGCAACTCCCGCTGACAGAAGGCGCGCAGCTCCTCCATGGCCGCTTGGGTGCAGCCGGGATGGGCGGCGATCAGATAGTAGGTGAGGAATTGATCCAGCCCCTCCTCCTTGGTCAACCGGTTGAACAGGCGGCGAAATTCGAGAAGCGCCTCGGTCCCCGGTTTGCCCATGGCCGCCAAGACCTCGGCGTTGCTGTGCTCCGGCGCGATTTTCAACTGGCCTGAGACATGATGGCGGACGATTTCCCGCAGGTAGGTAAGGCCGTGGGTCCGATCGGCGAGGATCAGGTCGTAGCGCAGGCCCGAGGCCACCGCGATTTTCTTGATCTGGGGGATGGCCCGGAGTTGCCGCAAGAGGGCGATGAGCGGCGCATGATCGACCTTGAGGCTTGGGCAGACTGTGGGCAACAGGCAGCGTTTGTCCCGGCAGGCTCCCTTGGCCAGTTTTTTGGTGCATTCGAAGCCGTACATGTTGGCCGTCGGGCCGCCGACGTCGGCAATCACCCCTTTGAAGTCCGAGCGGGCGGCGAGCAGGCGGCCCTCCCGCACGATGGCATCCGCGCTCCGCTGCTGAATGGTCCGGCCCTGATGCACGGCGATGGCGCAGAAATGGCATTCGCCATAGCAGCCCCGGTGGGTGGCGATGGCAAAGCGGATGGTGGCGAGGGCCGCGACCTGACCCCGCTGCCGGTCCAGGGGATGAAGATCGCGCTCGAAATCCAGATCGTGGACGGCATCGAGTTCCTCGGTGGAGAGCACCGGTTGCGGCGGATTGTGGACGAGATAGCGGCTGTCCTGCTGCTGGGCCAACGTCCGGGCGGTGAGGGGGTCATTGTTGTCGTAGAAGGTGCGAAACATCGAGGTGAAGCCCAGCTTATCCGCCGCCACCGTCTGGTACGCTGGCAGGAGCAAGGCGTCTTCCGGAGGCGTGGCGGCGGCATGGCAGAGGCCCCGGATTGCGGTCGGCGATTGTCCTGCGGCCAGGGCCCGGGCCAGCTCGACCACACTCCGGTCGGCCATGCCGTAGAGGAGGAAGTCTGCCTTGGCGTCGAAGAGGATCGAGCGGCGTACCCGATTGTCCCAGGCGTCGTAATGGGCGATGCGGCGCAGACTGGCCTCGATGCCGCCGACTACCAGCGGCGCGGTCTGTTTGAAATGCTGGCGGATCAGGTTGGCGTAGGCGATCACCGCCCGGTCCGGCCGGCGGGTGTTCTCGCCTCCGGGGGTGTAGTCGTCGGTTTTGCGCCTCCGGCCGGAGGCGGTGCGGTTGGCGACCATGGAGTCGATCGAGCCGCCGGTGATTCCCCAGAAGAGGAGCGGCTCGCCCAGCCGGGTGATATCGTCGGGCGTCCGGCAATCGGGCTGGGCAATGACGCCAACCCGGAAGCCGTGCCGCACCAGAATCTTGCCGATCACCGCCACTCCGATGAAGGGGGAGTCGATGTAGGCGTCGCCGGTGACCAGGATGACGTCGAGCGACTCCCAGCCCAGGCGGGTCATTTCTTCACGGGTGCAGGGGAGAAACATGGCGTGGGATTATCGCGCCGCAACCCCAAAACGGGAGGAGGCGCACGGATAATGCAAGAAAAAGGATGGCTGTTCCATGACAGATCATCGAACGGGGTATGAGACAATTACAGGGCTGCGTCGTGCATCCTTGCTCCTCGAATACCCACTGATTTGAGGTCGCAACCTTGGGCCGTCCTTCGAGCATTAAGCGCTACAACGACGATGACGGAAACTCTGCCCATAACAATGGAAAGAAAACCTCTCTTTGCCATGTTGCGCCGCATTTAGCCATATTGAAAAACAGTACCGCGAAAAAAAAGAGCGAACAAGAATCGAAAAATGGAAAGGCAAAAAACAGAGCCAGAGGGACGCATTCAAGAATGTCGATCTTTAATGGTATGTCGGTTCTGGATAAAGCCGCGAGAGCGATCGTGCGCCTCGCGGCTCTGCGTGTTGCGTCACAACCCTTCGTTGGATAGGCTTCTTGCGAAGATCAAGGTCGAAAATTGCCGGTGTCGACCCATTCATTCTTGAGCAGCGACCACCAATCAATGGCCAATCCTTTCAATACATACGCATAGGGCAGCCAGAGATACCCTCCCAAGGGCCCCCAGCCCGTTCCCCAAGAGTTCCTGATCAAAATGGCTCCCGTGGTTTCCTCGGCCCCTGGATTGCTGTTCTTAATTTTCATGGTATCGTCGTAACCGACTGCGACGACGGCGTGACCGCCAACGCTTTTTTCTCCACCGGTTGGATAGGGTATCTTGCCGGTTGTTGCCGCTTGGCTGATGGAGTTATACACCGTGAACCCAAACATCGAGGGAAGACCTGCCGAGAGATTGAGTTTGATCCGGTCCAGCAGGGCGCTTGCGGAAGTCCCCGGCGGATCGAGGCGATAGTAATTGATTGCCTGGTAATTCTGGGCAAAGGCATAGCAAAAGGCCGAGGGTTCCTTGTCGAAATCGGGAGTTTTATCCGTATATTGCCAATGCTCTTCCGGTGGCAACCCAAAGAGGACCAAGGCCCCCATCGTCGTCCGCAGGAACGCGCCGGTATCGCCTGTCCATCGTGACATGTTGCGCGTCACCTTGTACAGGAACAGCCTGGAGGCATCGATATGCTTCCCAAAGGCCCGGATTTCGAAATATTCCACCAGTCCGACGCCGGCATGGGCCGTACACGAACCGATAACCCCCTGGTTTTCTATCGGCGAACACCATGTCCTCAGATCAGCAGTGGCCGGGAGTTTTGCCTTGGTCGGCTTGGCCACCCCTGCCTTTGTCAACATGGCCTTCATGGTTTTGCTTTCCACGGTGTAGTCTCGGCAGTCCGGATAGTCCGGAAGCCATCCCATTCCAAGCCTTATCGTCGTTTCACTCATGGTGCGTTCCTCCATTTTTTCTAAAGACAGGAAAATTGGGCCAGGTCATGGCGTTCGTGACACTACCCGGAAGTCACGGCTTGGCCTTGATGAGGTGCTGCGCAATAGGTGCATCGGCTGTCGAAAAGCCCTCGGACTGGTAGCTAAGGACAGCGCCGGCAGGAAGAAGGTATGCCGGTTACAACCAGTGCTGAACGATTGAGGAGAACTCCTTAGGCATTGACCGTAATCCCAAGCGCTCAAATGTTAAATGAGTAAAATTTGGATATAAATCAGAGGGGCAAAGTAGCCATGCGTCATGACGTTTGCTGAGAGTGCAGCGCTTTTGGAGGAGGCCTCTATCAACAACGAAGAAAAACGGAGGAGTTATTTCATATCGTTTGGCAGATTCCTGCCTGGGTCGCGGTAGTAACGCGGATTGGACGATTCCTTAGCGGTGTCCTTTTGTTGGAGTTTGTCGACAATTTCTCGGGGCAAGGTGGCGATACTTTTCCCGGTTATGAATTGGTACCCATACATCACACCGACAATCGCGAGAACATAAAGAGCAATTTTTTTGAGTGATCGCATTGTGTCGCACCGTTTTGTAGTTCAATCTTGTAGGAGTCGAAACCTTGCGCGGATGGCCATGTTCGGGTTCGCATCAGTGCTCCGGCACCTTCTGTTCTCTTCGGATAATTGGTGGTCCTTCTTAATGAATTATCGCAAAAAAAGTGTTCTATCTCGCGATGGTCGGTTCGCAATTTTGAGAGCATTGAGCAAACGACAGCTCACATAAATGACGTTCAGGGCGTCAACTCGGCCAACCAGGCTTGGGTAAAGGTGCGGGCGGCGGTTACGGTCTCTTTGCCCGCGCGATACAACATTTTCCACTGCTTGTCTTTGCGCTCGTATTGCGGATCGACGAATTGTACCAGGCCGGGTTTGCCCTCAATCGTTTGTACCGTAAAATCGATTGTCGCCGACATGTCGAGGAAAGCGGCGAGCCATTTTTTGATCATGGGCTTGGGATCGTTTGCCGGATAGGCCTGTTCCCAGGCGGCTAAGCGTTTGGCGTGCTCTTCCATCTGGCCGGTATAGGCGTGCTGCATTTGGTTGTCCATTTCCGCTGGATACATCGTCTTGCCGGCTTGATCGAGTTCGACTAGTTGTTGTTGCATCTGGGTGATGATGCCATCGAGCAAGGCTTGCTGGTCCTTGCCGGTATTTTTTTTATTGCGCTCCAATTCGGCGATGTTTTTTTGCAGACTCTCCCGGTATTCGTCTTTCAGTTGATGGGTAGATTTGGGCTTTTCCGGGGGCGTGGGCTTCTTGGTCTCTCTGAACGTATTGTAGGCATCAACGAATTCTTGTGAGGCAAGATACGCCTTGATGTGTTTGCCCGCCGATAGGACAAAGGCAACCCGGTCTTTTTCGGGCAGATTCTTAATGGCCTTGCCGTTCGGCACAACAAAGGACGGGGTTGCGACGGCCTGCAAAAGAGCTGCTTTTGCGGATGCTTCGTTTGTTTTGAGATGTCGGAGCAGGTTGTCGACTTCGTCATCGGCAAGGCTCCAGGAGAGGGTGCCGAGCAGCACAAGGAGAAAGGAGAGGAGAGCAACGATTTTTTTCATGCAAGGCTCTTCGAGAAAAGAGGGCGGATACATTCGCATGGAGTTTTTCGTTTTTTGTTGCAAGGTGGCCAGAATCCCCTGAGCATGGGGCCTTCCAGCTGAACATACGCCTTTGCCGGGAAGGTCTGCTCAGCGCTCGCGGCCGAGGGCTGTGAGCACATAGCGGAACAACTCGCTTGCTTTGTTGGTGCAGCCCAAGGCCCCCCGCCGTTGGGCCTCGGCCTTGTGTTCCGGCGCATTCGATCCTGCGTAGATGACAAACGGGGTGCGATTGCCCACCGCTCGCAGCCGTTCAAGCAGCGTGTAGCCGCCGGCCCGGGGATCTGCAGTCCGTCCCATGTCGGAAATCACGATGTCGAACTGCTGCTTTGCCACCAGGTCCATGGCCTCGTCGGTCGAGGTCGCGAGCACGAAACGGAGGCCAAGCGCTTCCAGCGATTGCCGCTCGTACACATTGTTGTTGGGCCGGTCGTCGACCCAAAGGGCCCAGGCGTTACTGGCGCGCCGCATGGTCCGCTTGTCGACCTGCTCGACGGCGCTTGCTGCCTCTTTGGCATCCACGGCCGCACTCTGGGGACTTGCCTGCGACTCGGAACGCGCCACCGACGCCGCCACCAAGGCCGCCGTTGCCTCCTGTTTCCGCTTTGCCGTCAACTCGAAGCCGCCGCCCTTGAAGGCAAACTCACCGAGCGAGGCCAGGAAGTCCTTCAGTGCGGGCGCATACCGCACCAGAACATAGGTCAGCAAGGCTGGCCACACGAAGATACCGGCCAGTTTCGTCAAGGCATCAATGATCTTTACGAAATCATCAACGGTCATGGTGCCTCCTCCGAGGGGGTAGGAGAATTCTGCGTGCGTGGCTTCCGGTGTTCCACTATGCGAGTAAGGTTAGAGTGCTTTTTGCATCCACACCGTGTCGAAGAGCTGTCCTTTTTTCTTTCCTACGTTGCTGAATCGCCCGCATTCGACAAAGCCGTTCTTTTTGTGAAAGGCGATGCTTCCTGGGTTGAGCGAAGATATGCTGGCCAGAAGCGTGGCAATACCTTGTTCCGCCGCACCTTGTTCGAGAGAATCGAGAAGCTGCTTGCCCAAACCTTTTCCCGTATGGTCGGGATGCATAAAGGCGGTCACTTCGGCGGTTCGCGAAAAGGTCGGCATGGGATTATGGGGCCGCAGCATGGCAAAACCAAGGGTGTTCCCGCCCTCATCCTTGATGGTTGCCGTCGGCAGACCATGGGCCATCTGGAGCAGCATGTCGAACGCCTGATAGGGCAAGATGTTTTCGGGTAAGCCGCAAAGGAATGTTCGACGTAATGGTTGAAAATATCCATCACCGCTTCGCGGTCATCGCTTGCGATTGGGTTGATTGAATATTCCATTAGGATTTGTTTCTTCTGTTAGCGTAAAGTTGAGCGCGCGTCTATATGGCGTCAGTTTAAATGGGGTTAGTTATATTTATTTTAATTCTATTATTTTAGTTGAAACAATTTCATTGTAACTTTTGTGTCCTTTCGAGCCGTCGATATTAAGTCCAGGAATATTTATTTTGAAATGTTCTTTGTCAATCTCTGCGAAGAAAACTGACAAATTTAACTCGTTGCCAATGCTTATCAACTTTTCTTTGAGTTTTTCTTCGCTTGCAATGCCTAACGTAATAGATTTTAACCAAGAGTTTGGGTAGCTGATGAAACCAAATTTTTTTTCATTTATTAATCGTAACTCGTATTCGTAAGACCATGCATTACTTTTAAATCGTATCAAATCATATATATTTTTTTCTGGATTTGAATGATACGAGGCGATGTTAATATTGTGTCTTTGTGTTTTATAAATGACTGGTATTGGAACGCCAATATCAGTCATTAAATGATCTGTTAAATAATATTCAGTAACTATTTCGAAATGTAGCATGTATCCAGTATGGCTTTCAGCGTAATGTGACCACATTAATTCACTGTCTGGCACAAAGGAAAGAGAAAATACTCCAATTTTTTTCCTTATATTTTCGAGTGCTTCATCAAAAAGATTTCTATATGTTTCCCTAATTTGTGGTCGAGGTAAATTCTTTATTCTGTTCCATGCCTCTCTCGCCCAAACGTCACCATGCATTCTCGAAATATAAAAATGGAAATCCCTCAGAAATCCTACTTGCCTTGGAATTACTATTTTAGGGGCTTTACAGTCCCAGGGGTCATTAAATCTTTCAGGTTTTTGAAAATAAATCTGACCTTTTTCGTAAAATGAAAGATTGTACTCTCCGTTGTATTTGGGAGCATAATATTTGAACAAATTGAGTTTCATACATTTTGAGAAACTAACAGTATTGTTAAGCTAATATCTGGCCTAGACTTTATAGGCAATTTTATCCTGAGACACCCCGTTAGTTTTTATCCGGTTAAGTTGAAATCCTTTTTTTCGTGTTTTTCCAAGGTATGTTCATTCTCTGGTTATGATCGCTCAACTTACACGCCTGCGGCGGAGCGGCCGGCGAGCCAGCCGGTGGAAAAGGCGGCCTGGAGGTTGTAGCCGCCGGTGTCGGCCTGGAGGTCGAGGACTTCGCCGGCAAAATAGAGGCCGCGCACCCGTCGCGATTGCAGGGTGCGGGGGTCGACCTCGCGGGTGTCGATGCCGCCGGCGGTGACGATGGCTTCGGCCAAGGGCCGGTGGCCGATGATGTCGAGGCGGAAATTCTTCAACCACAACCGCAGCCGTTTGCGCTCCTCGCCGCGGATGGTCCCGGCAGGGCGGTCGGCGGCCAGGTCGGTTGCCTTCAGGGCCACGGCCACCATTTCACGGGGGAGCAGGCCGCGCAACACACTGGCCAAGGGCTCCAGCCGCCGCTGCTCGAAGTCGCGCACCAGGCGGGCATCGAGCTTTTTGTCGTCCAGGGCGGGCTTGAGGTCGAGCAGGAGATGGACCGTGCGGCCCTCGCCAAGATTGTCGACGACCCGGCCGCTCAAGGTCAGGATCACCGGGCCGCTCAGGCCGTCTTCCGTGAAGGCCAACTCGCCGAAGGCTTCGCCGCGTTTCTTGCCGTCGACGAACAGGCGCACCAGGATGTTGCTCAGTTGCAGTCCGGCCATTTGGCCGGCAAGATTGCCCTTGGTGAGCAGCGGCACCAGGGCCGGGCGGATGGGGACGATGCGGTGACCGGCCTCCTTGGCCAGCCGGTAACCGTCGCCGGTGGAGCCGGTGAGCGGATAGGAGGCGCCGCCGGTGGCGAGGATAAGCGTATCGCAGGCGATGGCCTCGCTTCCGCAGATCACCCCGGTGAGTACGCCGTTTTCGATGCGCAGGTGGTCGACCGTTATCCCGGTGCGGAGGGTTGCGCCGCAGCGCACCAGCCAGCGTTCGAAGACGGCCAGCACCTCCGGCGCCTTGCCCGAGGCCGGAAACACCCGGCCGCCGCGCTCGGTGACCGTGGCCAATCCCAGCTCCTGGAAAAAGGCGAGCAGTTCCGGCGTGAAAAAGCGGTGGAATGCCTGGCGCAGGAAGGGGCCGGTGGGGCCGAAGTGGCCGAGGAACTCCGGCAGGGGAGCGACGTTGGTCAGGTTGCAGCGGCCCTTGCCGGTGATGCAGAGTTTGCGGCCCGGCCTAGCCATCTTTTCGAGCACCACCACATCCGCGCCGCACAGGGCAGCCTGGCCTGCGGCCATCAGACCGGCCGCACCGCCGCCGACCACCACGACGCGTCTAGGCGTTGCCTGGACGGGCGCGGTTGGATTGTCGGGTTGGGAGGAAGAGGCGATCTGCATGGTCCAGTACTACACCAAGCCAGGAGAAAAAACACGACAATCCTCCGGGTTGCAGCCGGAGATGCGGGCGACGCTTTCCTCTGCTTGACAGAATGGCCAGGGTTTTCTATCCATGAGGACGCATCCCCTCGGCGCGAGGGGTGCAAAGTGCTGCGCGCACAGGAGGAACACCATGGATCAATCGCTTCCCGGACTGATACTGACCGGCGCTTCCGGTTTTGTCGGACGCAATTTCATCAAGGCGGCCAGCGGCCGCTTCCGGCTGTTCTGCATCGCCCGGCGATCCATGGAGGAGGCCGGCGTCCAGCCGGATGCCAATCTTCGCTGGATTCAGGTGGATATCGCCGACCGCGACCGGGTGCTGGGGATGGACCAGCGTCTGCGGGATTACGGAGGGGTCGATTATGTGGTCAACCTGGCCGGCTACTACGACTTCACCAACGAGGAACACCCCGAATACGTCCGCACCAACGTCTGGGGCACGCGCAACATGCTCGACTTGGCCAAGGAGTTGGGGGCGAAACGGTTTCTTTTCGCCAGCTCGCAGGCAGCCTGCCCTTTCGGTGTGGTGGTGACCGAGGACACCCCTCCCGACGCTGCCATCCCCTATGCACGGAGCAAGCGAGCTGGCGAGGAACTGCTGCACGAGTATGCCGAGTGGGTTCCTGGCACCATTATCCGGATCGCGGCGGTGTTCAGCGATTGGTGCGAATATCCGCCCCTGTACACCATGCTCAACAACTGGTGCTCGGGCAAGTTGATCGAGTCGCATATCCTCGCCGGCCGCGGCCAATCCGCCATCCCCTATATCCACGTGCAGGACCTGGTGCAGCTTTTTTTGCGGGTGATCGAGCTAAGCGGCAGTCTGGAGCGGCTCTGCACCTTCAATGCCGGCCCGGATGGCGCGGTCACCCACCTGGAACTCTACCGGATCGCCACCCAGGTCTATTACAACAAGACCCTGCAACCGTTCTTTGCCCCTCGATGGCTGCTCTTCCCGATGATCGTGGCGCGGCTGGTGCTCTGCCATCTTCAGGGCAAGGAAGCGTTCGAGCGGTTGTGGATGCTTCAGTATATTGACCAGCAGCTCGTCGCCGACAGTTCCCGGACCCGCCGCGAGCTGTCGTGGAAACCGACGCCGCGCAAATCCATCACTCGGCGGCTGGTGTTCCTCGTCGAGAATATGAAAAAAAATCCGGAACTCTGGCGCAGTTGGAACGAGGCCATGCTCCATAAGGGGGCCGACCGGCCGCATCTCGTGCTTCATGATTTGCTGTGCGATGCTATCGAGGCAGATCGCGATGCGGTGGTCCAGGCGATCACCGCGCAGCTCCGGGTGCGTGACGCCGTGGTGGAGGCCATGACGACCCAGGCGCTGGAAACGGAGCAGAACCAAGGCGCATCGAGCTGCATCCGGGCCTTGCAGGCCATGGACCGGACCGTTGCCGACTCGTTCGTCCGGCTGCTGTGCCAACTGATCGTCACGGTGATGCGCACCCGCAATCGCCCGATGATGCAGCAGTACGCCCACACCATTGCCTTTTTGCCCATGTCCGCCGGGTTCAACAACGGTCTGGTGAGCCGCAGTTTATTTATCATCGGCGAGTTTTTGATCCAGCGGTTTCGCGGCCTGCCCAAGTTCCGGCAACTGACCCCCCAGGCTGACGATTACATCGCCATCACCCTGCACATGGCCATCGATCGGATCGAGGATCAGATCGAGCTGGCCCGGCTGCAATCGCCGATGTTGCTGGAGCAGCTCAAGAAGACGCCGCCACCCGAGAACAACGCCCGGCTGGAGAAGGTTGTCCGGCAGTTGGAGGAACTCTGCCGCGAGGCCCAGTCCGGCCAATCCTGGAGTAGTCCCCTGGCACGGGAGTGAGGGGCGGGCCAAGGCGGCATGGCCGGAAGTCCTTCTCCCGCCGGGATTTATTTCTTGGCTTGTCGAAGGCGCTCCTCTTTTGTCCCGAAAATTCGATTGCCAAAGGCGAGGCAGCGAAGGTACATTACACAACACAACATCGCGCAGGTGTCGTAGCGACATGTGCGCGGCAGACAACGCACAATCCCGCAGAGCGGGAGCGGGGGAACCACTCTCACGGGGCGAATCGCGCACGCGTAAGGCAACTCTCAGCCTAAGCCCGTCTGCGTCATGGGAGCCTCCGGTTGTTTCGCCAGAGGCGAATGCGCTTTGGTGCAACAACGGGAGCATTCCGTGGGTACGACTGCCTCATCCGGGGCGTCCCCGTTGGACGACGAATTTCACCATCCCAAAGCCCCGTTGCCCCATTTGGCCCTAGCAGCCCTGGGGATCATTTACGGCGACATCGGGACCAGCCCTCTCTCCAATCGGGCGACCTTGACCGGCGCTGGTCGAAACACCGCGTCGTTCCCCGCTACCCCTCCCGGATGGATGGCGAAATACTGCAATCGGGCGGAGTTACCAATGGGCGATTCATTTTTATTGTATTTTTAATTGGTGCCAAATGGACGGGTGGTATTGTACTACAAAACGCAATAAACGATTTGGCTCGAATTGGCACCTGCACCCACCGTGCGCCTGCCCACGCTCCGGTACGGTACGCTCAGCCGGTCGAAGAGTACACCATGGCAAAGCTCTTTTTTAATCGCAGGAAGAATTATTTTTTCAAAATCCGTCCGGCCCTGCGTTGGTTGACCAAGTTGCGCGGCTCGGCCAAAGCCATTGCCGGCGGTTTTGCCCTGGGCACCTTTATCGCCTTCACCCCTACCGTGGGTTTGCAGATGTTTCTCGGGGCGATCTTCGCCACGCTCTTCAACCTCAACCGGCCGGCAGCGATTATTCCCGCCTGGATTACCAATCCGGTTACGATCCCCCCGATTTTTGCCTTCAATTACTGGGTTGGCTACCTGGTGCTTGGAGGCCCTTCGGTCACTTCCGTCTATCACCAACTGATCGACATCTGCACGAAGCTGGCCACCCTTAACATGTTCCAGATTTCCGAGCAGTTCATGGCCTTCATCGCTCTGGGCAAGGAAATTGTTGTTCCCTTGATCGTCGGCAGCGTCGTGGTTGGCGCGGTCTGCGGGGCGATCGTGTATTGGCTTGCGCTCCGTATCCTGTTCTATATCAATCGTAAGCGCCGCGCCAAGGCAGTCCTGAACTGAGCATCGTTCGGACGCTGCCGATCGTTCGGGTCGCGGCACTCAAATTCGGGAGAGGGCATCGGTCGGCCAAGGGTTTGCTCTTCCCCGATTGCCGCCTGCCGTGTCCGCTCCCCAAGGGAACCCGCGCCGGATTCTCTGGTTTTTTCCTTTGACTTTCAATACGTTGTCACATAGATTCCGACCTTGATCGTCTTGCCGTGAATCCCGGACCCCGCTTTGGCCATGGAAGTGTTCCATCAGCATAACATCGCCGTACTGCTCCTTTCCCTGGGGGTCTTGCTTGGCGTCGCCAAGGTGCTGGGCGAGTTGGCGCATCGGCTACGTCAGCCCGCGGTGCTGGGAGAGTTGCTGGCCGGGATACTGCTCGGTCCCACCGTGTTCGGCGCGTTCGCTCCGGGTGCCTACGCTGCCCTGTTTCCTCAGGAAGGTCCCACTTCCTTCGCCCTCAATACCATCGCCAGCCTAGCGGTGACCCTGTTTCTCATGGTGGCCGGTCTCGAGGTCGATCTCTCCAATGTGTGGCGCAAGGGCTGGGTCGGGTTGAAGGTCGGGGTGGCGAGCGTGATCATTCCCTTTGCCGCCGGTTTTTTTGCCGCCCGGAGCCTACCCACCTTCTTTGGCGCCCGTCCCGAGGTCGATCCCCTGCTGTTTGCTCTGTTTCTGGCGATCGCCATGTCGATTTCGGCCTTGCCGGTGATCGTCAAGACCCTACTCGACCTGCAACTCTTCCGCAGCGATTTCGGGGTGGTGGTGGTCAGCGCGGCCATTTTCAACGACTTGGTCGGCTGGATCGTTTTTGCCGTGGTCCTCGGGCTGAGCGACAATGCAGCGGATATCGGCCACGGCATCACCCGGACCGTGGCCCTGGCCTTGGGGTTCGTTTTTTTTGTGTTCACCGTTGGCCGCAAGGCGATTCACCGTCTCCTCCCCCATGTCCAGGCTTACACCTGGTGGCCGGGCGGTGAGATAGGTTTTGTCGTCATTCTCACCCTGGTGGGGGCCGCGTTCACCGAATGGATCGGCATTCACGCCATCTTCGGCGCTTTTTTCATCGGCGTCGCAGTGGGCGATTCCCCCAACCTGCGCCGCCGCAGCCGCTATATTCTCGATCAATTCGTTGCCAGCGTTTTTTCGCCGATTTTTTTTGCCAGCATCGGGCTGAAGGTCAATTTTTTCGCCCATTTTAACGGGCCCTTGGTGCTGGGTGTCTTCGGCATCGCCTGCGCCTGCAAGCTGCTGGGCGGCGTGGTGGGTGCGAGATGGGGGGGGATGGGGCAGCGGGAAGCCCTGGGCGTCGGCTTTGCCATGAATTCCAGGGGCGCCATGGAGATCATTCTCGGTCTGCTCGCCCTGGAGCGGGGCATCATCGATCAGGACCTGTTTGTCGCCTTGGTGATCACGGCCATCTTGACCTCAATGATCGGCGGCCCGGCGATCCAATGGATCCTCAAACCGGCGCGCACGGTGCGGTTGGAGGATGCGTTCCGCGCTGGATTGTTTTTGCCCGAGGTGCAGGCTAGTTCGATGAAGGGGGTGATCGAGGAAATGGCCGCCCTGGCCGGTCGGGTGCTCAAGGGGCGACTGGAACCGCACAACATCGCCCGGGTGCATTGCGCCCCCGAGGATGTCGCCTGCGCCGCCATGGTCAACGATGTGCTGTTGCTCGCCGCCGGGGTGGAGAACATCGACAGGCCGTACGTGGTCGCCGGTCTCTCGACCGGAGGCGTTGGGCTCTCGACCCAGGACGAGCAACGGGCGCACGTGGTTTTTCTGATTCTCTCGCCGAAAGGCGATCCCGGCCTTCGCGGCAACCTAGTGGCGGAACTCTCCCTGCTCTACCAGGACCCTTTGATGATCGAGCAGACCCTCCAGGTCCGGAGCTTCACCGAGTTTCTTGCCCTGATCCGGACCTCGACCGTCTATCTGCAAAAGGAATAGGTACGTCGCAGGCTCGCGGCAGCTTCCCGCACGTTCATGGCAAATACACGATTTGGATCTTGGTGTTGCCGGAGATGGTCAGTTGCACCGGATATTTTTTCCCCATGAACGAGACGGTAAAGGTGTTGCTGCCTTGAGGGGCGGTGATGAACAGGATGCCCTGGCCATTGGTGTAGCCCACAAGTTGGTTCTGCAAGTACACCGCCGCCTCGATGGCCAAGGCGCCATTGCTGCGATTGACGAACTGAAAGGCGTCGGCCCAGGCCGTCGTGGTCATCGCACACCATAATAAAAGAACGAAGAATACATGCTTCATGGACAGCCTCCTATCTGGTGCTTTGGGTGGCGACATGGACATCGACCGGCTTGTATCGGCGGGTCGTGGCATCGAGGTGTTCGATGGCGCTCTCTTTGTTTTCCCGGTAATCGTTATATTCCTTTTCCACCAAAATCGAGGCGCCGTAAAATTTGCCGTTGCAGGAGCAATGCTCATAGGTGATCTGTTTCACCTCTTCCTCGAATCCGTGTCCTCTGGGGATGTCGCCTTGGATTTCAAAACTGCCGTCCGGGCTGAGTTCCATATGGAACTTCTTGGGTGACAGACGCAGGTTGCCCCGCTCCCATTGGACGGTTTCGCCCTGCGGGGCGCGAAACGAGCCGCTGATCACCCATCCTTGCGTCGATTCCGTTGTTTTGCCGAAGGTGTAGGCCGCCAGGGCCGCGCCAATGAACACAAAGGCGAGCGCCGGATAGTTCGTGGACATTTTTCCGAACAGGGGCACCTCGATGACGGTCTTGTCGCCGCTCTCGCTTTCCACCTTGTAGACCTTCTGCAGGATAAGCGAGAGGCCGCCGATGAAAATGATCAAGGCGGACAAACTGTATAAGGCCATTTCTCCGGTCATGTGTTCTCCCTCCTCGATTTGTTGTCGCTATGTTCGGGTGCCTTCCGCGTCCTATCGCGGCCAACGGGGAGACGGGTACAGGGGCCGGGGGTTGGCATGGCGGTCTCCTTGGCTTGCATGCATGGGGGCGGAACATTGCGTTTTCAACTTATGGGGAACTCTCCTCACGTCGAGACAGGCACGGCGGTAACCGTGATCCCTCTCCGGTCGATAGTAATCTCCTTGGCATAGCGTTTTCCTGGGGAATTGTCCGATGCCAGCATGCAGGTGGTCCCCCAGCGTCCGTCCCATTGGTCCATCACATGTTTGTGGCCGAACAGGATCAGGTTGACCTTGCCGTAGACCGTTCTGGCGAGCGCCCCGGCATCCTTCATCTCCATGAACGGATCGTTCATCATGAAAGGGTGATGATGGAAAAACACAATGTTGACGAATGCCGTGCCAAGAGCGTTGTCGAGGATGGTCTTCAGGGTGGCCAGTTGCGAAGCGCCGATCTCACCGCAGGCAAAGTCGAAGGGGTGGATGGTTTCGAGGTTCGAATCGAGCGCGATCAGCATGATTTTGAGACCGTTCTCCTCGATCATGTTGACCACCGGGGTGGCGTCGCCGGTAAAGGTTCCGCCTTGAGCCAGCGGTCGGGAGAGCATGTCGTCGAAGCGCTGCGCCCGCTCCCGGCTGTAGAAGTTGCCCGCGGCGCCGAAGTCGTGGTTGCCGGGGGCAATATAAATCTTGTTGAGGAAGGGGTGAAGCAGGGCTTGGGCGTTCTCGTACTGCCTGGGCGCCCCGTCGTCGGTGATGTCGCCGGTGACGATCAGGCGATGGTCGGGATAGTGTTCGGCGACGAAGTGCAACAGGGCCGCCGTTTCGTTGTTGTCGCTGGCATGACTGTGGATGTGCAGATCGCTCAGATGCAGAAATTTCATACGTCCCTCCCTTGCGCAGAGTAGTGTCGAACGAATACGGGGATTGCACTGTCGTGGATTGCCTGGCAATTCTCCCGATTGCCTTGTATCTGCCGTGCCTTCTTCCTCCCTTTGCAATCGATGCGATGCCATCGAGCGTCTGTTGTTACGCCCTCCCAAAACCCCATGAAAAGGAGGCCCTCACCCATTCGCCGCCGCCAAGCCGCACGCCGGCGTACATCGTTTCCGCCATGTGCGTCGAACCCATGATTCGCGCCACCTCGATCATCAGCTCCGCATCCGCGATCAACCGTTCGACCTCCTCTCCGGGATAGCCAGCCCAGTATTTCAGGTCGTGCTTGAAGCAGGCCGGGTAGAGGTCGAACCCTTTCCACTTGTCGAACCACAGTGAACAGCCGTCGGAACTGAAGGGATGGATGGGCGGATCGTGGGCGATCTTCTCCCACAGCGCGGTGAGACCGAACTGCATGCAGATGTCCTCAATCTGCGGCAAGGGGACAACAACGCCTTTTCCGGGAAGCTGCATGGTTGCTCCTGCGGTCTATGGGTGCGTGTTCAACGGTCGTTCGTGGGGGGCACCGGTGCCTTATTCCTCTCCGTTGCAGTTTCCAAAGCAATACTCCGGCTGGAACAGCAAGGAAATAAGTAAAGATCGAGTACCGATTGGATAGATGAAATAGCTGGATAGAAGATGCGTCTTGCTTGGCAATCGCTTGCGGAGAGCGGGGCGAGCTTGCGGGGACGCGAGATGGTTGGCCCGGCGATCAGCGCCTCGATGAGGGAGGGAAGGGCAGGGGCAATTGACGGATGCGGCGAAGGCGAGCCTCCTCTTCGGTGCAGAGGTTGGCGACCGTGACGCCGAGCAGGCGGATCTTGCGTCGGCCGGCCTCGGTGGCGGCCAGGAGGCGCGGCAACTGGGCCAGGATATCGCTTACGCAAAAAAAGCCCTGGGGTGTGGTGCAGGATCGGGTGATGGTGGTGAAGTCGCTGTAGCGGACCTTGAGCGTCAGGGTGCGGCCGCCGGTTTTTTTATGGGCCAAAATGCGGGCCACCTCCTGGACTTGTTCGTAAAGAACCGCACTCACCCGTACAAAATCGAGGATATCCGTAGCCAGGGTGGTTTCCGAGCCGATGGATTTGCGCACCCGCACGGGTTCCACCGGCCGTTCGTCGATTCCTCGGGCCATGTTGTAAAAGAACTGGCCGGCCTTGCCGAACAGGGCGGTGAGTTCCTGTCGGGAATAGCGGAGCAGGTCGCCGCCGGTGTGAATGCCCTCGTCGTGCATCCGCTGCTCCGTCACCCGGCCGACACCGTAGAATTTGCCGATGGGCAGGGCGGCGATGAAATCCTGGGCCTGGTCCGGCGGAATGACGGTGAGGCCGTCAGGTTTACGGTGGCCGGAGGCGATCTTGGCCAAGAATTTGTTAAAGGAGACGCCCGCCGAGGCGGTCAGCCCGGTGGTCTCGCGGATAGCGGCGCGGATGGCGGTGGCGAGCCGGGTGGCCGATGGCTCCCCAAGGCGGTTGGCGGTGACATCGAGAAAGGCCTCGTCCACGGAGAGCGGTTCGACCAGTGGGGTGTACTGGCTAAACAGGCTCATGATCTGCCGCGACACCTCTTGGTAACGCGTCATCCTGGGTTTGAGAAAAACCGCCTGGGGGCAGAGTTGGTGCGCCCGGACACTGGGCATGGCCGAGTGGATGCCAAAGACGCGGGCCTCGTAGGAACAGGCCGCCACCACACCCCGGCTGCGGGGCGCGCCGCCGACGATCACTGGCCGTCCCTGCAGTTCGGGACGATCCCGTTGCTCGACCGAGGCGAAGAAGGCGTCCATGTCGACGTGGATGATTTTTCGGGAAGATGTCATGATGAAAAACGGTTTGGCCTCAAGCTGTTATCGTCATTGACGCTGGCTGCGCTCAGGGCTATTATCCATCAATGTGCACAGTTATCAAGGTACAACAAATTTAGGTGCAGGGAAACGGGCAAAATGAGCGTATACCAAGAGCGGACCACGCTCAATAACTGTACCGGCTGATCCAGGAGCGGGTGGCGACCAAGGTGCCGGCGGCGGCGCAGGCCGAGCCGGTTTACCGCGATTTCCGTACCGGCCTCGACAAGGCAGCGGAGTGGTATAAGGGCAGGTTTGTAGGTTAATAGTCTGTAGCTTGTTCGGGGGACGGCCAATCTTACACCGCTTGAGTGCTCTCGGCGAGGCGACAATAAAGGGAGTGGGAACAATCCGGGGACGTGGAAAGCCATCGGCGCTGAGCCGGGCGGCGTGGTCCGAAACCGGATGAAGGGGCAAGCTGTTTGAGCGCAGCGAGTTCTTGCCCCGCCGGTTTTGGGGCGCGGCGAACGGGGGCGTCTCAGCGGCGCGGCTGCCCTTTCTTTTGATTCTTGTCTTTGGGCAAGCAAAGAAAAGAATGCCCTCCCGCAGGGAGACGGAAGGTGATGATTGCTTCAGATGGGTTGAGAGAAAAGTTGAAATAAATTCGTGTTGTTGGTGGGTGAGCGATACGACTGTTTACTCTGCAAAGCTCGGTATACAAGAAAAACAATTTATGAATTTATTAACTTGGAATATTAATCATCGTGCAAGTCGCAAACGCATTCCCCCATCAATGGTAGAAGCGATTGCCTCATTATCGCCGGATATCATCATTCTTACCGAATATGTTCCGGGGCCATCCCACATGAGTTTTATGGAGGAATTATCCTCTCACGGACTCAACCATATTGTTATGTCACAAGAAACACCGAAGGAAAATCATGTATTCATCGCCTCTCGAAACGCTCTGACTCGTGGAGCCATAGAGGGTCCGCCCATCGCACCATCGGTCCCTTCTAATATGCTGCATGTGTACCTGGAAAGTCAGGAAATGAATATTCTGGGACTACGGGTGCCAGACTATAGCAAGCAAACGCCCCTCCGACATAAATGTTGGGATTGGCTAGAGGCAACCGCTAATAAAATTAAAGAACAACCATTTGTAATCCTCGGTGATTTCAATGCAGACCCGTCTTATCCACCAAGCAAGTGTGGTAATCGCATAGGTAATCTTGTTACGGCTGGTTGGCAATTAGCAGCACCTCCATCGGGTGCGAGCTACTTGGCAGTCGCTAATGGTGAGGGGAAAAGGCTCGACCATGCATTTGTCAGCAAGCATTTCATTGTTCGCAATGCCCAGTATGTATGGGAGAATAACAGTTTTATCTTCGGGGGAAAAAGCTCAGATGCAATGTCAGACCATGCAGCATTATTGGTTGAGATTGAGCGGCATTCGAGCAATGAAGCACTGGAAACTGAATAATGGTCTACACCTTTTACTCGCTGCCTAGCCAACAAACTTGGCCGGAATAGCCGCATTTTAAAAGGTGACCAGCTCTTCGTCCGTCCGGTTATCGCAACATTAACGACCTGTAGATACAAGGGTGGGCACGAGTCTTTTGGCTTTCCATCGATGACACTGAACTCTGGTGGGCAAAGGATGCTGCCTTTTGCCCACCCTATGCACACATTACGGTATAAAGGAGCATGTCATGTCCAGCACCCTCGGCACCCTCTATAAAGTCACCACGTTCGGCGAATCGCACTGCAAGGGCGTCGGCGCCATCGTCGACGGCTGCCCGCCCGGCATGGCGCTCACCGAGGCCGACATCCAGCCGCAGCTCTCCCGCCGCCGGCCCGGCCAGTCCGACCTTTCCACCCCCCGTCAGGAGGCCGATCAGGTTACCATCTACTCCGGCACCGAATTCGGCCGCACCTTGGGCACCCCGATCATGCTCCTGGTCAACAACAAGGACCAGCGGCCCCAGGATTACGGCGAGATGAGCCGCATTCCCCGACCCTCGCATGCCGATTTCACCTATCAGATGAAGTACGGGGTGCGCGCCTCCAGCGGCGGCGGCCGTTCCAGCGCCCGCGAGACCATCGGTCGGGTGGCCGCCGGGGCCATTGCCGAAAAATGGCTGCGCGAAACCTACGGCACCGAGATCGTGGCCTGGGTGAGCGCGGTGGGCGAGATCGAGGCACCGGAGGTCGACGCCCTACAGATCAGCCGTTCCGAGGTCGACCGGCACATCGTCCGTTGCCCGGACGCGGCCACCGCCGAACGCATGGAGACCCTGATCAAAGAGGTGCTGGCCGCCAAGGATTCCACCGGCGGCATCCTCACCTGCGTGTGCCGCAACGTGCCCATCGGGCTCGGCGAGCCGGTGTTCGACAAACTGGAGGCCCGTTTGGCCCAGGCCATGCTCTCCCTGCCTGCCACCAAGGGGTTCGACATCGGTTCCGGTTTCGCCGGTACCCGCCTGCGCGGCAGCCAACACAACGATCCCTTTGTCAAAAAGGGGGAGGGGCTTGGCACCCGGACCAACTTCAGCGGCGGCGTCCAGGGCGGCATCAGCAACGGCGAGCCGATCGTCTTCCGGGTAGCCTTCAAGCCGGTGGCCACCATCGGCATGCCACAGGAGACCGTCGACTTCGCCGGCGACGAGGTGACCTTGGAGGCCAAGGGCCGGCACGATCCCTGCGTGGTGCCGCGGGCGATACCGATCGTCGAGTCCATGGCCGCTCTGGTGCTGATCGACATGGCCCTGCGGCAGCGGGCCCGCCAGGTCGTCAGCCCCTTCTAACCCATAATGCCGTGACTGCCCAACCGGCCTCCATCCTCGTTGTCGAGGATTCCCAGATCAACCAGAGGGTGCTGAGGCGCCTGCTGGAAAAGGAGGGGTACGCGGTGCGGACCGCCAACCACGGCAAGGACGCCTTGCGCCTCCTCGGCGAGGAGCGTCCCGATTTGATCCTGCTCGACATTGTCATGCCGGAGATGGATGGCTTGGAGCTTTGCCGGTTGCTCAAGGAGCAGGAGGCCACCCGCGATATCCCGGTGATCTTCATCTCCTCGCTCGACAACACCGCCGACAAACTGAGCGGTTTCGCGGCCGGCGGCGTCGATTACATCATCAAGCCCTTTCATCCGGCCGAAGTGCTGGCCAGGGTCGACACCCATCTCAAGCTCTGCCGGTTGCAGCGGCAATTGGGGGTGAAAAATCGCCAGCTTGAGATGGAAAAACAAAAATCCGAGGCCCTGCTACTCAACGTCCTGCCGGCTCGCGTCGCCTGCGAACTGATGGAGAAGGGCAGCTGCGCGCCCCAATATTTTCCCGAGGTGAGTGTCTGTTTCGTCGATATCGTCCAGTTCACCCCGGCCGCCACCCACCTGGCCCCGGAGGTGCTCATCGGCGAACTCAACGATCTGTTCACCGCCTTTGACGAGATCGCCGAGGCCAACCGTTGCGAGCGGATGAAGACCATCGGCGACGCCTACCTGTTTGTCTGCGGCATCCCCGACGCCAACGAGCAACATGCCCGCGACGCCGCCAACGCCGCCCTGGAGATCCTCACGTATCTGGACGAGCGCAACCGCACGAACGATCAGCAGTGGCAGGTGCGGATCGGCATCCATTCCGGCCCGGTGGTGGGCGGCATCGTCGGTACTAAGAAATACCTGTACGACATCTTCGGCGACACGGTCAACATCGCCTCCCGGCTCGAAGCCCTCTCCGGCCCGATGCGCATCAATGTCTCGGCCGAGGTCCGCCGGCGGCTCGACCGGGATTTTCTCTTTTCCTGCCCGCTCGATGTGGAGATGAAGGGCAAGGGGATGCAGTCTACCTGTTTCCTTGAAGGCAGGAAAGCGTAGCCGGTTCAGCAGACCTTGCCGGCCAGCCAGAACAGGAGCATGCCGACGACGACCGTGCCGCCCAGGCTCTTGGTCTTCCAGGCAAAGAGCAGAGTGGGCACGGCGATCAGCAATTCAGGTTTGCCAAGGTCCAGGCTGCGCGAGGCGGGATCGATGCAGAGGATGGGGGCGAGCAGGGCGCCGAGGATGGCGACCGGGACGAAACCGAGCCAGTCGATCAGTCCCTTGGGCAAGCGCCGGTGCGCCAGGTAGAGCAGGGGCAGCCAGCGGGGCAGATAGGTGACCAGGCCCATGGCGGCGAACAGCAGCAGAGTGTCGAGCCAGTTCATCGCGTTCGCTCCCGCCAGCGTTTCAGGAAAAAGCCGGAGGTGGCCGCCACCATGGCCGCGCCGACGATGTAGGAATTGCCGGGGATGAGCAGGGACCAGAGGGTGGCGGTGCAGGCGGCGATCAGACCGGTGACGACGAACAGGCGGTTGTGCAGTTGCATGACCAGCAGGCAGAGAAACATGGCGGTCAGGGCATAATCGATGCCCAGGGCTCCCTTGGGCACGAATTGGCCGATCAGGGCGCCGGCGATGGTCGCGACGATCCAGGCGAAGTTGGACAACTGGTTGACGGTGAGCGCACTCCAGCGGTTCCAGGAGCCGCTGCGGAACCGGGCCATGTTGACCGCGAAGCTCTCGTCGGTGATGCCGTAGGCAAAGAGGGTGAGAAACCAGCGGTCGACGCCCTTGAAATGGACGGCCAGGGCCGAACTCATCAGGGCATGGCGCAGGTTGACCATCAGGGTGGCGAGGACGATGGCTGCCGGCGAGGCGCCGCTGGCCAACATGGCCACGCAGATGAATTGGGAGCTGCCGGCAAAGACCAGGATCGACATCGCCGCCACCGCCCAGGCCGGCAACCCCGCCTGCTGCGCCAGGACGCCCAGGGCCAGGCCGATGGGGAAAAAGCCGAGGCAGATCGGCCAGGCCGCGGCCACTCCCTGGCGAAAGTGTGCACGGGCAGGCAGCGCGCCGGCATCCTGCTGCTTTCCCTTGTCCTGATCCATTTTTTCTGCTAGGAGGAATCGTTCGTTCGGTTCGCCTCTCCTTCCGGAGCCCATCAAGCCTCCTCTTATACGACAGAATGTTTTTGCTCCGCAATCCCTTTTCCCCGTTTCCGCACGCATCTCTCTTCCCGGAGTCCCAGCCGTGAAACAACTGTGGGATATCGGCGATCTGATCGATCTCCACTATTTTTTCCAGGAGGACGAGGAAGTTCGGCGCAGGGACGGCGAGGCCGCCCTCGTCAAGCGCGACCGGATCATCTATCTGGCCAAGATCGAGCCAAAACTGGGCAAGGTGGATGCCATTCCGCCCCGCATTCTGGTGCGGAAATGGCTGACGATTCGGCAGTTGCAGTACCGTCGCGAACGGGGCCGCGAGGGCCTGCTCCTCCCTGGAACCGTGTGGCGGGAATTGACCTTGCTCTGTCGGGGGCTGTTTTTCTTTCTTGGCCTGTTTTCCGGTCTCGGCCTCGCCGGCTCCCTGCTGCTCTATTCCGGGGAAACGCCGCTGAACGTCTCGGTGTATTTCGGCGTGTTCGTGGTGGCGCAGCTCCTGGTGCTCGGCGTGCAAGGGCTGATGCTGGGCTACCGCCGAGCCCGGCGGATCCCGATGGAATCCACGGTGGTGTATGTCCTTGTCGGCCGGTTGCTGATGCGGGGGCTGGACGCCATCCGCAGACGATTGCAGCGAAAGATGACCGCAAGCCGGCGGCTCGATCTCGCCGCGCTGGTGGGCGGTGTGCGGCAACGCAAGGAGTTGGCGGCCCTGCTTATCTGGCCGGCCTTCATGTTGATGCAGCTGGGCGGCATTGGCTTCAACCTCGGGGTGGTCGGCGCGACCCTGGCCAAGGTAGTATTTTCCGATGTCGCCTTTGCCTGGCAATCGAGTTTGCAACTCTCCGCCGGTTTCGTCGCCGACCTGGTCCGCTGGATCGCCCTGCCCTGGTCGTGGGCCGTGCCGCAGGGCTACCCGACACTGGCACAGGTCCAGGGTAGTCAGATGGTGCTCAAGGAAGGCCTTGCCCATTTGGCGACCGGCGATCTCGTCGCCTGGTGGCCCTTTCTCTGCTCTGCCGTCGCGGTCTATGGTCTCTTGCCCCGTTGCCTCCTGTTGGCATTGGGATGGGCGCAACAGCGGCGCGCGTTGGACCAGTTGCACTTCGCCACCCTCGATATCCGGCCGCTCCTCCAGCGGATGACCGGGCCTCGGCTCGATACCAACGGCGAACAGGCAACCGTGCCGGCCGATCCGTCGCCGCCGGCGAACGCACCGCCGCCCGAGCCGGACACGGTATTCTTGCAACCAATGGAACAGGCGGGCAAGGGGGGGGCCGTGTGCTGTCTGCTCATCCCAGACGAACTCTTTGAGGAGTGTCCGCGGGCGAGGTTGCGCGATCTGCTCGCTTCCGTCGGTTGGACCGATCGTATCGAATGGGTTCGTTATGGGGCGCCGGGTGCGATCGAGGAGGAAAGCCTGGCGCCGCTGGCCTCGGCCGCTGCCCAGGGGATGCTAGCCGGTGTACTCCTGCTGCAGGAGGCCTGGCAGCCGCCGCTCAAGGAAACCGAACGCTTTTTGACCGAGTTGCGGCGGTTGGCCGGGGAACGGGTGCCCTTGACCATCCTGCTCGTCGGCAGACCCTTGCCACAAACCGTCCTGACACCGGCCGATCCGGAATCGATCCGAATCTGGCGGCAGAAAATGCAGGCTTTGGGCGATCCCTTGCTCGAAGTCCGCTCCCTGGTGCAGCCATGAATGCAGCCGTTCCGGAATTCGCCATTATCGGCCACCCCAATGAGGGAAAATCCTCGGTGCTCTCGACCCTGGCCGAGGACGATTCGGTACGGATCAGCCCCATTCCCGGCGAGACCGTGGCATGCCAAACCTTTCCGGTTCGCATCGACGGTCGGGAGATTATTCGCTTCATCGACACCCCAGGTTTCCAGAATCCCCGTCAAACCCTGCAATGGCTGCAAGCCTACCAGGGACCCGAAGAGGGCATGCTGTCGGCCTTCCTTGCCGCGCACCGGGACGACCCCGCTTTCCACGACGACTGCGAACTGCTCGGGCCGGTGGCTGCCGGCGCCGGGGTAATTTTTGTGGTGGACGGCTCGCGGCCGCTGCGCCATGTCGATCGGGCCGAGATGGAAATCCTCCGACTGAGCGGCGCACCCCGGATGGCGGTCATCAACTGCAAAGAGGAGGAGAGCGGATATCTGGAACGATGGCTGAGCGAGTTTCGCAAGCATTTCAACGCGGTTCGCCTGTTCAATTCCTGCCGGGCCAACTATCGCCAACGGATCGAGCTGCTGGAGAGCCTCAAGGCCATCGACCAGCAGTCGGAGCCGGTCCTGCGCACCGTGGTCGAGGCCTTTCAGGAGGATTGGGAGATTCGCAACCAGCGCACGGCTGCCATTCTCGCCGACCTGCTCCAGGAGGTGCTCGCCTACCGGCGGACCGTGCCCTGCACCCGCGACGAGGAGGAACGCAAGCGGCGGGAGTTGCATCGAGAATTCCTCGACTACGTTGCCGAGCGGGAACGCCAGGCGCAACAGGCTATCCGCCGCCTGTTCAAGCATAATATTTTCAACCTGGAGTTGCCACCGCAGTCGATCCTGGAAGAGGATCTGTTCAGCAAGCGGACCTGGGAGTTTCTCGGTTTGAGCGACCGGCAGATCATCCTGGCGGGCGCCTTGGGCGGGGCTGCCTTGGGCGTGGGCATCGACGCCGCGACCATCGGCAGTTCGTTTGGCCTCTTTTCGGCGGTCGGCGGGTTGATTGGCGCCGGAGCCACGGCCCTGAAGGGCAAGGAGCTGTTGACCGGCGTTCGGCTGCTGGGCATGCGGATGGGAGGCGAACAGTTGCGGGTGGGTCCGGTGCAGAACATGCAACTGCTGTACATCCTGCTCGACCGAGCCCTGCTCTTTTACGCGCATGTGATCAATTGGGCGCACGGCCGCCGCGATTACGAGCGCTTGTCCGCGCTGGCCAAGCCGGCGGGCGGCAAAAGCGGGTTGACCAGCCAGTGGGACCGGGAACGACGAAGCATCTGCGATCATTTCTTCCGGGCCGTGCACAAGGGGCACGAGGGCGAGATCGAGTCGGCCTCGGTGGCGCTCCAGGATCTGCTTCGCGATCAGTTCGCCGACATTGCCGAGGATCGGACCGAGGCCGGTCAGTGCGCTGCCCCGGTAGAGCTCCCCCGGCACGACGGGAACGGATAAATGGCCGATTCGTCTGTGCCGCCGCGCCTGCTGGTCGTCAACTGCGCGAGTCCCTATTTCTTCTACATCCCCATGGGGAGCTTCGGCCTCTGCGATGCGCTGAGCAAGCAGGGGATCGAGGCGCGCATCTTCAATCCGGCGCTCTATCCCGAAGCCGAGGTGCGGGAGCGGCTGGGCGCCCCCCTGAACAGCCCGCGACCCCGCCCTGTCGGGTTTGTCTGCCCCTTGCAGGGAAACCACCCCCGCCCCGGGGCCCCCCCCGCCCCCGTGCCCCCAACCAACCCCCCCGGCGC
>Ga0074195_1001279_pt1 | contig 36695 bp, 30 predicted proteins | sample EPASupsiteHSE623_FD_64525 | JGI IMG/M metagenome (GOLD analysis project Ga0074195, IMG submission 64525) | Bioremediated contaminated groundwater from EPA Superfund site, New Mexico - Sample HSE6-23 | ecosystem: Environmental > Aquatic > Deep subsurface > Groundwater > Contaminated ... | reverse complement strand
CGGCATAGATAACTTCAGTTGTGGTAATCTGTCCTGAGTCTCAAAGCGTTTGACCGTTCTTTGTTCTTGCTCCCAAGCGTTCTTTCGGTATGCCAGAGCATCGTTATAGACAAATCTACAAAGCTCAAGTTAATGGTAAGCTTCATGCGGCAGGGAGGACTCCGCTTTCATCCCCCTGGGCCAGGGAACTTCCCGCTCCGTCCTCTTCGTTCCTGCTAGTTAAATTAGCGGAGAAGCTGGATGAGATCGTTCTCGTGCATAAGATGGCAGTTACTAAGTCGGGCTATTATACCCTCTGCATGGATACAAAGGGTAATGGTCCTATATCCTTATCCTATCTTTTAGAAAACAGAGGAAACAGGGCCATGATACCCATAGAACTACTATCAATCAAAGGGAGAAAGGCAATCCCGCAATGGGAAGCTATACCGCTGACTTTATTCTCTCAATCCATAATCCTTGGAGACTACGGTTGGTACATAGTTTCCATGAATATTAACTGTAAAAGTAATTTAAAACTTATCATAGAAAAAAGATGAATGCGTCTATATCGACGTCATATAGGGCTGTTTTATTTAATATCCTCTGCTGACTTGAAATAGCTGTTAAGCTTGAACTGGTCCCTGGCCTTCATCCGAAGGTTGTTCTGGTCCTTGTCCTTGTTCCTGTTCCTCCCCTGTTCTTGTCATTGATCTCCTGATCTCCAGTCTGTTCCTGGACTTGACCTCCGGCGTATTGCTGGCCGTCCCCCGAATCCCTTACTAATTCGGGCAAATTTTCTGGCAGAATCCCCCCTACACGTTCGAATTCGACATCATCAATCGCCAGTCCATTCGTAAACCGATTTTCATCCCTGAAATCCACAGTTACGCGGACGATACTTGAACGGGTTAGGGCCGGATTTCTCTTATTTATTGTCGAAACCTCAAGAGGAATCTGAATAGATATTGGTCCCACTTCAGCAAGATTAACACTATTTTGAGCAACTTGGTTGCCCGATGAGTCAAAGGCACGCATTATCACAGGAGTTTTCTCATTTAGAGTTGAATCATATCCTACCCAGACCTTTACACGAGATTGTCCTTGGCTGAACCTTATCTCAATTGGAGCTGTACAAAACTCAGCGGCATAACACTGTTCGATAGCATTTGTCCCTGAATGTGCAAAACCTGGTATAGAGTTTCCTTTGGAAAAATCGATGGCAACAGGACTGTTAAAAGTTACACCTTGGGATGCGTATTGATTTGTCACAGAGATAGGTCCACCTGTCCCCAATCCTCCCGTGACCAAGTCATCGAAATTGATAATAGTCGGTTCAGCCTGAGCTGATACAGTAGGTGGTTTGAATGGTGGTTTGAGGCGTTGTCCGCTCTCAGGGCTAATGCTGATAGGTTCGGTCTGCAGCAATGTGCCATCAGGTTGTTTGATTGGGACTTTTCCGCTCCCAGGGCTAATGCTGGTCGGTTCGGTCTGTGGCAAGTTTCTCGAACTGCTCTTTGGATCCCAGACGCAATCAGAGACGCCCTCATCCCCCTCGTCATTGCAAATCCAACAACCTTCATCATAACAGCAATAACATATTGTACCATCACAACCAATATTGTCAGTTTCTCCAATTTCCAAATCACCAAAGCAATAGAGCGCGCTACCTGCTTTGCCAGGCGGTCGGGGCTTGCCATCGGCGGAAGACAGCAAAACGAGCGCCAGAAATATAACCACTACCATATGTCTCATTTTAATATGTCTCATATTATTCTCCTATTCTGCCCAGTCTCGTTTCCTTGAAGAAGACCAGGTTAATCCTCATAACTATCCTCAAAATATTCTTAAATCGGCCTGGTCCAGGAAGTCCCTGAAAAGCCTCCTGTTTGTTGCATTGTAGCCAGCTTATTGTCCGTTTCTATCATGATCCGTAAAGTCCCGCTATGAGAAGTTTTGCCTTTAGGAACATCGGCCCAATTCCCAGTAATGACATCGCCAGGTCTGTTGCCGCTCATGGTGCCATAAAACACATTGGCCCAATTGGGCGAGTTGCGATTAGTCTCTCCATACCACCAGATCTTATTTCCTATCTGCCTAATGTAGTATATCGCGCCGTCATTACAACCCCATACGCCTGTCAAATCCATTTGATCAGAAGACTTAACTCCAGATACGCAGCAATCTGCTTGCGTTTTCTGAGGAACTGCACTCTTCAACCAGCAACGTGCACTGGTTCCTTGATAACCCGGCTTCACAAAGGTAAAGGCCTTACAATTTGGATCATCTTTGCAGGCCTGAGCACACGAGTTCGGGTCGTTCACGACATCAAAGTTGGAGTAATCTGAGCCAAGGCGGTCTGTGTTGTACTCCAAAGGTATGGTCTGACCATAAGCGATCAAGCATAAAAAAAGAGTGCAGATCGCAGTCAGCGGTATTATGGCTATTCGTGGTTGCATATCTTTTCATCTAACTACTTTAAATTTTTAAATTGAAGAGCCTTACGATTTAAAATCTGGAAACTTATAGCTCAATGTATGAACTAAGTGCATCCGCATATTCTATGCGCGAGTTTAGAGTAAATTATATACCAATTATAAATACAATAGTGGATATGGCGATCAATCGTAATTGTAGGAGTACCCAGCAGGGATGGGCAGTGTCCCGAATCTGCTGTAGTATGTGTTTAGCTCATCGCCACATCACTCTCTGATCGATATGGACACCCATTGATCGCGAAATCTATATAATATGCCATCAATTGACATCTGAATGGAGTATGGATCAAGAGGAAACTATCAAGCGACTTCTGGACACAATTGATCAACAGCGGCTGGAGATTGACCAATTAAGGCATGAGAACGAGCTGCTTAGAGGCCGTATTAAGGAACTTGAAGCCCGCTTAGCTCAATATGAGAATGCCCATACTCTGCCGAGCCTAAAACGCGGTGGCAAATGCAAAAAGGTCCAATCAGAAGGAACTAAAGGCAAGCCAGGCCAGAAGATAGGACACAAAGGCTTGACACGACAAACCGCCAAACCCGATAGAGAAGTTCGGGTCACGAAAGACTTATGTCCTGATTGTGGGGCAAAGCTTGGCGATCCATTCAGAATAGAGTCGAAGATCATCGAGGAAATCCCTGAGCCACAACCAATTACGGTTACTGAGTACAAAATCTGCCACTACATATGCCCTTGTTGCCAGAAAGAGGTTATTGCAGACGATTCAAGTTGCCCAAATGAAGGTATTTTTGGCAACAACACAATTGCCCAGGTAGCCCTCATGAAATATGGAGATCGGTTACCACACAGGAAGATTCAAAACACACTTAAGCGAGTATATGGATTGGTTATAAGCCCTGCTACGATCCTTGATCTGACTCGTCGTGCAGCTGATGCGGTTCAGTCTGAGTATGATGCTATTCTTAATAGGATTCGCAATGCACCGGTTCTTTACATCGATGAAACATCAATCGATGTTCAGGGAAGGAATCACTGGATCTGGGTGTTTACAACTCTAGCCGAGACTTTTATCGTGATTCGCAAGAGCCGGGGCATGAAGGTATTGTTAGAGATTCTGACCAGGAAATTTAAAGGAACTATCGTCTGCGATGGTTGGAAATCTTACTCAGGCTTCACAAACCGCATACAGAGGTGCTGGGCTCACCTGCTTCGAGAATCAAAAGATTTGGCAGAGAAGGTTCCTGAGGCGGTTCCATTACATGAGGCACTCTGCATAATCTATGATCGACTCACCGATGCTCTAAAAAATGATCCGCCGCCGGAAGTTAGGAATGTCTTGTGGTATTTATCGAAGGCTATGCTCAATCAGTTGCTCAGGCAGGAATACGCCAACGAGAAAGTCAGAAAGCTCATCGGTAAAATTAGCAATGGCTTTGAGTACTGGTTCACTTTTGTCATTCAGCCGGGTGTAGAGCCCACCAATAACAGAGCTGAGAGGGCGCTTCGTGAGCACGTTGTCCAGAGGAAGATCATAGGGACTTTGCGCAACCGCAAAGGGACATCGATTCATGAACGACTCATGACTGTGACTGCAACATGGTCACTGCATGGACTCGATAGTCTAAAGATGCTCAGGCTAAAGTTGAGTAGCTAAACACATACCGATTTTCTAATGCTTAATATAAATGAGCAGCTCTCTAGAGGAGTTTGCGCCTTGCTCAAGAAAGACCAGACGCAGAATGCCCTGCTTAATAAGAATTGATTCTGAAGCTATGAACTAAAAATAGAAATGCATCGGGGGAATTCCCCCCGTGTACATCATTTAATGGGCCTCGCCCACAATATCCTTGCCCTTATCCTTGGGCTCCACAGTCTCCAGCTTGCACTCTGTTGGAGTGCAGACCAGGACATCCTGGCTCTGGAACTTGGTGTACGGGTTCTCTGGTATAGTGGTGTCCAGTCCCATGGTTGCAGCCAGCATCTCCACCACATCGACTATCTTGATTGGCGACTCGGCTGCTTTTCTGCCATCGATCAGGTTCAGCCTGCAGAACGGACAGGTGGAGGCGATGACCTCGGCCTGTACCTCAGCGGCATCGTTTACCCTGGCCTTTGCGCAGTCGAGTGCCAGGTCTGGAACACCGGCCTTCACGCCGCCGCCAGCGCCGCAGCACCTCTGAAGAGCCCTGTTCCTGACCATGTCCCTGAACTTTACTCCAGGAATGGACTGGATGACATCCCTTGGTGCCTCAAACGCGGCATCCTTGCCCTTGAGGTGCATCAGGTGCCTGCCGTTGTGGCATGGGTCGTGGTAGGTCACATTGTAGTTGAGGGGTATCTTGTACTCCATCTCTCCGTTATTTATCTTATCCCTGAGGTAGACTGAGAGCGGCATGGTCTTGTAGGGTATGTAGCCCTCGTACCACTGCGGCCAGTCTATTGATGCAGCTCTCAGGCATCCTGCGCAGGCGAAGAGGACGGTCTTTGCCCCGGCATCCTTGAGTGCATCAATGTTATGAACTGCGTGCTCAACCATGACCTCTCTCTGACCGGTCCTGATCAGGGCCGAGGCGCAGCACCACTCGTCTTTGCCAAGCATTCCAAACTCAGTTCCAATCTTGTTCAGTATCCTGACAGATGCCACTCCGAGAGCCTGCTGCCTGTATGCGGCAGTACAGCCTGCGAAGTACATGATGTCGCCTGACTCGTTTACCTTGGCATCCTTTGGAATCCAGCAGAGCCTCTCCTCTTGCTTGGCCATGTAGGGGTTCCTGTCACCGTGGAGAAGCTTGGGGAAGAAGGACTGCTTGCCGTATGGTCCGTTTCCGCGCTTTACCAGGTTTGGCCTCATTGCCTCCCACAGGTCCACGGTCTTTATGCCTGCCTCGCAGACAGTTCCGCAGACGCCGCAGGTGGTGCACATGTAGGTGTCCTCAGTGAACTTGGTCATCTCATCGTCATCCAGGGGCTTCTGGCCAAATATTTTAGCCCTTAAACCGTGCTGGCGTGACATGAGCTCTCTCCACTTAGCGTTCTTGTACATTGGGGTGATCTCAGGCCGGTCCTGCCTCACTGCAAAGGTGGGGCACCACTTCATACATTCCTGGCATCTGTTGCATCCGTCTACCTCCAGGAGCTGAGTGGACATCATAAAACCGGTCATGAGTGGTTTTGAAGTGTTATCAGCCATTTTATTCTCCTCCTCTGTTGGCGATCAGTGTCAGAGGTGTAGCTATTACGTGTATGTACTTGGACCAGGGCAGGGCGAAGGCGAAGAGGCCTATAGCCAGCAGGGTGTGGATCAGGGCGAAGTGGGGCGCATATACTGGATAGGAGAATGCATTTCCCACAAGGAATGAGTTTCCGCGCATCCACTCAGCATAGAATCCGGTGATGGTTATGAGGTAGACTCCGCCGATCAGGAATGCATCATAGGCAGTTGTGTTGTCCCTGACGAACTTGAGCAGGAGCCTCCTTCCAATGGCAATGGTGGCGCCTATCAGGAGCAGGTAGCCAAAGATATCGAATGGCAGTCCCAGCATCTCCTTTGCAATCTCTGCGCTATGAGCCAGGCCCAGGATATTGAAGTGCTCCACGATATCGATCATGAGGCCCAGACCAGAGAGAGCTGCCAGGGTCAGGAATCCATAGAACATCGTCATGTGCATGGCCCATCTGACCGGGCTTCGAGCAAGCGTCCTCCTCAGGAGCAGGACATCCAGCACTACAGTTCTCAGAAATACCGCTACGCCGTCATGGAAAGCCTCATGGATCCAGGTGGCCACGAAGAGCCAGAAGCTGTTTCTCAGCTGGTCGTGGTAGCCTGTAGATCCAATGCCCCATTTCTTGGCATTGAAATAGAGACCATATACCCATACAGCTAGAACAATAACCGTAAGGATAATCACAAGATTAAAGGTGAGGCCTAAAGTATAGAAAGCCATCTCATTTCCTCCTCGATATATTTATCTCCGCATCGATGCGATACGACCGTCATCTGTGGACAACTTACCAGATAACTAATACTTAAATATTCCCTCATGGTTATTGCTGTCTACTCGCTGCATCTGCCCGGTATATTAAGAGAGCAGGCATAGTAGCGGCCAATGCAAGCGCCGACTTTGCCGACAGGTATTGTTATCGCAGATGCCGGCGAAGTGATATAAATAATTAGAGCTTAATTTAGAAAATTCGCCACAGATCTTATCTAATAAACGTTATGGTTCGGCGCATCCCATCCGAACTTCAGAAAATAAAAGAGGTTTTGGGATGGACGACTCCCTACTTGGTCTCCACCACAATATCAGTTCCCTGCTGCTTCAGTGTTGCTGGCTTGCAGACCGGATCGCAGACGATGACGTCCTGCTTCTGGAACTTGGTGTATGGGTTCTCTGGTATGCTCGTGTCCAAGCCCATGGACTGTGCCATCAGCTCTACCACATCCACGACCTTTAGTGGGGACTCTGCCGCGGTCCTTGCATCCATCAGGTTCAGCCTGCAAAACGGGCATGTGGATGCTACAACCTGGGCGGATGTAGCCTGTGCATCTGCGATCCTTGCCTTGCCGCAGTCGAGAGCGAGGTCCGGGATTCCGGCCTTTACACCGCCGCCAGCGCCACAGCACCTCTGAAGAGCCCTGTTCCTGGCCATCTCTTTGAAGTTGATGCCGGGGATTGACTGCAATACATCACGCGGCGCCTCAAAGGCCCAGTCCTTTCCGCTGATATGCATCAAATGCCTGCCTGCGTGGCACGGGTCGTGGAAGGTCACGTTGTAGTTAATGGGCTTCTTCCACTCAACCTCGTTCTTCCTTATCTTCTCTCTGAGATAGACGGAGAGGGGCATGGTCTTGAATGGGATGTATCCCTCGTACCAGCGCGGCCAGTCTATGGTGGCGGCCCTCAGACATCCTGCGCAGGCGAAGAGGACATTTTTCACGCCTCTATCCTTGAGTGCCTCAATATTGTGAATGGCGTGCTCCTTCATCAGGTCCCTCTGTCCAGTCCTGACCAGGGCCGATGCGCAGCACCACTCGTCCTTTCCAAGCATGCAGAAGTCTGCTCCGAGCGTGTCTAGTATCCTCACTGATGAGACGCCCAGAGCCTGCTGCCTGTAGGCTGCAGTGCAACCTGCAAAGTAAGCTATATCTGCGGACTCGGGGATCTTTATGTCGGACGGCACCCAGCAGAGCCTCTCCTCCTGCTTTGCCATATACGGGTTCCTGTACTCGCCAAGCAGCTTTGGGAATGCCGACTGCTTGCCGTACGGGCCGCTTCCCCTGGCCACCAGGTTTGGCCTGACAGCCTCCCAGAGGTCCACTGTGTTTATGCCAGCCTCACAGACATTGCTGCACACTCCGCAGGTTGTACAGTAGTACAGATCCTCAGAGAACTTGGAGATCTCGTCCTCTGATAGAGGTACTTCCCCCAGTACATTGGCTCGCAGGCCTTTCTGGCTGCCCATAAGCTCTCTCCATTTGGCAGCCTTGTGCATAGGTGCCACTCCCCGGCTCTCAGGCCGGACTGAGTATGTCGGGCACCATTTCATACATTCCTGACAACGGGTGCATCCGTCCAGCTCCATCACCTGGCTGGACTTCATGAACCCTGACATTAGTGGTTTGGATTTCTTAACATCAACAGCCATTAGGTCCTCCTCTTATCAGAACTCCATGAACAGTTAATCGACAATTGACGTAGCTGATGTTAGGTTCATTGTATTTAAACTTTATGTCATTTTATCGACAGATTGGAGCCCCTGCAGGCGATAATTTATAGGTGACCTGACCAGCGATATCGATGTGTTCTGCTGTATACAATAATATTCTCTTAATGAAATTTAGGCTTATTGCGGATCTAAATTTCACGGCTCTGTCTGATGGGAGATAGATGATGGGCATTTGCCGACTTTCTCTTTTTCTTTATCAGCCATCAGGATGAGCTGAGGTTAATCACGAATATAATGCATATATGTTAGCACAAACGCTCAACATAATGTTTTTATGGTAATCTGCGCTGCTCACCATGGTGATCACTATGGAGGGAAAGGCGTTCGGAATTTTATCCGCGTTGCTGGTGCTGATGATTATCGGCACATTCTCTGTCAGCGCTGCAGATACAACAAATGGGACGAGGCTCAAGCTAGCAACCACTACCAGCCTCTATGATACCAAGCTGCTCGACCTGATACAGACCAAGTTCCAGGATAAGTATGGCATACCCCTGGACATAGTCTCGGGCGGGACTGGAATTGCCATACAGTACGGTGAGCGCGGCGATGTAGATGTCATGATAATCCATGACAAGGCTCGCGAGCTCAAGTTCGTACAGGACGGCCATGGCCTGCAGAGGCGCTGCATTGCCTACAACTACTTCTACCTGATCGGACCGGAGGATGACCCGGCAGGCATCAAGGGCATGAATGTGACCTCTGCCTTCAAGACCATGATGGAGAAGGGCCTGGCCGAGCCAGACAAGGTCAAGTTCATATCCCGCGGAGACAACTCAGGCACCCACACCAAGGAGCAGCAGCTCTGGAAGAAGGCAGGCTACAACTACTCCGATGTCAACAACTCAGGCCAGTGGTATGTAGAGGCCGGACAGGGAATGGGAGCCACTCTGATGATGACAGATGAGAAGCAGGCCTACACTCTGACAGACATGTCCACATTCATGGCCTACAAGGGCAACCTGACACTGGTTCCAGTAATTGAGGGCGGAAGCGACCTGCTCAATGTCTATGTGGCAATAGCCATCAGCCCGGTCAAGCACCCCGGAGCCAACTGTGCCCTGGCCAACAAATTCATAGATTACCTGGTATCAGAGGAAGGCCAGAAGACCATAGGCGACTTTGGCAGGGACAGGTACGGCCAGTCGCTATTCTATCCTGCAGCAGGAAACTGCTCCCTGATAGGATGCTCCGCTGGTGAGTGCGCCGTGCCCACCAATGCCACCTGCGCCACAGCATAGGTGATACTTGGTTGGATGAGATAGTTGCAGGATTGATCAAGGCTATAGAGCTCATAGTCACTCTAAACCCTGAGGTCGTGGAGATAACCTCAAGGTCTCTGGGCATAGCCCTGACCTCTACCCTTTTTGCAGCCCTTATCGATATCCCGCTTGGCAGCCTGATATACTTTCATAACTTCCATGGAAAACGGGGCCTTGTAAATATCATCCAGACCCTCTACAGCCTGCCCACAGTGACTGTGGGCCTGGTGGTCTTTCTGATCATCTCCAGGTCCGGGCCGCTTGGACCCCTGGGCCTGCTCTTCACCCCGGCTGGCATGGTTCTTGGCCAGACCATACTCATAACCCCCGTGATGATAGGCCTGACCATCTCGGCCCTGTCAGGCATAAGCTCTCAGGTGAGAGATACGGCAATATCGCTGGGCGCCAGCCAATCTCAGGCCATACTGACCATAATCAGCGAGGCCAGAGTAGCGGTAATGTCAGCAGTGCTCCTGGGCTTTGGCCGGGCCTTATCCGAGGTTGGGGTGGCCACGATGATCGGTGGAAACATAAGGGGCTACACCAGGGTCCTCACAACAGCCATAGCACTAGAGACCTCAATGGGCAACCTGGAGCTGTCCATGGCTCTTGGAATAATACTGATATCCATATCGCTGCTGGTGAACATCATACTGAACATGGTGCAGGGCAGGATGCAGCGGGGGTGAGGCGAAGATGGCCTTTATAGAGATCAGGGGTCTGTACAAGAGCTATGGCAGGGCGGAGATACTAAAAGAGGTCGATCTTGAGGCCTGTAGGGGAGAGATACTGGCGATCATCGGCCCTACAGGTGCTGGAAAGACCACACTTCTGAGGATGATAGGCCTGATAGATGTGCCCACCAGGGGCCGGATCGTCTTTGATGGTCAGGAGGTGTCCACGCTGCCAGAGCGTCAGAAGCTGGCCTTCAGGAGGAGGATGGCAATGGTCTTTCAAAAGCCGGTCATGTTCAACTCAAGCGTCCATGACAATGTGGCCTATGGCTTAAGGATCCGCGGGCGGGGCCGTGGCAGTGAAACGGTGCAAAAGGCGCTCGAACTGGTTGGGCTGTCCGGGTACGAGAAAAGGGATGCCACCACTCTATCGGGCGGAGAGATGCAGAGGATCGCCCTGGCAAGAGCCATGGTTATAGAGCCCGAGGTCCTGCTGCTGGACGAGCCCACAGCCAACCTGGACCCAAGGACTGCTTCCTCAATAGACGGCCTGATAAGAAACCTGGCCCGAGATAAGCGCACGGCTGTGATAATATCCACACACAACATGAGACAGTGCCGCAGGCTGGCTGATAGAGTGGCTGTGATGAAGGAGGGGAGGATCACCAGAGTTGGCAGACCTGATGAGATATTTGCAGGGCATGCGGCGGGAGACATCTGTCTGGATGATTCGCCAAAGCTAGACCTGGACTGAGTGAGGATCTGGCCAATTCATTTTTCCATTGCATATCTATAATACCTAGTTAAGAATATAGCTGATGACATGTCCGAGAAGCAGCCTGAGGATGAGATTGAGGGAAAGATTGGATCTCTCCTGACTGAGCGGCAAGCTCGCGTGCTGCAGCTTCGATTCCAGGGGCTCTCCCAGCAGGATGTAGCTGATCTCATGGGCACCACCCGCTCGAACATAAGCATTCTTGAGAAGAGGGCCCATCAGAACATAGAGAGGGCGAAATGCACAATACAGCACTGGACCATGATCCAGGCTCCTGTGAGCCTCCGCGTTCCTGCAGGCACCGACGTCTTCGACCTGCCGTCAATGGCCTTTGCAGCCGCAGATCAGCAGGGCATCCAGCTTCCAGTCACCTCCATGGATATGGTGGTCCAGATGAAGACCAAGGCTCCACAGCTCTTCAAGAAGCGGGCACTGCCAAGAGATGTAGAAATATTCATCACCAGGGACGGCGAGGTCCTGGTCAGCGATGAGCCAGGTGACCTTGGCATGGAATAGGTTGATCTCCATTGACCCTGGTTAATTAGTTGATGGACATTTTTATCAGGACGCTGGAGTTCACAGTTCCAGTGATCACCACCATATTTGTGGGACTGTTCATAGCAGGCCTTCTCTCAGAGCTTGGAATACTCAGCAGTATATCATCTCTGGCCCGGCCACTCGTGGTCATCGCCAACCTGCCGGAGGTGTGTGCCTCATCTTTCGTCCTCTCTCTGGGATCGACCGTGGCTGCCAACGGCATGATCGCCAGGTTTAGAGAGGACGGCCTGGTTGAGGACAGAGAGGTCTTCCTCTGCGCCATGATCAACAGCATCCCGGCTTACATCAGGGAGATATTCACCTACCAGATACCTGTGGTCATTCCTGCTCTAGGCCTGGCTGCAGGCAGCATCTACGGCCTGATCTTCATGGTCACGGCGCTGGTCAAGATCGTTCTTGTAATCATCCTTGGAAGGACGATGTTTCATGCCAGGACGTACCGGCTTGAGGAGATCCAGCCAAAGGCCAGGCCAGCTCTGGCAAGGGCCGCCTGGAAGGCGCTGCGGGGCCAGGCAAGGATCTTCACAAGGATGGCCCTGGTCTACTTCTTTGTGACCCTGTTGGTCTTTGCCATGAATGACCGTGGCCTCTTTGGGGCCCTGAGCGTCCTGCCCATGGCGGACCTCTTCGGCGTCCCATCAGAGAGCGTTGTACCTCTTGCCAGCTACGTGGCAAGCCCTACACTTGGGCTGTCCATGCTCGGGCCCATGGTCCACAGCGGGAGCCTGTCCTCGATCCAGGCATTGATAGTACTGATGGTGGGAAGCATGTTCATGCTGCCGGTCTTTGCCCTGAGGTCCATGGTTCCTAACTACACGGCCCTCTTTGGGCCAAAGCTTGGGTTGTCGGTGGTGGCTTTTTCAACTGGAGTCAGCATTCTTGTCAGGTTCATCTTCCTTATGGTCTTTCTGAGAATATCCTGATTCCTGATCTCGAATGGAAAGTCTTATGCTTATGGATGGCCATCCTGCTTCTGGTGGTTCTGTTCATCACTAAGCTGTGTCTATTGATGGTGCTCCTTATAGCCGGCCAGGCGGCTGCAACTGAGATGCATGCCGCAACATATGGCAAGAGCGTAGAGGATCTGGTGGGAGTATTCTCCATACAGAAGAACATCCAGCTGGGCAGCAGCAGCTCATGCTATGCAGGAGGGCCGTGCATCCAGGATCCACAGGACTTAAGCTCCCAGGCGGAAATTTCCATGTCCAAGGACATCCAGCCTCCAAACCTGCTCGGCCTGGATCTGGAGCCAGGTGTGGTCAATATCGAAACATCTCGGCAGGTCAACCTGACCGCCCACATAATCGACGACTGGGGCGGCATATCAGGCAGAGGACTGACTGTGGCCAGGTTCAAAAGCCCAAGCGGGTCGCAGACCGCTGAGGCCGTCTTCACTCCAAAGGATCTGGTCTCAGGGTCCAAAGAGGATGGATTCTTCAGGTCAAGTGTTGTCCTGCCAAAGCAGCCTGAGGGCGGAGCATGGAGGATGGACAGCCTGGTGCTGGCTGACGACCAGGGCCACCAGAAGACGATATCTGGAGAGGACCTGGCCAGGAGGGGGCTGCCTTCTGAGTTCGTGGTGAGCTAGGAGCTCAGGATAGGTTAAATGACATAGAAACTGAGCTCCCCAGGCAGAGAGAAAAGGCGCAGGATAGAATACATAATGCATATCGACTACCTCAAGCTCAACAGGCTGTACTCCTACAGTCCATTGATCTTAATAGTTCTGTTATCTCTGGCCCTAAGGCTTAGCCTGATGTCGCATTATCTGGACGACTGGGACTCGGTCAACTTTGCCATGGCCCTCAAGGACTTCTCTTTAGCGCTTGGCAAGCCCCAGCCGCCCGGATATCCGGTTTATGTAGCTCTTGGAAGAATCGTTGACCTGCTCTTTCATGATACTACAAAAACGCTCACGGTCATCAGTGCGGTATCAGGGAGCTTATCGCTGATACCGACCTATCTTATAGCCAAAGGCTTCTTCGGAGACAGGTCAGCCATCCTGGCTTCGATCTTGCTCTCTCTGGCGCCTGCCCACCTCCTCTTCAGCGAGGTTGCCATGACTGATATGGTCAGCCTGCTCTTCCTGACCACCACTGTCTATCTGGTGTATAGGGGCCTGGATTCCGCCAGGTACACATACATCTCATCATTCGCCATGGGCATCACCATGGGAATAAGATGGACAGACGTACTCCTGGCGCCCCTATTCCTGGAGGCACTGCGTGGAAAAAAGCTCAGGAGCTTTGCCATCTCCATATCACTGGCAGCTATCGGGATCTCTCTCTGGCTGGTGCCCATGGTCATGTACACCGGCCCTGATGAGTTCATCTACATCCAGGCCTGGCAGTGGAGTTCAGCCAGCGGCGGAAGTACCCTCAGCATGGCGGGAGGACTGAGCTTCACAGGGCTTATCAGCACAGCGAAGTCTCTCTTCGACTTATTTATAATGGGCTGGTCATGGGCGTTCCTGGTGCTGATAATGACGGCATTGCTGGCACTGGGCCTGGTGCTCAATAATGACGGGATAGTAAATCTCATAAGGGACAGAAGGGTCAGAGTTCTGGGCCTGTGGATATCGGCATATCTCATCTTCTCTATGCTCTTCTATATGCTGTATATCCCAAGGTATCTGCTCCCCATGTTCCCGCCTATGGCGATTATCTTTGCCAAATCATGGCTGACTATCCTGGATAACGCTCCGGGCAGGCGGGCAAAAAGGTCGATGTATCTTATTTTAGCTTTAATTATCATAGCCATGAGCGCCCAATCCATAGGAGGCGCCTATGCCATTCATACTACAGCCCCGGCTCCAGTTGAGGCAGCACAGTTCATAAAGGAGAACTATCCGCCAAAGTCGACGTTGGTCCTTGGCATGGACTCTCTAAGGCACTTCCAGTTCTATCTGGACGGCTACTACGTAATGGACAGGAGGTGCACCAGCCCGGAGGATATTTACAGATATCTGCTCGTCAATAAAACAATCATAGATGAGCAGGGCACTGTGGGATTTGATGCTCAAGTGCATCAGTTCAGCAGGAGCCGGGACATATATCCCAAACACGAAGCAATGGGGATATACGAATTCAAGCCCAGAGCCTGGCCTGTGATGCTTATGGATGAGGGATGGTATGCCCCAGAAACCTCTATGGGCAGTACCATGCGCTGGATGAAGGGAGATGCAAGCATCTTCGTATATTCAAAGAAGAACTGCACAGCCACGCTCAACATGAGCGCTTTCAGCTTCCAGAGGCCAAGAACGCTCCAGATCCTCAGCAAAGGACGCAAGTGGGATCTCCAAATCTCCAACGAGCCCAAGGATATTGATCACCGGATAGATCTGGAGAAGGGAGTCAATGAGATAAGGCTTCACGTCCTGGAAGGCGGGAGCCGGCCATGTGACTTCCCTGAGCTTAAGAACAGCGATTCCAGAGTCCTGAGCGTGGCCGCTGTGAACCTTAAGGTAATAGAAGATCTGTAGAATAGAAGATTTTCAGGGATAATGCCTGAGAAAAGATAAGGCTCTAGAAAAAGGCAGTCAGAGCCAGGATTACTGCTCTGCCTTTTGATTTACAATCCTCGATCCTCCAGGCGGCAGGAACTGGACTATCTGATCCACTGAGGCCACCGACTTCAGGAAGGCCCTGTCATCCACCTCTTCAGAGAACTGCCTGTATATCCTCTTTGCCAGGTCATCGGGATTATACTCTCCAGGCTCGATCTCAACTCCCGGATCGATCCTGGGCTTAATTGCCGGAACCGGCCCGCCTATGAGCATCCCCTCACTGAGCCCTACTGCCAGGCCAAGGGGAGTATCCTTGAAGTACCTTCTCTCGCCCCTGATAACGAATGCGCCCTTTTTGAGGAACTCTCCTGACTCTGGGGTCTTGCTCACCTGGTCTGCTGAGACCATGTAGCAGTCTCCAGCTGCAAGCCCTGACTTCCACAGGTTTGAGTAGCTGACTGCGAACTGGGCCGCCTCCTGCAATGTCGTCTCAGCGGCAGTCTGGCCCTCTGTCTTGACCACGGTCAGCGGCGCGCCCGGGGCGTCTGTGTGGAAGACGAGGTCCCGCTTCTCCAGGTACTTGGCATAGATCTCTTCATTGCTGTCTGCATCCCTGCCGCCTAGAACCAGCAGGCCGTCTGAGGAATAGAACCACCTAAAGCGCTCATACCACTTTGGCTTCCTTCTCCGGAAGACATGTCCAGGCTTGGCCTTCTTGGGCTCGGATTTGGCTGCCTTGAGCTGCTCTGTGATCTCCAGAGCCTCTCTCGCGCCCTTGCCCTTCCTGGACATCTCTTTGGAGCGGTCATAGTAGCGCTGGGCGTTCTGGGGAACTGAGAGCTCGGCACTCAGCTCAAGTTCATTTCCATCCAGGTCGAACTTCAGCTCGCCTGTATGGTCAAGAGAGATCAGGTGTCTTGCCTGGTCCAGGCCAGATCCGTGTATCCTCTCAAATATCTGGTCATAAGAGAAGCCCTTGGCTTTGGCTCCGGAGATGATGTTTAAGATGGCCTCCACATCGCCGTACATCTGGTAGATCAGCTCGCCCAAGGCTACATACTCCCTCTCCTTGGCTGCGTACTCCTGGATGGCTTTGAGCTGGATCTCTATCCTCCGGTCTATTGGGTTCTGCTTTGGCGCCTCGGCCTTGTCCACGAAGTAGGCGTCCAGGGCCTCGCTGAAGCTTGGGAAATCCTCTCTCTCCAGGCCCTCATAGAGCTTGAGGGGTGCAGGCAGGACGTCGACTGGCTCGCCCTCTTCAAGGACTATATGAGGCTCTATGGTGCCTGGCTGGAAGACTTCTGTCAGGGCAGCATAGATCCTGTCTATCTCAGGGGTGTCAAGCTCTGCTGCAGGCAGGTTCTTGGAAACGCCGGCGCGCAGGCAGACCTCCTCGCTGTAGGTGCCGCCCATGCTCAGGCACCTGATCAGGGTCCTGACGAGGTCCTGCTCAGATGTGGCCAGAAGGGCTGAAAGATCCCCTCTGGATACCGTCCTCGGGTCGAGCTGGCCCTGGTGGTAGATGTATTCCTCGCCAGCAGCCATCTTCCTGCCGCGGTATACCATCTTACGCAGCATTGTCAGTATATGCCTGGACGAATCCAGGAGCACCATGCTGCCCTTTGGGAACAGTTCGACTATAAGGTACTCAGAGCCTGCGCCCCTCTCAACTGTGATCTCCACCAACCTGTCGAAATCGAACTGCTGGATGTCTGCGATCCTGCCTCCGGAGAGGTGGCTTCTGAGCATCGTTGGGAACTGGGGTGGCGTCTTTGATGCCGACCTGGATTTGTTTGTCAGGTGGATCCTGCGTCCTGCCTCCATGAGCAGGTCCTGCCTGCCCTCCGACCTGGTCTGAATGGTAAGCCAGATGGTATCCGAGGACTGCTGGTAGGCCTTGCCTACAAAGCCGCCCAGAAGTTTGGCCCTCAGCTCGGCCACTATGGCCTCTACATCGACATTGCTCATCGCCTTCTTCATGTTTCTCTCATCGCCTTCCTGGCTTGTTGGAAAATCAATCAATAAATAGTTGCGGATCTAATATGCTATGGTGACCGGCTTCATAATAGATCAGATGATGATCCGCCTGGGCAGGTGGCTGAGAATGGCAGGATATGATGTGTCCAATCCAGGAAATGCCGACGACCCGGAGCTGCTGAAACTGGCCCTGAAAGAAGGCAGGACGCTGATCACCAGGGATAGGGGGCTATCAGAGGCATGCGCCCGGGCTGGAGCCAGCTGCATGCTCATCAAGTCGGATAAGCTGGAAGACCAGCTAAGAGAGATATCCGGCGCCGGTATCGGCCTGAAGATGAACCCCAGTAGATGTACTGTATGCAACGGCCCGCTGGTGACTGCTGATGAGAGTACCAGGCCTGAGCACCTGGCTGACGAGCCGGCATGGAGGTGCCAGAGCTGCGGTAAGACGTACTGGACTGGCTCTCACTGGAAGAGGATACAGCAGAGGTTTGAAGATCTGAGGGGGCAGGGCTGAGGTAAAGTGGACATTGGTGGGATACAGCCCGTACCTATGATCCTGCATACTATTTATTCTCATGCTGATCTGGAAACCGTGTTTCCAAGAACCTTGTGCCTATGGAGGTGGCTTCGCAACCTCTGATGCCGAGATGACTGGCTGATAGCAGAGATGAACCGGATGAAGAATCCGATGAGTCTGCAAGGGAGATGCCTATGACGTCAGTCATGGGAGAAGGTCACATATGCTGATACAACCATACTTTTGCGGTAGCTCTGGCCTAGTACATCGAGGCTGAGATAGAACCACAGATAAAATATTCTTCATTGCATTGGCGCTCTCGATCCGTTGCTTATAGTGTTTTACCAAACGATTTACACTTGGCAAGATCTACCAAACATGAATTGAGTTCTCAAGTACACTCAGGCCCAAATGAGCTCCTGCTCAATTCATCTTTTTATATTAGCTCTATGCCTGCGCTTCTGGGGGCAGTTGCCCCCCTGACCCCCTCTGGGGGGGACATTTCGGACAATATGAAATCTCTGCCAGAGAGCTGTTTTATGGGCGGATAGCAGATCACATGGAGATTAAAGGATGCCGAGTGTATGCGAATCTGGTGCCAACATCCTCTTGCAGTACCTATGGCATATATACATAGGGGTTCCCCCCAGAGGGGGTCAGGGGGGCATCTGCCCGGAAGCATAGAGTAGTGCACTTCGAATTAGGTTTGACCAATAGGCAGCCGTCAACAGAGACCCATGATCTGGATTTGAAGCTCAATTGAGCGCTCCCCGCTCAGTGAAATGTGGCCTTATTTAAGCCTCAGTGCACTAGATGTATAACGATCAAGAGCTGCACGGGCATATGTCTATAGAACGTCAGCATATGGCTCAGGCCAGGCTCTGCCCGCTTTGTCCAAAGCTTCAATACCTGAAGTGCATACCATAACGGGGGAAAAGTAATGAGATTCAATGCTATTATAGCCTCAGTTCTATCAGCGTTGCTTGTGGGGTTAATGCTGCCGAATGCCTTCGGACTAGAGAGCGAGAATTTGAGCAGCGATGTAAATGGAAGCAGCACTGGGAATGGAGCCTTGCAAGCAGTGCTGGATGTCTACAGCGGCAGGGAGAACCCTCATTGGAACCTGACCTCTGGCGAAGAGGAGACATTCCTCAAGAGCTTCCAAGCCCTTAGCAGGACTGACGCGGAGTTTACAAGCCCTGGCCTTGGCTACCGCGGATTCATAGTGGAAGGCACGGGCCTTGAAGGCTATGATCAGGTCTCCGTCTTTAGGGGAGTTGTGCTGGCACAGGCTGGAGAGAGCTCATCGAGGTTTGAGGATAAAGGCCGGCTGCTGGAGAGGTGGCTGCTTGGTACTGGAAAGGAGAGCCTGGAGGGCGAACTCTATGCCCGGATCCTCTCTGAGGTTGAGACGGGCCTATAGCGTTAATATTAAACGTCATTGCAGACGAGCAGGATTAAAGACCTATCTTTTTTTGGCATGATGCCGTCTCAGGTCGATCAGGGGATTAGGAAAAATGAAGCAGGCAATGATAGTCTTGATAGTCCTGTTAATCGCTCTGCTGATGCCATGTGGCTCTTGCAGCGGCACGGCCATCATAACTGATGCAGTAGCTAGAGGATCAAATGATGATACCATCGCTCAAAAGAACGAGACTGCTGAGGTGGACACCGATCTGACTGATGAGTCCAGGCAGGTTGATGAGCTCTTCTCTTCCTTTGCCAAAGATGACTCACCAGGCGGTGCGGTCATGGTCATTGAAGACGGCCAGATATTGAAAGAATCTGGCTACGGCCTGGCCGAGATCGAGAGCGGCGTGGCCATCACCCCCCATAGCCTGCTGCACATTGGGTCAGTTGGCAAACAGTTTACAGCCATGGGAATAATGATGCTTGAAGAGGAGGGCAAGATAAGATTTGATGATCCGATTGGCAAATACCTGCCAGAGCTTGCCTGGTGCAGCAATGACATCACAATCCGCCATCTGCTCCATCATACCTCAGGCATCACCGGCTATGACGAAGATGATGCGTTATATGATGAACTGGTGGATCGCCCAGACAGTCCGACCAACCAGGACCTGCTGGCGGCTCTGGCCAGACCGCGTCAGATGCAGTTCAATCCTGGAGATGAGTTTTGCTACAGCAATACAGGCTATGATATTCTGGGAGCCCTGATAGAACGAGTATCCGGCCAGTCATACCCGGAATTCATGCAATCAAGGATCTTTGGCCCACTCAGCATGACCCATACCTTTGCCATGCCCGGTTCTGGCAGGGAGGTATGCATAAGCTATGAGCAGGCGGATGGAATGCTCAACCCAGTAAAATCAGACCCGCTGGACGACCTGAGCGGGTCTGGCTCCATTTACTCAAGCGTTGAGGACCTGTACCTCTATGACCAGGCTCTGTACACTGATAAACTAGTCAAGCAATCGACCCTGGAGGAGGCCTTCTTGCCAGCCGTTCTCAATGACGGCTCAGAGTCTAAGTACGGCTTTGGCTGGGAGCTGGACCCCTATAATGGAGAGGTGCTCACGGCTCACAGCGGAAGCTGGCTGGCGTTCTCATCAGAGTATATGCGGTTTCCACAAAAACACCTGTCTATAATAGTCCTTCTCAACCAGAACTATTCTGAAGCTGGGGCCGAGGATCTCGGTCATAAGATTGCGGATATATATCTCAAAGAGGACAGCGACTAGGCCAGATGAGACATCTATCATATATCCCATATTAAAATTTTTAAGGGGCCTGTGCCTATAGCTGTGAATAATGCCTTAGCACAATGGGGCTGAAATAGCACTGAGAATTCATCGGGATAGCCGTATCTTTCTGGAGGGGGGATTGCAGATGGATATCTCAGGGCTGACGACCCCCAGACCATCTCAAAGCTGATGACCTCCAGACCATCTCCCTGGCTGCGCAATGCATCCAAGCCAAGTAAAGAGCACCGGATGGCGAAAGACCTTGAGGACTTTTTGGGCGAAGGCTGATGGTCTGGGCCATATTAAATATATGCGAATCTGATACCATCATCATCTTTCTGTAGCACTGGCCTGTCTACACAGGTGTTCCCCCCAGCAGGGGGTCAGGGGGGCATCTGCCCAGAAGCATAGAGTATAGCGCACTTCGATATTGGGTTTGACCAATAGGCAGTCGTCACCAGAGACCCATGATCTGGATTTGAAGCTCGATAGAGCGCTCCCATTCCGGGGACATGTGGCCTTACTTAAGCCTTGGTGTAATAGGTTTATGCGATATCGCTATTATCTGCCAGCAGCGGCAGAATTTCAACTGAAAAAGACTATATAGCGCTGAGAACCTTTCCATAAAACAGAATGGCGCAGAATGAAGATGGCAATAAGAAAAGCAAAACCTGGTATGAAGTACCTATCATGGTTACCATATGTGGATCGCTATTGATCATAATGGGCAATGTTGTCACAACTTTAGTTCCCATCATGTACGGCCCAGTTGATTCAAGCGATTTTTATATAACTGTAGATCCAATAAGCGTTGAAGCCATTCAAATGCCGGAAGACAGCAGCTTGCCTTCTAACATCTTCACTATCATATCCATTGCTCCGAAGGGATTGCAACAGGTCAACGACTCCAGCCCGGCAGGCCAGGTGATCCACCAGGCATTTGCAGAGGTTCACGATTCGCAGGACGGCATCAGACCTTACAAGAATATAGTTTTTCTCAGAGTTGTGGAGAAGCCTCCTGAGATAAGCATCGATTTTGAGCATCCCCAAGATGAGCCTACTTTTAAGACCAGAATGTTCGTGTACATCAACAGGACTAATAGATCAATTGCAGATTATCCAGTGACGATTCAAGGCATAGGTGGGGATGGCAAGAGGCGCAACTCCACATTTTACGTTTACTATATATCTCCACAATATTATGTTGAGGAGATCGGGTACAAGAACTATCTGGGGGGCAGATACGATCGTGCCATGCAGGCCTACGAGAAAGCCATCGAGCTGGACCCCAAATACGTGGCGGCCTGGATGGCTAAAGGGGATGTCCTCTGCGATATGAAAAAGTACAGTGAAGCAGTAGGTGCTTATAAGAATGCTATTGAGATAAATCCAAGAAACGGAACGTTATGGGTCGCCAAAGGGGATGCTCTTGCAGCTCTTGGCAGATATAATGAGTCCATCAGGGCATACGATAGCGCCACCGAGATAGATCCTGGGATTTCAGCCGCATGGAACAATAAAGGCTCGGCCCTTAGCGATATTGGTAGATACGAGGATGCAGTCGAAGCTTATAATAAGGCTATAGAGGCTGAGCCAAAGAACGCTAATGCTGAGAACTATAAGGGATGGGCGCTCTTTAAGCTTGGCCGATTAAACGAGTCCGTTAAAGCCTACGATAATGCTGTAAAATTAAATCCAAATTATTCAAGCGCTTATAACAACAAAGGGATTGCCCTCGAAGACCTGGGCAGGTATTATGAGGCGATCCAGGCCTATGACATGGCTATAAAGATAAATCCTGCTTGGGATTGGCCTTTAGATAACAAGGGCTGGCTCCTGACAGATATGGCCAGGCCTGAAGAGGCCATTAAAGAATTTGATAAAGCCATAGAGCTGAACCAGACCGATGCTGATCCCCTGGATGGCAAAGGCTTTGCTTTGAGCCAGCTTGGCAGGTATGAGGAAGCCATCAATCTCTATGACAGGGCCATTAAATTGGACCCACGGATGGCAGACGCCTGGGAAAACAAGGCCGTCGCTCTAAAGAAGCTTGGCCGGGTTGCTGAGGCAGAGGCTGCAAGCGCCATGGCAAGGAAGCTGGCACAACCAGCCTGAGATGCCAGAATCTATCCTCAGAATGCCTCCATCTCCATGAAGGGCAGTGTCTGGCAGCGCTTCTGGCTCTGGATCTCTCTGATCTTCAGGTAATCAGCGATCTGGTCCCTGCAGGGCCATATCCTCCAGAGGTGGTGCCGGTTGAAGCAGAACATGGGCTGGTACTGCCTGGCCTCCTCTGGCCCGGCCAGGGGACCCGCCGGGATCAAACTCTCAGGCACAGGTCCAAGTGTGCAGTCAAGCAGGCACCACTGTCCGTCCTCGCTTTGGTAGACCGTCCAGGCGTGGCCGAGCGCCCCCTCCTCAGAGCAGACCTGCCCCAGGACCACCCTTAAACAGTGGTCGCTTATGCCGCTTGCCAGAAGCATGGAGGCCAGAAGGAATGAGGAGTCCTCGCATCCGCCAATGCACAGGTGCAGCGTCTCATCAGGGAGGAGCCAGAACCCGGATCTATCTGCCTGATATTCTATGGACTCAGAGACGTGCTTCCATATCATCCATGCCCTGAGGTCAAATGTCCCGCACTCACGTGCATCTGGAAGCTCCAGGCTGCAAAGCGCCCTCTTCAAGGCATGGCCGCCGACCTTCAGCCATGACCGAATATCTGTGGGAATATAGATGTTCTGAGATCCGAGAATTGCGCGCTTATCCCAGATCACAGTATCCCTGATCACGGCATCTCCTGACCAGTTATATCTCTCAGGCAAGATCATGAACCCCCTTACTGTCTGCCATGATAGGGTGTCATGACTGTATTTAAAATTGACGATTTATGTAAAGAATTTTAATGAAAGTATTGCAGATAGGTCAAATATTCTGGAGAAAAAGGTAGAACCGCGCCTGGCCCAGGTTGACCAGCCTCCTTGAAAATCCTTTGATCTCGGCTATCTCATCGCCCAGAGGCCTGATCAGGATATCTGCCCCTACCTGGAGGGCGATACTGCCCATGGCCAGCTGCATCTCCAGCGGAGGCCTGATGGAGTAGATGAGGCTAGATCCGCGATAGAGCTCAATTCTTGGGCTGAATACATCGTCCTGTACCAGAGCCACTGCTCCAAGACGGCGGTCCTCTTTCTCAGTGGCCACCACCTCATGGCCCATGGACTTAAGCCTGCGTGCCACCTCGCCCTCAAAGCCAGCGCCCACCTCCACAATCCTTCCTGAATAGTTTCCGGCTATGAATGAAGCCAGCTCAGATGCGCCCCTGATCTCGACCATCACAAAACTCCACAAGAGCAGGCCGGACCTGCTGAGACGACCGCAGAGAATTCTTCGAAGTATATATAGGTAACCTCTCGGAAAATCTTATCTACCTTCATATACGGACTAAATATCAATAGTCTTCATTTTAAGCGAAGGGGGGCATATGGAGCTGAAGGGGAGAGCTGTCGGAAGTATGGGATTCTATGGCGAAAGCTATGGACCGCCAAAGATCGTTGTGATTGGCTGTGGCGGCGCCGGCAGCAACACCATAAACAGGCTCTATAAAATGGGGCTTTCTGGGGCACAGACCATCGCCTTAAACACAGACAAGCAGCATCTGTCTCTGGTTGAGGCCGACCATAAGCTGCTGATAGGGGCCAATCTCACAAGAGGGCTTGGCTGCGGCGGAAACCCGGAGACTGGAAAGAGGGCTGCCGAGATGGACTCTCAGAACATTCGAAGCCTGCTTTCAGGTGCCGACATGATCTTCGTGACCGCTGGCATGGGTGGAGGCACAGGTACTGGAGCCGCCCCAGTGGTTGCAAGGATTGCAAAGGAGAACGGTGCCATAGTCATAGGAATGGTGACCACGCCCTTTCATATAGAGAGAGCCAGGATTCTGGCTGCGGAAGAAGGCCTCTCAAACCTCAGAGAATTCATAGACACTCTGATCGTCCTGGACAATAACAAGCTCCTGGAGTTTGCTCCAAACCTTCCGCTGGATGAAGCGTTCTTTGTGGTGGACCAGCTCGTAGCAGAGATCATAAAGGGCATCACCGAGACCATAACCGAGCCCTCGGTGATCAACCTCGACTACGCAGATGTGAAGACCATAATGAAGAGCGGCGGCCCGTCATTCATGGTGGTGGGCGAGGGCTCCACCGGCGACCGGCCCGAGGATATTGTCGAGTCTGCGCTCAAAAATCCCCTGCTGGACGTGGACTGCAGCGAGGCTACCGGTTGCCTGCTTCATATCACAGGAGGCTTCGACCTGACACTCATGGGTGCAGCGGCACTGGCCTCATGCCTGACCCGTGAGCTTGACCCCAGGGCCAATGTGATCTGGGGAGCAAGGATAAAGGACGGATTTGAGGGCAGGATCAGGCTCATGGCCATAATCACCGGAGTTCGATCCGAGCAGGTCCTGACCCCTGAAAAAGAGGAGCATACCCGCAAGGAGGTGATTTAGATGCTGACTGAACTGCTGGCACTTGTGCTGGCCATAGCTCTGGCGGCGGGCACAGTCTACTGCATCAGGCTGTATCTGGAGATCTGATCACAGGAGCCTGAAGACGCCCTTCTCAGTCTCAGTTAGAGCTCCGGCTCTGGTCAGGCGGTGCAGTATGTCCTCAAGCTTGGCGCCTGTGATCTTCAGATCCTTGGCCCTGTTGATTACCACTTCCCTCGGGACATAGCCCTGGTTCTCATCTGAGACCTGGCGCATGATCTCTAGTATTGTCCTGATCTGCTCCTTTGTGGGCTCGTCAGGCCCAAGAGTTATCAGATCTGAGCTCAAGGCCTCCAAAAGCCTCTTCTCCTGGACCTTATTTAAGCCGCCAACGCCTGCCGCCGCCTGGCTGTGGGCCGCGATCATTGACTCGAACTGGGCTGAGATGCGGTCAAAGCCGGCAATCAGGCTGGATATCTCTTTTAGCAAGGCGACCTGCCTGGACTCAAGATCCTGCAGCCCTCTCTCCATATTGGCCATCTGATCCCTGATCCTGGCCAGATCTCCTGCAGACATGTTCACACAGATGGTGCTCTCCCTGCCATCATTGCTATCTTCTTTAGCCATCACAACACCTGGAATGGATCCTTAACAATATTCGTTCCCAGACATTATCTACTTTTTCAGCCCGTTCTCATCTGCACCCTCTGGAACTTCCAGAGCTTATCGAGCCTGGCCGTGGCATCGATCCCCATCTTGGTGGTTATGCCATCCACAGATCTTGGATCAAGAGTGGACCCGCGCACCTTGGGATAGATATAGACATCCTTGTCTCCAAGAACGCGAGTGGCTATGGCGTACTCCAGGTCCTGCGGGTCATATATGTCTATATCCTCATCCACAACTATCACGTGCTTTAAGGACCTGTGAGCCTCAAGTGTTGCCTCTATCGCCCTTCTTCCATCATCCTCCGACTCCTTCTTTATCTGAACTGCAGCATGGAAGTAGCAGCATCCCCCCTCAGTCAGTATTACATCTTTGACATTGGCCACCTTTGAGACCGCCTTGTAGATCAGAGGCTCATAAGGCACGCCCATGAGCATCTTGTGCTCTCCGCCCGCAGGCAGCAGGGCATGGTAGATGGGGTCATGGCGTGTCATCATCCTTGTGAGCCTGATTACAGGCTCGGGCCTGACCAGATCTCTTGTGCCGGTTATGTCCACAAAAGGACCCTCAGAGGCTCGCTCCTTTGTAATGTATCCCTCAAGGACTATCTCTGCATGGGGCACTGGAACTCCGTTCTCGAGCGTGACCAGCTCAACTGGCCCGCCCCGAAGGGCGCTTGCATACTGGAACTCCATGTCCATGGGCACCCTGGTGCTGGCGGCTATCAGCACCAGCGGGTCTACGCCCACGGCGATGGCCACAGGCATCTCGTCCCCGGCCTTGAGCGCCTCCTGATAGAGCATATGGGTGTGCCTTCCAGGGACCAGCCTTGCAGCCAGCCGGTCTTTTCCAAGGACCATCAGGCGGTGAACGCAGGCGTTTGTATGCCCGCCGTATCTGGTCACAACCACTCCGGAGGTGATATACGGCCCTCCGTCTCCCTGGAAGTAGGTGAATATTGGCAGCCTGGTGAGGTCTGGCTCAGATACAACTTCCTGGAATGGAGATGAGTCGGCCTCAGTGACCTGTCCTCCATAGCCCGTGCTGCTCAGGTGCCTGACCATATCCCTGGCAGGTATGGACAGAGCTCTGGCAAGCAGGGCTCTTGTGCCAAGGATGTTCATGACGCATTTCTGACCGAGAACATTGTGAAACAGAACAGGCCCGGCGCCCATGGAGCGCTCTGCAGCCTCCAGGTATGGGGAGACGGGCTCATGGACCTCCTTTATCAGAGAGTCGGCCGCAAGGCCGTCTAAGAAACCTCGAAAGCTCATGATCATGCCACATCCGGGAATTCTTATAGCTTTTTGCCTCAGACCAGGAGCACTGCGATGATGCCGCTTAGGAACACTCCATCGAATGTCCCAGCACCTCCAATGCTGGCCACTGGAGCGCCCAGGCCACTTATCCTGTGGAGGTTTAAGATATCCGCACCTATGAGAGTTCCAAGGGTTCCAGCCACATAGGCTATGACGAAGATCAATGGTTCAGGAGCGCCAAAGAATGCAGTCAGGGCTCCCGCGGTAATGGCTGCAGCCAGAGGAGAGACCAGCGCCGGAGCCACTATGCCCACACCTCTTACCGGCTTTGACACCATCTTTGATATCAGGGCCACCACTGCAATTCCTGCCAGAGCAAATGGTATGGATGCCGGGAACAGGTACAGGAGGTACGCCGAGACCAGGACTGGTATCACAGCGCCGCCGAAGTTGACTGCCAGAAGTGTGTGATTGTGCAGTGTATCCCGGACAGGCACCCGGTAGGTCATGCCAAAGGCCCGGACATAGTCTTCTCTGACTACAGGGGCATCAGACTTCAATGTGATCAGGGGGATGTTCACGCCGCTTCCAATTAGAGATGCCAGAAGCAGGATCAGGGCCTGCGTCCAGGAGAAGCCGATCCTTGTAAAGGCAGTTCTCAGGACATCCATGAAGAGCAGGCCCACGGCAACGAAGCCCAGGAAGGCCAGCAGAAGCATGAAGAGCAATCCCAGCGGGCTGTAAAACAGACGATTGGCCATAATAGAAGGTAGGCTCGATGGTTATTAACTTTTTTGGGCTTGGGCTCGCGTCAAAAGGTAGATGTATTCAGACCAGTGATAAATTATCTCACATGGATAAGCTTCGAGCCTCGCACAGGATCATGGTCATGAGCGGCAAGGGCGGGGTTGGCAAGACCACCGTTGCAGTCAACCTGGCCCTGGGGCTGGCACTGTACGGCAGACAGGTGGGACTGCTTGATGCAGACATTACTGGACCCAACGTCCCAAAGATGCTCAGGCTGGAGGAAGAGTTCCTGGAGCCTCAGGAGGACGGAAGCATACTTCCTGCCACGCTGCCTGTGGGACCGGACCGGGGACTCGAGGTGGTCTCAATGGCCTTCCTGGTTGAGAAGGATGCTCCTATCACCTGGCGGGGGCCCATGAAGATAGAGATGCTAAAGCAGTTCGTGGAGAGGGTCTCATGGGGAGAGCTGGACTACCTGGTGATAGATCTTCCGCCGGGCACGAGCGACGAGCCAATAACCATAGCCCAGCTGGTCGAGCCTGATGGTGTGATCATAGTCACTACACCTTACGATGTGGCCCTGATGGACGCTGAGAAGGCCATAGATATGGTCAGGGCAATGGATCTGCCCATCCTTGGCATCATCGAGAACATGAGCGGCTTTTGCTGCCCGGACTGCGGCGAGAAGATCAACTTCAAGACAGGAGGCGGGGAGAAGGCCGCATCCAGGTTGAATATACCATTCCTTGGCAGGATAGAGATAGATCCCAAGATATGCCAGGCCGGGGATGCAGGACGGCCCTTCGTGCTTGACACGAGCACAAGCACTGCCAGGTCCTTTGAGGCCATAGTGAGCAAGATCGTTAGCTATTATGAAGGCCAGGAGGAAGAATCTCAGGGATAATAGATTCTAAGACCGGATCTGGATCGCCTGCCTAAGACCCAGTACAACGGGGCCGAAATAGCGCTGCGGACTTTTCGGGATAGCCGTATCTTTCTTTATGGGGTATTGACAGATGGATATCTCAGGGCTGACGACCCCCAGACCATCTCAACGCTGATGACCTCCAGACCATCTCCCTGTAAGCATAATGCAAAAAAGCCAGGTAAAGAGCACCGGACAGCGGAAGACCTTGAGGACTTTTTGGGCGAAGGCTGATGGTCTGGGCTAGTCTCAGGCCGACGGTCTTGGTCCAAAAACGCGAGGATTTCCTACAATATGCAAATGCCGGCAGAAAGCTCTTTGATGGAACTGACAGCAGGTCCCATAGCCTTCACGGATATCAAATATATGCGAATCTGATATCAAATATTTACCTCCTATATGCTATGCTCTGCGCTTCTGAGGGCAGTTGCCCCCCTGACCCCCTCTGGGGGGAACCCCAGCGTATATATGCCATAGGTACTGCAAGAGGATGTTGGCACCAGATTCACATACATTTGGCATCCTTTAATCTCCATGTGATATGCTGTCCTCCATAAAACAGCTCCCTGACAGAGATTTCATATTGTCCGAAATGTCCCCCCCAGAGGGGTCAGGGGGGCAACTGCCCAAAAGCGCAGGCGTAGAGCTAATATAAAAAGATGATTTAAGCAGAAAGCGCTGGCATATAGCTAATATAAAAAGATGATTTGAGCAGGGCCTCATTTGGGCCTGAGTGTACTTGAGAACTCAACTCATGTTTGCTACATCTTGCCAGGTGCAAATCGTTTGGTAAAACGCTATAAAGCTCTGAATCTGCTGCCTTAGCAGACAGAAGACTGAAAAGAACTCAGATCCCAAAACAAAAAACCATGCCGCAAAATCAAGTGAGGCATAGATATGCATCTGGATTTTAACCCAGATCCCCTTTTACAGGGATTCCCTTCCCCGAAGGGAACGGGTTACTTATCTATGCCTCGTACTATACACAGTATCTTTGAATGTATATAATTTTTGGTCGATAAATCCTTCTGCGATCGTTTCCTGAGCTCATTTAGATACAGAGGCTAAGCAGCACTCACAAAATCAGTATATACTTTGCCTGTATCTCTTAAAGCAGATGTTAGATAAGAGCAGGCTGGCGATTATCGCCGGCCTCATAAGGGCTCATATTTCCATCAGCGATGTGGAGAAATACTGCAAAGAGACCGGCATATCAAGAGAGGACTTTGTTCCAATAAGCCCTCGTAGATTCGATGGTCAGGTCTTTGCCATCGACGGCTCCAATGTGGTGATATGCGACTGGTCTGTCGCCAGCTTGAACCTCATCAGGGCGGGCTATGCCGTGTATAGAGGAACAGAGTGGCAGAGGACTGTGATCACCTACGACGACATATTCCTGGCAGACTGCAAAAGCTACGTCCAGCAGTTCGATGACTGCCTTGAGGGAATCTTTGGGCTGAAAGGGATAGTCCTCAAGGATGCCGAACTTGAAAGGCTCTCCAGCTACTTCAGAGAGCTTCAGGAGTATGTGGCCTTATACGATGCCGTATACCAGGCAGATCCAGGAGATCTCATACTCTATGATGGAGGGTTCACCTGGAAGGAGCTGCCCCTGGGAGATGTTCTAAGAAAGATCTTCAGGGCTGCAGAGAGAAAAGGGGTAGACATCCTGGGAATCAGCAAATCAAGCTCAATATCCTGGGGCGAGGAGGTCTCCAGGCCTTTCCTCCAGAATACAGCTTACGCAGCAGGCCTGCTCAGGCCTGGAGTTCCATGGCGCCTGTGCCTTAGCAAAAAGAAGGTGAACCCGGACCCGGACAAGTGGAAAGGAGGCAAGATCTACGTGGCGAGGCTTGATGGAAGGTGCGAGCACGCCTTCAGGGTAGATGCTCCTGTCCATGTGGAGGATCGCATAGACGAGGCCCTGGGAAAGCTGGCGGGGTGCTCATGCTCTGCAGAATGCCGGGGCTACCCCCATGCTCTCTTCAGGGCTCATAGGGACATAAGGATAACAGATCAGGAGGGCGGATTCCTGATGTTGAGGTTGATGGATGTGCTGGGCGAGATGGGCCTCAGCGAGGCCGAGGTAAGGGGCGCGCTTCTGGATTTTCATGACGTCATAGAGATGAAGCAAAGGAAGCCGGCATAAGCTCAGGCTCGACAATGGAGGGACAGATGAGAGAGAGATCGCTGGATCAGTTCAGGGATAGAAGAAACAATTTGACATTGGGCCAGGAAGCCTCAGCCAGAGAAGTTTGTGACCGGGAAGCCTCAGCCAGAGATGAGAAGAAACTGCCGGCAGATATGCCACTGGTCTCTGGACCAAATATTGAGAGGAGAGTCCTGGAGAAAGGAGAGACCACCTACAGGATAATCTCCAAGAGCGTCAGGGAGTACCAGTTCATAATTCCCTTTAACCAGCCCTGCCTGGAGAGGGTGGAGGTGGGGCAGATATTCTCAGTCCAGGATGATGGATTGACGTTCCTTGCCAGAGCCACCGATATCCAACATGACTCCAACTATGACGGCAACTGGGATACAACCATCAAGGGCACCCAGTTCTTTGACCAGGATCAGATCTTCAACCGCGTGATCGCTGAGCCCCTCGGCTGCATAACGCCAGACGGCTTCAAGAAGTCCAGGACCATACCTGCCAAGTTCTCCAGGGTAAAGAGGGCCGAGCAGGACGAGTTCACTTTTCTCTCCAAGGTCATGGGCGATATAGAGGTTGGAAGCCTCAGGAACGGCTCAAGGCTGGTGGAGGAGATACCAGTCGCCCTGCACAGCGATGCCATGGACCACCACATGGGCGTCTTTGCAACAACTGGCATGGGCAAGTCCAACTTCATGAAGGTCTTTGCTGCTTCCTGCATGAAGCTCTCAGCCCTGGGAGAATCGAAGTTCGGCCTGCTTATAGTCGATCCCCACGGCGAGTACCTCAAGGGAAAGGGCCTGATCAAGGGCCTGATGCACCTCAAGAAGTACGGGGACGGCCTGGCCTGCTATTCCACTGACCGCCAGAGCGCCTCCATATCTGGGGTGGAAGAGCTCTGCATCGGCCAGAAGGAGATTGAGCCCTCAGATGTTGGTGTCCTTTACGACTGGTCTTCTGCACAGAGGGATGCACTTGACTCAGTCTTCCGGATACTTGGCTCTGACTGGATGGAGGAGATCCAGAAGGTGGAGGGAATAGCCCTGATGGTACAGGCAGGTTTCCTCGAGAACACCATACAGGTCATCTCCAGGAGGATCAGAACCCTGCTTGAGATGAACAGGTATATCGATAACAAGAGGTCCAGCATCACTGGAATCATAGATAACATCCAGAATGGCAGGGTGGTGCTTGTAGACATTCCAAGGATGAGCGACAGGAGCGAGCTTTTTTTACTATCTATAATTTCGCGCTGCATACTGGACAAATATAAGGAAGACACCTCCCAGGAGAGAAAGAACTGCCTGATAACCATCGAAGAGGCTCAGAGGGTCCTTGGTGGGGGAAACCTGGCAAGGTTTGAGACCATTGCCAGGGAGGGAAGGAAGTTTGGTGTGGGACTTTGCGCCATAACCCAGCAGCCCAAGCTCATAGATAAGCAGCTCCTCTCCCAGTTCAATACCCTGGTGATAATGGGCCTTGGGGATAGAAACGACAGGACCCAGCTTGAAGAATCAGCCAAGCAGGACCTGTCGTCCCTGGATATAGAGATCCAGACCCTGGAGAAGGGTGAGGCGGTGATAAGCACACTGAAGATCCCGTTCCCAGTGCCTGCCAGGATCCACAGGTATGAGACTTACTTAAGGAAGCTTGAGGAAGAGGACCGCCCCGACGAGAGCTCTATAAATAGCAGCGGGTTCAAACCCGTGCTGGACTGACCGGCAGAGGGATGGCTTGAAGATAGTTCACATGGCAGACTCGCACCTGGGCTTCTCCAACTACAGCAGGGTGGACAGGAACGGCAGAAACCTGGTTGAGGAGATCATCTACCAGGGCTTTGACCGGGCCGTAGATAAGATCATAAGGCTGAAACCTGATGCAGTCGTCCATGCCGGCGATGTCTTCCACCACGTAAGGCCAAAGATCAGGCCCCTCTTCGTATTCCAGCAGGCTCTGGAGAAGCTGAGAGATGCGGGCATCCCAGTCATAATTATCAGCGGCAACCATGATGCTCCCAAGGGCCTTGCCTCCACAAGCCCATTTGTGATATACGAGGGCATGAAGGATGTGAGCATCGCCCGCAGGTACAGCCACGAGTGCTTCCAGGTTGGGGACCACAACTTCCACTGCATACCATTCTGCTTTGAGGCAGGCGACTACCTCAAGGAGTTCGACAAGATCGAGCGCTCAGATAGGGATGTCTTAGTTATGCACGGCCTGGCTGAGGCACTGAGGAACAAAAAGATGAGGACTGTGGGAGAGCACGAGCTCAAGGACAGCCTGCTCAAGAGCGATTTTGATTACATTGCCCTTGGCCACTACCACGGCCAGGCCCAGATAGCCAGGAACGCCTGGTACAGCGGATCTATAGAGTACTTCACCTTCGGCGAGGCCGCAGATGATAAAGGCATACTTCTGGTCGATCTGGAGAGCGGGAATGCAAAGCAGATCGAGGTCAGGCCCAGGTACATGATCGACTATCCTGCCATAGACTGCAGCGGCTTATCGTCATCAGAGATCGCCAGTGAGCTGATGGCCATCTTCGAGCAGGTGGAGATCAAAGACAGGATCATCAGGATTAACCTGACCAAGGTCTCCAGGGCTGCTTACAGGAATATCGACCAGTCCAAGCTCTCCAGGCTCATGGCTCCTGCCCTGTACTTCAAGGTCAAGGTTGACTACATCGACCAGGCCATAAGGAACGAGGAGCCCATAAACACAAGGATGCTCCATGAGGAGTTCGCCAGGTTCGTGGATGAGGAGATAGGAAGGGGGGCAGTGCCAAAGGCCATAAAAGAAGAGGTCAGATCTTACGGCACAGGCCTGATAAAAGGGGCGGTTGAGGCCCACAACGCCGAGGCTCTGAATGCACCTGAATAGGCTCATACTTAGAAACTTCAAGAAATACCGCCGTGCTGAGATTGAGTTCCAGGACGGGCTCACTGGAATCGTGGGCAGTAACGGCTCTGGCAAGAGCACGGTTGTTGAGGCCATAGCCTGGGCGCTGTATGGCAATAAGGCTTCCATTATAAAAAGAGAATTAATAAAGAACTCTCTGGCTGGGGAGAGCGAGTCAGTAGAGGTCAGCTTGAGCCTCCAGATAGGCAGGAATGAGCTGACAATAATCAGGCGGATGAAAGGCAAGAGCCTCACTCCTGAGGCGATACTGGCCATAGACGGCAGCAGGGTGGCCATGGGCTCACGAGAGGTTGACCTGCGCTTAGAAGACCTTCTAAAGATCAGCTTCTCTGACTTCATGAAGACCTTCTATGCCAGGCAGAAGGACCTGGACAACCTTCTAAGGGAAGGAGGCACGGGCAAGAGGGAGTACCTGCTAAAGCTCCTGGGGCTGGATGAGATTAAGGAAAGGGCCATTGAGCATATAAAAAATGATATCAGAAGCATCGAGGATCAGAGGAATAAGATATCAGGCGCCCTGGCAGAGATTAGGGATATTGAGAAGAAGATCGAAGAGACATCCCTTGAGATCAGGCAGGCAAGCGCTCGGGCAAACGCTGCAAAAGAGAGAGAGGCGGCCATGTCCAAGGCCGCTGAGGAGAAGAGGCGCGAGCTTGATTTCCAGGCTGAGAAGAAGCAGTCTCATGACCTCATCTCTGAGAGGATAGCAGGGCTTGAGGCCTCCATCTCTGAGAAGAGCGGCGCGGCTCTGGCTGAAGAGAGAAGGCTAAAGGATATTGAGAGATCTAAATCGCTCCTATCTGAGCTGGAGCCCAGGCTAATGAGGCTGGAGACCATAAAGGCATGCCTTGATTCCCTGGAGCCAAAGCGCAAGGCATACGATGAACTGAATGGGAGATTGATACGCACACGGGCTGAGCTAGATGGAGCGAGCCGTGTCCTGGATGAGTACCGGCAGAGGTTACTGGCTCTGGAGAGAGATAAGAAGGCCCTTTTGGAGATTGAGCCTCAAGAGCAAGAGTACCGGGAGCTTTCAGATAGCTTTTCACGTCTTGAGGAGATCAGGGACAGGTATACCGACCTCCAGAACAGGCTGAAGGGAGAGAGGATCAGAGAAGGTTCCCTTCATGATAACCTGACCAGGGCAAATGAGGCCATAGCACAGCTCAGGGATGCAAGAAAGAGGATTGAGGAGCTGCAGCCTTTAGTCGAGAGACACAGCCTTCTGCAGATGGAGCTAGGTGAGGCAAACCGCCAAAGAGAGCTGCAAAAGGAGATGGACGCTCTCCTCCAGAGGAGAAGAGACCTCCAGTCTCGCCATCAGAGGCTTATGGACGGGCTGTCCGGAGTCCAGGAGGAGCTGTCTGCGCTGGGCGACCTTGAGGCCAGGGAGGCGGATCTGCGAAGGCAGGACCTGGAGCTAGATGGGCTCCAGTCCGAGCTCCTGGATGCCATCTCAGACCTGAAGTCCAACCTTGGCATCCAGGAGTCCAGGAGGAATGAGGCAAAGAAGAACCTGGCCAGGGCCAGAGGCCTTGGGGAAGAGGGAAGCTGCCCGACCTGCGAGAGGCCCCTTGGTGAGCACTGCATCCACCTTATCCAGAAGTACGAGCTGGCCTTATCAGGCGCCGAGGAGCAGATAGCAAGCAAAAAGTTGGAGATCCTGGCCCAGACAGACAGGCTCAGCGGAGTTACCACCTCCAGGTCCATGCTCAAGAAGTCTTTTGATGAGGTCAACGCCCTCAAAAGGAAGAGAGCTGAGCTCATGACTGAGGGCAGAGGCCTTCGAGCCCAGGCAGATGAGATCGATTCTGAGCTCAAGGCGAACCAGGCATCTATAAAGGCCCTTGGCGAGGTGAGGTTCGACCCGGCTGTGCTGGCCGGGATCCAGGAGGCCCTAGAGACGCTGGCACCTCTCATAGAAGAGCTCAGGCGGCTTCAATCCCGGGCTGAGGACCTGCCAAAAAGAGAGGCTGAAGCAGAGGCTCTTGCCGGGGAGATGCTCATGGTCACAAAGAGGGCAAAATCCCTGGCAGAGGAGATACTGGCGCTTGGCTATAACGAGGCTCAATATGCCAAAGAGAAAAGAAGGCTATCTGAGCTCAAGTCAAGCCACGAGAAGTTCGCCAGCCTGTCAGCGCGTACCAGGGAGATGCCCGACCTTGAGAGGAGGGTCGAGGACCAGAAGGCGGCCTTGGACAAGATCAGCCTGGCCAGGGCTGATCTGGACAGATCCATTGCAGATCTGGGATTCGATCCTGCCGAGTACGAGCGCCAGATGGCTGAGAGGAAAGATCTTGCTAGGGCCGAGGAGAGCGCTTCCAGAATCAGGATCAGCATCGCCTCTGAGCCTGAGATAATTGAGAGGCTTAAAGAGATCAAGTCTGCTCTCTTGAAGCTTGGGAAGGAGGCAGCCGCAGGACGAGGAGAGATCGCATCACTTGGGTATGATCAGGAGCTACATAAGATGGCCAGGCTTGCCCTCGTCCAGGCTGAGTCTGATCTGGAGTCGGCCAGGAAGGAGGCCTCAAGCAGTCTGGTAAAGCTAGGCGTCCTGGATGGGGAGATGAAGAGGCTTGGAGAGGATGCCCGCAGAAAGAATGCCTATGAGCTCGAGCTCTCCGGCCTGAACACCAGGATGCAGGTGGTCGATTCGACCAGGAGCCTGGTGAACAGGTTCATGGACCAGATCCTCGTTAGAATTAGGGATGAGATAGCGCAGGAGGCGGGCCGCATCCTGGATGAGGTGACTGGCAAGTACAGCACACTCATCATCGACGAGAACTTCAACATCCTTGTTGAGGACGGGGGCAACTTCTACCCCATATCCAGGTACTCGGGCGGAGAGATAGATATGATCGCAGTCTCCGTCAGGGTGGCCATAAGCGAGTACCTGATGCGCTTTGGCAGGGATAAGCCGGGATACTCCTTCCTGATCATGGATGAGATATTCGGCAGCCAGGACCTGGAGCACAGGGAGAAGATGATAGGCATGCTAAGGAAGCTCGATGACAGGTTCCCCCAGATCTTTGCCATAAGCCACATAAGCGATGTGCAAGGCCAGTTCGATAACACCATCAATGTCATAGAGGACGAGAGCGGGTGCAGCCGCATTGAGGTCAGCTAGTACATTCAGGCCGAAATGAGGGCATGATTTATCTTTTGCTGGCATTCTATTATTGGGATGTAGACGAACTGGGCACAATCTACTTTTCCAGTGATAATATGTAGGCAGGACACATCCACCTAAAAGTTTTTTAAGCTTAGGATAAATGGGCACAATCTACTTTTCCAGTGATAATATGTAGGCAGGACACATCCACCTAAAAGTTTTTTAAGCTTAGGATAAATGTATCCTGTGGCCCCTACAATGACCACAATAAATCTAAACTTGAA
>Ga0074195_1001278_pt1:15000-36697 | contig 36697 bp, 22 predicted proteins | sample EPASupsiteHSE623_FD_64525 | JGI IMG/M metagenome (GOLD analysis project Ga0074195, IMG submission 64525) | Bioremediated contaminated groundwater from EPA Superfund site, New Mexico - Sample HSE6-23 | ecosystem: Environmental > Aquatic > Deep subsurface > Groundwater > Contaminated ... | reverse complement strand
CGGCTGCTCTACCGCCACGTCAGCGACCTGCTCGACGTGGCCAAGCTCGATGCCGGGCGGATGGAGATGCGCTACGCCGCAACCGACCTGTCGCGGCCGGGGGCGGTCATGGCCTCCGGCTTCCGGGCCCCCGCCCCGGAAAGCCTGTCTTTTCCCCCTCATCTGTGTTATATTATAGCCTATGAAGGTTGTATGTACGAACAGGAAGGCATATCATGAGTACCACATCGAGGAGAAGTTCGAAACGGGCATCGTCCTCACGGGTACTGAGGTTAAGTCGTTACGGGAGGGCAGGGCGAACCTGAAGGAAAGCTACGCCAAGCTGAAAGACGGCGAGGTGTTCGTTCTGAACGCCCACATAAGCCCTTATTCCTGCGGCAACATTTACAACCACGAGCCGAAGAGGACGCGAAAGCTTCTCATGCATAAACGGGAAATCATGAAGCTCGTAGGCAAGATCAAAGAGAGGGGATATACGCTGATCCCCCTTTCCCTTTACTTCGATAATCGAAACAGGGCCAAGCTGGAACTGGCTCTGGCGAAGGGGAAGACACTTTATGACAAAAGGGAGGGAATCAGGCGCAAGGACGAGAGACGTCTAATGGAACGAGAGGAAAAAATACGATGACGGGGGCGACTGGCTTCGACAGGGAAGCGAGGGTCAGAGAGGCATGCCGGGTTACTGCTTACCCGTACCCAAGCGGAACTAAACACAACTGCAAACTCACACGAGTACGCACTAGCTGCCTAGAGCAGCTACATCATCCGGATCTTCTTCCTGCTTCTAGGTCCGTGTATGGTGTCATCTTAGCAGGATAGTCCGGCGCAACGCCTATAACGCCGGGCGAAGCCTTATAGGCTGGGGCGGTAAAGAACCTGTCAGCGGGTGTTTTACCGTTCGAGACCAAATACACTGACTAAGCATGTAGGCTGTCTGAAGCCTTCTTTTCTGGACGTGGGTTCGATTCCCACCGCCTCCACCATATACTTCCCCGTTCCTCGACCTCACGTTGACTCCCCTGTGCCGTTCTGATACCCTGAAAGGACCTGATGCAGAGACAATCCGGCTGGAAATTAAAGTCACTGGAGGAGATCAAAGAAATATACGCCTTCGCGGAAGGTTACAAGACGTTTCTCGATGAGGCAAAGACCGAACGCGAGGCTGTAAGATGTATCACCCGGGCCCTGGGCGCGGAGGGTTTCAGCACGGACCCGTCGGCGGATAGAGTCTTCGCCGTCAACCGGGGAAAAGAAGTGATGGCCTTCGTCCGGGGAAGCGGCGATATCGCGGAGGGCCTCAATATCGTTGTGGCCCATATCGATGCGCCACGGCTCGATCTCAAACAGAACCCCCTCTATGAGGACGTCGACCTGGCTCTCCTGAGAACCCACTATTACGGGGGCATCAAGAAGTACCAGTGGGTTGCCGCTCCGCTTGCCCTGCACGGTGTAGTTGTGAAGGCCAACGGCGAGTCCGTTGATGTGTGCATAGGTGAAAAAGAGGACGACCCCGTTTTCCTTATCGACGACCTTCTGCCCCACCTGTCCAGGAAGACGCAGGATGAAAAGAAACTGGGCGATGCGATCGACGGCGAGAAGCTCGTTGTTCTTTTCGGGTCACTGCCCCTTGCCGGGGCGGACAAGGAACCTGTCAAGCAGTATATACTCAAGATGCTCGGTGATTCCTACGGCATGACGGAGGATGATTTCGTGACTGCGGAACTGGAGGTGGTCCCCGCCTTCAGGGCAAAGGATGTCGGTTTCGACCGCAGCATGGTCGGCGGCTATGGCCAGGACGACCGGGTCTCGGCCTATACCCTCCTCAAGAGTCTGTGTGCTGCGAAGGAACCCCGCAGGCATTGCCTCGCCATCTTCACCGACAAAGAGGAGATTGGCTCCGAAGGTTCCACGAGCATAAAATCGACTTTTCTCCAGGTGTTTCTTGATGACATACTGGCGGGAATGGGCATCAAGGCCGACGAAGCCCTTATGAGGAAGATCCTCTTTCGTTCGAAGGCGCTTTCCGCCGATGTGAACGGGGCCGTGAATCCCACCTTCCAGGAGGTCCACGAGAAGCAGAATGCCTGCTACCTCGGGCGAGGCCCCTGCGTTACGAAATTCACCGGGCACATGGGCAAAGTCGGCGCAAGCGACGCGAACGCGGAATATGTCGCCGAGATCGCGAGACTCTTTGACGGGTCAGGCATCATCTGGCAGACGGGGGAACTCGGAAAGATCGATGAAGGCGGAGGAGGGACGGTGGCCAAGCACCTTGCCGTTTACGGCATGGACATTATAGACTGCGGAGCCCCTCTTCTTACCATGCACTCACCCTATGAATTATCGAACAAGCTCGACATCTTTGAAACATATCGGGCCTTTCACGTCTTTTTTACAGCCTAAAAACGGAGGCGCCAAAGCGAATGACGGATTTTGAACATATAGATATACCCGATATTCTACCTCTCTTACCAGTACGGGACATGGTAATGTACCCGAGTGTTCTTCTTCCTCTGTTTGTGGGAAGGGACATGTCCATCAATGCCGTCGAGAAGTCCCTTTCGCAGGACCGCCTCATCGTGGTGGCCGCGCAGAAGGACCTGACCGACGAAGACCCTCTGCCCGAGAGAATATACACCGTTGGCGTGGTATCCCAGATCATGCGTATGCTCAGGCTGCCCGACGGAAGGGTGAAGGTTCTCATCCAGGGCCTGAGAAAGGCAAAGATCGAGGAATACATCCAGGAGACCCCCACCTTTCTCGTCAGGCTGACGGCTATCGAAGAGCCCATCATTACCGAGATCACCCTCGAGATCGAAGCGCTGATGCGCTACGTCAAGGAAGAGATGGAAAAGGTTGTGTCCATGGGCAGGATGGTCCCCCCCGACATCCTCATGGTCCTCGATACAATAGACGAACCTGGGCGACTCGCCGATATAGCCGCCGCCAACCTGGGGCTTAACGTCGACAAGGCCCAGGAAGTATTGGAGATCGTCGATCCCGTCGAGCGTTTGCGCAAGCTTTCGGAGATCCTCGGCAAGGAGATCGAGCTCCTCAATATGCAGGCAAAGATACTCTCCCAGGCCAAGGAGGAGATGTCGAAGTCCCAGAGGGAATACTTCCTGAGGGAACAGATGCGGGCAATCCGCACCGAACTTGGTGAGGGCGATGAGCGCACCGAAGAGGTCGAGGAACTCCGCAAGCGCATCAAGAAGGCCAAGATGCCCAAAGAGGTGGAGAAGGAAGCCAAGAAGCAGCTCGAACGCCTCGACATGATGCACCCTGACGCCGTCGAATCAACGATGGTCAGGACATACCTGGAATGGCTCGTCGAACTCCCCTGGAGCAAATCGACGAAGGACAATATTGATATAAAGAAGGCGCGGGCCATCCTTGACAAGGACCACTACGACCTTGACAAGGTCAAGGACCGCATCCTCGAGTTCCTGAGCGTCATGAAGCTCAAGGCCGACATGAAGGGTCCCATCCTTTGCTTTGTGGGGCCGCCGGGTGTCGGCAAGACATCTCTCGGCAAGTCGATCGCCCGGGCCATCGGCCGCAAATTCTCCCGTATCTCTCTCGGCGGCATGAAGGACGAGGCGGAGATCCGCGGGCACAGGCGGACGTACGTAGGTTCGATGCCGGGAAGGATAATCCAGTACATCAAGCTTGCCGGAACGAACAACCCTGTCTTTATGATGGATGAGATCGACAAGATCGGCAATGATTTCCGGGGAGATCCCGCAAGTGCGCTCCTTGAGGTACTTGATCCCGAACAGAACAATGCCTTCAGCGATCATTATCTGAACGTTCCTTTCGATCTCTCAAAAGTCATGTTCATCACGACGGCCAATCAGATGGATACGATCCCTTCGGCCCTTCGGGACAGGATGGAAGTCATCGATATTCCCGGATACACGGAGCAGGAGAAGCTAGAGATAGCAAAACGCTACCTTATCCCGAAACAACTTTCCGAAAACGGCCTCACCACCGCCCGGCTGGACATAACCGACAAGGCGATGGAAAAGATCATCGGGGAATATACCCGTGAGGCGGGGCTCAGGAATCTCGAAAGAGAGATTGCCATGGTCGCTCGTAAGGTGGCCAGAAGGGTGGCGGAGGGCGACAAGAAAAAAGTGACCGTCACGCCAAGAAACCTGGGCGACTTCCTCGGGCCCGTCAAATACCTGCCTGACAGCCAGATCGAGCAGGACTACGTGGGTGTGGCGAGCGGCCTCGCCTGGACCGAATTCGGCGGCGACGTTCTCTATGTCGAGGCTTCCTGCAGGAAAGGCAAGAAGGAATTGATGCTCACAGGGAATATGGGCGAAGTCATGAAAGAATCCGCACAGGCTGCCCTGACCTATATCAAATCCAAGGCAGAGGTGCTCGGCATTGACGGGGGTATCTTCGACGACCTGGAAATGCACATTCACGTGCCCCAGGGGGCCATTCCCAAGGACGGTCCTTCCGCGGGCATTACGATGGCGGTCGCCATGGTAAGCGCCATCACCGGCCGTCCGATCAGCAGAAAGATCGCAATGACGGGAGAGATCACCCTGACCGGCAGGGTCCTGCCCATAGGCGGCCTTAAGGAGAAGACCCTTGCCGCCCTGCGCAACCGGATGGAAAAGGTCCTCATTCCCCACGAGAACGAACATGAGCTTGTTGAGATACCTCAATATGTCAAGAAGAAGATAACCTTCCTTTCCGTGAAGACGATGGATGATGTTGTTGAGGCCATTTTTGGCAAGAAGGTATGAAACATGAAGGAAGCTTCGTTCTATGAAAAAAAGGACGAAAAGACCCTGCATTGCTTTCTGTGCCGTCATAATTGCATCATAGCCGACGGGAAAAGGGGTATATGCGGTGTCCGCGAGAACCAGGGCGGTATCCTCTACAGTCTCGTCTATGATCTTCCCTGTGCCTACCATGTGGATCCCATAGAGAAGAAACCCCTGTATCATTTCTACCCGGGGTCGCGCGCCTTTTCGGTTGCCACCGTGGGGTGCAACTTCCGCTGCCGTCACTGCCAAAACCATGATATTTCACAGGGACCCCGCGAGGGCGGGAGAGTCTTCGGCGAGAAGATGACGGCGAAACAAATCGTCGAGCAGGCCAGGGAATCTCGCTGTACGAGCATATCCTATACGTATACTGAACCGACCATTTTTTTTGAATATGCCTATGATATAGCCCGTATCGCCAGAGAAAACGGTATTGCGAACAATTTTGTTACCAACGGGTACATGGAAGAGGCACCGCTTCGGGCCATCGCTCCCTATCTTGACGCCGCCAACATCGATCTGAAGGGCTTCAGCGAATCCTTTTACGGAAAGATCTGTGGGGCGCGGCTTTCGGGGGTTCTCGACACGATACGGCTGCACAAGGAATTGGGTATCTGGATAGAATTGACGACCCTCATCATACCGGGCCACAACGACGGCGAAGAAGAACTGAGGGCCATAGCGAGGTTCATCGCGAAAGATCTGGGGGTCGAAACACCCTGGCACGTCAGTGCCTTTTATCCGACCTACAAGCTGCTCGACGCCGAGCCCACGAGTCCGGAAACACTCGCACGTGCAAGACAGATCGGCATCGATGAGGGGCTGTTCCATGTGTATGAAGGCAACATTCCCGGTTCGGGGGGAGAAAACACCTTCTGCCACAATTGTCACAAGGTTGTTATCGGGCGCTATGGCTATGCGATTACCGAGTACAATCTGAAAGGCGGCGCGTGCAAATTCTGCGGCTCGGCTTTGGATGGTGTAGGCCTTTGAAATTGCTGCCGAATGCTGTCCATTCTTTCTGGATGGAAATGTCTTTCCCTTTGTTCACATGAAATACTTCTTGAAATAAAATCGGGAACTTAATTAAATATAACATAATCTCAATCCAAAATGGTGCGTCACATGAGGGGGAGCCATGCGTTTCTTCGAGAACATCAGGATAGGCAAGCGTCTCAGCATCGGTTTCAGCATTCTTATCGCCATTATAGTGTTGATGGGACTTCTGGGCTTCAAGATCATCTATGACGTGGACCGGAAAGCGGGCCATATTGTGGAAACAGCCTTTGAGAAGACGATCCTTGCCAACACGGTCATGGGGGCGATACATAATGCGAACAATTCAATGGGCATCGTAGCCTTCACCACGGACGCAGCCGTTGTACAGACCGAGAAGGAGAACCTTGCCCGGATGCGGCAGACGTACGGCGAGGCCTTGAAGAAACTCGAGGCGCTCGAGCAAGACCCCAGGGGTAAAGAGCTTATCGCCCGGTACAAGACGGTCAACGGCAGTGCACGGGATTCGAACAACCGGCTGATCGAACACGTGGTCAACAAGGAACACGCAAAGGCCATAGAAGTCTATCTCAATGAAACCAAACCGGCCGCCAGAACCCTGATCGCCACCCTGCAGTCGCTTGTAGGATACCAGGAAGGCAATATGCGCAACCAGCTTGGCTCGATACGGGAATCCAATCAACGGTATACCATCATTCTCATCGTTTTCGGCATCGCCGCCATACTTCTTGGCGTTATTCTCTCCATCTCAATAACACGAAGCATCGTTGTTCCCATACGGGGCAACACAAAGGCAGTCAGGGCAATGGCAAAGGGAAATCTCGCCATCGAGGTGCCGACGGACAGAAAGGATGAATTCGGGGATGAGATGAAGGCGGCAAAGGAGATGGTAGAGAAGTGGCGCGAGGTCATCGGCGGACTCAAACTGGCCGCGGCGAGCATCTCGTCGGCCGGTCAGCAGCTCAGCGCCAGCGCCGAACAGATGTCGAAGGGTTCCGGGGAGCAGGCCAACAGATCGTCACAGGTAGCTGCCGCTTCCGTGGAAATGTCACAGACCGTCGTGGACATTGCACGCAACACGAACAGTATAGCGAACTCGGCGGCAAATACCGCCAGAATTGCCAAAGAAGGCGAAGAGATCGTCAATCAGGCCACGAAGGAAGTGGAAGAGATTGCACGCACGGTGGACGGTTCCGCCGAGTCGATACGGACACTGGGAGAGCGTTCACATCAGATCGGGGAGATCGTCAATGTCATCGATGATATTGCGGACCAGACGAACCTCCTTGCCCTCAATGCCGCCATCGAAGCCGCCCGCGCCGGTGAACAGGGCAGGGGATTCGCGGTTGTTGCCGATGAGGTGCGCAAGCTGGCGGAGCGGACCGCAAATTCCACGTCCGAGATCGGCGGCATGATAAACGCCATTCAGAAGGATGTGGAACTGGCCGTGACCACAATGAGCGCTGTCGCCAAAAAAGTCGACACGGGCGTCGATCTGTCCGGGAAGGCAGGCCAGTCGCTTCGGATTATCGTGGCCAGCGTCGATGAGCTCCTGGGCATGGTCCAGCAGATTGCCTCGGCAACCGACGAAATGAGCGCCACATCGGAAGAGATCAACCGGGACATAGAAGAAATAGCGGCGGTTTCCCGCGAGACATCGGCCAGTTCGGAACAGACGGCACAGGCGTCCGGAGAGCTGGCGAAACTCTCCAATGATCTTGAAGGGATAGTAAATCAGTTCAGAGTGTGAAACAAAGAGAGGGACGGGGACCTTAGGGCCGGTGGGGAGGAATAAAGACGAACCGCCCTGACCCCTATAGCAGGATTTACAGGATTCAATTCAAAGCGGTCTTGATTTTATCAAGGCCCTTGGGATCGTTTTTCAGTCCGCTTTCTTTTTTTCTTCCAACCCATCGTTTTCACAGAAGAAGGAGTATTGTCGAGTTGTAGCCGCTATTGTGAATTTTTTCCTATGTTTCGTTGACAATCGAAAAAGAAAATGTTTAATATATGAAGCCAATCCATACCGTTCACAGGCCATTATGGTTATTTATTATTCATCTCAAAGGAGGTCATAGATGAGTATCAAAAAAGGGTTAAGTACCGCACTACTGTTATTCATGTTTATGCTTGTCGCCTTGCCGGCGTTTGCCGGTGAAGCAGACATAGTTCTGCCGGATCTTTCCACGGTATCATTCACTCTTTTCGGAAGTACGGTGAGTGGTCTCAGTATCATGTATTTCGGTATCGTTATTTGCTTTGTCGGTCTGATCTTTTCCATCATGCAGGCAAACCAGACAAAGAACATGCCTGCTCACAAGTCCATGTTAGAGGTTTCAGCGATCATCTGGGAAACCTGTAAATCCTATCTCGCCCAGCAGGGCAAGTTCCTCTTCATTCTCTGGTTGCTGATCGCCGCCTGTATGGTCTACTACTTCATGGGATTGTCCCATGCGCCTTTCGGCAACATGGCTATCATCCTTGTCTGCTCCATCCTCGGCATCCTCGGTTCCTACGGTGTTGCATGGTTCGGCATGAGGATCAATACCTGGGCAAACTCCCGTACGGCCTTTGCATCACTTCGCGGCAGGCCCGTTGAAGTTGTCAACATCCCGTTGACCTCGGGAATGAGCGTTGGGCTCCTTCTCGTCAGCGTTGAACTCTTCTTCATGATATGCATCCTTGTTTTCCTCCCGAAAGAACTCGTTGGACCCAGCTTCATCGGTTTTGCCATCGGTGAGTCCCTCGGTGCCAGCGCACTCAGGATCGCCGGCGGCATCTTCACCAAGATCGCCGACATCGGCAGCGACCTTATGAAGATCGTCTTCAAGCTTCCCGAAGACGACCCGAAGAACCCCGGTGTTATCGCCGACTGTACCGGTGACAACGCCGGCGACAGCGTCGGCCCGACGGCAGACGGTTTCGAGACCTACGGTGTTACGGGTGTTGCGCTCGTCGCCTTTCTGGCCCTGGCGCTTGCAGCAAATCCGATGATGTCCGGTACTCTGATCATCTGGATCTTTGCAATGCGTATCCTCATGATCCTCACCTCCCTTGTTTCCTACTTCATCAACAGGGGCATCACTTCCTCCGTTTTCGGTTCAAAGACCAAATTCGATTTCGAACAGCCTCTTACCAACCTGGTGTGGATCACTTCGATCGTTGCGATCATCGTTACTTTCTGGGCGAGCTATATGCTTCTCGGAAACCTCGGAGAGAACAATCCTCAGTACCAGAGTCTCTGGTGGGCACTCGCCATCATCATCTCATGCGGTACCATCGCAGGCGCTCTCATACCTGAGTTTACGAAGGTTTTTACGAGCACCAAATCCCGCCACGTTCAGGAAGTCGTCAGCGCTGCCCGCCACGGCGGTGCGTCCCTCGACATCCTGTCGGGTTTTGTCGCCGGTAATTTCTCGGCATTCTGGGAAGGTTTGGTCATCCTCGTTCTTATGTTCATCGCATATCTTGTATCTCAGAATGCGGCGATCGCTGCCCTTATGCCGGCGAAGTTCGCCTTTGCTGCACCGGTTTTTGCTTTCGGCCTTGTAGCCTTCGGTTTCCTCGGCATGGGTCCTGTGACGATCGCTGTTGACAGCTATGGCCCTGTTTCGGACAACGCGCAGTCGGTCTATGAGCTTTCCAGGATCGAGGCATTTCCGAATATAAAAGAAGACATCAAGAAGAACTTCGGTTTTGAACCCAACTTCGATGTCGCAAAAGACTATCTTGAAGAGGCCGACGGCGCCGGTAATACCTTTAAAGCGACAGCGAAGCCGGTCCTCATCGGTACGGCCGTTGTTGGTGCCACCACCATGGTCTTCGGTATCATCATTCTCCTTGAGAACATGTACGGCAACGTTGTTGCTCATTTGAGCCTTGTTCAGCCTACGATTATCCTTGGCCTCCTCATGGGCGGCGCCGTTATCTACTGGTTCACCGGAGCTGCAACACAGGCGGTTACCACCGGCGCTTACCGCGCTGTTGTCTTTATCAAGAAGAACATCGACCTTAGCAAGGAAGAGGCCTCTATCGAGGACAGCAAAGAAGTCGTGAAGATCTGTACCCAGTATGCTCAAAAGGGTATGTGGAACATCTTCATCGTCGTCTTCTTCATGGCCCTTGCACTGTCCTTCTTTAACCCCTATTTCTTCATCGGCTACCTCGTTGCGATCGCCTTCTTCGGCCTCTATCAGGCCATCTTCATGGCGAACGCCGGCGGCGCCTGGGACAACGCCAAGAAGATCGTCGAAGTCGACCTGAAAGAAAAGGGTACGGCGCTTCACGAAGCGGCCGTTGTCGGCGACACCGTAGGCGACCCCTTCAAGGACACCTCTTCGGTCTCCATGAACCCCGTTATCAAGTTCACCACCCTCTTTGGCCTTCTGGCTACGGAGATCGCGGTGACCATTCAGTCCCAGCCGACGAAGTACGTCATTGGCGGGATCTTCCTCGTAGTCGCCCTTATCTTCATCTACCGTTCATTCTACGGCATGAGAATCGGTGACGAGACACTCGAGTAGCAAGCAGCTTGAGATTAAGGTAATCAGAAAAGGCGCCCCGAAAAGGGCGCCTTTTTTGTGCTGGAAAAGCGGGGTCTCAAGAACCAATTTCAACAGCGTAAACCTGTCGAGCTAAGACTACCATTGACTTTCAGACAGCCAACCGCCATATTCTTGCTGATCCCTGATCCCTGATCCCTGATCCCTGATCCCTGATCCCTGATCCCTGATCCCTGATCCCTGATCCCTGATCCCTGATCCCTGATCCCTGATCCCTGATTTTAAGATTTGTATATGGTGAGCGTTGCTTCGTCTTTGGCGAGGGGGCTGCGCAGCCAGTGGGCGCTGCCGGGTTTGCATCTCTTGTGCCGCCAGGTGCTCTTGCCCACGTAAAGACCCTCATTCTCTTTTATACGCTGCCCGCAGACATAGCAGTAGTCTTTCTTGAATTCTTCAAAGAGTGGTTCCGTGTAGTACAGGGTCTTCTTCTTCGCAGGCACGGGTGTTCCTTTGATTCCAAGAATACCGGAAGAACCGTGCGATTGCAAGGAATATCACAAAACCAGCCGCGTGCGCCCACTCCTCTTCCAAAATTGATTTGACACCTTGCCGGGGCGACATTAGGATTATAACCATGCCGGGCAGGAATATTATCTCCGTTCTGGAAATGATAGGGACACTCCTTGAGATCAAGGGAGAAAACCCGTTTAAGTCGCGGGCCTACTTCAATGCGGCGCGCGCGCTGGCGGAGCGTGAGGATTTGGACGAGATCGTCGCCTCGGGACGGCTTCGCGAGATAAGAGGGATTGGCGAGGCGATAGCCGGAAGGATCACGGAATATGTGAATACGGGGAAGATGGCCTACCTGGAGGAACTGACGCAGGAGGTCCCTGAATCACTCGTAGAGTTGGCTGAGATCCCCAATCTTGGTCCCCGAAAGATAAAGCTCCTTTTCGACGAGCTCCACGTCAGTAATGTTGGTGAACTTGAATATGCATGCCGCGAGAACCGTCTGGTAAACCTCCCCGGATTTGGCGAGAAGACACAGGCGAAGATTCTCAAGGGGATCGAGTTTGTTAAGAAGCACAAGGGTGAACACCTTTTCGGGGATGTTTACCCCGATGCCGTAGCAATCCGGGACCGGCTCAGAGGGATCGTTCCCGGCGGCCTCATCGAGGTATGCGGAAGCATCCGCAGAAGGAAAGAGATCGTCAGGGACATCGACATTCTGGCCGCAGGGGGCGACAAAGAGGCACTATCCCTTGCTTTTAGCAGTCTTCCCGGTATCGAGGAGATATATCTGACGGGCGAAACGAAGACATCCTGCCGGCTCATTTCCGGAGTGGATGCAGACCTGCGTGTGGTGAGCTCTGCCGAATATCCCTGCGCGCTCGTCTATTTCACGGGCAGCAAGGAGCATAATATCCGCCTGAGGGCCATCGCGAAGAAGAAGGGGTTGAAGCTGAACGAGTACGGACTGTTCGACGGCGACAGGCCGCTTCCGCTGAAGGACGAAGAGGAGGTGTATGGGGCACTCGGTCTGGATTATGTGCCCCCGGAACTCAGGGAGGACATGGGAGAGATCGAGGCTGCGAGCACCCACACCTTGCCCGAACTCGTGGAGGAGTCCGATATCACGGGGGTCTTTCATATACACAGCGAGTTTAGTGACGGTTCCGACCCGATAGAAAAGATTGTCGCAGCGGCAAAAGCACTGGGTTTCACCTGTCTTGGCATATCCGATCACAGCAGGAGCGCTTACTATGCGGGCGGTCTCAGAAGGGAGGATCTGTTCAGGCAGTGGGACCTCATCGACAACCTCAATGCAAAGCAGAATGATGTTCGCATCTTCAAAGGTATCGAGAGCGACATCCTGCCCGATGGAAGCCTCGATTACGACGAGGACATCCTCAAAGGATTCGATTTCGTCGTCGCCTCTATCCACTCTAATTTCAACCTGAAGAGCGATGAGCAGCTTGCCCGGATCATCACCGCAATGGATAATCCCTTCATGACCATGCTGGGCCACCCCACCGGCAGACTCTTGCTGTCGCGGGAAGGCTACGGTATCGACATGAAGACCGTGATCGATGAGGCGGCCGGCCGCGGTGTGATCATCGAACTCAACTCAAGCCCCTATCGGCTGGACATCGACTGGCGGTATCTCCCCTACGCAAAGGAAAAGGGCGTGATGATTTCGATCAACCCCGATGCCCACAACGCGGCGGGCATCAAGGATGTTTTTTATGGTGTCGGCATTGCCAGAAAAGGCTGGCAGGAAAAGAAGGATATTCTCAACACCCGCACCGCCCATGAGATAAAAGAGATCTTTGAGAAGAAGAGATTAGGGATTAGGGATTAGGGACTAGGGACTAGGGACTAGGGAATAGGGAATAGGGAATAGGGACTAGTGACTAGGGATTAGAGACTAGGGATTAGGGATTAGAGACTAGGGATTAGGGATTAGAGACTAGGGATTAGGGATTAGGGATTAGGGATTAGGACAAGGCATGGCGACTGGTAATAGTGAAGTAAAGTATCGATGGGGGGATTGGAATTGTTTGTATTTTTTTTATGTCCTGGCACAAAAAGGCGTTAACGTGCAATCTATTAAAAAAGAGGGAATCCCTAGTCCCTATTCTCTAGTCCCTATTCCCTGATCCTTCATTCCTTTTTCTTTTCCCTTGGACAGGTTCCGATCTAAGTGGTATAAAAGATACATCCTCATTGTTCTGACATGAAAAAAGATATTGCTTCTATCTTGACTAAACTCCAGGAGATGCACGGCGAGCCCCGGGTTGAGCTTTCTTATTCCAACCCCCTTGAACTTGTCGTTGCCACGGTTCTGTCCGCGCAGTGTACCGACCAGCGGGTCAACGAGGTGACAAAGAGCCTCTTTAAAAAGTACAGGACAGCGCAAGACTACCTGAACGTACCGGAAGCAGAACTTGAAGAGGACATACGGCCCACGGGTTTTTACCGGAACAAGGCGAAGAGTATCAAGAATATCGCCAGGGAACTTCTCGAAAGGTTTCAGGGGAAGGTACCCGACGACATAGACACCTTCGCCACCGTGAAAGGGATCGGCAGGAAATCGGCAAACATGATTGTCGGCCTTGCTTACAACAAGCCAGGTGTCATTGTTGACACCCACGTGGCGCGCGTCGCGCAAAGGCTGGGGCTGACATCGGCCAGGGATCCCGAAAAGATTGAAAGTGACGTGAAGACGCAGGTGCCCATGCCCTGGTGGATGGCATTCTCTCTTCTTGCAATACTACACGGGAGATACATCTGCAAGGCAAAGAAGCCTGATTGTCCGCGGTGTCTCCTTCGCGAAGATTGTGATTATTACTCCATGGGAGGAAAACAAGATGTTTGATGCAGAAAAGCTGACTGAGAAGCAAATTGAGGACCTGAAGGGACTCTCGCGGCTCGCGAAGGGCGACATCATCACCATGACGCGCCTTGCGGGTACGGGACACCCCGGCGGTTCCATGTCGTCCCTTGATCTCTACCTCACCGTCTTTTCCCAGGCAAATCTCGAGGGAAAGGACCCCGATCAGGTTGTGATAAGCCACGGCCACACGTCACCGGGGGCATATGCCAGCCTTGCCCGTTTGGGTCACATGCCTGTGGAGGAGGTTGTTGCCTTTTTCAGAAAAACGGGGAGCCCCTTTGAAGGCCATGTCGTCAGCGGCATGCCTTTCATACGGTGGTCCACCGGCAACCTCGGCCAGGGGCTGTCTGCCGGTGTCGGTTTTGCGATTGCTTCAAAGATGCAGGGCAGCTCGTCCCACGTCTATGTATTCATGGGAGATGGCGAGCAGCAGAAAGGTCAGATCGGTGAAGCGCGCCGTCTGGCGGTCAAATACGGACTGACGAATATAACGGCCCTGGTGGATTACAACAAACTTCAGATCAGCGGCAGCATCGATCTCGTCATGCCCCAGAACATCGTCGAGAACTACCTGTCTGACGGATGGGATGTCCTCATTATCAACGGCCACGATCATCAGGAGATATACAGTGCTCTGAGGAAGGCCCGCGCCGTTGACAACCCGGTTTGTATTGTTGCCAATACGGTTATGGGTAATGGCGTCTCCTTTATGGAGAACAAGGAAAAATACCACGGCAGTCCCGTCAGCGAAGCAGAGTACAAGGAGGCCATGGGTATTCTCGGGCTCGAGGACAAACTCGACTACTATAAGGAAAAGAGAAAGGGACAGTGGACTTTCCAGCTGTCTCGTGAAAACTACACCCTGTCGATCGATACCGGCACACCTTTTACATATCAGGAATCGGACAAGATCGACAATCGCAGCGCCTTCGGAAAGGCCCTCAAGGACATAGGCGACAAGAACATAGGGAAAGGGCGTCCCGTGAGCGCCTTCGACTGTGACCTGGCAAGCTCGGTCAAAACGGCCGATTTTGCAAAGGCGTACCCGGATTACTTCTTCCAGGGCGGCATTCAGGAGCACAATACGGCGACCGTGGCCGGGGCCCTGTCAGCCAAAGGGGTGCTCACTTTTTTTGCGGACTTCGGCGTCTTCGGGATTGACGAGACTTACAATCAGCAGCGCATAAACGACATAAACGATACGAACCTGAAGACGGCCATCACCCACGTTGGGCTCGATGTGGGGCCCGACGGCAAGACCCACCAGTGCATCGACTATATCGGCCTCGCACGCGGCCTTTACCGGGCAAAGACGATAGTACCTTGCGACCCCAACCAGACGGACCGGGTCATCCGGTATGTGGCGGCCACGAAGGGGAATTTCTTTATCGGCATGGGCCGCAACCGCTGGCCCGTGATGTACAGGAACGAAGGCGAAGCTTATTTTTCGCGCTCCTACGTTTTTGAGTACGGAAAGATGGACGTTATGGCCGATGGAAAGGACGGGGCGATCATAACCTACGGTGGATTCGTTTCACGGGCCTTCTCGGTGAGGCAAAAACTTTCCGAAAGGGGAAAGACCTTTGCCGTCATCAACATGCCCTGCGTTGATGAGGACGACGAGGCCGTAATGGCGAAACTGGCCTCCTTGCCCATAATCGTCACCTATGAGGACCACAACGTAAACACCGGCATAGTCCCCGTCATCACGAGGAGCCTCCTCAAGCTCGGCTTTAAAGGAGCCTTCCTCTCCTTCGGCGCCACCTCTTACGGTGCGTCGGGCGACACGGACGAGGTCCTGGCAAGCCAGGGACTGGACGTGGACAGTGTGGTGGAGAAGATAGGTGAGAAGATAGGTAATAGGTGATGGGTTATAGGTAATGGGTTGTAAAAAACCAAAAGACGGGGTAGGGGTGGAGAGGTAAAGGGAGGATGCCTGGTGATCGGGGCCTTTCCTATGACCCATTACCCATTACCTATTACCCCTCTTCATTAAGGAGCCTTCATGGAAGATATCAAGGGGATGTACAAGAAGATCGTCAAGGACAATTTTCCTGATACCATCAAGATAGATCTCGGCGGACAGGTCCTCATTTACAAAAAGAAGGTATGGAACATATTTGACGCCGACGAGAAATGCGACGTCGAGCGGGGTCTCCGCTACGGAGAGAACCCCGACCAGCCCTCCGCCATGTACGAAATGATAAACGGCAATATCACCCTGGGCGATGCGCGTTTTTTTGACCTTGATACCGGTCTTGTCAGCAAGATAACGGAAAAGGATATGCTTCAGGTAGGCAAACACCCGGGGAAGATCAACCTGACAGATGTGGACAACGGTTTGAATATTCTGAAATTTCTCGATCAGAAGCCGGCGTGTTCCATCATGAAGCACAACAATCCCTGCGGAGCCGCATACGGTTCCACATCCGCCGAGGCTTTTGAGAAAGCCTTCTGGTGCGACAGGATAGCCGCCTTCGGAGGGGCTGTCCTCTTTACGAAGACCCTTGATGTCGCCACGGCGAAGGCCATGGTACCCTATTACTTTGAAGTGGTCTGCGCCCCGGAATTTGAGGGTGGAGCCATCGACATCCTGAAGAAATGGAAAAACCTTCGTTTGATGCAGATAAAAGAGATAGAGCGGCTCAGTGCATTCAAGACGAAGCGGACCATAGATTTTAAATCCCTCATGGACGGCGGTCTGATCCTTCAGGAATCACAGCCTTACAAGATCAAGAGCAGGGATGATCTCAAGCCCGCCGAGGCGGTTTACAAAGGTGAAACGTATCGGATAAAGAGAATGCCTACCGACGATGAGTATCGCGACATGCTCTTCGGCTGGTACGTGGAGTCCGGCGTGAGTTCCAATTCGGCGCTCTTCGTGAAGGACGAGGCCACCGTGGCCATCGGTACGGGAGAACAGGACCGGGTGGGTGTTGTCGAGATCGCCATTTTCAAGGCCTACAAGAAGTTTGCGGACACCGAGGTCTTCCGGAGGTATGGGGTGCCCTATGCGGTCTTCAAACTGGAGGCGGCCCAGGGCCGCAGGGATATGAAGGATCTCATTGCGATAGACATCTACACGCGCGACAATAATGCCGGTCTTCAGGGTTCGGTGATTGTCTCCGACGGTTTTTTCCCCTTCAGGGACGGTGTGGATGCCGCCATAAAGGAAGGCGCCAGGGGCGTGATCCAGCCAGGCGGATCGGAACGTGACTACGAGGTCATCGAGGCCTGCAACGAGCAGAACGTGGCCATGGTTTTCGCCGGTCAGAGGCTTTTCAAACATTAGGCCGGAGAAGGCACAAGGAACGATGGATATAAGATGAAATATATCGTAATAATCGGCGTAATCATCGTTGTGTACGTTATCATCAGGGTGTCACTGAAAAAGCATTTCTAGGGCTCGGGGTTCGGGGTTCGCGGGCCAGAGAAAAGCTGCGTGTCCCGGTGCCTGAACCGCCGGGGTTTCCCTGAAATTGTCAAGCCTTTTGTGTTGACAAAGTACCGAAAAATAAATTAAAATTGTGAAAACAGTAACAAATTCCTACAGCCATCGGAGGGTAATAAATGAGACCGTATTTTGAAAAAATGCAGGAATGGAATAAGCCGGTAAAGGTGAATGCAAAGAACGCTGAGGAGATTAGAGCCGTTGAGAAAGAGATCGAGGAACTTGTCGATAAGGCGAAAAAGGCTGGCCTGGCCCAGGAGACATTGAATAAACGCGGTGAATGGACTATTCACCAGAGGCTGGAATACATTGTCGACCCCGGAACATGGGCCCCCCTTCACCTGTTGTTTGACCCAAAGAATGAAGAATCAGGAACAACAGGCGTTGTCGACGGTCTCGGAAGGATAAACGGCAGATGGTGTGTCATCATTGGTTTTGACAACAAGGTCATGGCAGGTGCATGGATCGCAGGTCAGCCCCTCAACATCCTCAGGGTTACCGACATCGCGAAAAGACTCCATTGCCCCCTCGTATGGATCGTTAACTGCTCCGGCGTCAAGCTTCCCGAGCAGGAGACAATGTACGGAAACAGGCATGGCAGCGGCACAACATTCTTCCGTCACGCCGAACTGAATAAACTCGGTATCCCCGTACTCGCAGCTATTTACGGAACAAACCCCGCAGGCGGCGGCTACCAGGGTATCTCCCCGACCCTCCTTCTCGCCCATAAAGACGCGAACATCGCAGTCGGCGGCGCCGGCATCGTCAGCGGTATGGCACCGAAGGGCTTTTTCGACGAACCGATGGCCGAGGCGATCATCGAGGCCACCAAGAAATTCAAGTCAATTCCCCCGGGACGCGTTGAGATCCACCACGACGTGACCGGTTTCTTCCGCGAAGTCCACCCGACAGAAGAGAGCCTCCTCGACTCACTGAAGACCTGGGTCACAAAGCTTCCCTACTACGATCCGGGATTCTTCAGGGTCGCGAAACCGGCAGAACCGAAGTTCCCGGCTGAAGACCTTTACAGCATCGTTCAGTTCAACCAGAAGATGGTATATGACATGGAGCAGTTCATGTCACGCCTCGTAGATAACAGCGAACACATGGAATTCCGTCCCGAGATCGGTCCCGAGCTTTACACCGGCCTTGTCAAGGTCGACGGTTTCCTCATCGGTATAGTCGGAAACAGGCAGGGCATGCTGCCCAAGGGTTACCCGCAGTATGCGCCGTACCCCGGCATTGGCGGCAAGTTCTATCGTGAAGGCCTCATCAAGGTTAACGAGTTCGTCACCCTCTGCGGCAGAGACAGGGTCCCCATGATCTGGATCCAGGATACATCGGGTATCGACGTTGGCGACATCGCCGAGAAAGCCGAACTCCTCGGCCTCGGCCAGTCACTCATCTACTCCATCGAGCAGAGCGATCTCCCGATGATGACCATCGTATTGAGAAAAGGCAGCGCAGCGGCCCACTACATCATGGCAGGCCCGCAGGCGAACAACAACAACTGCTTCACCCTCGGTACCGCAACGACGGAGATCTACGTTATGCACGGCGAGACAGCGGCAGTCGCAAGTTTCGCACGCCGTCTCGTAAAAGAGAAAGATGCCGGCAAGCCGTTGCAGCCCGTCATCGATAACATGAACAAGACAGTCAAACATTACTATGACATGTCACGTCCTTCCTACTGCGCGAAGACGGGCCTCGTCGACGAGGTCGTGAAACTCTCCGAGCTCAGGAAATACTTTGTAGCATTTGCGAACTGCGCCTATGCGAACCCGAAATCGATCTGCCCGTGGCACCAGATGATCATGCCCAGGATCATAAAGGGCTAACACCGTTAGAGATACAGATCAGGGTGGATTGCATATCCACCCTGATTTTTTTGTTTATCGCGTTAACCAATTAGTAGTAACCGTTGACTGATTACGGGTGAATTGGGGAGTGAGTGCCTCCAGTATGAAGAACAGACTTGCATCGATGTTGAAAGAAATTCGGGGACAGGGCAATTACCGAAGCATACGCTACGTGCGTCCCCTTTGTGCCGCCACGATAATTCACGGCGGCAAGGAATACCTTAACCTCTGTTCCAACAGTTATCTGTCGCTTCATCTTCATCCTGCGGTCATGGAGGCCGCGAGGTCCGCAGTAGGCAATTACGGCACCGGCACCTGTTCGTCGCGAAGCGTCTCCGGAAGCATCGATCTGTACGAAAAACTCGAAGCCGCTGTCGCCCGTTACAAGGGGTACAAGAAGGGCCTCATATTTCCGACGGGATACATGGCAAATATCGGCATAGTATCTACCATTCCAGGCAAAGGAGACGTAATTTTCAGCGACGAGTTGAACCATTCGAGTCTCATCGACGCCATGCGCCTTTCCTACGCAAAAAAGGTCATCTACAGGCATCGCGACGCGGGCGACCTGGAACGGAAACTGAAAAGGCACGCGACGCAGGGTAAATCCTTCGTCATAACGGAATCCATCTTCAGCATGGACGGGGACATGGCACCTCTGGCCGAGATCATGGAACTGCGTGACCGGTACGGTTTCTATGCCATCGTCGACGATGCGCACGGAACGGGAATCTTCGGAAAGGGTGGAAGCGGCGTCGAAGAACACTGGCGCCTTAAGGGGGCAGCCGACATCCACATGGCCACCTTTGGCAAGGCGATGGGATCCTTCGGCGCCTTCGTGCTTTCCGACCCCGTTGTAATAGAATATCTTGTCAACCGGGCACGGACTTTCATGTACACGACGGCCCTGCCGCCGGCCGCCCTGGCCGCCTCACAGGAAGCCCTCGATCTCGTCTCCGGCGATCTGTCCTTTAAGGAAGAGCTCTGGCGCAATATCGACTATATGCGCTCGGGACTGCTTGCCGCCGGCTTCGATCTCAAGGAGAGCACGGGCCCCATCGTCCCGATTGTGGTGGGTAAGGACGCTGACGCCGTAAAAATGCAGAAGATCCTCATGAACGAAGGATTCTTCCTTCAAGCCATTCGCCCCCCCACCGTCCCGTCAGGGACATCGAGGCTAAGGCTCACCGTGGTAAGAGGTTTCTCGCGGGAGCAGATGGACAGGGCCATCGAAGCGATAACGGCAGCAGGAAGAAAGATGAAATTGGTGGAGTGAAAACAGGTGATAGGTAATGGGTAATAGGTAATGGGAAAGGCAAAAACATCTTTTCCTATGACCCATAACCCATAACCTGCTTTTTACGACGACAAGGAGTAAAAAGTGTATTTAGAGAGAGGCGGGCAATAGGTAATGGGTAATAGGTAATGGGAAAGGCAAAAACATCTTTTCCTATGACCCATAACCCATAACCCATAACCTGCTTTTTACGACTGCAAGGAGTAAAAAGTGTATTCTAGCGAACAACTTAAAGACTGGGACAAGCGGTATGTCTGGCACCCCTTTACCCAGATGACGGATTACATGGATGGCGAACCGCTTGTCATAGAACGTGGTGAGGGGTTCCATCTGATAGATACCGAGGGAAGACGTTACATCGACGGTGTTTCATCATTGTGGGTGCTCGTTCACGGTCATGGCCGGAAAGAGCTTACGGATGCCATAGAGAGGCAATCGAAGGAACTTTGTCATTCCACATTGCTCGGCCTCGCTAACGTCCCTGCTGTTGTCCTGGCGAAAGGGCTTACAGCGATCGTGCCCGGCGGCCTCACGAAGGTCTTCTATTCGGACAACGGGTCCACGTCCGTCGAGATCGCGATAAAGATGTCCTATCAGTACTGGCAGCAAAGGGGAGAAAAGAAACGGAAACGGTTCATCTCCTTTACCAACGGCTATCATGGCGACACCATCGGATCGGTGAGCATCGGCGGCATCGACCTCTTCCACAAGGTGTATCGTCCTCTCCTTTTCAAGACATACAAGGCCCCGTCTCCCTACTGTTATCGTTGTCCCATGAAACTCGACCGGGCTACATGCGATATGGCCTGCGTGGGAGAGTTCGAGCGGATTGTGAAGAAGCACGGGGATGAGGTCTGCGCCGTTGTCATCGAACCTCTCGTTCAGGGAGCCGCCGGCATGATCACCCAGCCCGATGGTTTTCTCAAGAAGGTCTGGAGGATAGCGAAGGACAACGGGCTCCATTTTATCACCGATGAAGTGGCTACCGGATTCGGCCGCACCGGAACCATGTTTGCCTGCGAGCAGGAGGGGATCGAACCCGATTTTCTCTGCCTTGCCAAGGGCATCACCGGAGGATACCTTCCGCTTGCCGCAACCATCACCACCGAAGAGATCTTCAATGGGTTTCTCGGGCGTTTCGATGAATACAGGACATTTTTTCATGGCCACACCTATACGGGAAACCCCGTGGCCTGCGCGGTCGCCGTTGAAAACCTGGCGCTCTTCGAGAAGGAGCATACCATAGAGCGGATGGCGGCCAAGGTATCTTTGTTAAAGAGTGAACTCACGCGTTTTACCGATCTGGCGCACGTAGGCGAGGTACGGCAAAGAGGCTTCATGGTGGGTATCGAGCTTGTGAAGAACGCAAAGACCGGCAGACCCTATC